>OCQZ01000327.1_pt1 | contig 14682 bp, 18 predicted proteins | sample 1538921 | NCBI WGS metagenome assembly OCQZ01 (sample SAMN03418269, study PRJEB22391) | human gut metagenome | biome: human-gut; feature: organic feature; material: feces | host: Homo sapiens | place: Tanzania | collected 2013-01 | reverse complement strand
TTCCTGCGCAAAACGTGCGGGACGATAACTTATTGCGCTGTCACGCAACATGATAGGCGGACAAGGAAACACCTATCCTATTGTTCTTCAAAATGTTAAATAAATATTAAATTACCAAAATCCCTTGGTTTACAACATAGAAGACTGTTCCAACTACAAAAATAAAGAATATTTCATTTATTTCTGCCCTATTCATCGTGCTTTTTCATTTAATATTGAAATAACCAGATAATTGCGTGCTTAAAAAAAGAATAGCCCACCGTCTTCCTCTGAGGCGGTGGACTGATTTATATTGGGTGTGTGGTGATTAGAATTAGAATTAGAAGCGGTAGGAGGCTCCGATTTGGATATTGCCGTTTTTGTCGTCGATATACTTGTAGGAGTTGAGGAAGTCCATGTTGTAGCGCACATGAAACATCACATAGTCGGTGAGGTAGTATGTGGCACCGGCTCCAAGTCCCAAATCCACGGTGTGACTCACTCGGTCGAGGTCTAAATTGCCGTCAACGCCGTCGATTTTGATTTTGTTATACACATTGAAGCCCACTTGCGGACCGGCTTCCACGCTAAAGAATGGCGACAGGCGGTATTTCACCATAATTGGAATGTTGATATAGTTTGAGGTGATCACCAGTTCCTTATCGAGCGCAGCAGCCATGCCTTGAAACTCAAACTTTTCGCCAATAACTTTCGCCACGGCTTGGCTGACCTTGAATTTGCCGCCTTGCGAACTGAACACCAGTTCTGGTGCGATGCTCCACTTGCTCAATTCGGGCTTATTGAAGCGATATTCGGCAAACAAACCCACCTGGCCGCCATTGCGGAAACCGTGAGGAAGCGAGCCGCCCCAAAAGTGTGGCAAATTCATTGCGAACTTCACACCGCCGGTGATTGTGCCATCGAATGCCTTAAACTGAAGTTTACCTTGCGCCAATGCCCCAAACGAAAGCATCAACGCCATAGCCATAACAAGTATTTGCTTTTTCATTGTCGTTCTGTGTTATTTTCTACAAAAGTAGCAAAAACTAAGATGCCATAAAACAAATGGTGGCCAAAATGACCACCATTCATGAATAATTGAAAATGATTAGGTTCCTATTTTAGGGAAATCGGTTTTAGAATTTATAACCCAAGCCCACAAATATGTTACCATTTTTGATGTCCTGGTCACCATCGAACACCTTGGTGAATCCCATAGTGTAGCGTGCTTGAACAAACAAGTTGTCGGTAACATTGAATGTGCCGCCCAGTCCTAAACCGAAATCTACAGCGTTGGTGTTATCTTTCAAATCAGCGGTCTTGTCGCCTGTGCCAATACCAGCGATAGAGCCTGATGCAGTGGTCTTGCTGTAAACATTGAAGCCCACTTGTGGACCGAAGTCGATAGAGAAGCATGGAGCCACATAGTATTTGAGCATCACTGGCACGTTGATATAGTTGGTGTTGAAAGTCATATCACCATCAGCCTTGATGCCAAGGAGTTCGGAGGTGCTTGAAATCTTACCGCCCTGTGAAGTGAAGAGCACTTCAGGAGAGATGGCAAACTTATCGGTGAACTTGTATTCCATCAGCAAACCAGCCTGATAACTTGGTTTGATACCGTGGTTGATGTCCTCACCCCAGAAATTTGTGGCAGAGAAACCACCCTTAACACCAAAACTTAATTGTGCGAACGATGCAGAAGCACCCATAATTGTAGCGATTGCTAACAAAACGATTTTTTTCATTGTTTCTAATTTTTAGTTGATCTTATATTTGTTTTAAATTAAATTGCATTGCTTTCTGTAAGTATGCGCCTCTATGACCAAGCGAGTTTCAAAAAGTTTATACGCCCACCGCAAAAAAGGACGATTAGGACATTTTTATAGAACAATGGAGCAAGAATATGCATATAAACGAACGATATTCAACGAAAAAACACCACCCAAACAAGGAGGAATGGCAAAAAAGCATTAATTTTGCATACTGTAACAAAAAAGGGAGATGGATATCGACTTACAAAACATTGAAAAAGAGATGGCACGCCCTATCCTCCATCTGGTGGGGGAAGTTGCCGACTCGCTACATCGCGAATGCTATGTGGTGGGTGGCTTCGTGCGCGACATCATTTTGAAAAAGCCATCTGACGACCTTGATTTCGTGACCGTGGGGAGCGGAATTGAAGTGGCGAAAGCTGTTGCAGAAAAGATTGGCAGACGCAAAGCCTCGCTGGCGGTGTTTAAGACCTACGGCACAGCGCAAGTGAAGACGAAAGGCATGGAACTGGAGTTTGTGGGAGCAAGAAGGGAATCGTATCAGCGCAACAGCCGCAATCCGATTGTGGAAGACGGCACGCTGCACGACGACCAATGCCGCCGCGATTTCACCATCAACGCCATGGCCATTAGCGTGAACGCCAACAATTACGGCGAGCTGCTCGACCCATTCGACGGAGTGGGCGACATTGAGCGCCGCCTTATCCGCACACCGCTCGACCCCGACATCACCTTCAGCGACGATCCTCTGCGCATGATGCGCGCGGTGCGCTTTGCCACACGCTTGGGATTCGACATCTATCCCGAAACGATGAACGCCATCGCCCGAAATGCCGAACGCATAAAAATCATCACCCGTGAGCGCATTGCCGAGGAACTGATGAAAATCATGCGCACCGACAACCCTTCGCGCGGCTTTATGCTGCTTAGCGAATGTGGCTTGCTCCCCTACATCTTCCCAGAACTTGCCGCCATGCAAGGCGTGGACACGATGAACGGCAGAGCGCATAAAGACAATTTCATGCACACCATGCAGGTGCTCGACAATGTGGCCTCGCAGAGCCAAAACGAATGGCTGAGATGGGGTGCACTGCTGCACGACATCGGCAAACCGGCATGTAAACGCTGGGACGACCAAGTGGGCTGGACTTTCCACAACCACAACTTTATAGGAGCAAAGATGATTCCGCGCATTTTCAGCAAAATGCGATTGCCGCTCAACGAGCACATGAAATATGTGCAAAAGCTGGTGGAACTGCACATGCGCCCTATCGCCCTGGTGGAAGACATCGTTACGGATTCGGCTGTGCGACGACTGCTGTTTGACGCTGGCGACGACATCGACGACCTGATGCTGCTCTGCAATGCCGACATCACCTCTAAAAACGAGAGCAAGGTGAAGCGCTACAAAGACAACTATCTGCTCGTGAAGCAAAAGCTCATCGACATTGAGGAAAAAGACCGTCTGCGTAATTTTCAGCCACCTATCGACGGTACTGAAATCATGGACATTTACGGCCTCACCCCCTCTCGCCCTGTGGGCATCATTAAAGATGCCATTAAAGATGCCATACTCGACGGAGTGATACAGAACAATCGGGAGGAAGCCTACGAATACATGCTGAAAAAAGCAGCGGAATTAGGGCTTCAACCAGTGAAATAAGCATATTTGCCAAATCGTGGCAAATCATATAAATTGAATTATAACTATAAAAAGAAGAAATAATAGTGCCGATTAATGTAGAAGACATGGTAGGAACTTTCGAGTATTTCCTCGAAATTGCCGCAACGCTATTCTATGCCATCAGTGGTGTGCGCTTGGCTGCTGTCAAAAAATTTGACTGGTTCGGAGCCTACACAGTGGGATTTATCACAGCCATTGGCGGTGGTACGATGCGTGATGTGTTTCTGAAGTGCCATCCCTTCTGGATGCTCGACCCCTGGTATTGCATCGCCACCTTCGTTGGTTTTATCCTGGTGGTGGTCATGCAGAAGAAATTAGTGAAAATTGAAGGCACATTCTATATCTTCGATGCCATAGGACTGGGGCTGTTTGTGGATGTGGGCATCTACAAGTCGCTCATGCTCGGTTTCCCGATGTGGGTGGCTATCATCATGGGCACCATCACAGGCGCAATGGGCGGTGTGATGCGCGATGTGTTTATCAACGAGGAGCCACTTGTGTTCCGCAAAGAGATTTACGCCACTGCATGTATTGGCGGTGGCATCATATATTGGCTGGTGGGCGTGATTGGTGGCAACACCATCTCCCAACTCATGTCATGCGCAATATTCATCATCATTCTTCGCTTCTTTGCCGTGAAGCATAATCTTTCATTCCCCATACTCCACGACGACGAGAACGAATAAACCACACTCTCAAAAAAGTTATGAAGGTCAAAGTCACAAAAGAAGAAAGCAAGAAAACAGCGATACAGCTCCTGAAATACGGCGTGATAGGCGCAAGCAACACCATTATCACCGCCGTGGCATTCTATGTGCTCAACACGCTCCTGAGCGTTGCCTACGTGCCAGCCAACGCTGTGGGCTATGTGCTTGGCGTGCTCAACAGCTTCGTGTGGAACAGAAACTGGGTGTTTAAAACAAAACAGAACCTCAAACGCGAGGCTCTGCTGTTTGTAATTGGTTTTCTCGTTTGCTACGGTCTTCAGATGGGCGTGAGCGGTGTGATGCTTGAGGTGTTTGACATGAAGAACTACACTCTCGACTGGATTCCAAACGCTGGTCAGAACATCGTGATGCTCGCTTCTATGGTGGTTTACACCATAGCCAACTATATCTACAACCGTACCGTAACTTTCAAGGTGAAAGAATCAAAATAATCCTCGATTCTTACACCAGTTCTATCATTTCTTCTGGGGCATTGGTGATGCACTCCAAATGGTCGGTGCGCACGATGTAGGTGTTCTCTACGCCAACTGCGCCAACTCCTGGAATCACAAATTTTGGTTCGATAGCCACAACCTGTCCTTCTTCAAGCACATCTCTGCTGCGTGGAGCCAATACTGGAGCCTCGTTGATTTCAATGCCCAAGCCATGACCCACAAATCCGGCTTTCTGCTTATGGCCCATAAAATAGTCGGTCAAGCCAGCTTCCTCCACCATTTTCACGGCTTCTTCATAAAGCTGCTTTGCAGGTGTGCCAGCGCCAAACTCAGCCAATCGGCGATTGACAGAAATTGACAACTCGTGCGCTTTCATCGCAAGTTCCGACACTTCTCCCACTCTAAAGCAGCGTGTCATATCGGTCATATAACCGTTGAAATTGCCACATGCATCCACCATCACGGTTTTGCCAGCCACGATAGGCTCACCGCTTGCGCCGACAGGGAGCGAGGCATCTGCGCCAGCACCACCCATCGCAAAATCGTAAGGCGTGGGTGAATCGGCATTGTCGCCCACCAGAATATTGCCCATAAACAGTTCCATTGAGCCTCCTTGCACACGGAACAAACCCAGGCAACCCTCAAGGCGAAGCGCACGCTCAATCTCGATTTGCAGTTCCACATCGGTCATACCAGCACGGTAAATGGCAGGAATACGCTCGTATGCGGCTTGGTGGTGAATACCGTCTTCCTTCAGCAGATTTTGCTCAAATTCCGATTTCACGCTACGCAATGCACGAAACATGCCACTGGCATCGGCAATTTCCGCTTCGGGGAAAACCTGCGACAAGCGACGGTATTCAGCCACGGTCATCACATCGGTTTTCAACGCCAACTTTGCTGGCTGTTTTTCGAGCAAAGCAGGAATCATTTCCGGTTTTCTGATATAGTGCACATTTTCGCATTGCTCAAAACCAACGGGGCGACGAACGCAGTAATACGCCTTGCCCTCGGCAGAAATATAGGTGTAGCCAGCAAACACGCGTCCGCTGGTGTAGTATAGACTCACATTATCGGCAAGCAACACGGCATCTAAGCCGTTTGCCTTGAGTTGAATGGCAATTTTCTCAACTCGCGCATTAATTTCATTTTCCCAACCTGTGGGAATGAAAGAATTATTGTTCATAATTATCTGAGATTACTTGATTTACAAAATCGTGGAATGAGGAAAACTCAATATCGGCATCGGCACAGTCGCCAAAGCCGTAGGTCATATACACAAACGGCACACCTGCGTCATGGGCATGGTTGCAATCAGATTGTGTGTCGCCCACATACACAGCACGCTTGATGAAGTTTCGCTCCATCAGCAGCTTGATGTTCTCGCTTTTCGGCTTCGGGTTCATGCCCCACGACAAATAGTCGGTGAATAGCGAGGTGGTGCCTGTGTAGCGCATGAAATTAATCAGTCCCTTACGGCTGCAATTACTTTGAAGCATGAGCGTGAAGTGCTTGTGCAGTTCCTTCAAGCCCTCAAACACTCCCGAATACAGCTCACCACCGAGCGTGGGCATCAACTGGTCCTCAATCTCCTCCAATCGGGTGAGGAACTGCTTTTGGTCGAGGTGCTTGGGCGTGGTGATAATGCCTTGGGCAAAAATCTCGTCGATGGAATAACCCATGTATTTCAGCAAATCATCTGCCTCAATGTGGCCTTCAATGCCGTACTCTGCCATACACACATTCCAAATGTGGGCATACGACTTGAGCGCATTCCACAGCGTGCCATCCATATCAAATATGATGGCTTCAATGTTTTTGAAACTAAACTGGTTGCTCATTTTCGGTGAGGTGTAATTGTAATTCCCAAGTTGTGGATTCCTGTAAGTGTTTTGCACCCTGTCATCGCTGGCCACACCACTATCTTGCTCACATCGTCGGGCTTAACGTCGGAAACCACCAACTGGCTGCGCTGATAATAGTCGCCAAAACCGCCGCCCTTGAAATTGCCAAACTCATCTGAAATGGCAAAATTCAGGTTCTTGCGGTCAACATTCCCATCTGCCGCAATGAAGTCGAGCACCAAATTGAGGTTGCCGTAGGAATATGAGGCGGAATGACGCACCGAGAAAGTGATGTCGTAAGTGATAGCGGAATCGCCATACTCAGGGGTAAAAGAAATTGGGGTGTTTTCCATCCATCCTTCATCAGGCATATCGTAAAAGCAAGAATAAGAAGTATGCTTGGGCGCACAAGCGCCTAAGCATACCAATATCATGAGGAGTGCAAGCACACTCCAGTTCCTACTTCTCTGAATTATCTGACGCAGGTGCATTATTATCTTTACGGTTATTATCACCCTGACGGCGATTTCTGCCGCCTCCTTGACGGTGATGCCCACGTTGGCGGCCACCTCCAGCTTGCTGGCGTGCCTCGTTGCGAACTTGTGCTTGCTCTACATTTTGCGGAGCCTCACCACCTTCGGCTTGGCGATGCTGAGAATTTCTGCCACGAGGCGCACGCTGTTCGCGAGGAGCGTCTTTGCGAGCTGGCTTCTCGTTGGCAGGGCGCTTTTCGCGTGGTTCTTTCTCTTTACCACCACCGTTCTTAGCGGGTTTATTCTTTTTCTTCTTCTTTTTATCGAATCGGCTGATACTGTCCTGACCAAGCAAATCGCCAAACGCCTTCATCTCAGGCTTCTTGCCGTCGGTGCGTTCAAGCTTGTCGGGCTTTTCGCCTTGCTTGTTCATTTCAATCACCTCAAACACACGATAGGCGCTAATCGTAACCAGATTGGCAGGGATATGCTTATCGGTGGAGTAAGTGATTTGCTTCTTGAAAATATCAGTCTTGAAGTGATAATAAGTGTTGTCTTTGGTTTCGAGAGCCACATCGCGTGGAGGCAACTGCTTCGATGCCTCAACGTAGTCGTCGACCTCGAAATTGATACAGCACTTCAACTTAGCGCACTGACCTGCCAACTTCTGCGGATTGAGCGAAATGTCTTGATAGCGTGCGGCGCTTGTTGCCACCGACACGAAATTCGACATCCATGTGGCGCAGCACAGCGGACGGCCACAAGGACCAATACCACCGATGCGTCCAGCCTCTTGGCGCGCGCCAATCTGCTTCATTTCCACACGAATCTTAAACACTTCAGCCAGCACCTTAATCAACTGGCGGAAATCCACACGCTCATCGGCAATGTAGTAGAAGATAGCCTTGTTGCCATCGCCCTGATACTCCACGTCGCCGATTTTCATCTTCAACTTCAAGTCGGCAGCAATCTGACGCGAACGGATCATGGTGTCGACTTCCTTTGCCTTTGCCTGCTCGAATCGTTCAAGATCCGACGCTTTCGCCTTACGGAACACGCGCAGAATCTCAACGCCCGGCTTCAGGTTGGCTTTCTTCATCTGGAGTTTCACCAAGCTACCCATCATCGACACACGGCCAATGTCGTGGCCAGGGTTGGCTTCCACAGCCACCATGTCGCCCACTTCGAGAGGCAAGTGCGCGCTATTGCGATAGAATCCCTTGCGAGTGTTTTTGAATTGCACCTCCACGATTTCAAAATCGTTGCCGGGAATGTCTCCAAGCCAGTTGGTGCAATCCAAATTGCTTCGCTTTCCGCAGTCGCACTCACACTTGCTACAAGTGAGGCACTCCTGTCCGGTGATTCCTTTCTTACTTTCTTTATCGTTACTCATCATGAGGCACGATTATTTAGCGTAGCTCACAGCGCGGGTTTCACGAATCACAGTGATACGAACCTGACCTGGGTAGGTGAGTTCGTCTTGAATCTTCTTTGCGATTTCACCGCTGAGTTTTTCGGTTTCGGCATCTGAAATCTTGTCGGCACCCACAATCACGCGCAATTCACGACCTGCTTGGATAGCGTAGGTCTTCACCACGCCTGGATAAGAGAGAGCCAAACGCTCAAGGTCGTTCAAACGCTTGATGTAAGCCTCTACCACTTCACGGCGTGCGCCTGGGCGTGCACCGGAAATGGCGTCGCACACTTGCACGATAGGAGCATACATGCTGAGGGCTTCCTCTTCGTCGTGGTGGGCAGCGATAGCGTTGCAGATATCGGGCTTTTCCTTATACTTTTCTGCCAATTTGCTGCCGAGCAGTGCGTGTGGCAGTTCTGGCTCTTCATCGGGCACTTTGCCGATGTCGTGGAGCAGACCAGCACGGCGCGCTTTCTTTGGATTCAAGCCAAGTTCGCTTGCCATGATAGCACAGAGGTTAGCGGTTTCGCGAGAGTGCTGGAGCAAGTTCTGACCGTAGCTTGAACGGTATTTCATCTTACCAATCAGACGAATCATTTCGGGGTGCAAGCCGTGGATACCCAAGTCGATAGAGGTGCGCTTACCAGTTTCGATAATTTCCTCTTCCACTTGCTTGCGAACCTTAGCCACCACTTCCTCGATGCGGGCAGGGTGGATACGGCCGTCGGCCACGAGCTGGTGCAAAGCCAAACGAGCGATTTCACGACGCACTGGGTCGAAACCAGAAAGCACGATAGCTTCAGGAGTGTCGTCGACGATGATTTCAACTCCGGTTGCGGCTTCAAGTGCACGAATGTTGCGTCCTTCACGACCGATGATGCGTCCCTTGATGTCGTCGTTGTCGATATGGAACACTGTCACTGCATTTTCAATGGCAGTTTCGGTGGCTACACGCTGAATGGTTTCCACAATGATGCGCTTAGCCTCCTTGTTGGCAGTCATCTTTGCGTCGTCCATAATGTCGTTGATGTAAGATGCTGCGGCAGTCTTAGCCTCATCTTTCAGCGATTCCACGAGTTTTTCCTTAGCCTCGTCGGCAGAAAGACCGCTCACGCGTTCGAGGGTTTCGCGCACGCTCATTTCCATGCGGTCGAGTTCTTTCTTTCTATCGTCGAGCAGTTCACTCTTATTGTCGAGCGAAGCCTTTAACTTCTCGTTTTCGGCTTGTTGGCGGTCGGTTTCTGATTTCTTGCGTTGAAGGTCGGCTTGCTGTTGCTTCACCTGAATTTCGTGTTGCTTGAGTTTTGCTTCCTCAGCCTGCACCTTTGAGAGGCGTTGGTTGGCTTGCTTTTCAGCATTACTCTTAATGGAAAGACCTTCTTCCTTACCTTTAATCACTTCATTGTTCTTCAGAACCTCTGCTTCAAGCTTCGCTTTTTCGAGGATAGAGTTAGCTTGAGATTTCGCGTTTTTGCGAGTTACGGCAAGCGTGACACCAATACCTATTACGAGTGCCACAATCACCGATACAGTCAATACTATGTAATCCATAACGGAATGAATAAATAATTTTATATATATTAATAAAAAAGCACCGCTCACCAAGCTCGCCGACAGCCCATTGGCATCGGTGTCGCTTGTAGAGAAGTGCAGGAACCTTAAATAAACAAATTTATGCGATGCTTGCTATTGCACGGCACAGCTGTGCCATAGGGCATCATTTCATATCTTGATGACTATTTCATCGAGTTCTTTCTCGAAATCAGTCAGCAGTTCGTTAGTAGCCTTATTGTCACGATACGCCTGTGAATACAAGCGCGCGAACTGGAATGCCACCTTAGCCATCACCTCTTCCGATGAATCCGTGCCTTTGAATCGTGCCATCCACTTGTTCCACAACGTGTTCACAAGCTTCTCCGACTCTCGGTAGAGGGCTTCATCATCCACTGGAATGCTAAGGGCAAAAGGCTTAACATCAGCAATACGAATATTAATATTTTGTTTCTTATCTGTAGCTGGCATAGCATCATTCATTTAATTGAGAGATGCATTTGTCGATATCCCGCACTAATGAGGAAATCATTTTCTTGGCTTCGGCCGCTTTCTCGCTGTTTGGCACGAAATGGCGTGCTATAGTGAGGTAATGATTGTCGGTGGAGAGTTTTTCGTTCTCCTTCTTCAGAACTTCCACTTCGCTCTGAAGTTGGGCGACAACCTGCTCAAGACGCTCTTTTTCAGCATTAAGCACATGGTATTTATCTACCAAAACTTTACTTTTGGTGACAATCCGCGCAAGAGTTTCTTGTAGTTCAGAAGCCATTTTACTCCATTTTTCTACAAAATTAAGAAATTCTCACAAATTATCAGCAATAAAAGCCCTCTTTTTTCCAACAAAAAAATTGATTTAAGTAAAGATTTAGGAAATAATGCGCAAATCGGTCAGAATGCTTTGCGATACTTGTCGTCGGCACTATCTTCCATGATGCTCAGGTAACTCGCATAGCGGCTTTGGCTGATGCGCGACTCCTCCACAGCCTGAAGCACAGCGCAGCCAGGCTCGTGGGTGTGGGTGCAGTTGCCAAACCGGCAATTCTCCGAAATTTTGAATATCTCACGGAAATAGTGAGCCACCTCGGTTTTCTCCAAATCGATGGTGCCGAAGCCCTTCACTCCTGGGGTGTCGATAATTGCGCCGCCGCCTGGCAAGTCGAGCATTTCGCTGAATGTGGTGGTGTGCATACCAGTGTGGTGAGTTTCCGACACATCGCCCACTTTCAAATTGGCATCGGGCACAAGCATATTAATAAGCGAACTCTTGCCCACACCCGAATTTCCACTAAACAGGGTGGTCTTGTCTTTCAGCTGCGCTTTGAGCTGGTCGATGCCCTCTCCTGTGAGAGTCGACATCTTAATCACGGGATAGCCAATGCTCTCATATAGATATGCGAAAGCGTCGAGCAGTTCCTTGTCTTCTTCTGCGGTGAGCAAGTCAATTTTATTGATAGCCATCACCACGGGCACACGATAGGCTTCAGCCGTGGCAAGAAAGCGGTCAACGAAGGTGGTGTTGGTTTCGGGATTGGTGAGCGTAACCACCAATACCGCCTGCGAGAGATTTGCAGCCAAAATCTGAAATTCCTTGGAAAGATTGCTGGCGCGACGAATAATGTAATTGCTTCGCGGCTCAATCTTCACGATGAAAGCTGTGCCGTCGGGCTTGATTTCGATAGTCACGATATCACCCACAGCCACAGGATTGGTACACCGAAATCCCTTCAAGCGAAAATTTCCCTTGATTTTACAATTCACCACTTCGCCCGCTTCGGTGCGGACGATGTACCAACTTCCAGTATTTTTAATTACCAACGCTTTCATCATATTGATGCAAAGTTAATAAAAAATATCATATTGCCCATAAATCAGCCCATAACAAAAAATTCGCAACTTTCTTGCGTGCGCCCGTGCGTACACAAGGGTTTTCCTCGCGCGCACGCGCGCACGCAAGGATTTCGAAAAAAAATTCACTTTTATTTATTCGCTTGATATTCTGATGTTTAAAATAGTAATTTTATACCCATTTTTAGTAACCGTTTGATAAATAATGGGTTAAAAATTTGGACAAATGAAAGTGGTTGATTAACTTTGCATCGTGTTTTAGAACAAATTAGTAACAAAATCAATTAATTATGAACGTAGAAACTATTGGTTTGTGGGCTGGTGCAGTTTGGAATGCACTCAACGACGCAAACGGTTCATTGACTGTAAAAGGTCTGAAGAAAACCACAAAACTCAAAGAAAAAGAAGTGTTCGCAGCAATCGGCTGGCTCGCTCGTGAAGGTAAGGTTAACGTAACTGAAATTGAAAAGGACGTTGAAGTAAACCTTATCTAATTCATTCCCAAGCACATAATTTATTTGTGTAAAATACTATTACAAAAATGGGTAGCAACCAATCGGTGCTACCCATTTTTTATGTTTTACGATATGCTGTGATTAGAATTTGCCGCCCATTTTCAGATAGAGGGCGTAAACTGCATAGAAATCTTTGATTTGATCTTCGGTGAACTTCTTCACATGGCTGAAGCCTCTGGCACCAATAAACACCACACGCGCCCATGTGGCATGCGACAAGGCATAAACCAAGTCCTTATCGGCAACCGTCAATTCCTCGTCTAATGTTTCCCAATAGAAGCGCGAACCGTGCTTGCCAGTTTTTGGCAAATTCACTGGTGTGAAGTCGTAACCGAAGCCATTAACAACGAACCTCACACTTTCGATTTGCAAGGGGTCGTCGGCATAATATTGCGCATGGAAGCGAAGTGGTTGTGGCTTGCCGTCCTCAATATCAAAGTAGAAAAACATGTCGTTGTTGGTCACTTCCATTTTCACATCTTTTGGAATCACACGGTCCGACGACACACGGAGCGTTTTCGACAGTTCTTTCTTTGATTCTTTAATTTTCTCATCCACCCACTCCAATGGTTGTGGCCCCCATTGCAGATTATCAAGAGAGTAGTCAATGGCTAAAAGTGAGTCGAGTTTGGCTTGCGCAGCCTCACGACGCGCCTTTCTCGCCTTCATTTCCTCCTCAAACTCAGGGTCGTCCTGGGCGCGTTGCTTCAAATAGCGTGTAATGCGCGCCTGACGCTCCTTCTCTTCCTGCAACTGGCGCTTACTCAGTTTTGCAGGCTTCTCCTCGTCTTGCGGTTGAAGATAGTAAGTGGTGTTGTCGGTCGAGTCAACCACAATCACCGCGGGCTTCTTGTGCAAGCGACGCACAGGCATTTTCGAACGCCAGTTATCAGTGTCATCATCTTGTGCAAAGGCGGAAATTGCGAATACAGAAACAAATAAAAGTAGAATTATGCGATAAAAATTTGCTCTCATTATAAATATATATGTGTATTTTGATAGTGCAAAATTAGTGATTTCCACAAACATACGCAAATCAAGCCTGCGCACTCTCCATTTTTCATTTGTATAATCTGATGGCTTGCCGTAACTTTGTACATACAAATATCATTAATCCCTTATACAATCATGACAAAAATTGGATCTTTCGGCACTGAAATCGGAAAGAAGGCAATGCTTCTTGGCAGTGGCGAACTCGGAAAAGAAGTGGCTATTGAGCTTGTACGCTTAGGAGTGGAAGTGGTGGCTTGCGACCGTTACGAAGGCGCGCCAGCCATGCAAATCGCTCAAAAAAGCAGAACTTTCAACATGCTCGACGGTGAGGCTCTGCGCTCGGCTATCGAGGAAGAACGCCCCGACCACATTATCCCTGAAGTGGAGGCTATCGCCACCCCTACCCTTGTGGAGCTTGAAAAAGAGGGCTTCAATGTTACTCCTACCGCCAACGCTGCCCGACTGACAATGAACCGCGAAGGCATTCGACGATTGGCAGCCGAAACACTTGGCGTACCCACCTCTCCTTACCGCTTTGCATCAACAGAGGAAGAATTTAAGGAAGCCATTAAAGAAGTGGGCATTCCTTGCGTGGTGAAACCGATTATGAGTTCTTCTGGCCACGGACAAAGCACCGTGAAATCAGAGGCCGACATCGACCGCGCTTGGCACATTTCACAAGAGAGCGGCCGTGCAGGAGCCGGCAGAGTGATTGTGGAAGGATTTGTGGATTTCGACTACGAAATCACCCTTCTCACCGTGCGCAACGTGGCTGGCACACAATTCTGTGAACCAGTAGGCCACATTCAGCAAGACGGCGACTACCGCTATTCTTGGCAGCCACAAGCCATGGCACCAGTGGCGATTGAAAAAGCGCAAGAAATTGCGAAAAAGGTGACCGACGCACTTGGCGGATATGGCATTTTCGGCGTGGAAATGTTTATCAAGGGCGATGATGTGATCTTCAGCGAAGTATCGCCTCGTCCACACGACACCGGCATGGTGACAATGATTTCACAAAACATGAGTGAATTTGCGCTCCACGCACGCGCATTGATGGGATTGCCTATCCCTGCCATTCGCTTCTACGGTCCATCGGCAAGTAAAGCCATCGTGGTGGAAGGCGACAGCAACCGTGTGGAATTTGAAAACGTGGATAAGGTGCTTGAAGAGCCAGGCGTTGACATTCGCATCTTCGGCAAACCAGAAGTGAAAGGACACCGCCGCATGGGCGTGATTCTCGCCACTGCCGACAGCGTGGAAGAAGCCATCGCAAAATGCGACAGAGCCTACGCAAAACTGAAAATCAACGTTCTCCCAGCGAAGTAATCCAACAAGAAATAAATAAAACAAAGGGGGCGCACACACAACATGCGTCCCCTTTGTTTTTGGGGTCAGTGGATAAATACTAGGGGGACTGAAACAAAAACATAAAAAACAGCCT
>OCQZ01000310.1_pt1 | contig 15129 bp, 13 predicted proteins | sample 1538921 | NCBI WGS metagenome assembly OCQZ01 (sample SAMN03418269, study PRJEB22391) | human gut metagenome | biome: human-gut; feature: organic feature; material: feces | host: Homo sapiens | place: Tanzania | collected 2013-01 | reverse complement strand
TCCGGAGTCATTCCATCCATCCATTTTTCAAACATCCCGATCATGGTTCCTTCAGAGGAATATGCCGTTCTGAAATCAGAGCAAAAGTCTCTGATCTCCTCAAGTGATGACGGCATCCGGTAGTATGCTTCCGTAAATGCCTCTAACACATTATCAACAGCACCATAGCAGTAATATTCTAAGGACATCTTACGTATGTCCATAGTGCAAGATTCAATCATTAAGACTATTATAAGTGTTATTATTCTATTCGCCATTAGATCAATCAATGATTGTAAAACTGTTTATTAATCGCGGCTTTAAGAAGTTTGGCATTTTCGGGAGTATAGTTAATGTGCAAGGTATGGTCACGCATACCATTTGTCAAAATCAAAAAACAACCAAACCACTTATCCTCCCCGTATCCTAAACCATATCCACCGTATCTCTTTGATTCGACTGGAGGCATTTGATATATTCTTAGTTGGCTATGAGTTTTATCCCTTGAATGAAATATTGATCCTGATTTTGTGTTGTAAAATGATTTCCCATCATAGATTCCATTATATTGAATAGAATATTCTCCCGGAGCTAGTCCTGGAAAATAAAAATCTTCTTTAGGCTCAACCGATAATTCTGTATCCCAACTTGATTGTGAAGAGTTTTCTTGCGTGTAGTTTTTTATAATCAGATTATCCAAATGCTCATATATTTGTCCCTCAAAAGTTGGAATACCATTGTTATTTAAATACTGGACAGTTCCCCCGAATAAACTATAATAGGTATTCCCTTCCTTAAAACGTGCACCTTTATATTCTCCTTTTATTCCTGCCCTATCTAAATCTTTTTGAGAGTATATATTGTCATTATAGTGGTAAGAGATATTCCCTTCATCATCTGTAGTTGAATACCAATCTTTCCCCGATGGGTCAACAAGACATATAGGATTATTTGCACAGTATACATACGGGCTGATGCCGTAATACTTCTCGGACAGAGGGTCGGAGGTTGTCCAACGGGCGATGGTAGGGTTGTACAATCTGGCACCGAAGTCAAGGAGAGGGATGCTTGTGTTCAGGAAGGACTGGGACTCCTTGCCAGAGAAGTGCCAGCGGTTCGGAGAGGTTGCGGAACGTGCCGAAGTGACTGTTGGTTTCACAGTTTGTTGTGCCCCTTCGACAGGCTCAGGGTCCGCGGATATCGGAATACGCTTGCCGAACGGATAGTAGTCGTTCGTCTCTATGACCGTACCAGTGTCGCCATCGATGACGGAACGGACACTGCCGAGGTGGTCACGGAGATAGTGCTGAACCTTATAGGTGAACGAACCATCAGCGGCGTTCTCACGTACTATCCTGCCGGCAGAGGTCAAGGCGCAGTCAAGGGTTATAGCCGGAGAGCCCGTTTGATCTGTGGTCTGGGTATATATCAGGGAACCTCTGTACTGGTAGCCATTGCCACTGCCGTCCACAGCACGCAACTTCGTGCCGTCAGCAAGGTATTCATACTCCGCCAAAGTGGCCCCGCCGGATGAAATGCGGCTTGTTAGGTTCCGGTCATTGTACACGATGTCAAAGTTGGCCAAGCCGTCGCTGGTCAAGTTGCCGTTAGTGTCGTGGGTGTACTGGCCTCCGCCACCGGACACGCCGGTGTTGGAGATGCCACTCAACAAGTTGCCATCGTACGAATACGCCAATATCTCCTCTGGGGTTGCCGCGTTCTCCCCGTATCTGGTCAAGGTCAAGGCATTACTGTTCCTGTCATAAGTGATGGACCGCTCACTGAAAGCATTCGTGTGGTAAATCATAAATATATTGATATCAATGCTACAAAAGACTGCCTGTCATTTCAATTCATATTTGATATTTTTCATTTGAATATACCTATAAAAAGTCGCTGAATCCAATGGGCCTTGAACGCTATTGTTAGTTTTATCTATCACCCAGTAATAATCCATTTCATAACCATTAGGGTAATCTATAGTACCATAAATGGCTTCTGGAGGCCACTTAGGGCGTTGCTTGACAACAATATACTGACGATCTTTCCAATAATATTTAACGGTGGGTGGAATGCCATTGATTTTGTTGCCTAAAATGTCATTTCTTTCCTTGTAAAAATAATATCCATTGCCCAAGCTAATCTTATCAGTTGAACATAATTCACAAATACACAATATGATAACTATTAACACAAAGAATATTTTATATATTATTTTATCCATGGCAAAAATGGTTTTAATTTCTTTTCACCATATATATTGATATTAAAATCAGTCCCTTGGCCAGCAACCTTTGCACCAATATGTGTTTGAATGTTCCTGCCTATATGTAGAAGATACGGTCTCTTAATATCGAAATCATAACGATCACTATAAGCCCTAATGCCATGATTAGGGTATCGCTTGACAACTATCTTCCCATACACAAGACCATCATTGATTTTAGATTTACCATTAAGCAAGTTGATGACATATGTTTTTCCTACATACTTTTCACCCAAAGAAACATAACTACTAAAATCAATCTTATTTATATCAGCAAACAATGGCTCGCCTCTACCTGACCTATATCATTCATTTGCTTCTTTAAGAGTAATGTATCCGTCCCAGTCTGGTCTATCCTTCAAGTGATTAAAGCTATCATTAAAACGAGTGATGGCATCTTCATCATCAAGTCCTTCCACCCCTAAGTTATATTTGAGCGCATCTTCTGTTCGCATCCCTTGCACAAAATTGTCTTTTTTCATAATGATTTGCTCACCTTGAATTCCACCATCATCTGTTCCCAATAAATAGCCCTCAGTAGAGTATATCGGTCTAAGGCCTAAGATATCAACATTTTTTATGGGGTCACCTACGCAATAGGCATACGGACTTACGCTGTAGTACTTCTCGGACAGCGGGTCGGCGGCTGTCCAGCGGGCGGTGGCCGGGTCGTACATTCGGGCGCAGAAGTCGAGGAGCGGGATGTCGGCGCTCAGGAAGGACTGATCCTCCTTGCCGGAGAAGTGCCAGCGGTTCGGGCTCGTCTCTGAGCCGGTGGCCGTCCCGGAGGCGGAGTTGGAGGCTGGACGTCGCAGGCCGAACGGGAGGTAGTCGTTCCGCTCGATGACGGCGCCGGTGGAAGCGTCCACCACGGCACGGACGCTGCCGAGATGGTCGGTGACGTGGATCAGAGGACGGTATGACGAGCCGCCGTCTGCACCATGGTCCACAGCGAGCCGTCCGCCCTCGGTAAGGACACACTCCAGGGACAGGGCTCCGGAGGCGTTGCGGGTGTAGACCATCGAGCCGGCATAGACATGGCCGGTGCCGTTCGACTTCAGCGCGGAGCGTTTCGTCCCGTCCGAGAGGAATGTGTAGCTGCCAAGGAGGGAGCCGTCCTTCCGGACGGACGACGTCATTCCGAGCATGTCGTACGAGATGTCCAGACCGTTGCGGCCGTCGCGGGTGAGGTTGCCGGAGACATCGTGCGCGTATGTCCAAGATCCGGAAACCGCAGCCAGACGGTTGCCCTCGTAGGAAAAAGATAAAGACTCAGGGGCGGCGGATGCGTCCATGAGGCGGGTCATCGACAGGATGTTGCCGTTGCGGTCATAGGCGATGCCGCGCTCGGAGAAGGTGCCTGACATGGACGACGCGTCGCCGGCAAACAGCCTGGAGTCCGTAAGCCTGCCGAAACCGTCATACGAGAAGGCGTAGGTCTCGTTTCCGCCGCCGTTGCTCCAGCCCCATTCGGAGATGTCACCTGTGAAGCACGGGACGGTCCCTTGTCTCTGTGGGAAGGTGTACCTCAGCGACTCGCTGAAGACGTTCCCGGTCTTCCCGGTCAACCAACCTCTGATGTCATAGGCAAGAGTCTCGGCAACTGTGGAAGACCCGGAACCGGACGTCTTCCCGGCCAATCGCCCGAGCGCGTCGTAGGCGTAGGATGTCCCACCGAAAGGGAATCCGTTCAATGAATGTGACTCGCCGAGAAGCCTTCCACGATCATCATAGGTGAATGACGAGACCAAAGCATCCTCGCTGTCATTGGAGGAGTGCCAGTGCCTCTCCTCCGTGGAGTCAAGATCCTCGGCGAGCCCCATGGCACGGAGGAGTTGTCTGCGCCTGCGGGTGAGTCTCACCCGGTCCGCTTCGACGCTCCTTCTCAATCCTGTGTTGAAGTCCTTTTTCATACCACGAAGATAAAGAAAAGATTTGAAATATATAAATTTAACAAATTGCTCGTCAGCGCGTTAAAAGGTCATTATTAAGCCTTCTGGCGGGGTCAGCATCCGTTCGGCTGGAGGGCCAGCCGGAAGATCTTCGGGTGCCTCTGCGAGGCCCGCGAAAGGCGGCAAATGGCTGATTTTCATCGGCCCGAAACGCCGCTTTGCGGCATGTGGACATTTTTTTAAAGTTATGGTGGGATGGAGAAAGCCCCGCGCCGTCCCCAGTTTATGGTCAGGACAGGGGCACCTGAGTAGTTACAGGACATTAAAACACATAAAATGTATGAAATATTATAGTTTCGACATCTTGATGAGTAGAAACGAAATCATCCATACAACATCTCACATCAGAGAGAAAATCCTTACATAAAATTGTCAAATCCAAAGGGACTTGAACGTCACTATATTTTTTTTGGTCTTCGAGTACTGTATGAAGTTTGTTTTTGATGACAGGCTTTTGCAAACAATCTCAATTCCTAATGGGGAATAACGTATTACAGCATGATATGCAACAGTATCAATTTTCTCTGTTGCAGTAGCATATTCACTAAATGGCTTCTGTATAGAATTGGGGCCTTTGATCTGCATAATCGCATGCTCATATTTTTGAGTCAACGTCTTAAGGCATAGCAAGAACTCACGGTCCAAGCTATAAAAAAGATAATTACCTGATTTATCAAAAAAAGATGGAGTATATGACTGGGCTTTTCTCTTATCTGCATTAATCCAAAAACATGGCGTTCCATAAATGCAACATCCGATATTGTGCTTTCTATCATAGATAAAGCAAGAGTCTTGGTAGGACTCCATCATGACGTATTTTTCTGTAAAATAGTCTTCAGGTGTTTGTCCCCCCCCATCCATTCTTCAAACATTCCGATCATAGTCCCTTCAGAGAGATACGCCTCCCTGAAATCAGAACAAAAGTTTTTGATTTCATCGAGTGAGACCGGCATTCGATAATATGCTTCCGCAAATGCCTCTGCCACATTATGAACAGCCCCTTGACTATTATACTTAATAGCCATATTGCGTATGTCTGTAGAACATGATCCTATCATCAAGATCAATAGAAATATGGCGATTCTGTTTGTCATTTTTATCAATGATTGTAAAACTGTTTATTAATCGCGGCTTTTAGTAGCTTAGCGTTTTGTGGAGTATAGTTAATGTGTAAAGTATGATCTCGCATGCCATTCGTTAAGATCAAAAAACAGCCGTACCACTCATCCTCTCCGTATCCAAGGCCATATCCACCATATCGCCTAGACACATCCGGAGGCATTTGATATATTTTCAGTTGACTATGTGTTTATCCCTTAAATGGAATATTGATCCTGATTTTGTGCTATTAAATACTTCCCCTTCATAGCTTCCATTATATTTAATGGAGTATTCTCCTGGTGCAAGATTTGGGAAATAAAAATTCTCCTTGGGTTCTTCTGGCAATTCTGTATCCCAAATCGTTTGTGAAGAAGTCTGTTGTGAATAATACTTGATAATCAGGTTATCCAGTCGCTCATATAGTTGTCCTTCAAAAGTGGGTTTTTCATTAATGCCCAAATACTCGACAGTCTGCCCAAATAAACTATAATAAGCATTACCATCTTTAAAACGTGTGCCTTTATATTTCCCTTTTATTCCAGCCTTATCTAAATCTCTCTGAGAAAAGATATTGTCATCATAGTGGTACGTCACATTACCCTCATTATCGGTAATTGAATACCAATCCAGCCCTTTAGTATCAACAAGGTTTATTGAGTTATCTGCACAGTAAACATACGGGCTTATATTGTAGTACTTCTCGGCCATCGGGTCGATGGCGGTCCAGCGGGCGGTGGCCGGGTTGTACATCCTGGCGCCGAAGTCGAGGAGCGGGATCATTTTCAAATCATTCATTGCACTTCTTATTCTGTAGTAATATCTCTTGACCAAGTGTTCTATAATAATTTATGTGTAAGAGACCATCTTTTCTTATCATCATACAAATTGAATACAAATAAAGATTGTCTGTGAATATCGTCCCAAAACTATTTTTATTGAACAATGCTGAACTATCTTTCGACGCAAGATTGATTATACAACTAGATCTGTCAAACCTACACATATCATTAATATTATTTATAATAGTATCTTTTTTCGCAGTATTGATCATCATGAATCGATAATGCCGTTGATTTGGAAGACATTTTACAGCAAAGAACGCCTTGTCTTCACCTAGATATATATACTCTTGAGATTTCCTTACGACAATGATTGTGTCACTTGACACAAAATCATCCGGGTGCATATTAGCCAATATCATATTAAATTGCCTGCAAATTTTTTTCCTATTCCACTTAACCACTTTCCTTGGCATTCTTGACGATTTGGACTCTTTCTTTAGTATGTTTGACAACTCCTTATTAAAGTCGGCAAAACAATCCTTATCCTGTGCATTAGAGGAAATAACAATTGCACAAAACAGACTTACCATTAACGTCCTAAAACAGTTCATTTGCGTTTTCTTATCGGGGTATAATAAACATTAGGTAATACGATGCTTCTTCCTTTTTTGTTTATCAATCTTGAAGGCTCATATGGCATCACATTTCTACCAGCACTAATCGTCGCATAGTGTGTTCTCAATGGAAGATTGGCTTCTTCACGCATTAGATTTTCGTAATGTGTAGCTTGGATTTCTGTGTTCTTAATCTTTACGTTTTCCTCCTCTATCCAAATTTTTGAAACTTCATTTCTGCGTTTCAAATAATCTACTCTATGAGATAATTCATGACCAACAACAAGCCAAAAAGGCATTTGTTGCATTCCGGCTTCAGTCGGTACTGTCTCCCCTATAAAATCTTTATTCAAATATATAGTTGAGGATACACCAGAAAGATCGATGACGTTATTTCCTTCATCAAATTGAATATAAGCATTGTTCTCATCATTGGAAAAATAATCTATTAAAGACTTGCCTGTTTTGACCTTTGATAATTCCGTGAGCATCCCTCCAAGAGATTGGACTTGCGCATCGGATGTAGGGACATATGATCCAGCGTTATTACCTTCCGTTTGATATTGTAGAAATTGTCCGTCTTGATATCTATACTCGTGGCCATTATAATATAATGTAATCCACCGGCCATTAGGGTCAATGATACTTATTGGGTTTCCGAGACAATAGGCATACGGACTTACGCCGTGGTAATCCTCGGCCATCGGGTCGATGGCTGTCCAGCGGGCGGTGGTCGGGTCGTACATCCGGGCGCCGAAGTCGAGGAGCGGGATGTCGGCGCCGAGGAAGGACTGGGACTCCTTGCCGGAGAAAAGCCAGCGGTTAGGGCTTGTCTCTGAGCCGGTGGCCGTTCCGGAGGCGGCGTTGGTGGCGGGGCGGCGCAGACCGAACGGGAGGTAGTCGTTCCGCTCGATGACGGCGCCGGTGGAAGCGTCCACCACGGCGCGGACGCTGCCGAGGTGGTCGGTGACGTGGATCAGAGGGCGGTATGACACGCCGCCGTCCGGGCTGCGGTCCACAGCGAGGCGTCCGCCACCGGTCAGGACGCACTCCAGGGACAGGGCACCGGAGATGTCACGGGTGTAAACCATTGAGCCGGCATAGACATGGCCGGTGCCGTCAGCCTTCATGGCTGAGCGTTTCGTCCCGTCCGAGAGGAATGTATATCGGCCAAGGAGGGAACCGTCCTTACTGACCGATGACGTCATGCCGAGCATGTCGTACGAGATGTCCAGACCGTCGCGGCCGTCACGGGTGAGGTTGCCGGAGACATCGTGGGCGTAAGGCCCGGCTCCGGAGACCGCCGCCAGACGGTTGCCCTCATAGGAGAACGACAGGGACTCGGGGGCTGAGGCCGCGTCCAGAAGGCGGGTCATCGACAGGATGTTGCCGTTGCGGTCATAGGCGACGCCGCGCTCGGAGAAGGTGCCTGACATGGAAGACGCGTTGCCGACAAACAGTCTGGAGTCCGTCAGTCTGCCGAAACTGTCATACGAGAAGGCGTAGGTCTCGTTCCCGACGCCGTTGCTCCAGCCCCATTCGGAGATGTCGCCTGTGAAGCACGGGACGGTCCCCGGCCTTTGCGGGGCCGTGTACCTCAGCGACTCGCTGAAGACGTCACTGGACTTTCCTGTCAGCCAGCCTCTGATGTCATAGGCAAGAGTCTCGGTTACGGCTGAAGACCCTGAGCCGGACGCTTTCCCGGCCAAACGCCCGAGGGCGTCGTAGGAGTAGGATATCCCACCGAAAGAGAATCCGTTCAATGAATGTGACTCGCTGAGAAGCCTCCCGCGTCCATCATAAGTGAACGCGGAGACCAAAGCGTCCTCGCTGACATCGGAGGAGTACCAGTGCCTCTCCTCCGAGGAGAGGACATTGCCCCTGAAATCATACGTCATGAGGCATGATGACGGCAGGCTCCAGTCGGCGCTCATCTCCAGAGTCTGGACATGACGCCCGAGTGAGTCATAGTAGAACGAGCGTTCCACCCATCCGCCCAGATCCGCTGCCGACCCTCCGAGTTCCCGGACCCGCTCGTAGGTCTTCAGTCCCTTGATACGGCCATAATCCTCCGATGAGGTCACCGTGGCGGGGTGGATGTACCTTATGTCATACAATGAGATGCCGTAGACCGTCTCCGCGATGAGCGAGTCCGGTTGCGGAGCTTCCGATGATGTGGCCGCAGTGATCCCGTCGTACAGCTCCTGCCAGTGGGCCCTCCCGGACTCCCCGGAATATGCCCCGGATCTCATCAGCCCTCTTGATGTCTCCCGTCCGAGGGCATCATAGGCGTAAGTCATCCACCAGCCACCGTCCTCACGCATACGCCCGTCCTGACTCATCACGACACGTCCGCCGCGGTCATAGACATAACGCTCGATAGCTTTCCCCGGAACCTTTGAGGACAGGCGTCTGCCGAAGCCGTCATGGACCTTGACAAAACAGAACCTGGCGGCGGTGGAGCCGTTCACGTCATCGTCGGCCGGGACTGTCCATACGGCGTCCCCCTCCGGCATGGCTGCGCTCCCTTCCGGCTGCAGCACCCATGCGGTGTTGCCCCACGGGTCATAGACCTGATAGGTGTCGGCGGAGACACCGCCATCCACGCGCCTCACCAGGACAACCCTGCCAAGCCTGTCCCTGAAGGTCACCGTCACGCATCCGTCCTCGTCGGTCACCGACTCGCGGCGGAGCGTGCCCGGCTGATAGTGGCCGCCTATGACGAGGATCCCGTCAGGCCTGACCTCAAGCAAACGCACCTCGCCGGAGGCGTTCCCTCCATGGCTCACGGCGACGGACCGCAGACTGTCGCGGAACACGGCGCCGGCGCGCCACATCCTCCTCGGGCGGCCCAGCGGTGACGGCTCGTATTCCGTCTCCGTGAAGGCACGGGGACCGTCACGCTGATAAAGGTCTGTGTAGAAATTCGCCTGATCGAACAGGACCCTGCCGGTGGGTTCCTCCACCGCGCCTGTCGATGACGACACGTATGGAAGGTACACTTTGGCGTCCGGACGCATCATCCGGTCATAGACCACCGGGGTCACCATGTTCCTGCCACGGTCCGGTGACGCCCCGACCTGAACGATCTGCTCCGGATAGCCGAGTCCGTTGTGGAAGGTGATGTCCTGGAGGCACGACTCCCCGTCACCCTTTGTGTATGTCCTGTGGAGTGTCCAGTTGCCGTCTATCGCCAGTCTTTCCTCGGACACGGCCTGGCTCAGGAGCACGGTCGCCCGTGCCCGGTGATTGACGACCAGGATCTCGGCGGAGCGTTCCCCGGGACCTTGGTTGATTCCGTTCGGGGTCACGGTCAATGTCGCGCCGCCGGAACCGGATGCCGGGGTCACGGAAAAACCGGGGCCAAGAACCCTGGCCGTCCAGTCAGAGTCGGCCGTCACGCGCAGGGTCTTCGCCCCCGTCTCGTCCGCCTCCCACCTCAAGGCGTCCCTGTCCGTCGTCACTGAATATACCCTGCCACGCCGGATCACTGTCACTGTGGCTGAAATGTCTGACCCGTCGCAGTGGAACTCAACCTCGTCCACCCAGTCATCCTCGGTCGGGTTGACTCGGAATGGGGTCAGGGTCACCAGGGTCGTGCCAAAGCCGGTTGCCCCGTTGAGCCTGAGCCATCCGCCAATCTCAAGGCTGTCGCACACCCACGTGCCGTCTGTGGTCACGCGGACCTCCTGCGGGGACATGTCGTCGGCGGACCATTCGATGACGGCCGGATAAACGCTTATCCGGCCTGTCTGGCATCCGGCGTTGGACTCCGCCAATGTCAGGAACGCGAGGACGGCGGGCAGGGCAAGTGTGATGTGTCTGGTCTTTTCCATGTTCCCTCCTATCTTTTGTTGTCTGTCGAGTAAAGATATGCGTCCGTCAGCCTTCCGAGATCGTCGCGCACGCTTTTCAGCTTGCCCGTTCCGTTGTGCTCATAGGTGACCGAGCGGCCTGACGGATCAGTGGCCTTGATCATTCCGACAAGCGGAAGGTAGTCCCATGAGGACACCCCGGTTTCAACAGGCACATTTGCCCGCAGCGTCTGTTCAATGTCACCCAATCCACCGGGCAGTGGTGTGTTGTGAATATTACTTAGTCCAGAGATGGCTCTCACATCGTCAAGCCCGCGGTTAACGATCTCGGCTACTAGGTACATCCCGCCGTACCCCCAGACATAGGTTGTCTTTATCCCGTAGGGGTCTGTCCTCTCCACAAGGCGCCCGAGACGGTCGTAGCTGTAGGACGTCGTGAGGCTGCTTCCTGAGCGCATGTCTGTTTCCGTCACGGAAGAGACACGGAAGAGGGCCTGGTTCGATGAGGACGGGAGGCAGAAAGAGAATGTCTTTCTGGACAGTTCCTCTGTCCCGTCCCAAATGCTTTCCGTCGTCGGGCGGCTGATGACGTTGGCATCGGCCATCATCCCCTCGATCGGGCCGGACGCGGAGTCCGTCACATAGGTGTATCTTGTGGTCATCCAGTGGCCGCGGCTGTCAAGTCTTGACTCGGAGGCCTTCTGGCCATGTGTGTTGTAGGTGTGGCGGACCTTTCCGGTGACAGGAGCTCCGTCTGTGCCGGACACGGACATCTCTGTCCCGGAAAGGCGTGACCAGCCTGTGTTCACCATGGTCCTGGCACAGGAATGCACGAGGCGGCAGTACACCGTGTCATACACTCCCGGGACATCCTCCCACAGGTTGGTCTCCGTGAAGACAGGCGAGGTTATTCCGGATGCGTACATCTCCCTGGACTTGAGTCTGCCACGCATGGATTGCAGCGACACCGACGGCGCCACGGCGGCCGCGGCCGCATCCAAGCTTGGATACGGATGCAGGATGTAGTCATCGTACTCCGGTTCCGTCCACGGCATGAAGTCCAGACAGCCGACGTCATCGCTGGTGCGGAAATGATATACTGTCTTTCCTCCATCACGCCCTGTCTCAATCACCGAAGCGTACTCGATGTGGGTGGATGAATATGAGGTGAGGTTGTTCGAGCGCGTGTAGCCATGGATCGGCCCTTGGACCGGTTGCATGTATGTCTGGCCGTCATTCTCCCACTTGCGGGGGGCATATCCGTAGGCGTCATACACGACCTTGTACCTCGGAATGTAGGCCAGTATCCCGGAGGACGAGCCGTCCGGAAGCGCATATTCATACCTCTTTGACGCGAGCGTGTCGCCGTTCGAGCCGAAATGGGTCACTCTTTTGAGCCTCAGGCCTCCGGCCACGCCGACACTGTCCACGACGGCCGGCGCGAAGTCGTTCCATGCCTCCCTCATGACGGCCCTGGAATAGTCATGGGCCTCATAGTCGAACCTTGTCCACCCTCCGGTCGGGTAGGACAGGCGCGAGAGAAGCCCGGTGACGGCCCTGGACGCGTCGGGCTCACGGACATTGCCGGGCTTGACGGTCTCGGTGAATGTGCTTGTGTCGGTCACGGTGACGTCAAGGAATGAGGACGTTCCAGCCGAGGTCCGACCGTTGTAGTAGCCCCAGTGGTCCACTGAATTTGTTCCTATGACAGGGTAATTGGTGCCGGCATAGTTGAAACCGAACGTGCCCTCACCGGATTTGGTAACAGAGGCCAGATACGCCCCGTTGGCGGTGTACGAGAGCGAACACGAGCGGATGGTCCGGCCTTTGTACTTCACAGAGATCCCCTCCAGCCTGGTGCCCTCGTCAAGGCTCTTCATCACCATCTCGCCGTAGCCGGGCCCCGTTCCGTAGGAGAATGATATGGCCGTGCCTCCGCCGATCACCACGGAATCAAGAAGCGCGGCGCTTACCTCCGAATATGAGGTGCCTGCGGCGCTGTTTTCAAGGAACACCTGTCCCTTGCCGTTGGGTGCGGTCTCCGCGGCCTCGTAGCATGACGGCCTGGCAAGACGTTCCGTGCGCTTTCTTGAATATACAAACCTGACTTTCCTGCCGTTAGGGGCGGTGATTGAGCTGAGCCTCCATGCCGTTATCTGTTGCGGAAACCCAGAGTTCCATGAACCGCATGTCAGGTCCAGATTGCTCCCGTCGTTCCCGGGAGAGTGTCCGTCATTGTCCGTGGTGCCGTTGAACCTGTATCTGTAGCCATCAGGTGTGGTTATCGTGAAGCCGACGAACCTGTCCGAGGAGCGGTAACCGCTTGCTCCGGCAGAAGTGTTTATCGGTGCTGTGGCACTTGTTTTTATGTCGATCTCGACCCTGAGGTCTGCCGGGTTCCCGTCAGTGTCATGCAGGACGACGCGCCCTCCGGGGGCGAGGTGAAAGGCCCCGCTGTGACCTGGTATGGAGAAATGGTATATGTCTGGTTCAGCATCATAGTACCGCTCATTGTTTGGATCGCTGAGGTCCATGTACACAACACCGGGGTTGTATACAGTCTCCCTGCCGTAGTTGAAGCCGGCCGTGCCTGGACGCGGCTGGATGTGGTCCATGTGCATCACCCGCCCCGTCGGTCTCGATGACAGAAGGTATGTGGAATAAAAGCCGTGGTGGATGCGCGTCTCATCGACATTGTCGGGAATCCCGCGTATCTCCCTTGTCATCACCCCGCCCGCTGTGAGCGTCCATCCGTGGCCGAGTATCCCGGCACGCTCGTTCGCCACGCACCCGTTGGAGGCATAGTCAAGGGAGACGGGCAGCGTGAAGTCGGGGTCATCGTAGGTGTAGACGGGGATGGACACGCACACGGTTCCCGTGTACAGGGAAGGCGAGATCTCGCCGTACTTCACGGCCTCCCATGCGTCTGTTGAAGGGCGGGCCGGCTCCTCGCCGATGCGCATCTGGGCATGCGCCATGGATGACAGGTGCGCCGTCAGAAGGGCGATGACAAATGTTCTCGATAGGTTTCTCATATTCAGACGGTTATGTGACTCAGGTCAAAGATAGTGGTTTAAGGTGGATTATCAAAGGTTATTGGGGGAAAATTTTTCGACCACTATGCGGAATACTCATCCTTGAAGTTTACGAGGGAACACCGATTGTCTGCCATAATTACTTGCTTTACAGATCTTTCTCTTCCTCATTCACTTCCCAATGTCCACTGTAGCCACTCCCAACATATCTTATATGGGGCATTTTGGCAATGTGACGTTTGATTGTTCTTATTCTTTCTTTGACAGAGAAGCCAACTCTTCGGTCGTAATTTCAGGATAAGCAGCCACTTGACATTCTATCCATTTATCCAAGTCATCTACTTGAGCGCCAACTTGGGTGCCACCTTGAATATCCTCAACAACGTCCGTTTCCGCATCAGGATGTTCCTCTCTCCAGACCTCTATGATATTCGGGAACGTAATGGTGAACTGGGCTCTGTCAGAGAAAAAAATGACGGAAGCATCCTTTCATTGAAGTATGGCAGAGCTTTGTGATTGGATTGATGATCTTTCCCATACCTGAACCTTTGCGCTCCATATATCCCAGTTGGGCAAATACATCCGCTATTACAGGATTTCGTCTCACGGAATGGATTTCCTCTATATTCATTTCCTGAATGTAGCGTCCTTCCGGCATAGAACCCGGAGAATATATCACCAAACGGTCATCAAACATGTCCACGTGTACCTCACTGCCTTGAATCAGGTAGTCACGATGAGCAAGATGCGTTCGTTACCGCTTCCATCACGCTGCGTTCAACATATTCCGAAATTTCTATGCGCTGCATAGGTTCTTTGTACCACAGGGCGCGAATGTTGCGACGGACAAACGACATTGTGTCTTCCAATAGTGAGACTATGCTACCTGTTATCTCTGTGCTGTCCAGCGCGTCAATAGTCCCTCCCGCTTTAGCCTTGCCGTTCCATCTTGTGCAGAACACACGGCTTTGGCGTAATGGACACTCATCCGCCATCAAAAATCCCGCGTTTGTCAGGATGCCTTTGCTGTCAACCAAACCGAACGAACGATAATATTTGTTGTCAAAACTCAGGCCATTCCATGCATAGTAGCGGCCGCGCAATTTGGTGAAGGCATAGTCATCAAATGACTCACCGCTCGGACGCACGTCAAACGATGAGTTGTGTCCTTTCAACACCAGGCGTTTATGTTCGGTCGCCTCCGCTATCACAGACTCATTGCCTATCCGCACGAAGGTTTCGAGCAGGCCATCACCCAGATAATAATTAAGGTGTATCGTTCCCCGGCAACACGATTAGATTTCCATATCTTCTCTCATTGCCGCACAACTATTTTGAATGTATTCTTCCACCATTGTATGGTTCTTCTATCTGCATTTGTACCAATTACCATCCATATGGCTCAATGTCTTGTCTCCGATATGAATATAGTTTATGTCTAAGATTTTTATAAGTCCTAACGTTTCAACGTCATCCAAATACACCATAATGTTCCCTGCAAGATCTACATCAATCCTAGGCACGCAATATTTGCTAAATTGCATTGCTATATTTTGAAGGGCACTTGTGTCTTCCATTGATGTTG
>OCQZ01000308.1_pt1 | contig 15163 bp, 11 predicted proteins | sample 1538921 | NCBI WGS metagenome assembly OCQZ01 (sample SAMN03418269, study PRJEB22391) | human gut metagenome | biome: human-gut; feature: organic feature; material: feces | host: Homo sapiens | place: Tanzania | collected 2013-01 | reverse complement strand
TGATGCAGGCCAACCAACTCTCCGAGTCGTTATATTCAGTGATCCTTGAGCCGCTTGGAGTGCCCGAATCAAGATGGGTGTTTCTGATGCTCGGCCTTGTGATCGGAGGCATAGTGAGTCTCGTCATTTTTGGTGGGATAAAGCGGATCTCGCAGGTTTCATCGAAGATCGTACCGTTTATGGTTGGATTCTATTTCCTTATGGTGGTGGGCATTATGGTTGTCTATCACGACCGTCTGCCCTCCGTGTTTGAAGCCATCTTCGAAGGTGCTTTCTGCTGGAAGGCTGGTTTCGGAGCCTTCACCGCCGTGGCTCTGACCGGAGCGAGGAGGGCGATGTTCGTCAACGAGGCCGGTGTCGGAACCGCCGGGATGATGCACGGAGCCTCGATGAACGCCGAGCCTGTGAAGGAGGGACTCGTGGCTATGCTTGGGCCGGCGATAGACTCCGGCCTTGTCTGCACCCTGTCCGCGATTCCGATGATTATGGCCGGTCTCTACAGCACTGACAGCATAAAGGGACTGTCCATCGCGCTGAACACATATGACGCCCTGATTCCGTTCGCAGGACGCTATCTACTCGAATTCGTGGTGACCATCTTCGCCTTCTCGACGATGTTCTCATATTCCTACTACGGAACGATGTGCACATCTTACCTCTGGGGCACGAGACATGCTCAAAAGTACCGCTACTTCTATGTCGCGACAATCGTTCTCGCAAGTGTCATCACTCTGGATGTCGCCGTCAGTCTAATGGATCTTGCCTTCGCCCTGATGGCCTTTCCGAATATGATCGCCGTCTTTTCCCTCGCCCCAAAGGTAATGAAAGAGGCAAGGCGACTTTGATGCGCCCCATTCATCGGCAAGCAGACTCCAGACAGCCAAGCAGACTCCAGACCGGCAATCGAGAATATTATGCGTAGGTCTCCGTACGTAAAGCGATGTCTGATGTGAGTCCGCAAACCAACGCCGCACGGGAGCACGGGAAGCCGCGTCAATAACATCGGGAGCATTATCCTTGTACCGAGCCTGCTGACTCCCAGGTGAGCGAATCCTTTCGCACCTGGAACAGTGTGATGCCTCCTCCCCGTTATTGCCGCTCAGTACCACAGAGCCGCTTTGAATATTTCACGTTCCTCCCTACTTTCTTTATATGATGTGATACGCAATCCAGACCAGACAAGCACAATAATGCCATCATTCGGCAACCATCCTGAACAAGGTTGCCTTTCTAAGGATGATGGAGTGTCATTTTGCGAAAAGGCCTGATGCTATAAACCACCTTCTCATCATACCTTAATCTTTATTCATCATCCTCTTCAACTACCCATCCCTTATCAATGTAGTGAATCAACTTAACATCAATCAGTTCCTTGATTCCATTCTCTACGTGGGAGATGATCCTGCCGACATCGGAGACATCATCAATTTTCAAGATCACCTGAGCGGAAATCTTCTTTACACCGCCCTGCTCAAGCAACTGTATGTTTCTTGCCTTCACAGCCTTGATCTTACAGGCTCGCATATAAACATTCTCCGAAGCCTCGCTTCTATTTGAATATGCCTGATACTGAAGAGAATCAATCCTTTCCACATATTTCTTCTTTTTAGTCGAAGAATTTTCCTGTTTTGTCTCCGAAGAATTGCTCTTAGCCGCAGGACTCTTCACATCATCTGATCGCTCATTATCATATTCAACAAAAGGATTTCGTACCTCAGGCCAAGACTCTGTCAAATCCGCTTTATCCCAAGCATATTCCACGGCACTATAATCCGGCTGTTTCATATCCTCGTCTTCTTCCTCATCCTTAGGGGTAGGAACCTTATCCACAACGAGAGATTTACCGGCTCTGGTCAATGCCACATCAACAAAATAATGATCCTCAAAATCATATGTGGTCTTATTTACTGTCCGATACTCGGTCTGAGGATAGGACCACCACCCATTACTCCTTGTAACCTGGTACTGTTCACGGACTCTCTTAGAACCTTTCTCCCACCAGGCATATCGCTCAACCTTATAATCAAGCAAACCGGCAGCCTTCAACTTCCGCAATGTCAACCTGGTCGCTTCATCATTACACTCATAGCTTCCGACAGTCAAAACCTCAAATTTCTCACTTATTGCCTTCTCTTCAAGCAAACGGTTGACAGCCTTCAGGACAGTCTTTTCCGAAATGGAATCAGATGATCGAGTACACCCCACCACACAAAATAATGCAGTAAACAGACAAAGAAAAAATACTTTTACTCTCATAAATAGGTTATTTTATAGTTTCACGTTCAAATATAACTAATTAAAACATTTTACGCAACTTTATTCCATACAAACAACCCGCAACATAGAGGAATCGTAACCGGCGATATTAATAGGCGGTGTGTTGTCGGTCATCAAAGGCTAGTTATGTTTTCGTTCAGGACGACGGCTCTGGAGGATCAGCTGGACAAGGCGTTGCTGGACGGGCGGGTCGGGTGCTTCTGCACCCAGAACTGCTGGGACACGGCACACGGAAGGTATATGTACGATCTGTTCACGGAGCGAGGGAACCTGAAGGCAGTGTTCAGCCCTATGGGGGCGGAGCTGACTCCGGGAACGAACCATATCTCGTTTGACGCTGAGGCGCTGACGGAACTGGACGCGATCGTTGTGGAGATTCAGGATGCGGGGGCGCGGTACTTCAACTACACGAAGGACGTGTTCCACCTGATGGTGATTCTCGCGGCGATGGAGAACCCACCGTCCCTCTACATCGTGGACCACATCAACCCCGCCGGAGTCCTGATGCGCCCCTGCACCTTCACCCCGTCCACAGGGCGCTACGAAGGCCAACGATGCAACGGCTACCAGATCATGCTCCAACCAGGTACGGAATACCATTCACTGCTCCACACGCTTCAGTTGATGCGATATTTCCGGGAAAGATACTCGCAGTTCGAGCTGCTCGACGGTTTTGAGTCCAAGATAGCCGACCATGTCATGCTGAGTTACCTCCAAGGAGAGATTCAATACCAGGATCTGCGCGAACACGTCAAACTGGAAGAGCAGAAGTGGATCCGCAAGGCAAAACGCTACAGTCTTTATGACGACCAGCCGTACCGCATAAAATAACCGGTAACGGGAATTATGGCAGAATAGAGCGGCTTTTCAGTCGCTCTATTTCATATTATCTAACCTCGGTCACATCATGACAATTACTGAGCTTCGTGACCGTTCTCACTTATTTGATATAGCATTCAGAAATATATCAGGTGTTTCAAAAATGACGAAACATCAAAAAAACGAAAAAAACTATCCACATTCAACAAAAACATAGTAAATTTGCGGCACTTTTGCAGTTGACACTAAGGACCGCAAAGTGGTTGCTTAATATTTAAGTGGTTGCTAAAAAAGGTTAATAGCCTATTATACTGTTATGATTAAGAAGCTAGTACTCATAGTATTGGTACTATACGGCGGCTGCCTTTCCGCGCAGAACAGGCAGGAGGTTCGGGATTCCGTAAAAATCTATTTTCAACAGGGGAAAACCGAGCTTGTGCCATCTCTTAAAAGTAACCGATCAGCTTTGAACAGAATTTCGGACAGTCTTCGCACAAGTTACGCCGACTCGGTCTATCAATTAAGGAAGATTCTTGTTGTGGGAGGAGCGTCCCCTGAAGGAAGCGTCCGGCTCAACAAATGGCTGTCGGAGCGACGCGCCGAAGTGTTGTTCGACTACCTTTCCCGCTACGGAGCCTTACCAGACTCATTGAGAACCTCACGATTTCTCGGGAGGGACTGGAACGGACTGATCCAACTCGTGGAGAATGATCCGGAAGTACCTCATAAAGAGGCGACTCTGTACTTGCTGCGCAAGATAGCGAGAGAATCGGTGACGAATGGTGATGTCAAAGGCGACCATCTCTACCGTCTCCGCCAGCTTTGCGGTGGCGAGTCCTACAACTACATGTACAGAAACCTGTTCCCGGAACTCCGCGCCTCCAGACTCTACCTCTCCTACGAAAAGGTGTGGAACCCGGTAGGAGCGCTGACCCTGCAGGGGATGCGTCTTGTCCCGCCGGCAACCGACATCATAAGGAAGGACACGCCAAAAGCATCTTCACCGAAGCCATTCTACATGGATTTCAGGACCAACCTCCTTTACGATGCCCTGCTCGTCCCGAACATCGGTGTCGAATTCTACCTCGGAAGGAACTGGTCTGTCGTGACCGACTGGATGTACGGCTGGTGGAAATCAGACAAGGTTCATTGGTACTGGCGCACCTACGGTGGAGACCTGACCCTGCGCAAGTGGTTCGGCAAGGCCGCGAAGAGGAAACCACTGACAGGCCACCACATCGGTGTCAACGGCCAGATATTCACCTACGACTTCGAGATCGGAGGCACCGGCTACCTTGGAGGCAAGCCAGGCGGCACTCTTTGGGACAAGATGAACTATTCGGCGGCTCTGGAATACGGCTACTCTGTTCCGATAGCCCGGAGACTGAACCTTGATTTCTCCATAGACCTTGGCTACAGCGAAGGAACCTATCATGAATATGACCCTATCGACTACTGTTACGTATGGCAGTCCACCAGGCAGAGGCACTGGTTCGGCCCGACCAAGGCGGAAGTGTCTTTGGTATGGCTCATAGGCCGCGGCAACTACAACAGCAACAAAGGAGGCAGACGATGAAAAAGGGATTACTGAATATGTTGGTGTGCGTGCTGGCCGCCGCCCTGTGCTCCTGCAACCACAAGGAACTGTGCTATCATCACCCGCACACAGCGTCCGTCAAGGTTGAGTTTGACTGGCGTGACGCCCGCGAGGCCTCTCCGGAAGGCATGTGCGTGTTCTTCTATCCTATGGAAGGCGAGGAAGCTCCGATGCGCCGGTTCGACTTCAAGGGAAAGACCGGCGGACAGATCGACATCCAGGTCGGCAAATACCGTGTCCTCTGCTACAACAACGACACCGAGATTGTCCTCATGCGCGGAACCGAAGGTTTTGACACCCACGAGGCCTACACCCGCAACGGAGACCTTTTCGAGACCATCTACGGAGCGTCCGCCAGAAGTTCCGCGCCACGCGCGAACGGCGCCGAGGACGAACGGGTGGTCCTCAGTCCGGAAATGATGTGGGGATGCACGGCGCTTGACGTGGAGATCACCGAGACAGGAACCAGTTACATCTGCATACCTGAAAGTGAGAAAGACGAATGGATCGGCAAACCGGCCACGCACACCGAGCAGGTCATCACACTCTATCCTCATGAATTGATCTGCACCTACACCTATGAGATCCGCAACGTGAAAGGCCTTGGCCGTGTCTCCCAGATGTGCGGCTCGATCACAGGAATGGCTCCGTCACTGCTTTTCCACGACGAATCCGTCGGCAAGGAGTGCGTGACGATTCCTTACGAGGCCAATGTCGGGGACGCCACGACGATAGTCGGCAAGTTCCTGACATTCGGACACAACGAGACAAACACAGAGCCGCAAAGGATGCTTCTTTATGTCTGGATGGACAACGGCGAGAAGTACTGCTACGGAATCGACAGCGATCGGTTCGATGTGACCGGCCAGGTTCATTCCGCACCGGACAAGCGCCACGTCCACATCATCATCGACGGCCTTGACCTCCCGAAACCTATCGGCGGAGGAGACCTTGACACAACGATCGATGACTGGCATGAGATCAACGAGGACATCCACATGTAAACACGTATAAACACAAAAAAGACATATAGTTTTTTTATTAAAAGCAACGTTTAATTTATCTAAAAACCTAAAAAGATGAAAACCAAGTATTTGTTTGGAGCGGCAGCGGCGCTGATGATGGCCGCGTGCTCCCAAGACGAGCTGGTGAGCGTGAAGCAGGATGGGATCGCCTACAGCGTGACCGCGTCAAAGCAGACCCGCGCCGCGGACTCCTACTGTAACAACGACCTCCCTAAGAGCTTCAAGGTGTGGGCCAGGACGACCGACGGCAGCCTCTACATCAACGGCGACGTGATCAAGAACGAGGGCGGCGTGTGGACCGACCAGGCCGGAACCCGCTACTGGCCGGAGAACAAGGCCCTGGACTTCTACGCCCAGGTGAACGGCGACAATGAGTTCAACTTCAACAACGGAGCCCCTACCTTCGACAACTTCACGGTGAAGGACAACGTGACCGAGCAGCTCGACCTGATCTACTCCGTCAAAAAGAACGTGACGAAGCCAGGTGACGGCAAGGTAGTCCTAAACTTCCGCCACGCCCTCTCACAGGTGTGCTTCAGGGCCAAGAACAACATGAAGACCATGCAGGTCGAGATCAAGGGCGTGAGCGTCGGACACCTCACCAACGCCGGAACCTTCGCGTTCCCGGCCGAGAGCACCGACAAGAACTACGTGCACCCTTCACACGGCGACGAGGTTGACCCTGACGCCCCAGAGCTCAACGGCGGCGTGTGGACCATCCCGGCTGACGCGGCCTACAACAAGAAGTATGACGCGACCCCTATCGACGGCAGCGTCGTTCTCCCTGCCCAGTGCGGCGTGAAGAACCTCACCTGCCCTGAGGACAACCACAAGAACGGTTTCGCTCAGGTGCTCACCCTCCTCCCTCAGGAGGTGAAGGCGTGGGACCCTACCGTTAAGGGAACCGACTACAACGGAGCGTACTTCCTCGTTAAGGTTGTCCTCTCCAATGTTGTGAAGGACGACTCCGACGCCGAGGTTACGACCGTTGTCTATGACGGCCTCGCCGCGGTTCCTGTCAATGTCAAGTGGAAGCAGGGCTACCGCTACATCTACACCTTCGTCTTCGACGAGGGCGGCGACGGCGGCTGGACCCCGGATCCGAACGACCCTAAGCCTGTCCTCACCAACATCAAGTACGACATCACTGTCGATGACTTCATCCCGGTAGAGGAGGATGACACCAAGATGGACACAGGTAAGGACGACGAGAAACCTGCTGAGACAACCACCTACACACTGGTTTACAATGCCAACGGTGGAGTGTTCGGCACCAGTGAAACCAGAACCGCCACAGGAAAGTCAACAGAGGACACCTACTCGTTCACCGTTGACGGCACATTCCTTCCGGCACGTGATGGCTATACTTTCCATGGCTGGGCCGAGACATCTGACGCAACCGAGGCGAACATCGCCGCAGGCGCGACAGTCAACCTCACCAAGGAGGCCAACTCAAAGACCATCTATGCAGTCTGGGAGAAGGATGCTGTCACTTATGACTACAAACTCATCTTCGATGGCAACGGTGCGACAACCGGAGTTCCTGCCACACTCACATATAACGGCACTGAGGAGACCTACGAGTTCACAGTTCCGGAGGCATCTGACATGAAATACGGTGAGCGCAAGTTCATGGGATGGGCAGACACCAAGGACGCATCCACCCTCGATGCCATCAAATACAAGGCTGGAGACAAGGTTACTGTGACAAAGGACGCTCCTGTCAAGACCATCTATGCCGCTTGGGGCACACCTACCGGAGTCATCGTTCCTCCAGGAGCCGGCGGAGAGGATTGGTAATAGAAGAATCAGAACATTCTGACAATGAGACGATTCTCATCAATAGCATTAGGCGTACTGGCCATGGCGGCGATCTCCTGCTCGGATGATCTCCGCAATGGCGGTACACCTGCTTTGGAAAGCGCTCACATCACGGTCTATGCCAGCAAAGGCGACTCTGAGACCCGTTCTATCCTCAGCGAGGAGAACGGTAACCTCAACTGCGCGTGGACAGATGGCGACCAGCTGCTCGTCACCGATGTGGACGGAGTCAAAAAGGGTTATCTTGAACTTACCGACCTGAATACCGGAAAGTTCGAGGGTACCCTTATGCTGGGAGTGACAGAAGGCAAAGTAACCCTGAGGTACTTCTACCTCGGAAACGGCGTTGACCCTACCCAAGTCGGCCAGAAATGTGACTACGACATCGCCTCCCAGGACGGAACTATTGAGTCGCTGAGCAAGAATGACGCCCTCTCCACCCAGGCTGAGATCGCTGTCATCGACGGTGGCGCTTACCCTGACGGAACGCTCCAGCTGGAACGTCACTTCTCTTTCGCTCACTTCACACTCAAACTCCCTGAGGGAGTGACCCTGAACGGTGAGCCTGTCACCATCTCCGGCAACCACCTCCTCACCAAGGCCACCCTCGGTCTGGCTGACCGTGCCATATCCGAGCAGACAGCCGGTACCATCACGGTGAACCCAGGCAAGAACAGCTTCTACGTAAACATCATCCCTGCCAACGAGGTGGCTCCTGTATTCACTGTGACCATCAACGGTAAAGAGTACGTGGGCAAGCTCAACGCCCGCGACATCGCCGCCGGCAAGTTCCTCCGTAAGAAGGACGGCGGCAATGATTCCGGAGTGACTGTGGACATGACCGTTGCCGGTGGTGATGAGCCATCCAAAGACGACATGGTAGGTCCTGAGTTCGAGATTGACGGCAAGAAGTACCGTTTCACGTCCGGCAACCTGTACTACAACACGAAGACCGGTGTGTGGGGCATTCACGAACGCCAGACGGACTTCACCAACGCCGGAGGCCTTGACCTTCAGGATGGCCCGGTTGAGAAGACACCTGAACTCATCGGTCTCTTCGCTTGGGGAGCGACAGGTCTTGAGGACGCACAGAAGCCGACTACGTTGAAAGAAGCTCTTTGGCAGCAATCGTATGACGGACATTACTTCCCGTCAACAGCCGGTCAAAGCAAGAACAGCACAATCAAGACCCTGTGGTCTAATGAGTATGTTTACGACTGGGGACGCGCGTACATGGAGAGCGGCAGAGCGGCGGACGACGACCGCCAGTACCTGACACCTTCCACAGAGATATTCACAGCCCTTATGAAAAGCGGATTCGTCCAGGGTGCGACCATTAAAGGAGCGGCTTCCGATGGTTCAGATGTCGTTGGACTCATTGTCATTCCGGATGTGAATGAACTCACTGAGGCAAAGGATTTCATCCGTTCCGTTGAAGGAGCTTCCTGTCTTTCAAGCATGCCGGCAGTCATCCACAACAACAGCGGCAACACGTTTAACTACAAGAACATCACTCTTGACAGTTACGACGTGCTCAAAAAGCTCAATGATGCGGTGTTCTTCCCGGCCGCGGACAAGCGTAACCTTACCGACGGCAAAGTCTATGAGTCAAAAGATATGGGTTGGTACTGGTCGTCGACAAGCAACACTACGACGAACGGATACAATCTGTTCTTCAACGGGAAATCCGGAGGCTTCGCTTATAATGGATCAGCAAGCAGCTCAAGCATGGGCCGCTTCAACCAGATGGCAGTGCGTCTGCTTGTGGAAGTGAAATAACAACAACTACATGAATATTACTAAAAATTAGAATCAAAAATGAAAAAGAATATTTTCGTATATGCGGCATCGCTGCTTCTCCTCGGCCTCGGGGCTTGCTCAGAGGAGCAGGAGTTTGCACCGCAGAATAACGGGACCGTCAAGATGACGGTCTATGCCAGCAAAGGCGACGCTGAGACCCGTTCTGTCCTCACCGAGGAGAACGGTAACCTCAACTGCGCGTGGACAGAGGGCGACCAGCTGCTCGTCACCGATGTGAACGGAGGCACAAAGGGTATTTTGGAACTTACTGACGTGAATGCCGGAAAGTTCGAGGGTACTCTTATGCTGGGAGTGACAGAAGGCAAAGTAACCCTGAGGTACTTCTACCTCGGAAACGGCGTTGACCCTACCCAAGTCGGCCAGAAATGTGACTACGACATCGCCTCCCAGGACGGAACTATTGAGTCGCTGAGCAAGAATGACGCCCTCTCCACCCAGGCTGAGATCGCTGTCATCGACGGTGGCGCTTACCCTGATGGAACACTCCAGCTGGAACGTCACTTCTCTTTCTCTCACTTCACCCTCAAACTCCCTGAGGGAGTGACCCTGAACGGCGAGCCTGTCACCATCTCCGGCGAAAACCTCTTCACCAAGGCCACCCTCGGTCTGGCTGACCGTGCAATCTCCGACAAGACTGCCGGCACCATCACCGTTAACCCTGGCAAGGACAACTTCTACGTGAACCTCATCCCGGCTACATCCGTAACCCCTGTTTTCAAGGTTACCATCAACGGTAAAGAGTACGAAGGCTCCCTCAGAACCCGTGACATCACCGCAGGCAAGTTCATCCGCAAGAATGACAGCGAGAACACAGGTGTGATCGTGGACATGACCGAACCTCAGCCAGACGAGGACCCAAGCAACCCTGGCAACACCGACCACTGGGGTGGTGACAACATCGATCCTGCTTATAAGTTAGGCACACTCACCAAGGTCGCTGATGCCGGTGGCTGGACCGTAAATGTTAACAATTATGGCAATGGTGGTTTCGCCACATATATCACCTATCTGAACAATGGAATAAAGAACGGTCTTTTAACTTCAGGCACATACGCTTATTATTTCCAGTGGGGACGTTGGTTAGGATTCCCGACTTCATGCAAGAACACTCACTTCAACGATGGAGGATCACTTTTAGGTTCACATCCAAAAGAATCACAATACCTTAATGGAATTAATGTTTACAATACCAAACTAGGATACATTTGGGACTCTGGACTAGTCGTATCATACGGTACTTGCTGGATGGGAAATACAGACTGGACATCAAGCAGAGTTAATAACTGCTCAATAATATTCGGTAAGGTCTATAATATGGGTACAGATAACCTTGATTATGTAGGAGCAAACGAGGATTGTACTTGGGAAGAGCGCAGCGGCAATCCTTGCCCAGATGGTTATCGTCTTCCTACCGCAGCAGAATTAGCGGTCTTGATTCCTACCACAGGATCAGTCGATGGCAGTTATGCAGAGGTTAAGACAGTTGATGGCATCAAATATGCCATGCAGTGGAAAGTAAACACTAGCAATACAAAACCTTGCGTTGAAATCAGATCTGTAAGGACAAGTGCGGCCACAGTCTCTGTTGATGATCCAATATTCAATGATGCCAAAGTCGTAAGGCTGCCGGCCTATGGCTACATGAATAATGGAGCCGAGTGGAGTTCAAACAATGAAGTTGGTCTGTATTGGTCCAGCGAATCTGGAACTAATGAAGTCGATGGCACAAAAGGTCTTGGCGGCAAGTCCTTGCTGATTGAATTCACTGGAAGCAAAGCAGAGATGGTTATCTACGTGGCACCACGCAGTTTCGCTGGTCAAGTTCTCCCTATCAAGGATCCAAATGCCAAGTCAGCCACCCTCACTCCTTGGCTTCCGCTGTCAGGAATTTAATCCCGACATAACCTAAGTGATCATATTCACCCATCCCCAATTGAGAGGCAGCGTCCCTACCGGGCCGCCGCCTCTTTTTTGTTCCGCCCCCATATTCAGCGCCACACTTCCGCTCTTCCTCAACCCGGACTACCCCTTCATCCGCCACTTCAGTAGCAAAAATGGGAAATAACGTTGCCCATGAATGCTCGACAACACCCTTGAGAGACGGAAAGCGAAGAAAACGTTTCCCAAGAGTGCGGAATACACTCTTGAGGAGCAAAAGAGGCCGAAAGCGCATCCCCATAGACCAAGGAGAAAGGCTACGCCCGCTCATTCGCCGATGACCACAGGAAGATATTCAAGATCGGTGTGAACTTCTCCACCACCTCCCGTCGCATCGACGGCTGGAAGATCATCCAGTAGCCACGAATGCCACTGACAAACCGACAATAGAATAGGCTTATCATATACAAATTGTCGGAAGCCGGTGGAGAATCAACCGTTGACTCTCAATCGGTTACAAAATGCTGGCCTCTCATTTCGACCATCAGCATTTCACAACACACTAATAATAAACATCTTAGCCGCCACGGCATTTATGGTAGGCCTAATGGCGGCGCAACCGACAGGTATGAAGACAGAATACCGTCACCGTGAGCAAAAAAAACGCTCTCCGAGTGACGGCTCCTACCGGCGGACAATGACCCTTTCAATGCGGCGGGGAACCGAGGTCATGATCTCGTACGGAATGGTGTCCAGGATGCGCGCGAGCTCGCTGACTGTAGGATCCTCACCGAATATTGTCACGGTGTCCCCCACTTCGGCTGGTACTCCGGTCACATCGACCATGCACATGTCCATGCAGATGTTGCCGATCGTGGGCACACGATGGCCATTCAGAGCGAAACTGGCGTTGCCGCAGCCAAGGTGTCTGTCGATTCCGTCGGCATAGCCCACCGGAATTGTGGCGATCCGGGTACCTTCATGGGCGATCAAGCCATGCTGTCCATAGCCGATGGCGCCATCCTCCGGCTTCAGTTCCTTGATCTGCAAAATCTTCACTTTCAGAGAGGCGACAGGCTTCAGACGCACTTCCGGCAGAGCGCTGATCCCATATATTCCCACCCCAAGACGCACCATGTCATGCTGGAAACGCGGGAAACGCTCGATTCCCGCGGAGTTTAGAATATGCCACATCGGATGGTAGCCAAGAGCCTCGTCAATCCTCGCGGCGTTGCTCTCGAACATCGAAATCTGCCCCAGCGTGAACTGGTCCATGGACGGATCCTCGGCGACCGCGAGGTGTGAATATACCGACTTGACCTTCACCTCTGAATGAGTCCTAAGATATTCAATCAATTCATCCAACTCGCTGGTCATGAAGCCGAGGCGGTGCATTCCAGTGTCGAGTTTGATGTGGATCGGGAAGCCCTCGATGCCGCGGCTCTGCAGGGTGGCGACAAGGGCCTTCAAGGTATAAATATTCGGGATTCCGGGTTCAAGACGGTTATCGATGATCTCATCGAAATAGTCCGTGCCGGCTGTCAGCACAAGAATCGGCAGGCTGATACCAGACTGCCGCAGTTCCATTCCCTCAACCGGAAGCGCCACCGCCAGATAGTCCGCTCCGGCGTTCTGCATCATCAGAGCGAACTCCACGGCCCCATGACCGTAGGCGTTGGCTTTCACCAGCACCAATAGTTTGGTGGTACGCCTCAACTTTGAGCGGAAGTACCTGTAGTTGCCGAGACAATTCTGGAGATTCAGTTCCAGTCTTGAGAAATCTGTTACGCCGTTTGACATATCACTATCGAAATTCTGACAAAATTACTGTTTTTCTGCCATAATATCCGCCAAAATCTCTATATTTGACATCTGGCCTGATGCTTGATGAGATGTCCGGTGGTGGGTAGTCACCGGCTAAAGGTTGTTTTCCGCAGGTAATTGCCTACTTGCAAAAGTTGAATTGAATAATTTATAGAGTATGAGCACTGGATTAATCTGGATCATCATGATTGTGGTTATGATCCTCAGTCAGATCATCCAAAGCATGCTTCAGAGCAGATTTGAGAAATATTCCCGCGTTCCGACCAACAATCGGATGACGGGTGCGGAGATCGCCACCAAGATGTTGGCGGACAACGGGATCACCGATGTCAAGGTAACCTGCATTCCGGGTCGTCTGACAGACCACTACAATCCGCAGACAAAGACCGTGAACCTCAGCGAGGCGGTTTACAATTCGAGCAGTGTCGCGGCGGCCGCTGTGGCGGCTCACGAATGCGGCCACGTCCTTCAGCACGCCAAAGGCTACCTGCCGCTGCAACTCCGCACGGCTCTCGTGCCGGTCGTAAGTTTCTCAAGCAGAATCGTGCAGTGGGTTCTTTTGGCTGGAGTCATTCTCGTTTCGATGTTCCACAGTTATCCGGTCCTGATCGCCGGAGTGGTTCTCTTCGCTTTGACCACACTTTTCAGTTTCGTCACCCTTCCTGTCGAGATCAACGCCAGCCACAGGGCCGTCAATTGGCTTGAGAACGCCGGCATCACCAACTACGAGACACGCCCGATGGCGATAGACGCTCTCAAATGGGCCGCCTACACCTACGTCATAGCCGCTGTCGGCTCCCTCGCCACGCTACTCTACTACCTCTCCTTCCTCAACGACCGGAAGTAAACAGAGACATCTTGAGGATTGCCCCCTCAACAACAAACAAAGGTAATGAATATGCCAACCGATGTGGTTTCCGACAACCGCATCGGTTGTTTTTTTGTTTTGCTACGCATCGGCTGCTCATTCAGCGCATCGGCTGCTCCTTTTTACAAAACGGCGGCATAACCACCTTCAATACACACAGGCTGAATGTGTGTTATATGCCACCTATGCCTTCAGGATGGTTAGGCGGCATAAGGACTCAAAGCCTTGGCTTTCTCACGGACATCGGCATCACTCAAGAAAGCGCCCGTATTCCTAAGCATAGAATCATTAACCTCGTCCTCACACTTCAACGCAACGCCCTATTCATCAAAAGTCCAGTCCGCCGGATACTGATGCCTGACTTTCAAGATATTCCTTCGCTCAACCATCGTCAGGTCTCCGATAGTGCGTATGTCTCTGAAATGGTGCGGCGCCACATATCCACTGGAAGGATCGCCAACATCAGCATATTCCAATCGCCGCGCATGCGTTGGATTCATCGTCGCAACATAGGGACGTCCAATTATATTCCCACTTGAAACTGAGCCACTTCCTGTAAAACAATCCGGTGCGTTGGACCACCTGTACTCTGAAGGCATCCTGTCAAATCCAGCCGCCAACGGATTTCTGAATATGTAAGCTATTGTCTTCATAAGTTGCCCTTTCGTGGTGATCGCCAGAGCCGAAAACTTGAACCCTCGTCCTCTGTACTCCTGACCGAAACGTTTGGTCAAATAGTTGGTCACGGCGAAAACATACAGTTTCATAAACCGACGACAGTTCTCCTCATGCCCATTAAGGCAAAAGTGCACGTGATTATCCATCAGAACAAACGCAAGCACAACGGTCCCGGCTTTCCGAACCAAAGCAGGGATCACATTCATCCCATAGACTTTAGCGTCAGTGTCCGGGAACATCACATCAGCGCGGTTACCGTCAGTGTAACAATGATAGCAGTCTATGACAGAATCGAAGAAATCATTTGAATAAGTTTGGGCCATAATTGTTTTTGGGAAATATATACAAGTTGACTACCTTCCTCCATATCGTGCCGACACTGGTGTACCAAATGGACAAAAAGATGCCGTTGGTACAGGAAAAGCACTTCTGGTGTACCAACAAGGACAAGACATCAGTGTCGGGCCAGTGGAAGGAAACTGTGGCAGAACAGTAGGTGTCATTCCTGATTCACATCCATCAACCTTAGGTGCGGCATTGTCGTTTCAGATCCAA
>OCQZ01000307.1_pt1 | contig 15168 bp, 12 predicted proteins | sample 1538921 | NCBI WGS metagenome assembly OCQZ01 (sample SAMN03418269, study PRJEB22391) | human gut metagenome | biome: human-gut; feature: organic feature; material: feces | host: Homo sapiens | place: Tanzania | collected 2013-01 | reverse complement strand
GACTGTAAATCTGCTGGCTATGCCTTCGGTGGTTCGAATCCATCACCACCCACCTCATAATGCTTTTAAAGGCGCGTCACGAGCGATTGTGGCGCGCCTTTTTTTATCTCCTTTCTGCACAAAATAAATAAAAAACATTTAATATGTACGCACGGAAGCGCGTATGCAGAAAAAAAGAGGTATCTTTGCACCATATAGTACTATTTCTTATATCTTTATGCACAAAGCAGGATTCGTAAACATAGTCGGCAATCCTAATGTCGGCAAATCAACGCTCATGAACCAGCTCGTAGGCGAACGCATCAGCATCGCCACGTTCAAGGCGCAGACCACGCGCCACCGCATCATGGGCATCGTAAACGAAGAGGACGCACAGATTGTCTTCTCCGACACCCCGGGCGTGCTCAAGCCCAACTACAAGCTGCAGGAGTCGATGCTCGCCTTCTCGGAGTCGGCGCTGCAGGACGCTGACGTCCTGCTCTACGTGACGGACGTCGTGGAGAACCCCGAAAAGAACGAGGACTTCCTCAGCAAGGTGAAGAAGATGACCATCCCCGTGCTGCTCCTTATCAACAAGATTGACCAGAGCGACCAGAAGACGCTCGGCGACACCGTGGAACGCTGGCACTCGCTGCTTCCCAACGCCGAGATTCTCCCGATATCGGCTAAGAACAAGTTTGGTGTGGACATGCTGATGCGACGCATCAAGGAGCTCCTCCCCGACTCGCCACCCTTCTTCGACAAGGACCAGCTGACGGACAAGCCCGCCCGCTTCTTCGTTTCGGAGATAATCCGCGAGAAGATTCTGCTCTACTATGACAAGGAGATTCCTTACTCGGTGGAGGTGAAGGTGGAGTCGTTCAAGGAGACCGACCGCAACATCGACATCCACGCCGTCATCTACGTGGAGCGCGACTCGCAGAAGGGCATCATCATCGGACACCAGGGCGTGGCGCTGAAGAAGATGTCGACGGAGGCAAGAAAGGCACTGGAGAAGTTCTTCGGCAAAAGCGTATACCTGCACACCTTCGTGAAGGTGGACAAGGACTGGAGAAGCTCTAAAAGAGAACTCGATAACTTCGGATATAATCCGGAATAGGCGGCACGCGCCGCCCTCCCCTGAATAGCAAAGAGGGGACACTCTCGCCAGAGAGGCGAGGGCCGGAGTGAGGTCAGCTTCGGCAAATTATCAACTCGGATGCACAGACCACATCCAAGACCTCCCGTCGATGGGAGGACAAATGACTAAACACCAATATGGCAAATTTAGTGGCAATAGTGGGACGCCCTAACGTGGGCAAGTCAACACTATTCAACCGCCTGACCAAGACTCGTCAGGCCATCGTCAGCGACACAGCAGGCACCACACGTGACCGTCAGTACGGCAAGTGCGAGTGGAACGGTCGCGAGTTTTCAGTTGTAGACACCGGTGGATGGGTGGTGAAGAGCGACGACATCTTCGAGGACGCCATCCGCAAGCAGGTGATCGTGGCAACAGAAGAGGCAGACCTCGTGCTCTTCCTCGTGGACGTCCAGACAGGACTGACCGACTGGGACCAGGACGTGGCTCAGATTCTGCGCCGCACGAAGCTCCCCATCATCCTCGTAGCCAACAAGACGGACAACAACGACCAGATTTACGACGCAGCCGAATTTTATTCGCTCGGACTCGGCGAGCCGCAGTGCATCTCCTCGGCAACGGGTAGCGGAACGGGCGACCTGCTCGACCTCGTGCTCTCGAAGCTGAAGGCAGACACTGGCGAACTCATCGAAGAGGGCATTCCCCGCTTCGCCGTCGTAGGACGTCCTAACGCCGGCAAAAGCTCCATCATCAACGCCTTCATCGGCGAGGAGCGCAACATCGTTACGGAGATTGCCGGCACCACACGCGACTCTATCTACACACGTTTCGACAAGTTCGGATTCGACTTCTACCTTGTTGACACAGCAGGTATACGCCGCAAGAACAAGGTGTCGGAGGACCTGGAGTTCTATTCCGTGATGCGATCAATCCGCGCCATCGAAAACTCGGACGTCTGCATCCTCATGATTGACGCCACACGAGGCATCGAGGCACAGGACATGAACATCTTCCAGCTCATCCAGCGCAACAACAAGTCGCTCGTGGTGGTGGTGAACAAGTGGGACCTCGTGGAGAACAAGGACCAGGCTGTCATCAAGACCTTCGAGAACGCCATCCGTCAGCGCATGGCTCCGTTCGTCGACTTCCCCATCGTCTTCGCTTCGGCTCTCACAAAGCAGCGCATCTTCAAGGTGCTCGAGACCGCAAAGCAGGTTTATCTGAACCGCAAGGCTCACGTGGGCACATCGAAGCTCAACGAGGTGATGCTGCCGCTCATCGAGGCTTACCCGCCACCATCAACGAAGGGCAAGTACATCAAGATAAAGTATTGCACGCAGCTGCCTAACACGCAGATTCCTTCGTTCGTGTTCTACGCCAACCTGCCGCAGTATATCAAGGAGCCGTATCGCCGCTTCCTCGAGAACAAGATTCGCGAGAACTGGTCGATGCACGGTTGCCCGATAAATGTCTTCATTCGTCAGAAGTAAACCCTAAGACACGGAAAGGATGAACAGGATGAGAAATACGCTTGTATGCCTGTCCTTGTCGTTCGTCACTCTTTGCATGCTGTCATGCCAAAAGACAGAAGGACCGAAGCCGGAGGATGTAGCGGGACGCACCGCCAAGGCTTACTACGACTACCTCATTGAGGGAAAGTACGAGGCTTACACCGACGGCTTCTATCAGCCTGACAGCATCCCCGGCAGCTACCGTGAGCAGCTCATCGTGAACGCCAAGCAGTATGCCGCGCAGATGAAGGAGGACCACGGTGGACTGGCAGCCGTAAAGGTGGCAGGGGCGAAAGCCGACACCGCACGCCACACGGGTCACGCCTTCCTCGTGCTGTGCTTCAAGGACAGCACAAAGGAGGAGATAGTGGTGCCGATGGCATTGGTGGAAGGCAACTGGATGATGAAATAAGAGAACGGCATAAACAAACAAAACGTGAGCGACGCAAGCTGAACCAACAGCCCGCGTCGCTCACGTTTTGTTTATATAAAGTCTCAGTATATAAGCCATAAAAAAGGTCAGCCACGTTGCATCAGCTGCACCGTGGCTGTTGTGTAATTAATAGTAAATTGTGATGACTATAAGTTTTTATTCTTTGAGAAGGTAAAAAATAGGTGATTGTTAAAGGTAATTTACTTTCCTGCACCATTCGACATTTCCGCGCACATCGGCACTTCCACGTCTGATGCATGTGTGTGTTCTTGGTTTTATTATATCGAGGTCGTTATGTTATATGATGATTATTGATTCTTGATGTAAAGAAAGGGCCAACCTAATGCAGAAGACAAAACTCTTTTTGACATTTTGTAAAGGTCTTAGCCATTTCTTCCGCAAAGATAGTTCAATTTTATGTGATAGCAAAATAAATCAAGAGAAAAAACTTACATTTGTATAAAATTCCTCTTTTTAGAGCTGTTTTTCCGCTTTCTTCTGCTTTTACTGCCTCTTTCTTATAGCTTTACTTCCTTCAACACATCGCCGTCAAGAGTGCGCACAGCCATCACGCCGTCATCATAAGTGGCGAACGTCGGGACGTTGCCTCCCTTGGGGAAAGTGATGGAGCCGAGGTTGCAGACGATGCGGTTGTCGTCGGTTGGCTCGAGCTTCCACAGGTGTGTATGTCCGTAGACGAAGACATCGTTCTTCATCACAGGAGCGTTGTCCTCGTTATAGACGTGTCCGTGTGTGAGGAAGAAGCGTCTGCCGCCTTCCACAACAAGGGCGTAGTCAGCCATTATGGGGAACTGAAGCAGCATCTGATCCACCTCAGCGTCGCAGTTGCCACGCACGGCAACAATCTGGTCCTTCATGGCGTTAAGTCGCTCGACGATTCCCTTGGGGTCGATTCCCTCAGGAATGCGGTTGCGCGGTCCGTAGTTGAGGATGTCGCCAAGGATGAAAAGCATGTCGTAAGAGCCGCGCTCATAGAAACTTAGCACGCGCTCAAGGGCTGGCAAGCAGCCGTGTATGTCGGAAACAAGTAGGAAGTTCACTTTGTTATTTATTATTTGGTATTTATTATTTAGTATTTGGGGGATTCAAAATATCGTGTAGGAGAGGCTGTGTCAAAACTCAATCAGCGCGGGCTGAAAGCCCAATAGTCACATAGCCCAGGGCAACGCCCTGGGTGCTTAAAGGCATTACGCCAAAACGCCCTGTAAGGGCAAAAGCGTTCTGCTTCAATGCTTTAGCCCTTACAGGGCGTCTTTGGTTTTTCACTTATTATTTGAGGGTGTGTCAAAAGTCGCAAGTGGTACGCCCCGAAGGAGCAATTTGGGCTTTCAGCCCGCATTGTTTGAGTTTTGACACACCCTCACGCAAGTAACGCTCTACCAAATGTTTTTTATGTTTATTGCCGTATATATTTTACGAGGGCACATCGTGCCACTGCTTTACATATAGACAAAGCTGTCGAGAGCTTGCTCTCGTAAGGCTTTATCTATATGTAAGGCAAGTCGAAGACTCGGAAAATATATACGGGGTTTTATCGGTTTTTGTCAAAGCCCTGCCATATACTCACATAAACCTCCCCGATAAACTCCAGTTTATATCTCTCCAGCTATCGGAGAGCCCGAAATAGTAGTCTCTGTATACAGTTAAGGCTTAACAGCCTCAACCGTGTATCCTTTTTCCTGCAGCAACTTAAGCACGCCCTTACTGCCAGGCAGGTGTCCGGCACCCACAACAAACAAGGTTGGGGCAGCCTTCATGATGGCAGGCATACGACTTGCCCAGTCGAGGTTGCGGTTGTCGAGCAGCTGTGCCATCTCTTCAGGAGTGCTGTCGCACGTTGTGTTGAACTTCTCGTTCATAAGGTCAAGCAGAGCCTTGACGTCCTGTGCGTAGTAAGCCTTGACCATGCGCTCGGTAAACTGGGCATAATAGTCGAGGTTGTTAAGGAAGCAGTCGAGCTGCTGGATCTGTCTTTTGAGCGGCGCGCCGTACAACAGACTTGCCTGGAACGACAGCGTCTCAAGTCCGCCTACAGGTTCGTTGTTCTGCTTGGCCTGCTTTTGGAAGTACTGGTCGATAAGGTTTGTAGGGTCGAACTCGCCCATGTGAGCCTTGAGATACTGCAACACCATAAGCTGTGTGAGCAGCGTGGCGGGCGACATCTTGCCCATCTGCTGAGCCACCATAGGGTTGCTTAGACCTACACCCATATAGTCTACCAGCACCGCATCAAGCTTTTTGTACTGCTCGGGGGTTAGCACCGTCTTCAAGGTCTTGCCCTCCGGCAGGAGCATGTGCTTCTGCATAACCTGCATACTGTCCGGGTTTAGCATAACATCAAAATTCAATTCGCCATACACCTGGTCGGTAGCGTCGAGCGCCTGGCGCACACCGGCAACCTGGTCGACAAAAGGCGAGTTGGCAAAGTGGAAGGTACCGAAGACGTACGACGGCTTTTTAAGGTCGGCACCCGACACGCGATAAAGCAACTGAGCGTTGGCGCTAACAGCCGAAACCAACACAAATAAGAGTGAAATTAAGATTTTCTTCATATTATTTATTGTTAAATGACCAACAAAGTTTTGTACTAAGGATGTTTTTACGTATTTTTACAAATGCGTCACATATATTTTAATATAATGACACAGCATCCTATGAGCTTCTGCCCTTTCAGGGCGTGCTGCTGTACTTTTGACACACCCTCACTCAGTATAAAGTGCTTATCAATCGTTCAGCTCGCGCTCCTGATCGCGCTTGCGCTTCTGCTCGTCGAGGAGCTGGAAGTCCTTCTTTCTGAGCACGAAGGTGGAGCCGAGATACTTCTCCTTCACGATGCGGTTCTCTGCCAGCTCCTCCGGCTTGCCCTGGAAGAGGATGCGTCCCTCGAAAAGGAGGTAGGCACGGTCGGTGATGGTGAGTGTCTCCTGCACGTTATGGTCAGTAATGAGAATACCGATGTTACGGTATTTGAGTCGCCAAACCACGTGCTGGATTTCCTCCACGGCGATAGGGTCGACACCTGCGAAGGGCTCGTCCAGCATGATGAACTTCGGGTCGATGGCCAAGCATCGCGCAATCTCCGTACGGCGTCGCTCTCCACCGGAGAGCTGGTCGCCCTTGTTGCGGCGCACCTTGCCAAGATTGAAGTCGGCGATAAGGCTCTCCAGCTTCTCAAGCTGCTCCTTACGCGAGAGCTTTGTCATCTCCAGTACGGACATGATGTTGTCCTCCACGCTGAGTTTGCGGAATACGCTCGCCTCCTGCGGGAGATATCCGATGCCGGCCCGGGCACGCTTGTATACGGGATAGTCTGTGATGTCATGCTGGTCGAGATAGATATGTCCAGCGTTCGGGACGATAAGTCCTGTCGTCATATAGAACGATGTGGTCTTTCCGGCTCCGTTAGGACCGAGCAGACCAACAATCTCTCCCTGACGCACGTTTATCGACACGTCGTTGACAACCGTACGCTTGCCGTAACGCTTGACAAGTCCCTCGGTGCGGAGCACCATGCAATGCGGGCGCTCTTCTGATATATCGTTTTGTTCCATTGTCGTTGTATAATATGCCTATGATATGCAAAGTTACGTTATTTATTTTAATAAAAACTTTCGGATATGAAAAAAACTCACGTCGAAGAAATAGTTTCTACCTTTTTATTGCTACTTTTGCAGTTGCTATATATATAAGAACAACAGATTATGTTTATATTGAAATCGTTGAACACACTCGGACGCTACCTTATACTTATGGGTCGCTCCATCGCTCGTCCGGAGCGCATGCGCATGTTCCTCAAGCAGTATGCCAAGGAGATGTCGTCGCTTGGCGTCGACTCTATCGGCATCGTGCTGCTCATATCGTTCTTCATCGGAGCCGTTATCTGCATCCAGATGAAGCTGAACATCCAGAGTCCGTGGATGCCACGCTGGGTGTCGGGCTATACGACGCGTGAGATTCTGCTCCTCGAGTTCTCCTCAAGTATCATGTGTCTGATTCTTGCTGGCAAGGTGGGATCGAACATTGCCTCAGAGCTTGGCACGATGCGCGTGACGCAGCAGATTGACGCTCTCGACATCATGGGCGTCAACTCAGCCAACTACCTCATCCTGCCGAAGATATTAGGACTGGTGACCATCATGCCTTTCCTTGTGATATTCTCTTCTGCGACGGGCATTCTCGGTGCTTACGGCACGGCATACGTCGGACATATCCTCTCGCCTGAGGACCTCACGCTCGGTCTGCAGCACTCGTTCAACTCCTGGTTTATGTGGATGAGTATCATCAAGAGCCTCGTCTTCGCCTTCATCATCTCAAGCGTATCGAGCTTCTACGGCTATTCCGTGGAGGGCGGCTCCGTGGAAGTGGGCAAGGCAAGTACGGATGCCGTGGTCAGTTCCAGCGTGTTGATATTGTTCTCGGACGTTTTCCTCACCCAGCTTCTCAGCTAAAAAACAGACTTATCTCATGATCGAAATAAAACATCTATGCAAGTCGTTCGGGGACAAGGAAGTCCTCAAGGACATCAACGCCGTCTTCGAGGACGGCAAGACCAACCTCATAATCGGACAAAGCGGCTCCGGCAAGACGGTTCTGATGAAGAATCTCGTGGGTCTGCTTACGCCTACAAGCGGCGAAGTGCTCTACGACAACCGTAACTTCGTGGCTATGACGAAGCATGAAAAGGTGCTGATGCGCCGCGAGATGGGCATGATATTCCAGTCGGCGGCTCTCTTCGACTCGCTCACGGTGCTGGAGAACGTGATGTTCCCGCTCGATATGTTCTCTACGATGAACTATCGCGACCGTGTACGCCGCGCTCAGGAATGTCTCGACCGCGTAAATCTTATAGACGCTCAGCATAAATTCCCGGGCGAGATATCGGGCGGTATGCAGAAGCGTGTGGCGATAGCCCGCGCCATCGTGCTCAACCCGAAGTATCTGTTCTGCGACGAGCCTAACTCAGGTCTCGACCCGCATACGTCGCTCGTCATTGACGAACTGCTCTCGTCCATCACCAAGGACTATAACATCACCACCATCATCAATACGCACGACATGAACTCCGTGATGGGCATTGGCGAGAACATCCTCTTCATCTATCAGGGTCATAAGGAATGGCAGGGCACCAAGGACGACGTGATGGGCTCAACTAACGAAAAGCTCAACGACCTCGTGTTCGCATCCGAACTCTTCAAGAAGGTGAAGAGAGTGGAGATGAAGGAAGCAGGAATTAGGAATTAGTAATTAGGAATTAGGAATTAGGAGTTAGGAGTTTGGAATTAGGAGTTTTGAATTTTGAATTATTCTCGGCTTCGCCTGCGATTTTGAATTATTCAATTTTGAATTTATAATATAGTATAAACGAGGAAACGGGATAAACTGTATGAGTTGCGTGATTAAGCTTTCCACAACTCTTACAGTTTATCCCGTTTGCTTATCTTATAAGTCTTAATTCCTAATTGAATAATTCACAATGCGCCTTGGCGCACAATTCAAAACTCACCGCTCGGCTCTGCCGCTTGCCTAAGCAAGAACTCCTAATTCCTAACTCTCTTACAGCTCTTCTCTCCAACCTTCACCACATACATTCCCTTGTTCAGAGCGTTGTATGCTGCGGTGAGCGAGGCGCTGCCCTGCCCTCTTGCGACAGTTCTGCCAGCGAGGTCCGTTATCATCCAGGCGTCGGACGATGAAGAGTCAGACGATATGCTGCCGATGCCGGATGTCTTGGCTATGACATCGCGCTTGGCGGCGTTGAGAACGGAACAGTCGCACGGATCCGTTGAGTTATAGTTGGCTACGAACGCCACCACTCTCATGTGCTTCTCGTCCCACTCATCGTTGAGCGTAACGTCGAAATGGCGGTTATAGCCAGCCGTTACGTCCACCTTCTCTCCCCACGTTGGCGTGAGCGACTTGCGTGGAACATGACGATGATAGAATCCGCCGCTTGCTCCTGCCTGCGACGTGCTGTAGAGACTGTCCTCTGTCAGGAATACGTAAAGACGGAGGCTGTCGGGAGTGGCGATGGGCAACAGCTGCTCGCCTGAGACGTCGATGCCAAGGCTGCGCGATGAAGGATTCCAGTCGGTCGTCAAGTCCACCGTCACAAGAGCGGGACGCTTCTGTTCAAGAGCGTAGAGCGCCTTGAGGTTGGTGGCAGACGCACTCATGATGGGTGTCTCATACTTGAACAGGCTGGGGAAAGCGTTACGCATGTCCATACGGTCGATGAGCATAGCCGGAGCGAAGACGTGATAAGAGGGATAGAACCATTCGTACGCCACACTCTCGTCTATCGTGAACTGGTCTGTATAGAATCCGGCGTGATGACCAATCTCAATGAGGTTGTCCATGTCTGGCGTAACTGCGTCAATGGCATGGTGAGCCTCCGGGCATGCCGTGCATCTCTCTGTGGAGAAGAGTTCGAGCAACACCTTACGCTGCACGTAACTGTCGCGACACATTACGTTCTGCGCCTCAGTCCAGTTGTCCGTTTCCACAGCGTCAGCGCCATCGTTGACTGCCTTTATGCGCAGACGCAGACTGCGGTCGCTCGCAGCGTCAAGCTTCATGGTGGAGAGAGCGAACGATCCTTCACGGCGCGGAGCAACGTTAAGGTCGCCGACGCGCTCCTCGCACAATTCGTTGTCGCCGTCATATAGAGCGAGAGTAAGACTGTTAACCGTTGATACACCGAGATTCTGGAAGTCACCGAAGATGTCCATCACCTCACCTGTCCGTGCGTATTCAGGCATATTGGTGGCACCCAATCTTACGTTATGCTCCGGCATGTCGCCGCTAAGCGTAGCTAAAAGCGAAGCGCTATAAGGTCCGTCATACTCTGTCCACGCGCCGTCCTTATCAAGAACATACTCACGATTGCGCACAAAGGCATTGCCATAGCAGGCATACTTGGCTCCGTCCAAGGTGTAACCGATACATAAATCCGACCCGTCCACCTCGTAAGGCGTAGCAAGCGTGAAGGTGTTCCATCTGCTCTTCGACGCGTCAACCGTCTCCTTATAGAAAGGTTCCTCGCCAATGGCATGGCTGAGGAAGATGGTGATGGCGCCGTCCGTGGTCTTGTCCGACACGCCAATCTTCACTTCCGTAAGCCGACATCCCTTGTATGCCGACATATACGCAGCGTCGAAGAAGAGCGCCGAACCTGCCTTGCCGCCCTTCACCGACTCGTAGCTTGTGAGCGAATTCTTGTTGTTGCCTATGGTGAGCGTAGCTTCCGCAGCGTACGCCCTAATACCAAAAAGAATCATGAGCACTAAGCCCATGATTCTTATTTCCTTATTTAATGTAAGGTTCATACAATTTGTTCAGTTAATGTTGGGGTAAACATCCGTTACAATGGTCTTATTACTTAGCCACCTTGAAGGTCTTCACGCCGTCAGCGGTCTGCACCTTAACGACGTATGTGCCAGCTGAGCGACCAGAGAGGTTAACCGGTGTGCCCTGACCTACGCGAGAAACGAGAGTGCCGTCGGCAGCGTATACGTCTGCAGAGCTATACTCGCCTGTAATGTAAACGAAGTTGCGACCAGCGAACTTTACGTTAACGTCCTTGCGTATGCTGTCGATAGTCTTAACGGAAGTAACTGATTCGTCATAGCTGATAGCCGGATAGTTAAACGCTACCATACCGTCAGAAGTAACTCCACCACCTGCTACAACCTTGCCGTCAGCGCTGCAGCAATAAGCAGGATTCAAGTCCTGCTCTGTGCTTGAGAAACGCTCGCCGTTAGCACCGCATGTATAGAATTCGTCGGTATACTCCAACTTGCCGTCAGCTGTATATACGAAATTCATCTGCACAGCGTCAGCGTCTACATAATAGCCATACATATTGCCTTCAGCGTCAATGCTGAGGAGCGTACCGCCATTGAAGTTTACAGTAGTAGTCTCGTCTTCTCCTTCATAGTCTTCCTCATCGCCACAGTTGAAGAGCTGAACCAGCTCGCCGTCGCGGATGAAAGCAGGATTGAAACCGCCGCTACCGGCTACGTTCAGACCCACGATGGTCTTGCCGTCATCACTGATATCGCGCACGAAGAACTGTGTGAAGTAAGCCGAATCAGCCTGCTCCACGAGCTCACCGTCAACGTACAGCTTGTTCTTGCCAGGCTGACCAAGCTGGTCATACACGGCACTGAGAACGTATGAGTCGCCCTGCTTCTCCCACAATACGGGAGAATCGTGAATGATCTCCATAAGCATTCCTTCGAGAATCTCCTTCTCGCCTACCTTAAGGCTAAGGTTTCCGGCGATGTACTTGCCGTCGGCTGTAATAGCACGAGCCTCCTCAGCGAAGTCCTCAGTCTTAGCCTGCTTCTGTGAATAGTGAGCAGGTACGGGCAGCTGCTGCCAGTCGCCGTCAACGGTGCGCCATCCAGGATAAGCTATGGCATTCTTTTCCTCATCCTCGCGCTGCTCGAAGCTACCCACGATGATGCCGTCGTTAGAGACGTCGCAAGCCGAGATTCGGTTGTATGTAAGGCCGAGCGGAGTAAGCTCTGTCGGATCTGAAGCCTGCCAAAGGAATGCGCCGCCCAACTGGAAGTTTATCTGCGAATCGTCATAACCTACAGCATACTTGCCGTTGGAAGACACGTGCTGGAAATAACCAGTAGCGCCCATCGTTTCACCACCATAATAAGGATCGGAAATCTTGAAGTCACGAAAGGACTGTGTCACCATTGACTGGGCATTTACAGACTGTGTGGATGACAGCGCAAGTGAACCTACACATGCGCAAGCGAGTAAAATTTTCTTCATAGCGATATGTTTTTCGTTATTATTTATTAATAATTACGGGGCAAAAGTAACAAATTAAATCCACCCGACCAAATTAAATCAATGATAATATATGCTTATTCTGTTAACTCCACAAATTAAGATACGCTGCGTATGTTTCGCAATGTTAAATGTGTAGAAAAAACACCCAATACATTATTCTACTGATATTTTTTTTGTACTTTTGAAGCACAAAACTGCCTTATCATCATAATGCCTAAATTCACACACAAACCGATTAAACCTAAATATACATTATATAATATACACATAAATGACATACACGAACTATTTGTTAGGTCTGGACGTGGGCAGCAGCAGCGTCAAGGCATCGCTTGTCAACATTGCCAACGGCGAATGTGCCGCCTCGGCTTTCTATCCTGCGGACGAAGCTCCCATCAAAGCCGTGAAGACAGGATGGGCGGAGCAGGACCCGGAGATGTGGTGGCGCGACGCCAAGAGCGCACTGGCAGAGGTCATGCGAAAGACTGGAGCACGCGGTTGCGACATCAAGGCGATAGGCATTTCCTATCAGATGCACGGACTGGTGTGCGTCGACCATGACCTGCGCCCCGTGCGCGACAGCATTATCTGGTGCGACTCACGTGCCGTCAGCTACGGAGAGAAGGCGCTGGCCAAGCTCGGCAAGGACTTCTGCCTGTCGCATCTGCTCAATTCGCCCGGCAACTTCACAGCAGCGAAGCTGGCTTGGGTGCGTGAGAACGAACCCGAGACTTACAAGCACATATATAAGGTTATGCTTCCAGGCGACTACATTGCCATGAAGCTCTCCGGCATGCCCAACACCACCGTGGCAGGACTCTCCGAAGGCATCTTCTGGGACTTCAAGGAAAGACGCGTCTCCGAACCGCTTCTTGAAGCGCTCGGCATCAGCGCCGACATGATATGCGACACCATGCCCACCTTTGCCGTACAGAGCCGCGTGTCGGCACAGGCTGCCAATGAGACGGGACTGGCTGAAGGCACGCCCATCTCCTACCGCGCCGGCGACCAACCCAACAATGCGCTGTCGCTCGGCGTATTCAATCCCGGCGAGATAGCGTCCACAGCTGGCACGTCGGGCGTCGTATACGGCGTGCTCGGCAAGGTGGGCTACGACCCGAAGAGCCGCGTCGGAACCTTTGCACACGTCAATCATACGGACGAAGCCACGAGGCTGGGCGTGCTGCTGTGCATCAACGGCACGGGATGTCTCAACTCATGGGTGCGCCGAAACATAGCACCAGACCTCTCCTACCCTCAGATGAACGACCTCGCAGCCACCGTACCTGTGGGCAGCGAAGGCCTGACCGTCATACCGTTCGGCAACGGTGCCGAGCGCGTGCTCGAGAACCGCGAGACTGGATGCTCACTCCACGGACTAAACTTCAACAAGCACAACCGCGCCCACATCATCCGCGCAGCGCAGGAGGGCATCGTCTTCTCGTTCTGCTACGGCATGGAGGTGATGCGAGGCATGGGAATGGAGATCAGCCGCATACATGCCGGACGAGCCAACATGTTCCTCAGCCCGATATTCCGTCAGACGCTTGCCAGCACAAGCGGTGCCACCATCGACCTCTACGACACCGACGGCAGCGTAGGAGCGGCAAGAGGTGCGGGTATGGGATGCGGCATTTACGCTGACAGCAACGAGGCATTCGCGTCGCTGAAGAAGCTCGACACAATCTGTCCTGAAGCGCAGCTCGCCAACGAATACCAGGAAGCATACGCCCGATGGAAGAATACGCTAAAAGAAATAACCGAATAACCCAATAAAATAACAAAAAAACAAAAGAATTATGGCAAAACAGTATTTCCCAGAAATCGGAAAAATCCCCTTTGAGGGACCGGACAGCAAGAACGTTATGGCATTCCATTACTATCAGCCCGAGAAGGTGGTGATGGGCAAGAAGATGAAGGACTGGCTGAAGTTCGCTATGGCATGGTGGCACACACTGGGTCAGGCATCGGGCGACCAGTTCGGAGGACAGACACGCGCATACGAATGGGACAAGGCTGACAACGCTCTCCAGCGTGCAAAGGACAAGATGGACGCCGGCTTCGAGATAATGGAGAAGCTCGGCATCGAATATTTCTGCTTCCACGACGTCGACCTCATAGATCCCGCTGACGACATCGACGAATACGAGGCCAACCTCAAAGCCATCACCGACTACGCTCTCGAGAAGATGAAGGGCACGGACATCAAGCTGCTCTGGGGCACAGCCAACGTGTTCTCTGACAAGCGCTACATGAACGGCGCAGCCACCAATCCCGACTTCGACGTCGTAGCTCGCGCTGCCGTACAGATAAAGAACGCCATTGACGCCACCATAAAGCTCGGCGGCACCAACTACGTGTTCTGGGGAGGACGCGAGGGATATATGTCGCTCCTCAATACTGACCAGAAGCGTGAGAAGGAACACCTGGCACAGATGCTCCGCATGGCACGCGACTATGCACGATCAAAGGGATTCAACGGCACGTTCCTCATCGAGCCGAAGCCGATGGAGCCTACAAAGCACCAGTATGACGTGGACACCGAGACCGTTGTGGGATTCCTCCGCGCACACGGACTGGACAAGGACTTCAAGGTGAACATCGAGGTGAACCACGCCACTCTCGCAGGTCACACCTTCGAGCACGAGCTGGCTGTGGCTGTGGACAACGGCATGCTCGGATCCATCGACGCCAACCGCGGCGACGCACAGAACGGATGGGACACCGACCAGTTCCCCATTGACAACTTCGAGCTTACACAGGCCATGATGCAGATTATACGCAACGGCGGACTCGGCAACGGCGGTTCAAACTTCGACGCCAAGCTGCGCCGCAACAGCACCGACCCCGAGGACATCTTCATCGCACACATCTCAGGCATGGACGCCATGGCACGCGCCCTGGAGAACGCTGCCGCCATCCTCACCGAGAGCGAGCTGCCCGCAATGCTCAAGGAGCGCTACGCCAGCTTCGACGAAGGCATGGGACGCAAATTCGAGCAGGGCGAACTCACACTCGAACAGCTCGTCAGCTACGCCAAAGAAAACGGCGAACCGCGCCAGACCAGCGGCAAGCAGGAGAAGTATGAAACCATCGTGGCTCTCTACGCCAAGTAAGCGAAGCTCTTTTACGCCAAATAAGCGAAAGCTCTCTGAGCCATAAACACACAAAAAAGGCTGTCATGTGAAGCATAATGCTCCGACATGACAGCCTTTACTGTATTTGTCTGATAAAAAGTATATCGTATTACTTCATCATCTCTCAACTCCTCGGCAGCCTTGATGGCACCCGGCATACCGTCTTTGCCGCTG
>OCQZ01000305.1_pt1 | contig 15207 bp, 13 predicted proteins | sample 1538921 | NCBI WGS metagenome assembly OCQZ01 (sample SAMN03418269, study PRJEB22391) | human gut metagenome | biome: human-gut; feature: organic feature; material: feces | host: Homo sapiens | place: Tanzania | collected 2013-01 | reverse complement strand
ATGGTCTTTCAAAAGCCCAACCCCTTCCCCATGAGTATTTACGACAACATCGCCTACGGCCCGCGCACCCACGGCATGAAGAACAAGGCCAAGCTCGATGAGATCGTTGAGCAGTCGCTGCGCGGCGCGGCCATCTGGGACGAGGTCAAGGACCGGCTCAGGAAGAACGCCCTCGGCCTCTCCGGCGGCCAGCAGCAGAGGCTCTGCATTGCCCGCGCGCTCGCCGTTGAACCGGACGTGCTGCTGATGGACGAGCCGACGAGCGCGCTCGATCCCATCTCGACCTCGAAGATCGAGGAGCTTGCGATGGAACTGAAGGAAAAATATACGATCGTCATCGTCACGCACAATATGCAGCAGGCAGTGCGCATTTCCGACCACACGGCCTTCTTCCTGCTCGGCGAGCTGGTGGAATACGGCGAGACGGAAAAGCTCTTCTCCCAGCCGCAGGACAAGCGGACAGAGGACTACATCACGGGGAGGTTCGGCTAAATGAGAAGTCGGTTTGACGAGCAGCTTGCGCTGCTGAAGCGCGAACTGATCGAGATGGGCGCGCTGTGCGAGGAGGTCATCGCCCTTGCCGCGCAGTCGCTCACCGAGGGCGACACGGCGCTCTCCGCGCGCGTTTCCCCGCTCGATGAGGAGATCGACCGCAAGGAGCGCGAGATCGAATCGCTGTGCCTGAAGCTTCTTTTGCAGCAGCAGCCTGTTGCAAGGGACCTGCGCCAGATCTCGGCGGCACTCAAGATGATCACGGACATGGAGCGCATCGGCGATCAGGCGGAGGACATTGCCGAGATCGTCGCCTTTCTCGGCGGGCGCGGCACGGAGGACAGCGAGCTTCTGCGCGACATGGCCCGCTCGGCGATCCGCATGGTGAGCGGGAGCGTGGACGCCTACGTCAAGCAGGATGTGCCGCTTGCCGAAAAGGTCATCGCCGAGGACGACGTGGTGGACGACTATTTTACGCGCGTAAAGAAGGCGCTTATTTCGCGCATCGCCGCCGACCCTGCGGACGGCGAATTTGCGCTCGATGTGCTGATGATCGCCAAGTATTTTGAGCGCATCGGCGACCATGCGGTGAACATCGCCGAATGGGTCATTTTCTCGGTGACGGGAGAGCATAAGGAGGGATGAAGAAATGATCTGGTGCGTGGAGGATGACGCCAGCATCCGCGATATCGAGGTCTACGCCCTGCGCTCCACCGGCTTTGAAGCCGAGGGCTTCGAGGACGGAACGAGCTTCTGGGAGGCGCTGCGCACGCGGCGGCCCGAGCTTGTTGTGCTCGATGTGATGCTCCCCGGCGTGGATGGGCTGGAGCTGCTGCGCCGGATGCGCGCGGACAGCAAGCTTTCCGATATCCCTATCGTCATGGCCACGGCCAAGGGCACGGAATACGACCGCATCCGCGGGCTCGATCTCGGCGCGGACTACTATCTCGTCAAGCCCTTCGGCGTGATGGAGCTTGTCTCCTGCGTCAAGGCCGTGCTGCGCCGCTGCGGGACGAAGAGTGCCGAGCAGCTCCGCTCCGATGGTTTGGTGCTCGACGAGACGGAGCACACCGTCACGGTGGACGGCGAGCGCGTCGCGCTCACCTTCAAGGAATTTGAACTGCTGCGGCTCTTTCTCTCCCATCCGGGCACGGCGTTTTCGCGCGATCAGCTCATGGCGGACGTGTGGGGCACCGACTACTGCGGCGAGACCCGCACGGTGGATATGCACATCCGCACCCTGCGCCAGAAGCTCGGTCACTACGGTGAAAGGATCGAAACGGTGCGCGGCGTTGGATACCGCATGGAGGGAAGGGCATGACAAAAAAGATCTTTCATTCCATCCTGCTCGTTGCCGGTGCGGTGCTGCTTGCAAGCCTTCTTTTCATCATGGGCTGCCTCTACGAGTATTTTGGCAGCGTGGAGGAAAAGCAGCTGCGCGATGAGCTGGAGCTCGCCTCCGTCGCCGTGGAGCGCGGCGGGGAGGACTATCTTTCAAGCATTTCCTCCGAGCGCTACCGCCTGACGTGGATCTCGCCCGACGGCACGGTGCTCTACGACACCGTGACCGGCGCGGAGAGCCTTGAAAGCCACGCCGACCGCGAGGAGGTGCGCGAGGCGCTTGTAAGCGGCGAGGGCGAGAGCACGCGCTATTCCTCCACGATCCTGCAAAAGACGATGTACTGCGCGCGCAGGCTCACGGACGGCAGCGTGCTGCGCATTTCCGTCAGCCGCGCAACGGCGGGCGTGCTGCTCATCGGCATGGTGCAGCCCATCCTGATCGTCGTCATTGTGGCGCTCATCTTGTCGGCGGTGCTGGCACGGCGGCTTTCGCGCCGCATCGTGCGCCCGCTCAACGAGCTGGACCTTGAGCACCCGCTGGAAAACGACGCCTACGAGGAGCTTTCCCCGCTGCTCGGGCGCATCAGCCACCAGCATCGGCAGATCGACGAGCAGATGCGCGAGCTGGAGCAGCAGCGGACCGAGTTTTCACAGATCACCGGCAGTATGCGCGAGGGTCTCGTCCTACTCGACGAAAAAGAGCGCGTGCTGAGCATCAACCCCGCCGCGTGCAGGCTTTTTGACGCGGACGAGCGCTGCATCGGTCAGGATTTTCTCGCACTCGACCGCAGCCACGACATCCGCCTTGCCATCGCCGATGCGATGGCGCAGGGGCACGGCGAAGCCCGCGCCGAGCGCGGCGGCCGCGTCTGGCAGTTTGACGTGAGCCGCATCCTCTCCGGCACGGCGGCGGTGGGCGCGGTGCTGCTGGCCTTTGACATCACCGAGCGCGAAACGGCGGAACAGAACCGCCGCGAATTCACGGCGAACGTGTCGCACGAGCTGAAAACGCCGCTGCAAGGCATCATCGGCAGCGCGGAGCTGCTCGAAAACGGCATGGTGCAGCCGGACGACGTACCGCGCTTTGTCGGCCACATCCGAAAAGAAGCGCAGCGCCTTGTCACGCTGATCGGCGACATCATCCGCCTCTCCCAGCTCGACGAGGGCGACGAAATGCCGCGCGAGACGGTCGATCTGCTGACGCTCTCGCAGGAGGCGGCGGACGATCTCGCATCTGCGGCGGAGCAGAAGAACGTGACGCTCTCCGTCACGGGCGAGAGCACCTGCGTGAGCGGCGTGCGCCGGCTGTTGTACGAGGTGATCTATAACCTCTGCGACAACGGTGTAAAGTACAATGTCGAGGGCGGCAGCGTTTCGGTGCGCGTGGGGACGGAGGACGGCAAGGCGGTCGTCTCCGTCGCCGATACGGGCATCGGCATTGCGCCCGAGCATCAGGGGCGCATCTTCGAGCGCTTCTACCGCGTGGATAAGAGCCACTCGAAGGCGAGCGGCGGCACGGGCCTTGGCCTTTCCATCGTCAAGCACGCCGTGCAGTATCACCACGGCACGGTCGAGCTGCAAAGCGAGGAGGGCAAGGGCGCGACCATCCGCATCCTGCTCCCAAAGGAGTAAGAAAACAGAAAAGGACGCCGCAGGATAAACCCTGCGGCGTCCTTTTCTGCATCACATGACGTTTGCCGCGGCGGGATCGCAGTGAAGGTGCGCGAGAATGAGCGAGCGCATGGTGCGGCGGCGCCGCGCATAGACTTTATGGAAAAGGGGGAATGAGATGGAACGAACGATGGCATTTTTGGGCGGCGATCAGCGGATGCGCCTGCTCGCGCAGATGATGGCGGCGGAGGGGCACGAGGTCTGCTCGTGGGAGCTTCCGGGCGCGCCGAACCCACAGGCGCTGTGCGATGCGCTGCGGGCGGAGTGCATCGTCCTGCCGCTGCCGATGGAGAAAAACGGTTACTTAAACGGCACGGAGATGACGACCGAGCGCCTTTTTCGCGCGCTGCGGCCGGAGCATCGGATCTTTGCCGGAAACGTGAGCGGGGAGGCGATGGCGCTCGCGGATGCGCTGGAGCTGCGCATCACGGACTACTTTGCCGCAGAGGAGCTGAGCGTGCGCAACGCCGTCCCGACGGCGGAGGGGGCGATCGAAACGGCAATGAAGCATACAAGCGTTACACTGCACGGCACGCCCTGCCTTGTCGTGGGCTTTGGCCGCGTCGGGAAGCTCCTTGCCCACGATCTGCACGCGCTGGGGGCGAAGGTGAGCGTCAGCGCGCGCAAGCTCTCGGACCTTGCGTGGATCGACGCCTTCGGCTACGCGCCGCTGCACACAAACCGGCTTTCCGGCACGCTGGGGGCGTTCCGCGTGGTCTTCAACACCGTGCCGCATCCGGTGCTGGACGAAGCGCTTCTTTCAGAGCTTCCGCGCGACTGTCTGCTCATCGAGCTTGCGGGCGCGAGCGGCTTTGATCTGGACGCGGTGGAAAGGCTGCGCCTTTCCTATCTGCGCGCGCCGGGACTGCCGGGCATCGCCGCGCCGGAGACGGCGGCGCACGCCATCAAAAAAACCTTATGTCGACTCATGGAGGAGGATGCATGAAGATCGGATTTGCCTTTTGCGGCTCGTTCTGCAACCATCCCGAGCTGCTGAAAATTTACGAGGACATTGCGCGCGAGCACGAGCTCGTGCCGATTTTGTCGGAAAACGCGGCGAAGTATTCGACCCGCTTTGGCACGGCAGAGGACTTTGCCGCGCGCGTGGAGGGCATCGCGGGACGCCGTGCCGTGCGGAATATCGTGGAGGCTGAGCCCCTCGGCCCGCAGGGGGCGATGGAGGCGCTCGTCATCGCGCCCTGCACGGGCAACACGCTCGCAAAGCTTGCCCACGGCATCACGGACGGGCCGGTGACGATGGCGGCGAAGGGGCACCTGCGAAACGGAAAGCCCGTGGTGCTCGCGCTGGCGACGAACGACGGCCTTTCCGCGAGCGCCGCGAATATCGCCGCGCTCCTGAACCGAAAGAACTACTACTTTGTCCCCTTCGGGCAGGACAACGCCGAGGCGAAGCCCACGTCGCTCATCGCGGATTTCCGCAAGATCATGCCGACGCTCGAGGCGGCAATGGAGGGTCGCCAAATTCAGCCGATTCTGCTCTGAAGCGAAAAAAGGCAGGAACTTCCTGCCTTTTTTGCGGCGTAACAATAAACTTGCGCGCAACTTTTTGCGATGCTCGCTGAACTTGCTTGAAAAAATCCGCGCGCTCCCCTATACTCTGCATAGAGAAAAAGAGGGGAGTGGACGCAAATGGACGAGAGACTGCACGAGCTGAGCCGCCGGGCGGCGGAGGAAACTGCCTGTACGAACGATGCAGCAAACACGCCGGATGGGGAAACGGAAGCAAAGACCAGGAGCATTCGCTTCAAGGTCAGCGCCTACGATCCGCGCGGCATCGAGCAATGGCTTTCCGAGCGCGCGGCGGAGGGGGAATTCCTGCTGCGCGGCAGCGACTTTACGCGCGGTGAGCCGCGCGACTGCCGCTATCATCTCGAGCCCGCGCTGGACGATGACGACCCAGACGAGCGGACGCGCGAAGCACGCGCGCAGATGGGCTGGGACTATGTCTGCCGGACGCAGGACGGCATCTTTTATATCTGGCGCGGCGAAAAGACCGCGCGTGCGCCCTCGCCGCGCCCCTGCACGGATAGCTATGCCTACCGGCGGCTGCGCAAAAAGATGCGCAGCAGCTATTTTCTGCCGCTGGTCTCGCTTGTGTCGTTCGCCGCGATCATTTACATCGCTGTGTGTCTGCCGGAGCTGCCGGTCCTGTCGCTGCTCACGATGGCGAAGAACACGGCGCTTCAGATCGCCGCATTGTTCCTCGGCGGCGTTCTCGCCCTGCTCAGCGACGCGCAGGAGCGGCGGGAGATGCGCGCGCTCAAGCGTGCGATGGAGGACTGCGAGCGCACGGAGAAGATGCGGCGCAACCGCTGGGCGAGGCTGGACCGGCTGTTCGGCATCGTGATGAGCGTGCTGCCGATCATGCTGCTCATCTCTGTGGGGAGCGGCTCGCCTTACGGCGATGAGTATGACGAGCCGCCGCTGCCCTATCTCCGTGCGGAGGAGCTTGGCGGCAGGGCCTACGACTGGTGCGATGTGCGCGATTTTTCCACGCCGCTCGGCGGGCACGTGTGCTCCGTCGGCGAAACGCCCTATGCCGGAAAGATCGACGACTGGTGGCAGTACAGCACAGAGGTGGACTTTTACGCCCCGCGTATTTCCGCGCTGGCAGAGCCCTTGACGCAGGAACTGCGGGGCTATTTCATGGGAAGCGATGCGCGGGAATTGAAGCTCGACGGCTTTGACGAGGCGTACTACGCGAAAAATACCTCCGGCGATACGCAGTTTCTCATCCTGCGGCGCGGGGGAGCGACGCTCTATTTCCGCACCGCGGCGCCCGACGATCTGCGAGACCGTTTAGAAGAGTTTACAGCGCTTTTTGACCGGTACGCAGCTTTATTATAAAGAAGGAGTGCGTTCCCATCGGGAACGCACTCCTTTTGTGCTTTTTGTTACTGCTCGAACTTTTTAAGCTCGTCGAGCTGGCCTTCCAGCGTGGTGAATGCGCCGGGGAGGCGCGACACGGCCTCGTCTGCGTGACGCAGCGCGGTCGAAACGCTCTCGCAGGTATTGCCGAGCGTTGCAAGTACCTGCGCGCACTGGCTCGTGCAGGAGGCGATGTACGCTTGCAGTTTGGCGCGCGTGGCGGCGTCGAGCGCGTCGGCCCGCTCGCGGGCGGAAAGCTCAATGTCGGCGATGTGCGCCTTCACGCGCCCGTATTCCTCGGCCTGCGTGCGAAGCTCTGAAAGCTCGGAGAGCACCTTTTGCATCTCGCGCTCGTGCTCGGCCTTCTGTGCCTCGCGCAGACGCTCGTGCTCCTTCTGCGCGTAGTCTGCCTTCCGCGTGGTATCCTCCAGCTGCGCGCGCAGTTCGGTGATGGTCTCCTGCGCGGCGGTCAGTCCTTTTTTGAGAGCTTCCTGCGCGCCGGACGCAGTGTCGTAGGACTCTGCGAGCTTGTCACGCTCGCGCTCGGCGGCGGCAAGCTTATCGCGAAGCTCTTCATTCTCGCGGCAAAGGCCGTCGCTCTCCTGCTCGAGAGACTCGATCTGCTGCTTGCTCTCGAGCGCGGTTTTTTCGATATAGCGGATCACGTCATCGCGGTTGAAGCCGCCGAAGACGGAACTCTTGAAGGTATTTTCCATGATGCTCCCACCTTTTTCTTTCTCAAGCATATCGTAACACAAAAGGCAGGGGATGACAAGGAAAAAAGCGCGATGTCTTGGGACACCGCGCTTTCACGCTTCTTATCGGAGGGGGAAAGCTCTAGCTCTTCCTGGTGAAAGCGGAGCCCTCCTGCTCCTTGCTGCCGTCCTTTGTGAAGCGGACACTGTCGGCGTTCACATCGCCGCCGATGGCATTGCAATGTACGCTGTCGCTTGCGCGGACATTGCCGCCGACATCGCCGCAGCGCACGCTGTCGCTCGCCTGCACGTTGCCGCCGACGCTGCCGCAGCTGACGCTGTCGCCCGCGCGGACATTGCCCTTGACATCGCCGGAGCAGGTCACACCGTCGCCCGCCTGCACATCGCCGCCAACGCTGCCGCAGGTCACGCTGTCGCCCGCCTGCACGTCGCCGCCGACATCGCCGCATTTGACGCCGTCGCCGGCTCTGACGCTTCCTTGAATCATCGAATTCGTACAGGCGACGGAGAAGTCGCTGTAAATATCCTGCGCCGTGCCGGAAAAGTGCAGCTCAACGCTCTTGCGGATTTCGTCATACTTATCACGGCGGAAGAGGCTGCCCTCCTTCGGCTGGAGCAGCCGGTGGCCCTGAAAAAGCACGGCGTGGATGCTCTCGTCATCCGCCCACGGCAGCTCCGCCGCCACAGGCAGGATCTGGTCGTTTGCGATGCCCGCCCTGCTCTCGCGGCCAAAGAGCTCGTCGAGCGTCATCTCCAGCGCGTCGACCAGCTGCGGCAGCAGCGCAATGTCGGGGCAGCACACGTCGCTCTCCCATTTAGAAACGGCCTGATTGCTCACGCCGAGCATTTTTGCCAGCGCCTCCTGCGTCAGCCCCTTATTCCTGCGGCGCTCTGAGATGCGCGCGCCCATTGTCAGTTCTTCCAATTGTCTAACCTCTCTTTCATGTGCTCGTTTTCTTGCCCTGTGCGTTCGGCCACGGCCTTTTTTCAATCACCGGTATGGGCTCAGTATAGGGGCGGGAAGCCGGTTTGACAATGGCGCGGTGGTTGAATCGACTTGCTTTTTATCCAACCTGCGGTTGGAAAGCGCGGCGAAGGGGAAAAATCGCCCGCCCGGAGGCGAAATCACCGCCTGACGCTGATCTCGCCCATGCCGCGCGTGTAGTCGATCACGTGCTGCAAGAAAAGCTGCGTGATGGTCGAGGGCAGAAAGCCCTTTTTCACCGTGATGCAGATCTCGCGCGACTGCTTGACGTTCAAGGGCTTGCTGACGACGTGGTAGCGCGAGGGCTGGAGCAGCAGGCTGTGCACGATGCTCACGCCCAGCCCCGCCTCGATCATCGAAAGGAGGGCAAAGTCGCTCGTCGTGTCGTAGGTGATCTCGGGGCGGATGTTGTACTGGTCGAGCAGGCGCGTGAATTCGTAGTCCTCGATCTCCATCAGGCGCACAAAGGTCTCGTGCGGCAGCTGCTCGAGCGGGAAGACGGGCGCGTTCTCCATGGGATGGCCCTTGGGGAGGATGGCGACCATCGTGTCCTGCAGGATGGGCGTGGGCTCGAAGTCGTTCGAAACGGGCGTGACGAGAAAGCCGCAGTCGATCGCGCCGCGGCGCAGCCACTCGGAGATCTCATAGTATTCGCCCGTGAGAAGCTGGATCTGAATGTTCGGGTAGCGCTGGTGGAAGTCCTTGAGGATCTCCGGCAGGAGGCTGATGGCAAGGCTCGTGAAGCAGCCCAGGCGCAGCGTGCCCGACTGCACGCCGTGCAGCTCGGAAACGGCAAAGTTGAGATCCTCATAATCCTTGACGATCTCGCGTATCGTGGGAAGGAGGACCATGCCGTCGGACGAGATCTCGATGCCGGAATGGTTGCGCGTCAGGAGCTTGACCTGCCAGTCCTGCTCAAGATCCGAGATCATCTTGCTCACGGCGGACTGCGTGTAGCCCAGCTCGCTCGCCGCCTGCGTGATGCTGCCGGTCTCCACGGTGCGAAGATAGGCGATATATTTTCGAATACTCATGTTGAAAAACCTCAATGCTTTCTCACGGATTCCATTTTGGAATGTTGAGATAAAAATATATTCGCTTTTCAAAAGCGTGTATTGATTATACAATATGGACAAAGAAAATTCAATGCCCCTACACGGAATTTTCGAAGTAGTACAAAAACACGTGAAAATAATGAGGAGGAAACAGTCATGGTCCATTATTCCTGCATCGGTGCTACCGGTTATGTCTGCGGCGAAGTGCTCCGCATGATGGTCAATCACCCCGAGGGCGAGCTCGTCAACGTGCTCGATACCTACGGCGCCGGCGACGCGATCTCTTCGCATCACCCCGCCCTGCGCGGCTTCTACGATCAGGTCATCATGGATCTCACGGAGGAGAACGTCCGCGAGACCGCCAAGAAGAGCGACGTCGTGATGATCCAGGTCCCCTCCGGCGATGTGCCCAAGTGGGCGGAGATCGTCCTCGCTGAGGACTGCGCCATCATCGACATCGGCGCCGACATCCGCTTCCGCGATGTTGACGTGTGGGAAAAGTGGTACGGCCAGAAGCATCCCGACGCCAAGATGACCCACGAGGCCGTTTACTGCATCCCCGAGGTCATGCGCGATCTTGCCAAGGGCAAGAAGCTCATCGCCAACCCCGGCTGCTATCCCACCGCCTCCACCCTCGGCCTGCAGCCCATGCTCAAGACCGGTCACGTTGTGGAAAACACCATCGTCATCGATGCAAAGAGCGGCTACACCGGCGCCGGCCGCCGTCCCGCCCTCAATAAGCTCCTCACCGAGGCGGAGAACAACTTCTGCGCTTACGCCCTCGGCGGCGGCCATCGCCACACGCCCGAGATCGAGCAGAACATCGCCTACATCACCGGCAAGGATCTGATGAAGCCCGACACCTGGCAGTACATCAACTTCCAGCCGCATCTTCTCCCGCAGGTCCGCGGCATCGAGGTCACCATCTATGCCACCTGCGACAAGGACTACACCAACGAAGAAGTCTACGAGATGTACAAGGAATTCTACAAGGATGAGCCCTTCGTCAAGGTCTTCCCGGCGAGCATGCCCGTCCAGACCAAGTGGGTCTACGGCACGAACTTCTGCGAGATGACCCCGACCTTCGATGCGCGTACCCACCGCCTGATCGTCTCCTCCGTGATCGACAACATCGGCAAGGGCGCTGCCGGTCAGGCCATCCAGAACATGAACCTCATCATGGGCCTGCCCGAGACCACCGGCCTCATGATGCCCCCGATGTATCCGTAATCATCGCTTCGACGAAGTTCGAACCGATTCCGGCAGAAAAGCTGATATACTTATCTTAAGAGAGGAGATCCCCCCACTATGTCCAATCTGAAAAAGATCGATGGCGGCGTGACTACGCCGCAGGGCTTCACCGCCGGTGCAGTCTATACCGCCATCAAAAAGCGCGAGAACAAGAAGCCTGACGTCGCCGTTCTCTACTCTGACCTGCCCTGCTCCTGCGCGGCCTGCTTCACCACGAACAAGTTCTGCGCCGCTCCGGTCATCCTCGACCGCGAGATCCTGAAAAAGGGCAAGGCACGCGCCGTCGTCATCAACTCCGGCAACGCCAACGCCGCCACCGGCACGCAGGGCATTGAGGATGCCCGCACCGTCGAGCGCGAGGCGGAGAAGCTCCTCGGCCTCGGTGAGGACGAAGTCTTCGTCTGCTCCACCGGCGTCATCGGCCAGAGACTGCCGGTCGACAAGGTGCTCCAGGGCATCCGCGAGATCATTCCCGGCAAGCTCGCCAAGGAGAACGGTTCCGAGGCTGCTTACGCCATCATGACCACCGATACCGTCCGCAAGGAGTGCGCCTATGAGCTGCAGCTCTCCACCGGCACGGTGAAGATCGGCGCGATGGCCAAGGGCTCGGGCATGATCCACCCCAACATGGCCACGATGCTCGTCTACGTGACGACCGACGCCAAGGCTGACCCCGCCGACCTCCAGAAGATGCTCTCCGCGGCTGTGGATAAGAGCTTCAACATGTGCACCGTCGACGGCGACACCTCCACCAACGACTCCATCTTCCTGCTTGCCAACGGCGCCTCCGGCGTTGAGATCAAGACCGAGGAAGACAAGAAGGCGATGGCCGACCTCGTCCTCGCCATCTGCACCGACATGGCCCGCCGCGTCGCTTCCGACGGCGAGGGCGCGACTCACCTCATCGAAGTCGAGGCCTATGGCCTTCCCACCGAGCACGACGCGCGCCTGGTCGCCAAGTCCATCGCGGGCTCCATGCTCTTCAAGGCTGCCGTCTTCGGCCGCGACGCCAACTGGGGCCGCATCATGGCCGCTGCCGGCTACTCGGGCGCAGACGTTGACCCGACCCGTGCCGACTGCATCATCAAGAGCGCTGCCGGCGAGGTGCAGGTCATGAAGGACGGCTTCGGCGCAGAGTTCAGCGAAGAGCTCGCCAAGAGGGTCCTCACCGAGCATGACATCACCGTCATCGTCCGCTTCTATCAGGGCGACGGCGAGGCCAAGGCCTGGGGCTGCGACCTCACTTACGATTACGTCAAGATCAACGGCGACTACCGCACCTAATTTTCGAAGGAGGGTCCACCCATGAGCGATATCGCAAACAAGGTCGAAACTCTGATGGAGGCGATGCCTTACCTTCAGAAGTATCAGGGCAAGATCATCGTCATCAAGTACGGCGGCAACGCCATGATCAACGAAGAGCTCAAGGACGCCGTCATGCACGACGTGGTGCTGCTCAAGCTCCTCGGCATGAAGCCGGTGCTCAGCCACGGCGGCGGCCCCGGCATCAACAAGATGCTCGAAAAGCTCGACATCCCCGTTGAGTTCATCGACGGCCTGCGCTACACCTCCGCTGACATCATGCGTGTTGTTGAGATGGTGCTCGTCGGTCAGGTGAATACCGAGCTCGTCGGCTTCATCAACAAGCTCGGCGGCAAGGCGGTCGGTCTCTCCGGCGTCAGCGGCGACATTTACCACTGCCACCAGCGTGACGAGGTGCATGGCTTCGTCGGCGACGTGGACTACGTCGACCCCAAGCCCATCCTTGCCATGCTCGACGCGGGTTACATCCCCGTCATCGCCCCCGTCGGAACCGACGGTCAGGGCCACACCTTCAACATCAACGGCGACACTGCCGCGGGCAAGCTCGCCTCCGCGCTCGGCGCTGAGAAGCTTGTCATCCTCACGGATATCGAGGGGCTGTGCAACGACATCAAGATCCGCGACGTCATCAGCTACCTGAACGTTCAGGACGTTAAGGCGCTCAAGGACAAGGGCACGATCGCAGGCGGCATGATCCCGAAGGTCGACTGCTGCGTGCAGGCCATCGAGGAGGGCGTGACGAGCGTCAACATCATCGACGGCCGCAAGCCCCACTCCGTGCTTTACGAGGCCTTCACCGACGAAGGCACCGGCACCACGATCGGCACGGCACAGCCGAGCGTCGGCATCAAATGGTGATCCACACATAACATTTTATAGGAGGACAATATAATGATCGAAAAGTTCAAGACCAACGCCGAAGTCATCGAGAATGGCGACAAGTACCTCTATGGCAACCACGTCCGTATGCCCATTTCCATTGAGCGCGGCGAAGGCGCTTACGTCTTCGATAAGGACGGCAACAAGTACCTCGACTTCATCGGCGGTATCGCCGTCAACGGTCTCGGTCACTGCCATCCCGCGATCGTGAAGTGCCTCGAAGAGCGCGCCCACACGATCCTGCACTGCTCCAACTACTTCTACAACGAGCCTGCCGTCCAGACCGCGAAGCTCATCGTCGAGAACAGCTGCTTCGACAAGGTTCTGTTCGCCAACTCCGGCGCTGAGGCCAACGAAGGCCAGATCAAGCTCGCCCGTAAGTATGCCAAGGATCACGGCCACCCCGAGCGCTTCGTCGTCATCACGATGAAGAACTCCTTCCACGGCCGTACCCTCGCGACCTGCACGGCCACCGGCCAGTATGCGGTCCATCGCTACTTCGAGCCCCTGCCCTCCGGCTTCCGCTATGCCGAGTTCAACAACCTCCAGTCCGTCAAGGACATCATGGATGAGTATGTCTGCGCGATCCTGACCGAGCCCGTTCAGGGCGAGGGCGGCGTGCGTCCCGCCTCCCAGGAGTTCCTGCAGGGCCTGCGTGACCTGTGCGATGAGAAGGGCATCCTCCTCATGTTCGACGAGGTTCAGGTCGGTTCCGGCCGTACCGGCAAGCTCTTCGCGCACCAGAACTACGGCGTGGAGCCCGATACCTGCTCCATGGCAAAGGCTCTCGGTTCCGGCGTGCCCATCGGTGCTGTCTGCGCCCGCGGTGAGGCTGCCAAGACCCTGACGCCCGGCACCCACGGCTCCACCTTCGCCGGCGGTCCTCTCGCCTGCGCGCTCGCTGCCACCACGCTCGACGTGATGATCAACGACGGCGTCATCGAGAACTCCCGCAAGATGGGCGAGTACTTCCGTGACCAGATGCACAAGGTCATCGAGAAGAACCACCCCGACGCGGTCAACGAGATCCGCGGCCTCGGCCTGATCGACGGTATCCAGCTCAATCATCCCACCGGCCAGCCCGTTGTCGACCTGTGCTTCAAGGACAGCAACGTTCTCATCAACAACACCAACGGCAACGTGCTGCGCTTTGTCCCGCCGCTGATCGTTACCGAGAAGGAAATTGACATCGTCATCAAGGCAGTCGATGATGCCATGACTAAGCTCGGCTGGTAAAAACAGGATACGATCCTCGCATTTCTTGCCTGCGAGGCTGGCATGGCACGGGTAAATACCCGTGCCGTGCCGGAAAGTATACACGACCTCATCCCCGGCCTGCCGATGGGGGATCGGTGGGCCGGAGAGCGAGGTATTTTCTGCATTTTGCAGAGTGCAATCCCACCCTTATGTGTTGTGCTGCTGTAAAATTAAAAGGAGGAGTGCTATCCAAGATCTGCATTGGTAGATACCACGAGAATTGAAGAAGAAAAGGCATTACCGTAAAACTGCGTTCACCATTCAAAAACAACTTGCTATTTTTACGATACTGTGCTAAAGTATGTGCATAGATATCCATGCAAGTAGCAAAGTGACCCCCAAAATTTCGAAAGGTTGGTAACACTATGAGTAAGGAAAAAAGAATGCCCAAATTGTGGGAAGCCCTGTTGACACTGGCATTTCTGGTCGCCGCTCTGGCGGTCGGTATTATGATCTTTGGTGTCGACCCGCATGTACCCATGTTTGTCGGCGTGATGGCTGCCGCGATCATGGCACTGCATCTCGGCTACAAGTGGGATGAAGTTGAAAAGTCCATGATGGACGGCATCTACAAAGCATTGCAGTCTGTCTGCATCCTGATCATCGTCGGTATCCTGATCGGCGTATGGATCAACGCGGGTGTTGTGCCCACGATGATCTACTACGGCCTGAAGGTCCTCAAACCCGCAATTTTCTTCATTGCCTGCGTTCTGATCTGCTCCATCACCTCGCTCGCCACCGGTACCTCCTGGGGTACGATGGGTACGATGGGCGTTGCGCTGATGGGTATCGGCTACGGCCTCGGCATGAGCCCCGGCATGACCGCCGGCGCAGTCCTCTCCGGCGCCTACTTCGGCGATAAGATGAGCCCGCTGTCCGATACGACGAACCTTGCTCCCGCCATGGCCGGTACGGACGTGATAACCCACGTCAAGGCCATGATCCTGCCCACTGCGATTACTTATGGCATTACCTTGGTATTCTTTGGCGTCCTCGGTGCTGTGCAGTATCACGGCGGCGACGCAGATATGTCCCGCGTGATCGAGTTCTCCAACGCGCTGAACGCTGCGGAAGGCGGTATCTTCAACATCAACCCTGTGCTGCTCCTGCCTCCGGTCGTCGTTATCGTGGCAGTTGCCATGAAGGTTCCCGCGATCCCCGGCATTACCCTCGGTATTGTTGTCGGTGCCATTCTGGGTCTCATCTTCCAGCCTGAGGCCTGCACGCTTGGTACCATCTTCGATTATGGTAAGAACGGCTACTACTTCTCCGACGAAGCGCTCGCCATGTTCGAATCCACCCTGTCTCCTGAAACGAGTTACACCATGACGAGACCGCTCGAAAGCGG
>OCQZ01000303.1_pt1 | contig 15276 bp, 7 predicted proteins | sample 1538921 | NCBI WGS metagenome assembly OCQZ01 (sample SAMN03418269, study PRJEB22391) | human gut metagenome | biome: human-gut; feature: organic feature; material: feces | host: Homo sapiens | place: Tanzania | collected 2013-01 | reverse complement strand
AGGACGTTGCGGCCGGTGGTTAGGTCGGAGGCGATCTCGGAGTAGTGGGACCACGGGATGGTTTTCGGCTCCGGGGAATTGTTCACATAGACGAAGACCTTGTCGGTGTCGTTGTAGCGGAAGAAGGCGTATGTGTTGTCACGGCCGAGGAAGTGCATGGTGCGGCCGGTGTGAATCACGTCCTTGGTCTTTCTCCACTGGAAGAGGGTCTTGGCATAGTCGTGAAGCTCAGCGAGTTGTCCCTGAGGGATTGTCTTTCCGCCTACATTGACGGTGGCGGAGGCACGGCCTTCCTCGGTGAACAGATCCACCTTGTCGCCTTCCCATCCGCCTGGGAAGTCCATCCTCAGTTCGCCGTCGCTCTTGTAGGTCTTGCCGGTGGCGAAGGCCATCTCGTCACCGTAGAAGATCTGCGGAATGCCGCGGACGGTGGCAAGGAGGGTGTAGGCGATCTTCATCTTGTCGGGGTTCTGCCTCCAGGCGTCGGCGACACGATAATGATCGTGGTTGGAGAGGAATATCAGCATCTTGGACACATCATTATAGGTGGCGTCATGGGAGAGGGCGGAATACACCCGGACCATTCCCTGTCCCCACTGCGGCTCGTCCTCGCAAAGAGCGGCGTTGATCGCCTCTTGGAGAGGGAAATCCATAATCGAAGGCAAGTGGGAGTCGAAACCGTCACGGTTGGCGTTGCCGCCCTGCCAGTAGGCAAGTTGGTCGATGTTGGAGTCCCAGCACTCACCCACGATGTTGAAGTTTGGATATTCATTCATCACGGCCTCGCACCACTTGCTCATAGGGACTTTCTCGTTGTACGGGTAGGTGTCCACACGCAGGCCGTCCTGGCCGGAGAACTCGGTCCACCAGATCGCCCATTGCTGAAAGTATTTCAGCATGAACGGATTGTCGAGATTCATGTCCGGCATCGAAGGCACGAACCAGCCGCTGACCTGTAAATTCGCATCGTACTGCGACGCGTTCGGATCCATCGCCGTTGAAAAGGCGATGTTCGAGCCGGTATATTCAGGAAACTGATGGATCCAGTCCTTGAACGGAAGATTATTCATCCACCAGTGGCCGGTGCCACAGTGGTTAGTCACGATGTCCATTATCACTTTCAGACCCTTCTCGTGGGCTTTGGCGACATATTCCCTGTACTGGGAATTGCTGCCGAAACGTGGGTCGATGCGGTAGTAGTCGCCACAGGCATAGCCGTGGTAAGACCCCTCGGACTGGTCGTCCACCAGAAGCGGAGTACACCAGACGGCGGTGGCGCCAAGGTCGGCGATGTAGTCCAAGTGATCGATAATGCCTTGAAGATCACCACCGTGGCGGCCAAACGGCTCGCTGCGGTCAGCCTTCTCGGCGGTGTCATCGGTGTTGTCATTTCCCTTGTCGGCGTTGGCGAAACGGTCGGGGCAGATCAGATAGATAAGATCCGAAGTTGTGAAACTGCCACGCTCGGCGGAACCTTCCTCTCTCGCGGCGATCCGGTACGGATAGCGGAAGGAACTGCCATCCTTCGTGAATATGATGCCGTACTCACCGGGCTTAGCCGATGCGCTTACGGCCACGTCAACAAAAAGATAGTCAGGGCTGTCCGCCTTATGAATCTCCTTGACGCCGACACCTTCACCCTCGATCCTGACATCATAGCCGGCGATGCCATCGCCGTGGATCATCAGCTGGAGAGGGGTCTTCATGCCCACCCACCAGCTCGGCGGCTCCACGTGCGAAACCCTTGACTCCGGGACATTTATACTCCAGCTCCACGGAGCCTGCAACTGAACGCTGACGATCACGCTGTCCTGGTCCAGAGCGCGCTTGAAGACCAGAGCGGAATCGGTGCAGGAAAGCACCTCGAAGGACGGATTGTCAGAATCCAGAGCCGGATGAGCGTGCTTCACCTCATTGAGATAGGTGTAGAAATCCGTGGTGGCGTTGTGGTGCCAGTCCGGCATCGGATCCTTCTCGAAGAACTCGAAACGGTGGTTGTAGCCGACCTCCTGACCGGTGTAGATCAGCGGTTGGGAGTTCGGAAGTGTCCAGCAGAGGACAGCCATCGCCTTCCATGCGTCGCCCATCCTTTCATATTCAGTGCCGGACCAAGAGTTCTCGTCATGGTTAGTGATGAACGTAAGCCTATGGCTGCCGGATGGATAGGCGGTGGCGTTCCATTCCACATAGCGGACAAGGCTGTCGGCTCCGGCCTTCCTCTGGGCGATGTCGTTCAGCAGATGGTGCAGCTTCCAGGCGTAGGTGGCGTCGAAGCCGGCCTCGTGCAGCCAAGGCTCCTCCCCCTCGGCGAGGAAGTAGAGTCTGCGGGAATATTCAGACCTGAACTTCGAGAACACATCGGCCCAGAAATCCTGCGGCACCTGATAGGCCACGTCGCAGCGGAAGCCGTCGATCCCCCTGTCAAGCCAGAAACGCATGCTCTTCTCCATCTCGGCCCGCATCTCCTTGGACTCGTAGTTGAGCTTGGCGATGTCCGTCCAGTCATATTCGACAATCGTGTTGCCCTCCGCGTCGCGGACGTACCAGTCGGCAGGTTTCCCAGTCACCCACGGATGATCCGGAGAGGTGTGGTTGGCCACCCAGTCGATGATGACCTTGAGGCCAAGGTCGTGGGCCGCGCCGACAAAGTCGTCGAAATCCTCCAGGGTGCCGAACTCCGGGTTGATGTCGCAATAGTCCTTGATGGCATAGTAGGAGCCGAGAGTTCCCTTGCGGCCTTTCTCGCCGATTGGATAGACAGGCATCAGCCAGACAACGTCCACCCCAAGTTCCTTAAGTTCAGGAAGTTTCCTCTGGGCCGCGGCGAAGGTGCCTTCGGCGGTCGCCTGACGGGTGTTCAGTTCATAGACCACGGCGTCGCGGGTCCAGTCACGCTCAACGGCAGCCTCTCCGGGATCGCGCCCGCAGGAGAGCACCAGAAGCGAGGCAAGCAGAATGAATAGTGTGCGTCTCATATAATGTCAAATTAACTATTGCAGAAAAACGACTGATGAATATGCTCCCAGAGTCAACCTGGAGCCATTTACCTTCACGGTTCCGTTCGTGGCGACGGCGTTGTCCAGCTTGTCGGACGTAAAGTTGACGGAGGCGTTGCCAGCGGAGAAATTATGGACAACCAAGACCTTCTGGCCATCATAGGCACGGTACCATGCGGAGACGGAAGCCACAGAAGATGCAGCCGGACAGTAGTCGAACGAACCCTTGGCCAAGGCCTTGTACTGATCCCTCAGCACACCGAAACGGCGGTAAACATTGAGGATGGAACCGTCGTCCTTCGCCTGGCTCTCGACAGAGATTCCGGAGGAGAGCATCGTCCTGTCCACCTTGCCGCTCAACTTGCCGTCGGCGAGCGACGAACCGTCGGAGTTCCACATGATCGGTGTGCGGACATATTCATCGCCGCTGGACTTGGAACCCCAGTAGCCGAGTTCCTCGCCCTGGTAGATGTAAGGCTGGCCGCCAGCCGTAAGGAGAACCGCGCCGGCGAGTTTCATCTTGGCCACACTCTTTCCGAGATCGTTCCCGGCCCTGTCCTCATCGTGGTTGGAGAGTTTAGTGGCCTCGATGTAGTCGGAGCGGTAGCCCGCGTAGAGTTTCTGATAGCTCTGGATCGTGCCGACGAAGGAGCTTCCGTCACCGTTGTTGATGCAGTCCTTCAGCCTCCACCAGAAACTGAACTCAAAGAGGGCCGGAATGCCTTTGTAGTACGGAGCGACCTCGGAGGCGTCGCTGAACTGCTCGCCCACCATGTAGAAGTCACCCTTGCCACCGGCGGACTTGTAGGTGGAGTTGCAGCGGTCGTAGAACTTCTTCAGGAATGTCGGATTCTCGTCCGAATTGGCGTTATGATAGATGTGCTTGACAGCGTCCAGACGGAAGCCGTCCACTCCCATCCTGATCCACTTGTCAGCGGACTCGCAGACGGACTTGAAAGCTGCGGACTGCTCGCAGGCGGCCGCCGGGCCGTAGTTCAGGTCGGCGAACCAGTCTGTCCCGAAATGCGAGTGGTACATCGTCGTGGTCATTCCAGGCAGAATGATGTCCTGAGCGTTGGTGTTTGAAAGCGCGAGCGGAACGCCATAGGAAAGCTGGTTCTTTCCGGACGGAGCGCCGTACTTGTGGGAGTCCCATTGGGTCCGGCTGGTTCTCACAAGCACGCCCCAGGAGGATTCAAACTCCAGTGACAGAGTGCATTCCTTAGCCCCCGTCTTGTAGAACTGCGCCATGTTGTCATCGCCGTAGTACAGCCATATCCCCGAGTTCTGACTGCCGGTGTTGGACACCTCGTCAACCTTGTCCATCCTCAATGTCGAAGGCTTGCCGGCGTTGTCCAGGGCAAGGGTAAACCTCACCTTGAGCTTGCCGTCAACGCCAGTCACGGCGGAGAACCACTGGCCGGAGTCGTAGCCGCGCGCGCCCTCGGTGGCGATCATCGGAATCTTGCCGTCACGGATGTCGGCCTGCGGGTTGTCGGAGAAGATATAATAGTCGCGGTGCTGACTGCCCGCGCTTTTTTTCGCGTCGAGGAACCACGGATGATCCTTGGATGTGTGGTTCAGCACATAGTCAAGATAGATCTTGATCCCCTTGGCGTGTGCCGCGTCCAGAAGGGATTTGAAGTCGGCCTCGGTGCCATAGTCGGGATTGACTCCGGAATAGTCCAGGACATCGTAGCCGTGATAGGATGAAGCCGGGTGGATCGGAGAAAGCCAGATGGCCTGGACTCCCATCTCCTTAAGATAGTCAAGTCTGGATTGGATTCCCTTGAAGTCGCCGCAGCCGTCGCCGTCACTGTCGGCGAATGAATATACCAGCATCTGGTAGGATATTCCCGATTCGCCGGTGCGTTCCGGAGTCTCCGGCCCAGGAGTCGGAGTCGGATCGGGAGTCGTGCCTTTCTTGTCGCACCCCGCAAGGAGCGCGGCGGCCAGGACAAGGCCTACAAGCCTCAAGAGAAAAGAAGATCGTCTCATAATCTACGAATATAATAAAAAAATCAGACGCACCCTTGGCATATTCCTCCATCGGGTGCGTCTGAAAAAAGTGGATATTACTTCTGGATGGTCACGGCGAGGGTCTTCGCATTGAAGATCACCTTGTAGTCACCAGCCTCGGGAACCTTGATGTTTCCGCCCGGCTGAACCACAGTGAATTCCTTACCTATCTCAACGGTAGTCCCTTCAGCCACACCGTAGGTGTTGGAGTCCGCCCAAGAGAAATCGTAACGGATCTTGAATTCGCCTCCGATAGTCACAACAGGACTTGTCCAGACATCTCCGTCCTGGGTCATAACGAAGTCCTTGCCCCAGCCAGAACCGTTGATGTCTCCGATCAGCGAGAAGAGAGCCTTGTGATTCTCCACGAGGATGGTCTTGGCGGCGTTGTCATAAGTGACATCATAAGTACCTTCCACTCCGACCTGGATGTTCATTCCACCTGTCGCGAAAACTGTCCCAAGCACTGGCTTAAAGACATCATAAGGATTCGTCGGATCAATCGTGCTCTTTGAGTTAGCCTCGGTGCCTCCAACAGCATCGGGCCAGTCGTGGCCAAAACGGAGCTTGAACTCATCGTTTGCGGTCAACGCCACGCTGCGGGCGATCCAAACCTCACCATCGGTGTTTGTCATATCGGTGTCAGTGTCCCAATTCGTGCCGCCTATCGTTCCGATCAAAGACCAAACGGCTGGCTTCTCAGGCTCAGGCTCGTCACCACCTGCGCTCGGCTCGGTCTTGCCGTACATCTTCTCGTTCAGCTCGACGGTACCCTTGTTAAGGTCAAGATAGACACGGTACTTTCCGGTACCCACCTTGATGTTGTCACCGCCCAACTTCGCGTCGGCGCCCCAGTTGTACACCCAGTCCTCATCGGCGCGGAACTTGATCTCCTGGTCGCCGGTGACCTCAAGGTCAACCCAGAAGCGGAGATAGTCCTTGTTGAACGTCATCTCCACGTCAGGAGCGGCCCAGTTGTTGATCGTACCCACAATACCGATCTTGTCAGCGCCCCACTCCTTGGTCAGGACGAGGGCTTTCTTGTCAAGGGTGAACTTGTAGAAACGCTTGGCGTAGCACATGATGTTGTCGTTGGATCCATTGAGAAGTGTCACAGAGGCAGCCTCGGACGCATCGTCAGGATTAGCCGTTCCCCAGTTGCCAGTGGCCTCGTCCCAGGAAGCCGCACCGGTGAACTTGATGCCGCTCGCAGCCTTGTCCTCAAAGTCAACAACACCTGTGAATATGTTGCCGTCCTTGCTGTAATTGTAGAGGAGCTGCGCCTTGTCGTGGCTCCATCCGCTGTAGTCGCCCATCACCCAGACGTGATCATAGATATCCTTGTCAAGGATCAGCTGGCTGTAAGGAACGAATGTGGCGGACAACACGCCGGAACGGGCCAGCGAGGACTCCACAGCCGTGTTCTTGTTGTTCGCTAGCCATGAGTCAAGCCTGAGGTAGACCGTGAACTCCGCGCCAGGCTCGCCGCCCAGATTCAGGATCACCGAGTTGAGGGCGGACTGCTTGACGGTCACGGTCGTGCCGCCGATGGTGGCGGCGAGTTTCTCCTGCTTCCCGAAATCCTGAGAATCAGAGGCGTAGAGAGCGTATAGCACGCCGGCATCGACATTGTACTTCGGCTGTGTGAACTCGAAGGTCAGGTCAGCGCCGTCGGACGAGAGCGTGGTTCCGGCCAGGGTTCCCAGAGTCGGGGCCACGGAGGATGATGGATCGAAGACCAGCTTGTCCTCATCCGTTGAGCAGGAAGCCGCAAGGATTCCCGCAAATGCGATTATCGTGTAAAATAACTTTTTCATAATCTGTTAATAACCAGGATTCTGCTTAAGATTACCGTTAGCGTTGAGGTCGCTGGACATGATCGGATACAGATTGAAGTGATCGTCAACAGCCTTTCCGGCCTGCACGCCTCCCTTGAATTCCCAAAGGTACTTGTCGGAAGTGAAGAGTCCGAACCTGATCAGATCCTGACGGCGGAAGCCCTCGTAGTAAAGCTCGCGGCCACGCTCGTCGATGATGTTGTCAAGAGTGAGGGCGATGCTGCCCACACCCGCTCTCGCGCGTACAGCGTCAAGGTACTGCTGTCCCTTGGTCTTGTCGGCGGCTCCCCTGGCGGCGCACTCGGCGTACATCAGATAGGCGTCGGCACCGCGGAAGACAGGCCAGTCAGTGTCCACGAAGCCATCGGCCTGAGCCTTGCCGCCATCGTGGTTCACATTCAGGAATTTCATTGACTTCCAACCGTTAGACCAGCTGTCGGACTCACGGCGCAAGGCATCGACGTACTGATCGAACTCCTCGCCCCTGTAGAATGTGGCGCGAAGGTCAGCGTCCTCGAACTTGCTGGTGAAAGCCCCTGTCAGGGAAAGACCGCCCCAACCTGAGGAGATACCGATCGCAGCGGCGTCCATCTTGCCACCCGTGCAGCCGAAGACGAGATAGTTAGTGGCTCCGTAGGACTGAACAAGGATTCCGTCCTGCTCCACGGCGAAGATGATCTCGTCACCGTTGTAGGTCGTGTTGGCTGTCCAAAGGTGGTTGTCGGCCATGAATAGCTCCTGCCAGGCGCTGTACTTGCCGGCGCTCTTGGTGTGGAGAGGATATTCACTGATAATCTTCTCACAGACAGCGGCAGCCTTGTCGTACATCGCTGTACCCTTCCAAACCTCGGCGTTGAGGTAGAGTTTGGCGAGAATCATCTGCACCATACCCTTGTCGCAGCGGCCATATTCATTCTTACCCGGCTCGGCGAGGTCGCTGCCGCCAAGAAGGTCGTTGCACTCGCTCTCCATCCAGTCGAAGAGGTCGGCGCGGGAGATCTGCTCGGCTCCGGTTGAACCCACAGACTGATGCTCTGTCGCGAAAGGCACGTTGCCGAACAAGTCGATGGCATGGTAGTAGCTGAAGAGCCTGAGGGCTCTCGCCTCGGCGATGTAGGCGTTCTTCAGGGAGTAACCGCTGATGTCGCTGGCGTTGGAGCGGCGTATGAACTCGTTGCAGAGACTGATCTGGAAGAAGATACGGTAGTACATCGAAAGGACGAACTCATTTGATGCGTTCCAATTGAGATTGTGAATGTCAAAGAGGCCGCCATCGTTCCAGCAGCAAGTCGCCACATCCGTGGAGAGTTCCTCCATATTGAAAAGCGCTCTCATGTACTGGCCATAGCCGCCGTCCACACCTTCGATGTCCGGATCGCTGCTCGGCCCGGAGGATGCGGAGCAGGAAAGTCCCTGATAGCACTTGGCGAGAAGGGCTGTGAAAGCCTCCTGGCTGTTGAGCACGTCCTCAGGAAGCTCGATGTTAGGATCGATAGGCTTCACGTCAAGGTCACCTACACAGGACGTGGCCGCTGAGGCGAGCATTGTCGCGGCGAGGGCGACCGCTGTAAATCTGATAATATTTTTCATTGTCTATGTCGCATTAGAAGTTGAACTTGACACCAAGGATGTAGGTACGAGGCCTCGGATACATGTTGTTGTCGATACCGGAGAAGATCTCAGGGTCGATTCCACCGTACTTGGTGAAGCAGGCCACGTTCTGAACGGTCGCGAAGACGTTGAACGACATCGGAGTCTTCTGGCCGAAGTTGAACGAGCGGCTGAGGGTGATGTTGTCGATCTTCAGGAAGGATGCGTTCTCGACGTAAAGATTGGACAAATACTGGGCGTATGACGAGAAGTTGTGCTCCTTCGCCGTGGAATAACGGTTGTTCACGAAGTTGTTGGCCCAGAGGTCGGTCAGGAGGTCGCCGTTGGAGGCGATGTTGTTGTAGACATAGTTGCCGACATTTGAATGGGCGCTCATTGCGAGGGTCCACTGCTTGTACGCCACCTGCGTGTTGAAGCCGAATGTCCAGTCCGGAGCGGCATTGTGGAAGCAGTACTTGTCGTTGTCGTCGATCTTTCCGTCCTTGTTCAGATCGACATAGAGGCCTTCGATCGGCTTGCCGTCCGTGTCATAGACCTGCTTATAGACGAAGAACGAGTTAGGGGCGTGGCCGGTCTGATGGATCTGGACCGTGTTGCCGGTACCGCCGGCGATGCCTCCGGTAGTGATTCCGAAGTAGTCGGCGCGTTCGTCATCGGTGGTAAGCCTGGAGATCTTGGTCTCATTGAAGGTCGCGTTGAAGCCAAGGGTCCAGCTCCAGTCCCTTGTCTGGACAGGAATGGCGTTGAACTCGAACTCGAATCCCTTGTTGGTAAGGTCACCGATGTTGGCGTTCAAGTAGTTGGACAGGTTGGCGCCGGCGGCCACAGGAGTGCGGTTCAGGAGATCCTTGGTGTCGCGCTTGTAGAGATCCACGCTACCGAAGATCCTGTCGCCGAGGAAGCCGTAGTCAAGACCGATGTTGTAGGTCGTGGTGGTCTCCCACTTGAGGTCGGCGTTGTAGCCAAGCGGCGTGATCGGAGTGATCACCTTGTTGCCGAAGTAGTACATCGACTGGTTCGTGTTGTACTTGTAGGACGACAGTGTCGGGTAGTCTCCGGACTGGAGATCCTGCTGGCCCGTCTGTCCCCAGCTGAGCCTGAGCTTCAGGGCTGAGACCACACCGCTGTCCGCGATGAACCTCTCCTTGCCGAAGTTGTAGCTTACCGCCACCGAAGGGAAGAGACCCCACTTGTTGTTGGCGAAACGGGAGGTGCCGTCGTCACGCAGGGTGGCGGTCACGAGAAGGCGGTCGTTGAACGAATAGTTCACACGTCCGAAGAAAGACACGAGGAAGTACTCGGTTCTGAAGGTGTTAGGACTGCTCAGATAGTAGTCGGAAGCGGTAGGAAGGGTGCCGTCAGCCTTGTACTTCTCATTGAAGGATGAGTTGTAGAAGTGCTGCCAGGAGTAACCTGCCATCGCGTTGAAGGTGTGCTTGCCGAGAGTCTTGTCGTACTGGGCATAGAACTCAAGGGTCTGGTCACGCCTTATCTGGGAATAGTTGTTGTGATAGCCGGAACCGGACTCCTGGGTGTTGTGGAATGACATTTCCGTGCCGGGAGCGACATCAACCGTACCGTCTGACTTGGACCAGTCCAGACCAAGGTTGAGGTTGAGGCTCAGATCCTCGAATCCATGGACCTTGTAGTTGAGCTGGGCGTTGCCGATGAAACGCTTGGCGTTGGACTTGTCAAGCTTGTCGTTCAGAAGGGCGACAGGGTTCATCTGGGCCTGTGTGTTGCAGTTATCGATGGTCTTGGTGCCCTTGCCGTAGTTCCACCACCAGTAGCCGTTCAGGCCGTTCGCGTCGTAGACAGGCTGGGTAGGATCCATGCGGACAGCGCCGCCGATGGCGTCCTGATTGGCGAACCTGTTGTCCATGTTCATCAGCTTGCCGTTGAGATTGACAAGAAGATGGTCGTCAAAGAAGCTCGGGTTGAGATTGACAGAGATGGTCTCACGCTCAAGGTTGGAGGTCTTGAGGGTACCGTCCTGGTTGTGGTAGCCGATGGACACGCGGTAAGGCATGCGGAAGATGTCGCTCTTCCCTACCCTGCCGGACACCGCCACGTTGCCGTCAATGGTTTTACCCAGCTGGTAGATTTCCTTCTGCCAGTCGGTGTTCTCCTTGCCGAGGGCGGCGTAGGCCGAACCTCCGTCACCGAGATACCATTTCATAAGGTCACGCATCTCATCGCCTGTCAGCACGTCCACGTACCTGGCGTTCTGGCTGATGCTTCCGGTGAAGTCCGCGCTCACGTGGATGCCTTCGGAACCCTTGGAACCCTTCTTGGTGGTGATCATGATGACACCGTTGGAGGCTCTCGATCCGAAGATGGCGGTCGCCGAGGCGTCCTTCAGGACAGTGAAGCTCTCGATGTCGTTAGGGTTGATGGAGGAAAGCGCGTCGGAGACTCCGCTGATGCCTGTCTCGGAAAGAGGCAGACCGTCAACCACGACGAGAGGGTTGTTGTTGGCCTTCAGAGAGGAACCGCCACGGATTCTGATGGTGCTGGCGGAACCCGGAGCGCCGTCACCCATCGTGACGACAACGCCGGCGGACTTGCCCTGGAGCAGATCCGATGGTGATGTCACCATACCCTTGTTGAGCTGGTCGGCCTTCACGGAGGAGATCGAGCCAGTCATGTCGCTCTTCTTGACGGTACCGTAGCCGATCACGACCACATCGTCGAGAAACTCGGTGTCGGTGGCAAGAATAATCTTGGCCGGAACCTCGGAAGCCTTGAAAGACTGTGTCTTGTAGCCGATGCAGCTGATTTCGACAGTGGCATCCGGGCCGGAAACGTTAAGGATGTAGTCTCCGTCGAGACCGGTCGCGATACCGTTCTGCGTACCCTGTTCCATGACAGTGGCACCGATGACCGGACCGGCGGCGTCAACTACAACTCCCTTCACCTGATACCCGCTCTGAGCGGATACGGTAGTGCCGACCAGGCAAAGAAGCAAGGTCGCCACGGCAGCTATAATCCTTTTCATCTGGAATGTTTGAATTGTTTGAATATTCATTTATATGATTATTAAGGTTATTATTGTTTCCTTTCCTTTATGAGACGGACGCTCAGCGCGCCAAGCACAAGCAGGACACCCGCAGTGACGAGCATGTTCGCCTGGACTCCGCCCAGAAGTCTCAGCACCACTCCGCCGAGGGCCGCGGCGACGATCTGCGGAAGGCAGATGGTGCAGTTGAACAGGCCGAGATAGCTGCCCAGATGCTCCCCGTCGAGAGCGTTGGTCAGAAGCGTGAACGGAAGCGCGAGCATCGCGGCCCAGGCGGTTCCGATCAGCAGGTACGACACGCAGAGCAGGTACTGGTTGTGGATGAACGCAACGGAGATGAAGCCGACGGCTCCGATCAGAAGGCTCACCACATAGGCCAGTTTCAAGGAGCGGAACTTAGGAAGCACAATCGCCCACAGGATTGCTCCGACAGCCTGCACGGCGAAGACTACCCCGACCCAGTTGCCAGCGGCTTGATAGCCCTCGGAGGCCGTGTCGGTGGCGCTCCAGCAGTTGGCGGCGATGGCTCCGTTGGAATAGGTCCACATGTACATGAACGCCGCCCAGCAGAAGAACTGCACGAGTCCCACGGTCCAGAATGTCTTGGGAGCATGGAGCAGCAGTCTGATGAGCCCCGGATTGTCCTTCTCCTCCTCAGCCTGACGCTTTGGATCAATGGAATGGAACTCGGCATATTCCTGAGGATTCATCTCCTTGACTTTCAGGAAAGTGTATAGCACGCAGAGGATAAGGATCGCGGCGCCGCACCAGAAGCTCCATATCACGGACGGCGGCACCTGTCCCTTTGGGGCGATGTTGGCGATGCCGATCCAGGTGAAGAAAATCGGGAAAAGGTAGCCCACCAGGCTGCCGGCGTTGCAAAGAAGCGACTGGATTGAGTAGGCCTGAGCCTTCTGCTCCTCGCCGACCATGTCCCCGACCATCATCTTGAACGGCTGCATCGCGACATTGATGGAAGTGTCAAGGAATATGAGCGAGAACAGCCCGAACCACATGGCGCCGTTGAGTCCAAGGATCAGCCTTGAGGAGAAACTCAGGCTGCCGGCGTTCGGCAGGAAGATCATCACGAGAACCGAAATCAAGGCTCCGATCAGCAGATAAGGCTTTCTGCGTCCCATCCTGCACCAGGTTCTGTCGGACCACTTGCCGATCAGAGGCTGGACGATCATGCCCATCAGAGGCGGGAGGATCCAGAAGAAGCTCAGCTGGTGCGGATCCGCTCCCAAAGTGGCGAAGATCCTGCTGATGTTCGCGCTCTGGAGGGCATAGGCGATCTGCACCCCGAAAAAGCCGAAGCTGAGGTTCCACATCTCCCAAAACGTAAGTTTGCTCTTGGATTGCATTTTACGGTACTAATTTCAGTGTCAATTTCGGCGTAAATATAGTTGATTAGCACCGATTTGTAATTATTGAAACGATGAATGGAAAGAAAAAGCGGATGAATTGCTGGCTTTTAATGACGAAATGAAAGATATTTTTCTTAAATTGCAGTACTTTGGCGATTGTGAATAGTTAACGGTCACCCAACCATCATTAACGGCATGAAACTAAGGACATCATCCATAATCCACGCTTTCGCGCTGCTCCACGTGGCCACGGCGGTGCTGTGCAGGTTACTGAACCTCGGGGACGAACTGGCCCTGACCACGCTCACGATCGTCCTCACGGTCATCCTCTGCCTGAGGTACCGGCAGAGCGTGGAGTTCTCCTCCATCGTCATCATCATCGCCAACATTCTCGGCTACCTCCTCGGCAACGGGATCGCCGCGCTCGCAGGGACGTTCATCAACCACCCCCTGCTTTCCCCCGCGATCGCCACATTCACGACCACCGAGTCGATGGGCTGGGGACTGGTCTTCTTCATGAGACGCTACGCCGACAGGTACGGAAAAGAGTCCAAGGCAAGAAGCTTCGAGATCACATGGCTCTCCGTCGCCGTGGCCATCATCTTGATTGTCAGGATCATAATCTACATATTCAGTTCCACCCTCTTTGAAGGGGGATCCGTGGTGAACGCGGTCGCCGCATTTGCCGACAACACCTTCATCCTTCTGGTGATGGTCTGCCTGACGATCCTCTTCGTGGAGCAGACCAAGAATATGTCGGACCGGAAATCCTCGGCCGGACACATCCTCGCAACGGCGGTCTTCCTGATAGCGCTTTCCGCTGTCGCCGCGGCCCTTGTCGGCTCCGGACTGCCGTTCGAATTCCGCCGCCCTTCCTCCGCTAAGAGTTTCCTGGAGCTCGCCTTGGTGGCGTTCATAGCGGAAGTGATGATCTATTCCGTGATCTACATGATTGAATATGCCATCACGGCCCGCCGCAACGCCGAGAAGGAAAAGAATCGCGCCGACCTCGCCAAGTTCCAGTACCTCAACCTCAAGCAGCAGGTCAACCCGCATTTCCTCTTCAATTCGCTGAACATTCTGGACGCCCTCGTGCTGGACGGAAGGGACAGGGAGGCGAGCGAGTATATTCATAAGCTGGCGGGAATCTACCGCTACATGCTCCGCAACGAGGAGGAGGGCACGGTGACGCTCCGGGACGAGATGACCTATGTGGAGATGTACCGCGACCTGCTGAAGGTCAGGTTCCAGGAGGGGTTCGACGTGGAGGTCGGCATCCGGCCCGAAGACTTGTCAAGGCACGTGGTTCCGTGCTCGGTTCAGCTCCTTATTGAGAACGCCACGAAACACAACGCAGTGTCTCCCGCCAAGCCGCTGAAAGTCAGTGTGATGTCCGACGGGGAGACACTTACGGTGACGAACAACCTCATTCCGAAAATCACCGAGGCGCAGTCCAGCGGATTGGGTCTCAACTACATACGCCAACAGTACAGGGATCGTTCCGGCAAGGGGATCGAGATCATCCGTACTGACGATTTCTACAAAGTAAAGTTGCCGCTCTTATGAAAGTCCTTATAATCGAGATCATCCGCACGGATGACTCCTACACAGTCAAACTGCCGCTCTTATGAAAGTCCTTATAATAGAAGATGAGATGATGGCTCGGAGGAGCCTTGAGAAAATGCTGGAGACCAGTTTTCCTGACATTGAGGTTGTCGGGGAGTGCGCCTCCGTGGCCGAATCCGTCGCCCGGCTCAGAGAGAAGCCTGACGAGGCCGACCTGATTTTCATGGATGTCGAACTATCGGACGGCGAGTGCTTCGAGATTTTCCGGCAGGTGGCCGTGAAGCCTCGCGTGGTGATGACGACGGCCTACGACAGCTATGCCGTCAAGGCGTTCGAGGCTGGCTCTATCGACTACCTTCTCAAGCCGATAGACATGTCGGCCTTGAAGAGAGCCGTGGAAAGATGTCGACAGTTTTCCTCCGGAGAGTTGGATGTCGAGAAGATTCTCGGCGCGATCTCGCGGAAGGATTCCGGACACGGGTTCAAGGAGCGTTTTCTGGTGCAGTTCAACGACAGGATCGTGCCCGTGAAGGCTGACGAGATTGCGTTTTTCTATTCAGAGGACAAGAACAACCATGTCGTGACGCACGGCGGAGCGGTATATATCGTTGATTCAACGATGGATTCGCTCATCACCGATCTTGATCCCGAGCGGTTCTTCAGGATTTCCAGAAGCTGCATATTCGCGAAGGATGCGATCGAGTGTGTGACCAAGCTGCTTGGCGGGCGGCTCCGGGTGACACCTAAGGTGCATCTCTCCACAAATCTCGGCCCGGCTCCGGACCTTACCGTCAGCCGCTCCAGAGCCGAGGACTTTCTGGGCTGGCTGGAGAGTTGACAGCCCTCCTCCCCCGACTCCC
>OCQZ01000301.1_pt1 | contig 15293 bp, 12 predicted proteins | sample 1538921 | NCBI WGS metagenome assembly OCQZ01 (sample SAMN03418269, study PRJEB22391) | human gut metagenome | biome: human-gut; feature: organic feature; material: feces | host: Homo sapiens | place: Tanzania | collected 2013-01 | reverse complement strand
GCTCGCGGTCGGTGTCCTGTGCGCCGCAGGCAATGATGCCGCGCCGCATGGGGCCGAGGTCCGGACGCTCGTAGACGTGGCCGAAGGCGTCGCCGCCGATCTCGCCGATGGGCTTGGAGGCCTTGACCTTGATCTCCACCACCTGTGCAGACAGGGTGAAGGTATCTGTGTGCATCCCCGGCACATCGCAGATGTTCACCGCGTCGCCGCCGGTGAGCCACATCTCACTCAAGCGCGCGTGGTTGATCTCTGCGGGCATTTCGCCGCGGAAGAGCATCTTGTGCCCCAGCGTGGACAGCCCGGAGACATACGGCAGCTCGATCTGATACTTCTCGCGCAGGTGGCGCGCGATGGCGCAGAGGCCCTCCATGTTCTCCCGGCTTGCCTTCACGCCGCCGAAGCACCCAAGGTTCGTGCCCACGCCGCTGAGCGTCAGGCTCTTCTCGCGCAGCACCGCCTCGGCGGTGCGATCAATGTCCTCCATGTCCCGGAAGAAGCAGCCCTCGCGCAGATCGCCCATGTCGATCGCCATGATGATGCCGTGCGTTCTTCCCTGCCGCTCCGCCGCCTGCGCAAGAAGGCGGATCGTCTCCGGCTCGGACTGGAAGCTATACTCCGTGGAGGCGATGACGCTCTCGACCTCCCACGGCTGCGCGATGCGCAGCAGGAAGCGCGGCTTCTGCGTTTTCATCGGCGCAAGGTTCTCCATGCGGGAATCGGCGATCCAGTCGCAGCGGCTGCGGTTGAGCATATCGACGATCGGCGCGTCCGCGCAGAAGCTCTTGGTCACGGCGGCAAGGGTCCTGCCGCCCTCGTGCATCAGATCCGCCGCTGCATTCACGTTTTCCAGCAGCTTGTTCAGATCGCAGGTCACTTTCGGATATCCCATGGTCTTCTCTCCTTTTCGTCATATCATGAAAAACAGGGCGGTGCGGAGGAAGTCCGCACCGCCCTGCGTGCGCAAATCAAGCGCTGTAGCGAAGTCTTATCAAGAATATCACTTTTTGCTGTTCTTGAGCCACGCCTTGTCCTTGCCGGGCAGAGCGAAGCCGGGCAGGAAGCGGTCAAGTCCCGTGAACGAGAGGAACAGGATCGAAACGACCGCGATAATACCCATCAGGTTGCCGCCGATGATGTCCAACGGCTTCCAGTCGTGCAGCGGGAAGACCGCAGCCGAAATGGCAAGGTAATAGACCGTGTAGCAGTGCCAGGGCATCAGCGTGGAGCTGAATACGCCAAGTCCGTCGGTATAGGTCGCAAGGCGCAGGCGGAGCTTGTAGGCGCTCTCCTCGTCTGCGGTCTCGATGTTGTCCTCCATGATCTTGCGGACCATCGGGGAGAACGTGGCGATCTCGGCCGCTTCGTCGGCGAGGGCCGCGTTGCCGACCATGCAGAGAACGCCGCACCAACCCATAAGCGACTGGACGCTCTTGGAGATTTTGACAACGAGGTGCGCCACCGGCTCAAAGGCATTCATGCTGTTCATGATGCCGCCGAAGGCGGAGATCCACATCATCATCACGACGGTCCAGCTGCCGGAGCTGCTGAAGCCCGCGAAGACCATATCGTTGAGCCAGCTGGAGAGGGTGCAGGTGCCGGCCACGTAGCCGAGCAGCAGGGCCGAGACCATACCGGCGCCCAGGCAGAGCAGCGTGCTCACGCCCATGAAGGCAAGGCCGATGACGAGGATCAGGGGGATGACCATGTAGTAGGGGACGCCGTTGCGAACCTGCTCGAGCAGGGCCAGTGCGCCGGGACGCTCGACCGCGAGGCTCTCATAGGTCTCTGCGGGAATAGCGGCAAAGGCGGCGTGGATGTCGCCCTGTGCGCTGGGATAGGACAGACTCATAACGAAAATGACGACCGACGTAAGTATCACCACGCCGACGGACCAGGCAAGCTGGTGCTTGACGCGGTCGATGATCTTAACGTCCTGCATACCGCAGGAAAGCACGGTGGTATCGGAGATCATGCCGATGTTATCACCGAAGCAGGAACCGCCTGCGCAGGCGCCCGTCACGAGCAGCAGGTTGCCGCCGATGAGGTAGTTCATCCACAGGAAGATCGGCGCGCAGGCCGCGAAGGTGCCCCAGGAGGTACCGGTGGCCAGCGAGACGACGCAGGTGACGATCAGCGCGAGAGGGCCGATCGTCTGCGGGGTAACGCCCGCGGACAGCGCAAGGTTGATGACTGCCGCACCAACGCCCGTAGCCATGAAGCACTCGGCCACGCCATAGGCGAACTGGGAGATGAAGAAGACCTCGATGATCTTCGCCGCGGCGTCAAGTCCGACGTGATAGAGACTGTTGAAATCCGCGCGGTTGACAAACATCGCAACGGCGATGGCAACGAAGACGGCGATCGGCGCTGCCAGCAGCAGGTCGAGCTGAGCGACAAGGATCAGGAGCATCAATACAACCAGGGGGACAAATTTCAAAGCTGCGATCAAGGGAGTGTTTTCTCTCGGGGCTTTTTTCGTCGGTTCTTTTTGCATGGTTTTCTCTCCTTTTCTCCGTCTGAATGCGGAAAATCGTTTCCTGTATGATTCATACATTTTCCAAGCGCACGACCGCCGGGCTGCAAGCCCTGCCCGTTTCTTCCTCCTCCCCCGGCCGCATTCAGCCGATCGCGGGCGGTCTCATTCGCTTGCTTTTTTCAATTCACGGCTTTTTTCATAGGCCGCGATCACGGCGTTGAACACCGCGCCGCGAAGGCCCGCCGTTTCCAGCGCGCGCACGCCCTGGATGGTGGAGCCTGCCGGAGAGCAGACGCGATCCTTGAGGCTTTCGGGATGCTCTCCCGTTTCCAGCACCATTTTGGCAGTGCCGAGCATCATCTGCGCGGCGTACCGGATCGCAGCGTCACGCGCAAGCCCGCAGGCAACGCCGCCGTCGGCGAGCGCCTCGAGAAACATGGCGGCAAAGGCCGGGCCGCAGCCCGCCACCGCAGAGCCTGCATCATGCAGCTTTTCCTCAAGAGGGAAAAGCTTCCCCGCCGGGGCCATATAGTGCAGGAAGGCCTCGAGCGCCTCGTCCGGGCAGTTCTCGCTGCACGCGTAGAAGATTGCGCCCTCGCCCACAGCTGCGGGCATATTGGGCATGATGCGGATCACGGGGTAGTCCCCGCCCGCAAGCTCCCGAATGCCGGCAATGGTCAGTCCCGCCGCCATGCTGACGAGCACGGGCGCTTTCTCCCGCTGCGCCAGCACAGGCGCGATGTCAGCAAGCATTCCTGCCATCATCTGCGGCTTGACGCCGAGAAACAGATGATCTGCCTCCCTCGCCGCCGCGGCATTGTCACACACCGCCGCGCCGATGCGCGCGGCCAGCGACTCCGCCTTGGCAGGGGTGCGGTTGGCAAGCAGGATCTGCACGGGCGGCTCGCTCTTCGCCGCGGCGCTCGCCAGCGCACCGCCCATATTGCCCGTGCCGATGAATCCGATCTTCATGATGATATATTTCCTTTCATTATACTTTTCCACAGGCCGTCCGGCCCGGATAGGAAAAGTATACTCCGATCTTTCCTCATGTCAAATGGCGCAAGGGAGGAGAAACGAAACCGTTTCTCCTCCCTTCGGGCAAACGGTAATCGCGCTGCCGTTTTTTTGAATGCTGCTGTTCTGTTGTTTCCCTCCCCTTTCCGCGCGCGGCGGGAGGGTAAGGATCAGGCCGTTTCGCCGCCGTCGAGGGGGATGTGCTGGCCGGTGATATACTTTGCCTCGTCCGAGGCGAGGAAGGCGTAGAGCGCGGCAACCTCGGCAGGGTCGGCGTGACGCTGCATCGGGATGCCCTTGTTGCACTCGTCAAACATCTCCTGCGTGTACTCGGCCTCCTGCATGGGAGTGAGCACATAGCCCGGGCAGATGCAGTTGCAGCGGATCCACGGGGCGTGCTCGAGCGCCACGGAGCGGACAAGGTTGATGACGGCTGCCTTGGAGGCGTTATAGTCGGTATAGAAGGGGTGACCCTCCATGCCGTTGGTGGAGGCGGTGCAGAGGATGACGCCGGGATTCTCGCGGCTCTTATCCTGCTTCATGCGCTTGAGCGCCTCCATGATGCAAAGGCACATACCGTCCAGGTTGACGCCCATCACGCGCTTCCACTGGGCAAAGTCCGTGTCGATAAACTTCTTGCGGATGGAGATGCCTGCGTTGGAGATCAGGATATCAATGCCGCCAAGGAGCTTGTCCATTTCAGCAAAGGCGTTCTTCACGCTCTCTTCGCTGCTGACGTCGACCTTGACCGTGCCGGCGAGGCCGGGGATCTCTTCTTTGAGCGCGTCAAACGCCTTTTCGTTGTAGTCAAATACAACGACGCGCGCGCCCTCGAGCGCAAAGCGCTTGGCGGTGGCCTTGCCGATGCCGGAGGCGCCGCCGGTCACAACAACACGCTTGCCCTTCAGCTCCGGGTACAGGGCGCGGGATTCGAAGTGGTAGTCCTGTTTTAACATGAGCCTTTCTCCTTTTCTGCATAGTCCGGTATTCGATTGTTTTCTTATTCCGTGCCGATGCGGCACATCTGCTCCTCCTGATAGTCCACGATAACGCGGACGTATCCTGAGAGCATTTTGTCCACCTCGGCGTCGCCGGTATCCACCAGCAGCGCGCGTCCGCGCAGGTGGAAGAGCTTCTCCTTCGTGGCAAGAACGTGGAGATTCTCCCTTCCGATGCATCGCAGCACCTTTGCGCTGAGCTGCTGGTTGCCGCGCCCGAGCAGGTACCCCTGCCCGCCCGTGGGCGTGACGATCAGATGCGTCGGCTTTTCGTCGAGGCGCTTTAAAATATCGCTTTCGCTGAGGTCTGACTGAACAAGCTGCTTATTGCAGATGAGATCCACGCCGATGAGCGTGTCGGGCAGCCCCAGCTCGTCCATCAGCGTGCGCGTGGTGGAGCCGGGACCGATGAGATAGTAGGTGTCCGGCTTCATGCAGTCGATCATCTCGTCGGCGATGGCGCACTGCTGGGCGTGCTCGCTCGCGGGCGAGGGCGCCTTGCCGTGCTGCATATAGTCGCGCTCGTCGGGCACGGTGAGATAACCGTAGAGGCTCGTGCTCACGCGCCCTGCGCGGTAGGCCGCCTCGTCAATGTCGACGACCTCGGCCTCGCAGGTGCGGCGGCAGCGGCCCTCAAGATACTTGAGCGCCAGCTTGCCCGCCGCCTCGGGGCGGATGGCGTACACGGGCGAGTGGATCTTCACGCCCGCGGGGATGCCGACGGCCACGGCCTTGTCGCCAAGGGCTGCATAGATGTCGCGCGCGGTACCGTCGCCTCCGGCGAAGAGCAGGAGGTCAGCGTCCTTCATCGCAAGGGCAGCGCGGCGGGTATCGTCCGAGGTCGTTTCCGCCCCGGCTTCATACACGCGCTCGACATGGGGAAAGCCCAGGCGCTCGGCGAGCGCCTCGCCCATCTCCCCGCTTGCGCAGAGGACCGTCAGTTCCTCCTTCATCGGCAAAAGCTCGCGCAGCGCGATCGCCGCGCGCTCCCCGGAATGGCGAAGGGCGCCGAGGCGGGCGGCCTCCGCCGCCACGCCGTCGGTGCCCTTCAGTCCGACGCTGCCGCCCATCCCTGCAATGGGATTTACGATCAGCCCTAACTTTTTCACTGGAACTTGCGCAGATAGCAGCGCCAGGTAACGGCCCACTGCGCGGGATCGTCCATGTTGGACTCATCCAGCTGGTGGCAGACGCTCTGATACGGCGCGTTCTTGACCTTCTCGGGATCGGTGTAGGCCTCGTTGAAGATGTACTTGAGCGTTTCGATGTACTCGTCGATATCCTCCTTGGACGGGGTCTCGGTCGGCTCGAGGGTCATCGGCTCGGGAACATAGTACGGGTGATGGCTCTGCCAGTAGTGCATACCGAAGTCCATCATGCGGCGCTGCACGTCCGCCGTGCCGACGCCCGTCTCCTTGGCGAGGGTCTCGATCGTGTAGCGGCACTGCTCGATGCGCTGCTTGCCGGGGATGTAGGGCGCGTCGACGCAGTGGAGCTCCATGAGCTTCTTGAAGAGGTAGTTGTTGTTGAGGACGGCCGTCTTGGCGACCTGATAGAGACCGTCGGGACCCATGGCGCGGATCCACGCATAGGCCTTGAGCACGACCGGCGCAACGCCGTTGAACTCGCGGATCTTGCCGATGGCGGCGGGATTGTTCGTCGTCTCGTAGTCGTAGTAGTACTTCTCGCCGTCGAAGCTGATCAGCGGCGCGGGCAGGAACTTCTCAAGCTCCTTCGTGCAGCCGACGGCGCCGCAGGCGGGGCCGCCGCAGCCGTGCGGGGTGGAGAAGGTCTTGTGCAGGTTGAAGAAGCACATATCAAAGCCGGCGTCGCGCGCGCGGGTCACGCCGAGAAGACCGTTGGCGTTGGCCTGGTCGTAGGCGCAGAGACCGCCGTGCTCGTGCACGAGCTTGGTGAACTTGAGGACGTTCTTGTTGTAAACGCCGGTATCCTCGGGGTTGGCGACGAAGAAGGCGGCGGTGTGCTCGTTCACGGCAGCCTTGAAGGCCTCATAGTCGGGATAGCCGTTTTCGTCCGGGTGCAGGTAGATGATCTTGAAGCCCTTGACGTGCGGGGCAGCCGCATCCGAGGGATGGGAGTAGATCGTGGTGATGATCTCGTTGCGCTCCTTTTCCTCGCCGCGGGACTTATAGTAGGCGTACACGAGGGAGGCCATGCCCAGAATGCCCTGAGAGCCGCCGCTGGGCTGGAAGGAGAAGCGCTCCATGCCGGAGATCTCGCGCATATAGAGATCGGTATTGTACATGATCTCCATGATGCCCTGGCAGGTGCTTGCATCCTGCAGGGGGTGCATCTCGCGCATCTCGGGCAGGTTTGCGAGCTGGTCGTTGACCTTGGGGCTGTACTTGACGGTGCAGGTTCCCTGGCCGATCTCGATGTTCACGTCAGCGCCGAGGGTCTCCTGCGCAAGACGCGCATAGTGGCGCAGCACGCGGGGCTGGGAGATCTCCGGCAGGGCCGGGGCCTCCTTGCGCTTGAGGAATTCGGGCAGGGCGTTCACGCCCTCCACGCTGGAGGCGACCTGCGCGTCGGCCTTGTTGACCAGAATGCCGCGCTCGCCGCTGCGGCTCAGCTCGAAAATGACAGGCTCGTCCCACTTTGCCTGATGGAATCCGGTGCGAACCTTGGAACTTCTATCGATTTTTTTCATTTTCCTTCGTCTCCTTTCATCACAGGATCTCGCTCAGCGCGGAAACGAGCGTGTCGATATCCTCCTTGGTGTGGACCTCCGTCACGCAGTACATGGCGCACTGGCCGAGCGCGGGGAAGTCGCGGGAGAGATCCTTGCCGCCGAAGATGTGCTTTTCAAGCAGCGCCTTGTTGATCTCCTCGACGGTCTTGCCGGTCTTGCCAAAGTCCAGAACGAACTCCTTGAAGAACGGCGCGGAGAAACGCAGGGAGACGTTGGGCAGAGCCGCGAGCTTCTGCGCGGCGTACTGGGCGTTCTGCATGATGGTCTCGCCGACCTCTTCCATGCCCTTGGGGCCCATGGTGGCAAGATACACGCCGGCGGTGATGCCCCAGAGGGCGGTCTGCGTGCCGACGTATTCCTTGGCCTGATCGCGCAGGTGGCCGAAGGAAGTACGGTCATAGGCAACGTCGGCAAAGGCGTACTCGCCCTCGGTGTTGGTGCGGCAGATACCGAAGAGACGGGAGGGGAACTCGAGAACGTAGGTCGGGTCGTCCATCGTGGCCATGAAGCCGGACTGGCCGCCGCCGTAGTTCATGTGGATGCCGAGCGGCTGAAGGTCGCCGCAGACGATGTCCGCGCCGTAGCTGCGCGGGACGGCGACCACGCCGAGCGAGATGGGGTCCACGCCGACGACGCACTGCGCGAGCGCATCGTGCGCGGCGTTTGCGATCTCGCGGGCGCCGGTCTCAAGACCGCCGAAGTAGTTCGGGTTTTCAAAGTAGACAACGCCGATGGAGTCGTTCAGCTTCGCCTTGAGGTCGGCAAGGTCCATGCAGCCGGTCTTCTCGTCGCACTTGACCTCCTCGATCGTGAGGTCGGGCGTGCAGTAGTTCACGATGACGGCGAGCTTTTCGCGGTCCATGGAGGCGGGCACGAGCGCGCCGCTGCGCTTTGCAACGCGGCAGCCCATACGGATGGCGGTGGCGGCGGCCTGCGCGTAGTCCATCGTCGGCACGTTGACGACTTCCATGTCGACGAGCTCGGCCATCAGGCTCTCATACTCGAAGAGGGACTGGAAACGGCCGAAGTCGTTGTAGCTCTCGCCGCCGTAAGCGGTGAGGAATTCGCCCTTGCCGTTGATCTCGTCGCAGATGGCGGGGACATAGTGCTGATAGCAACCCGCGCCGAGGAAGTTGAGGTTGTCCGCGCAGGAGCTGTTCTTCTTGAGGAGCTTCTCCACGTGGCGGCGCAGCTCATACTCCGAGCCGAAGGCCTCGGGCAGGTTCATGTTGTCCTTCAGGATGATCTCGTCAGGCACTTCCTCGTGCAGCTGCTCAAGAGAGGTAAGACCGATCTCGCGCAGCATCTCCTGCTCCACTTCGGGAACGGAGTTGGGGATGTAAGGATGGCTCTTGAAGCCTTTTACACTCATTACAGTCGTCCTTTCTGTTTATATCTAAAGTCGGGTATCGAAGCTTAGGCGATGCCGCCGCCGTCAACGACGAGCGCAGCGCCGGTGACCCAGGAGGCAAGGTCGGAGCAGAGGAACAGAACGCCCTTGGCGATATCCTCGGGCTGGCCGATGCGGGCGAGCGGACGGCCGCTGCCGCAGGACTTGAGGAACTCGTCGATGTCGGCGTCGCTCTTGATCTCGCCGGTCTGACGGCCTTCGCTGATCATCATCGCGGTGACCGTGTCGCCGGGGTTGATGGAGTTGACGCGGATGTTGTCCTTGCCGTGGTCGATGGCCATGGCGCGCGTCACGTTGACGATACCGCCCTTAACGGCGCAGTAGGCCGCCGCCTGATCGCCGCCCTTGAGACCCCAGCCGGAGCCGGTGTTGACGATGGAGCCGCCGCCGATCTTGCGCATCTCGGGGATGACGTGCTTGCTCATGAGGAAGAGGCCCTTGAGGCCCACGTCGAGAACGAAATCCCATTCCTTCTCGGCGAGCTCGTCGATGGTCTTGCGGACGGTGACGCCTGCGTTGTTGTGCAGGATGTCGATGCGGCCGAACTTGGCGACGATGGCATTGACGGTGTCGATGACGCTCTGCTCGTTGGTGACGTCGCACTGGAAGAAGGCGGCGTCGCGCCCGGCGTCGCGCAGCTCCTGCGCGGCAGCCTCGGCCTTGGGGCTCACGTCAACGATGGCGACGCTTGCGCCGTAGGCGGAAAGCATCTGGGCAACGCCCAGACCGATGCCGGAACCGGCGCCCGTGATAACAGCAACCTTACCTGTGAGGTTCAGCGGATCTCCCTTTTGAATCATGATATTGATCTCCTTTCAAAATGTGGCCGCTCCCGTGAGGGAGCCCCCAGTTCACTCTTTTTCATGTGGTACTTTTCTATAAGCAAAGAGCGTTCCACTTTTTTCCATCGCTGTATAAAAAGTGATTTTTAGTCGCTTATACTAAATTTTTACCGTCTCGGCGCACCCTGTCAGGCCATAATTCCGTCATATTGCCGCTGTTTTGGCAGTTGCCACGCTTTGGCAAACTTTGTCATTTTTGTCAGTTCTTGTCATCCGTGCCATCGCGTTTGTCATGCGTGTCGCAGGCGGTCAAAAAGGCGCTCCCGCGTGGGAGCGCCTTTTTGATCTCATTGTCTTTTTCGCTTTGCCGCCGCGCATTCATCGTCCGCGGCGATCAGAGCATCATCGTAAGGCCGTTTTCCTCGATGCCGATCTCCACAAACGGCGCGCCGGGCTCATATTCGCCGTCGAGCGTCCAGGGGATGTCCTCGGCCGTCTCCGCCGTCACATGGCGGACATGGCGGAAGATCAGACCCTCTGAATTATAGTAATCCTTGTTCACAAGCGCGAGGATGAGCGCCTGCATCGCCGCGCTCGTTCGCGGCACGGGCACGAGCAGCAGCTCGAAGAGCCCGTCGTTGAAGAGCACCTCTTCGTTCGAGAGCTTCATCAGCCCCGCGATGGACGTGGAGTTGCTGATCGCGCCGAAGAGATACTCCCCGTCGAAGACCTCGCCGTCGGCGGTGATCTTCATGCGGTAGGGGCAGAGCGTGTCGAGATTCTTCACGCCGTCGAGCATATAGGCAAGGTGGCCGAAGACGTTCTTGATGTCCTGCGGCACGGTGTAGGTCGTCTTCGTGAACGCGCCAAACGAGGCGACGTAGACAAAGTTCCGCTCGCCGAAGCGCCCCACGTCGAGCTTGCGCGGCTCAAGGCGCATCGCGGAGAGCGCGGCCTCGGCGGGATTGGAGGAAATGTTCAGGCTCGCGGCAAAGTCGTTCGTGCTGCCGCCGGGCAGATAGCTCACCGCCGGGCGCTTGTCCTTCGGGATGCGCATCACGCCGTTCACCGTTTCGTTGAGCGTCCCGTCGCCGCCGTGGCAGACGACAAGGTCAAACGACGCACCGAGATCCTCGGCAAGCTCCGTCGCCTCTCCGGGGTGCGACGTCACGTGCACGGAGACGAGATAGCCCGCCTCGGAATAGATCGACACAGCGTCAAACAGCGGCGCGCGCGACTTGCGCTTGCCCGCGCGGGGATTGACGATAAAGAGCAGTTTTTTGTCCATTGGGTCCTCCTCTTTCTTGCCCTTCATAAGACGCGGCCAAAGCGCGAAAAATACCGCCCCGGCCGTCTTTTCCGCCGCTTAAAAGAAATGTTAACGGTCGGTGAAGAATATCATAACACAGGAAATGAGCGGTTGCAATTCCCAGCAAAAAATAGTAAGCTACTTTTAGCAAGCATTTAACGTTTTTTGCCCAAAAGGGGGAGCCTATGAAGACCAATAAGACCTACCTGCGCCTCGGCCTCACACTGGTGGCCTCGGCGTGTGTGGTGCTGGTATTTTACGATACGTTTTTCCAGTCCCGCGTCCTGCTCGACTTTTTCGACAAGCTCATGAGCGTCCTCTCGCCGGTCATTTACGGCCTCGCCTTTTCCTACCTGCTCGCGCCCATTGTCGACTTCTTTGGCCGTTACATCGAGCGCGGCTTCCCCGCCGCCAAGGCCTCTATCGTGCGTGGGCTGAGCATCCTCCTCGCATGGCTCTGCACCATTGCGATGGTCTACCTCATGTTCTCCATCCTCGTCCCCGAGCTGGTCGAGAGCGTAAAGACCCTCGCGGCCAACTTTGAAAGCTACTACAAAACCGTTTACAACTGGGTGACGGCGCTCGTGGAGAATGAAACGCTCTTCTCCGACGAGGTCCTCTCCGATCAGGTGCTCTCGGCGCTCAACGACTACTACGATAAGCTCGTCAAGTGGATCACCGACACTGTCATCCCGCAGGCGCAGGTCGCCATCGTCGCCGTGACGGGCGGCATCTGGAGCGTCATCATCTTCCTCAAGAATTTGCTCATCGGCATGATGATCTCGGTGTATCTGCTCGCGCGCAAGGAAAGCTTTGCCAAGCAGTCGAAAAAGCTGCTGTACGCTCTCCTTCCCGAAGTGCCCTACCGCCGCACGCTGCGCGCCGTGGCGGAGGCCGACCGCATTTTCAGCGGCTTTGTGCGCGGAAAGCTGCTCGATTCGCTCATCATCGGCATCATCTGCTTCATCTGCTGCTCGATCTTCAAGTTCCCCTACACGCCCATCATTTCCGTCTTCGTGGGCGTGACGAACATCATCCCCATCTTCGGCCCCTTCCTCGGCGCGATCCCGAGCGCCTTCCTCATCCTGCTCGTCAATCCCAGGCAGTGCCTCTACTTCATCCTCTTCATCATCGCCCTCCAGCAGTTCGACGGCAACATCTTAGGCCCCAAGATCCTCGGCAAATCCACCGGCATTTCGAGCTTCTGGGTCATCGTGGCCATCGTGGTCGGCGGCGGCTTCGGCGGCGTTCTCGGTATGTTCCTCGGCGTGCCGATCTTCGCCTGCATCAACTCGCTCGTGAGCTGGTTCACGGGCCGCAGCCTTGAGAAAAAGGGCGCGACGGAGGAAATGTTCGACCCCGCCCCCGCTCCCGGCGAAAAAAAGGACTGAGGCGCGCATGAAGGCATTTTACCGCGAAAACAAAGGACTGCTCCGCTGGCTTTTCGCCTGCGGCGCAGTCCTTGTGCTCTTTTGTCTGCTGCGCGCGAGCCGCGCGGCGGCAAGCTTCTGGGTCGAGCGCGTGTCGCTGCCCCTTGAGCAGCTTTGCGGCCGGGCCTGCGCGGCGCTGCCGTTCTCGGTGGCGGAGCTTTTGTATGTGCTCGCGGCGGTCACGGCGGTCATCCTGCTCGTGCGGATGGCGCGCTATCTCGTCAAGGCGCGCCAAAAGGGGCGTGCCGCCTGCCGCTGCGCGCTTTTCGTGCTCGACCTGTTGCTCACGGTCTACGCCGCGTTCTCGCTTCTCTGGGGCGTGAACTACTGCGCGGACGATTTCTGCGATAAGAGCGGTCTTTCGCCCGCGCCCGTCGCCTACGAGGATCTGCTGCGCGTCACGCGCCGCTTTGCAAACCGCCTGACGCTCGCCTCCAAAGAGGTCGCGCGCGATGAAAGCGGCCTCTTCGCCGCCGACCGGCAGGACATCCTCGCCTGCGCCGACACGGTCTACAACTGCCTCTACGATGAGTTTCCCTTCCTCGACCTGCCCGACCATACGCCCAAGGGCATCGCCTGCTCGAAGATCATGAGCGCGATGAACTTCACGGGCTTCTACTTTCCCTTCACGGGCGAGTCGAACGTCAACATGGACTCCCCCGCGATGCTGCTCGCCTCGACCTGCGCGCACGAGCTTGCCCATCAGCGCGGCATCGCCTCCGAGCAGCAGTGCAACTTTCTCGCCGTCCTCGCCTGCACGCGCTGCGACGACGCAAACTACAACTACTCCGGCTGGCTCCTCGGCTACATTCACCTCTCCAACGCCCTCTACCGCGCCGACCGCGAGGCGTGGCAGGAGGTGCGCGACAGCCTTCCCGCCGAGGTGCTTGCAGACCTTCGCTCCAACAGCGCCTACTGGTCGCGCTATCGCGGCCTGACCGCGCGCTTCACCCAGTCGCTCAACGACAAAATGATCAAGACCTACGGCGATTCGCTCGGCACGCAGAGCTACGGCGCGGTCGTCGACCTGCTCGTGGCGTACTACGGCTGACAGCGGGCGCGCTTTTTCCACTGCTTTCGCTTGTTCTTTCCCCTGCCCTGTGCTACAATGCAGGCAGAATTGATACGCTACAGGAGGCCTTTTTATGCTGTCTATCGATGTATCTCATGCCGCGTCCTTCCTCCCCCTTCCCTATGAGGCGGCGCTGCGCCCTCGCCTTGAGCGCGCGGCGAGCTGGTTGCAGCAGGGCGGCGGAAAGGGCTCCGATTTCATCGGCTGGGTCACGCTGCCGCGCGACTACGACCGCGAAGAGTACGAGCGCATCCTCGCCGCAGCGAAGACCATTCAGAGCGATTCCAAGGCGCTCGTCGTCATCGGCATCGGCGGCAGCTATCTCGGCGCGCGCGGCGTGATCGAGTGCCTGTGCTCGCCGAACTACAACCTCAGGAAGAAGTCCACGCCGAACATCTACTTCATCGGCAACGGCTTATCCTCCGACGCGCTTGCCGAGGTGATGGAGCTCATCGGCGAGGATGATTTTTCCGTCAACGTCATCTCCAAGTCCGGCACGACGACCGAGCCTGCCGTCGCCTTCCGCTTCTTCCGCGAAAGGCTCGAGCAGAAATACGGCAAGGCGGGCGCTGCAAAGCGCATCTACGCAACGACCGACGCGCACAAGGGCGCTTTGAAGGGCCTTGCCGATCAGGAGGGCTACGAGACCTTCGTCGTACCCGACAACATCGGCGGACGCTACAGCGTGCTCTCGGCCGTGGGGCTTCTCCCCATCGCCGTCGCGGGCGTCGACCTTGCCGAGCTCATGGGCGGCGCACAGGAGATGATGGCGCTCTGCGCGCGCAATGACTTTGCCAACCCCGCATGGCAGTATGCCGCCATGCGCCACGAGCTCTACCGTCAGGGCAAGAAGATCGAGCTGCTGGCCTGCTTCGAGCCGGCCTTCCGCTTCATGGCCGAGTGGTGGAAGCAGCTCTACGGCGAGAGCGAGGGCAAGGAGGAAAAGGGCCTCTTCCCCGCGAGCGTCGACTTCACCGCCGACCTTCACTCCATGGGCCAGTACATCCAGCAGGGCGAGCGCACGCTGCTCGAAACCGTTGTTCGCTTCACGCCCTCGGAAAAGCAGATGGTCGTCCCCTTCGACGAGGCAAACGGCGACGGGCTCAACTTCCTCGCGGGCAAGCCCATGGCGTTTCTCAATCGTCAGGCCATGGACGGTACGCTCCTTGCCCATGTGGAGGGCGGCGTGCCGAACATCATTCTGAACCTCGGCGAGAACAACGCGCGCACCATGGGCCAGCTCATCTACTTCTTTGAGTACGCCTGCGGGCTGAGCGGGTATCTGCTCGGCGTGAATCCCTTCGACCAGCCGGGCGTGGAGGCCTACAAGAAGAATATGTTCGCCCTGCTCGGCAAGCCCGGCTACGAAGACCTTGGCGAGACGCTCAAGGCGCGCTTAAAGTAAAAATTTTCTTGAACAAAGTTGAAACTTTTGATTGAGCATTGCAAAATCGTTTCATTTATGCTATGCTGATTCCACCAGGAACCATACCCCGCGCAAAAGAGGCGGGGAGCTATTGAAAGGAGTGAATTCTATGGTCAGACTCATCATGGGTGAAAAGGGCACCGGTAAGACCAAGAAGCTGATCGAAATGATCAATACCACTGCGCAGGAGGATAACGGCAGCGTCGTCTGCGTCGAGGCAAAGTCTACCATGACCTTTGACCTGCACTATCACGTTCGTCTGATCTCTGCCTACGAATACGACCTGTCCAACTACGAGGCCCTGCGCGGCTTCCTGTTCGGTCTGTATGCGGGCAATTACGATATTTCCCACATCTTCATCGACAACCTCTTCAAGATCACCGGCGGCGAGTGCAACCAGGCGGCCGACGATTTCCTGAACGAGCTCGATCGCTTCAGCAACGCCACCGGCGTCAAGTTCACCATCTCCGTCTCCGGCGACCCCGCTCTCGCCACCGACGGCATGCAGAAGTATCTGTAAATCGGTTTTGACAAACGCACCATAAAAGGGGGAGTTCTCTTTCGCAAAAGAGAACTCCCTTTTTATCCCCTCACGAGGGGGTAGGGATAGCAGCGCCGATGGCGCTGCACGGGGCAAAGGGGGCGTTCTCTCGCGTGAG
>OCQZ01000300.1_pt1 | contig 15318 bp, 9 predicted proteins | sample 1538921 | NCBI WGS metagenome assembly OCQZ01 (sample SAMN03418269, study PRJEB22391) | human gut metagenome | biome: human-gut; feature: organic feature; material: feces | host: Homo sapiens | place: Tanzania | collected 2013-01 | reverse complement strand
AAGCCGCCGGCCGCCTGCAGCACGCTGTAGATTGAGTCTATGCGCGCCTTGGCTGCAGCCACTTTCTCCGGAGTGGTCTTCTGGCGCAGCATCACGAGGATATGCGCCGGCTTTACCAGTCCGCCGTTGCCGTCCACACGCTGCCGGTATTCGGCATAGACGCTCTTGGCCTGGGCCTCCACGTCTTCGGGTGTGACAAACGATGGACGTATCTGCTGGTCACGGTAAGTGGCAAACTCCTTGCGAAACGACTCCATCGTGTCCAGTTTCGCGTCGAGAGCCGCCTCTACCTTCAGCTTGTAGTTGATGAACAAATCGACATACTCCTTCACGCTCTTGCGGTCTATGACGCCCGCATTGTTGTTTTTGTTGTACGAGTACTCAAACTCCGAGCGCAGCACAGGCTTGTTGTTGACCGTCATGATGACGGGGTCGCTCTGAGCATGAACTGGGCTGCCCCACCAGAGTGCGGCAGCCATCAGTAGTATTGTTGTTTGTTTCATCTTGCTCTATACCTTATTATATATATTACTCGTGGCGGCTGTAGTTAGGCGCCTCGCTGGTGATGGTGATGTCGTGGGGATGACTCTCCAGCACACCAGCATTGGTGATACGGGTAAACTTGGCATTGTGCAGCAGGTCGATGGTGGCAGCTCCGCAGTAGCCCATACCCGAGCGCAGTCCACCAATGAGCTGGTAGATAACCTCCTGTACAGTTCCCTTGTAGGGCACGCGGCCGGCGATGCCTTCGGGCACCAGCTTCTTCGCATCGGTGGTGTCGCCCTGGAAGTAGCGGTCCTTAGAACCGTTCTTCTGCTCCATAGCCTCGAGCGAACCCATTCCGCGATAGCTCTTGAACTTACGACCGTTGAAGATGATGGTATCGCCAGGGCTTTCCTCGGTACCGGCAACGAGCGAACCTATCATCACCGACGAACCGCCGGCAGCGAGAGCCTTGACAATGTCGCCCGAGTAGCGCAGACCGCCATCGGCAATCAGTGGCACGCCAGTACCCTGGAGTGCAGAGTAGACGTCGTAGACAGCGCTCAGCTGGGGCACACCCACACCGGCTACCACACGGGTAGTACAGATTGAGCCCGGACCGATGCCCACCTTGATGGCGTCGGCGCCATTGTCTACCAACATCTTGGCTGCGGCACCTGTAGCCACGTTGCCCACCACGATGTCTATACCGGGGAAGGCAGCCTTGACCTCGCGCAGCTTCTCTACCACGCCCAGTGAGTGACCGTGGGCTGTGTCTATCACGATGGCATCGGCACCTGCGCCCACCAGGGCTGCAGCGCGCTCCAGCGTGTCCTTGGTGACGCCCACTCCGGCAGCCACACGCAGACGACCCTTGTCGTCCTTGCAGGCCATAGGTTTGTCCTTGGCCTTGGTAATATCCTTATAGGTGATAAGACCCACGAGATGGTTCTCGGCATCTACCACCGGAAGTTTCTCAATCTTATGTTCCTGCAGTATCTGTGCAGCCGCAGCCAGGTCGGTCTGCTGATGGGTGGTCACCAGATTCTCGCTGGTCATCACCTCGTCGATGGTCTTGTCCAGGCGACGCTCGAAGCGCAGGTCGCGGTTGGTGACGATACCTACCAGATGGTTTTCCTCATCCACTACGGGTATGCCGCCGATGTGGTAGTCGTGCATCATGGCCAGCGCATCCTGCACGGTGCGGCCCTTGCGTATGGTCACGGGGTCGTAGATCATACCGTTCTCGGCACGCTTCACGATTGCCACCTGACGGGCTTGGTCGTCGATGCTCATGTTCTTGTGTATCACACCGATACCTCCCTCGCGGGCAATGGCGATAGCCATCGACGACTCGGTCACGGTGTCCATGGCAGCCGTCACAAAAGGCACATTGAGCTCAATATGGCGCGAAAACATGGTTTTCAACTCTACCGTCTTGGGCAACACTTCTGAATAAGCGGGAATCAAGAGGACGTCGTCGAAAGTGAGACCGTCCATCACTACTTTATCTGCAACAAATGATGACATATGTATTTTTGAAATTTATTGCATGCAAATTTAGCAATAAAAATTCATTCACGAGTGTGTTTTCCCGATTTTCTATCACAATTAATTGTATTTAACGCTGAAAGGGCGACTCCCATCAGGCCCGCACTGACACCTCCGAGATGCCTCACGACGATTACGACCACGACCGTAGTCTCTATCCAGACCGCGGTGGTTGACGGCAGCAGGGAGTGCACCGACACTGGCGGGGAGCAGCAAGACATTATCAAGGAGCAGCAAGACATTATCAAGGAACAGCAAGACACCACAAAGCCGACACCCTCAGATGTTGCCGTGACCATCATCAGACTGATTGCAGACCGCGAAACAGTCATTTCACAGTCTGCAATCGTCATATCCTGCCGCGAAATACTCCTATCGCGCCGCGCATCCACATTATACAGCATCCCGGCAGAGTCTGCGGTCGCCGGCGTACCTTTGCCGCAGTCCTCTGCCCGGTGCTTGTCCATCTCCTTGCCCATCTCCGCCTTGCCCGCCGCGGTGGGGTGTACGGCACTACTTCGTCGTGGGCGCTTTCTTCAGGTCGTCATTATAGATAGAGTGACGCGAGCGCTTGGTCTTGGAGTACTTCATGTCGCCCAGACGATAGCTGACGCCTATGCTGATGCCTTGACGCGAATAGCGTCTGTCCGACTGGCTCTGATAGCCGGGGCCTTGTGTATAAGTGGTACGGGTGAGCCACTTATGAAACGGGTCGGCGGCACGCAGCGACACGATGAGGCGCTTGCTGCGCAGGAACGGCCGCGACAGCGAGAAGTAGTTATACACGAGACCGTCTACCCTATCCTGCAGCGTGATGTCTCTCGACCGCGCCGACAGGATGGCATAGAGCGAGATGTCTGCGGGCAGCCTCCACGACAGGTTGAGGTCTGCGTTGCCGGTCCATCCGTGGTTCTGCAGCTGGCGGCTGGGCGCTCTGAGGTCTATATAGGCGGCTCCCATGCTCAGCGTGAGCCAGAGCTTGGAGGTGAGGTTCCACTTGTAGTAGACATTCACAGCCGTACGCTCCACCTTGCCTACATTGAGATAGGTAGTATAGACGGCACCGGGCGCGGCATAGTGTTTGCCGTTGTCGAAATACTCGCCCCCTTCGCCTATCAGTCTGCTGTAGCTCTCGATACCATTGCTCAGATGGCGGTAACTCAGGCTCAGACTGAGGTTGGTCTTGCGGGTAAACCATCCATAGGTAGCGCCCAGGTTATAGCTGTTTTCTGCATCCAGGCTGCTGTTGCCCTGCACGATGTTCTGCGGGTTCAGGTTGTTGAAGTAGGGGTTGAGATAGTATATGCTGGGGCGTGCCAGCCTCTTGCCGTACTCCAGCCTCAGCGACTGGGCCTTGGCGAGCTTCAGGTTGACCCTCACCGACGGCACCACGTTGGCATAGTGGCTCGAGTAGTTGCCCTCGGCGCCTATGGGGCCCGCCAGATACTTGATGTCCTGATAGGTATATTCGTAGCGCAGGCCCGGCATCACCGAGACGGTCTTTCCGCGGTAGGTATAGCTGAGATAACCGCCCACGATGTCATTGCGGTTTTTGTAGTGGTTGCTCCGCAGGTCGTTGTGAGCCCACTGCCCCGACATGGCCCTGCTGTCATAGAGGTCGTTCTGGCTCTCGTTGTTGCGCAGGATGTACTTGGCGCCCACTTCCAGCGTGTGCTGCCGCCCCAGCGGTGTGCTATAGTCCAGCTGCAGGGTGTGTTCGTTGGTCTTGTTGTCACGGTTAGAGCGGTTGTCATAGAGCTGGAGCTGTTCTATCAGGCTCGCCATGCCGCCACTCACGATGTCGGCATACTGGGTGATGTCCTTGCTGTGCGACGGACCGGTACTCAGCTGATACGACAGCGTGGTGACACGCTGGTGGTTGCGCCTTCCGTTGCGCTGGTAGTCCAGATTAAGGGTGCCGTTGAGCATCGAGTTCTTCAGATTGCCATGGCGCAGATACGAGTAGTCTGCCTGACTGTTGCCCTGGCTCCACATGCCGGTACGCTCGTCGCTCATCATGTGCTGTTGGGCACCCATACCCATCAGCGAGAAGGTAATCATCTGCACGCTGTCTATCTCGTAGCTGGCGTTGACCGAGGCAAACTCGGTGTTGTCCTGCGACTTGGTGCTGTTCACGCTCCTGAGTTGGGTGGCGCCACCCGCGCCGTAGCCATTGCGCAGCAGCGACGTCCTGTCCTCGGGCGCCAGTATGCGGTTGTAAGAGAAGTCGGCGTCAAAGGCAAACCGCCCTATCTTGCTCATCGTCATCACGCTGCCGTTGTAGGCCGTCGTACCTGCATCGGCCGACAGGGTGGTAAGATGGCCCTCATACTGCGAGCGCATCACGATGTTGATAACGCCGCCTATGCCCTCGGCATCATACCGGGCACCCGGCGAGGTGATGACTTCGATGCTCTTGACCATCTCGGCAGGCAGACTGCGCAGCACCTCCTTGGGGTTGCGCGTGACGGCGGTCTTGCGACCGTTCTGCAGGATGAGAAACTTCTTGGTGCCATTCATCTCTATATTGCCGTCGCCGTCTACGCTTATCAGTGGCACCTTGCCCATCATCTCCGAGAGTCGCAGTATCTTGGCGTCGGGGTCCGACGCCACATCGTAGGTCAGCTTGTCCACATCCATCGTCACCAGCGGTTTCTGTGCATCCACCGTTACCTCTTTCAGCATCTTCACATCATCGGCGACATAGACGGCTCCTATGTCCATGACTTCCTGTCCCTCCGTCAGAGCGAAGCGACGGGGCTCTGCCACTCTGCCCACCATGGCTGCGGTGACGGTATATTGGCCGGGCATGACGGGCACCACCACCTCAAATCGGCCAACGCTATCGACCAGCACCTTCTTCACGCCGGTGCCCGGCAGCGACTTGTGTGCTACGCATACGGTGGCCATCATCTCGGGCTCGCCGGTCTCCTTGTCCATCACCGTTCCCGTAACCTTGCACGTCGGGGCAGTGGCGGGCGTCTGGGCGCCCATCGGCATCGCAAACATGACAGCCAGTACTGTCAGCATCATTGATAGTGGTTTCATAGGCTTATAGTTTTATTACACATTCACAAAGCGTAGCTCCGCAAAACTCCTGGATTAGAAAGGAATGTCCAAATGTAAAAAAAAAACGATACGGCAATCTTTTTCCTCGTTTTTTTTACGTTCCCCGTGCATTTTTTCATTTCCACGCTGATTATGTGGCCATTTGTGCCGCCGATGACCACTCTGGCAACCACTTCCACCATCGGGCGACGGCTGCCGACCCGTTCTGTCACCCTCTGCAGCCGTTGCAGAGATGCCGCATGGCTCTGCCCAGTCGAGAGGATGACCACAGGCAGCGCCGTGTAACCGGCAGAAAAGTTATTGCAAACGATTAGGCTTATGGATGAGCACCTCAGGTTCTGAGCCGCCAAAGAACCGTCGCTCCTTGGCCGACTATACAGGAAGAGCGGCTTGAGAGAGTGGCGTTACCCACCCTTTCAAGCCGCTTGTCGTTGAGCCCGCCCTATATACATTATATTATATATAGACGCGCCATTATCGTTGTCGGTCTCATGTCCTTCAGACGACATACGCGCAGCCACCGCCTCTTGCCGGAGACGACAGAAGGCAGTGGCTGGTGTATGGGCAGCCTATCTCAGACGCTGCGCCAATCTGCCGAGATACTCTATGCCATAGACAGGCCATAGCGGCACCTTGCGCACATTGGTCCTCACCGCCGGTATGTCGAGCGCCAGGAAGAGCAGAGTCATGCAGCCGCTCATCCAGACCACGATGCCGTAAATCTGCTTGAGGGCTACGCTCATCATACTGCGTATATACTGTTCCATAAAGGCAGGGAAATTCATCTGCGACAGGTCTATGCGCGTCAGCGTGAGCCCTTGGCCGTAGCGGGCTATGTCGTCGTTCATGAACCAGGAGAACCAGTGGGAGTAGATGCCATATCCGGCAGCACCGGCGAGATACATGTGGAAGATATTGAACACGAAGAGCCCCATGAAGAACTGTTCCAGACTGGGGGCAGACTCGTTGAGAGCCCACATGAGCGTGGCAGCGAGAATGGCATAAGCCGCACCACGGCAGATGATAGGCAGACGGAACTGCTCGATGTTGACCTGCATGTCGAGTCTGAAGTACATGAGCAGGGCATAAGCCAGGATGAAGCCGAAGCCAAGGGCAAAGAGTTTCCACACCTTCCACTTCATCACCTTGAGCCACAACAGGTCGATGACTATGCCCAGATAGACGCCGGGCAGCGCCCATAAGAGCAGTTGCGCCTTGGTATGCTCTTCCAGCCGTATCACCTCGGTATAGAGTATTTCCTCGAGGGTGTGCTCGCAGCCTAAGAGAAGCTCGCCCATAGTCACCACCACCATGATGGGCACTATGTTGCGCAGCCTGAAGATTCTCAGGTCTACATAGGGATTGGCCACCCTGAGCAGTCTGTGTACTACCACGCCCGCCAGAGCCAGCGCCACGCCCGTCAGGATGCGCAGTGTGCGGCTGTCCATCCACATCTTGTAGTCGCCATAGACAAAGATGTAGGACAGCACGAGCATGAGCAGACTGATAAGCAGACCGCTGCAGAAGTCGATGCCACGCAGGCTTATCCTGTTGGGCATGGGGCAGAAGGGGCGGCACATCACCAGCTGCACGCCCACCACCACGCACATGGCGCCGATGACGAATACGTGCATCATCTGCCAAGTGAAGTGATAGCCGAACCACGCCGCCAGGAAGGCGCTGCCCTCGATAGACGTGAGCAGCACGATGTGGAGCACGGGGAAGAACACGGCAAAGTCGCGGCGGGGAGTTATCCACAGCTGGATGTTGCTCATCAACTCAAAGGTGCCTTGCAACTTGGCCATGCCGCCTATGAAGCACACCACCAGCAGCAGCGGCATGAAGGTGGTATGGATAGTCACGAGGTTGGTCACGGCTATGACCACCGCCGAGGTGATGAGCAGCTGCTGGTTGGTAAAGCGGAACTTCATGCGGAAGAGCATGGGGAAGTAGATGGCCATGCCGGCAAGATTGGCATAGAGCAGCATCATCAGGTCTTCTATCATGAAGTTGGTGGAACCCTGGATGGCCTCAAGCGAACCAAGGTACATACCACCAGAGAACTGGATGCAGAACGCACACAGCACATATATCCACGGCCGGATGCACCGTGGCACCCAGTCGCGGAACATGGGCATATTGAAGCCCATGCCTGCTGACTGTGGGGGAGGAGGCATTGGTATCATAATCGTCCTTGGCGTCGTAATCAGTATTTCACCTCACACTCCACGTTGTACCCGGCATGCAGGCGGGCAAGGTCTTCGGCGCTGTTGCCGTCGAGGGCGATGCGCACGGTGACGCGCTGCTCTACCTTGACAAAGTTGCCGGTGGCACTGTCGACGGGAAGGAGCGAGAAAGCGCTGCCCGTGGCACGGCTGATGCGCTCCACGCGACCCCGATAGACGATACCGGGCACGGCATCGACGGTGAGCTGCGCCTCAGACCCCTCGTGGATATGGTCGAGCTGGCTCTCCTTGTAGTTGGCCTCGACCCACAGGCTGCCGGCATCGACGATGTTTACCAGGGTCTGGCCGGGCTGCACGAGCATGCCCTCCTGGATGTCCTTGGTACCCACCACGCCGTCGCAGGTAGCGATGATGTAGCAGTAGGAGAGGTTGAGCTGGGCCAGTTCGACGGCAGCCTGGGCGAGTCGCAGCGTGCTGATAGAGGCAGAGAGGTGGTGGCCCTGCTCGGCCTTGACGCTGGTCTGGGTGGCACGCGAGCGAGCCGCCTGCTCGTATCTGGCTTTGGCACTGAGGTAGGCAGTATGCACGTTGTCATACTGCTGGCGGGTCACAGCCTCCTTGGCGAGCAGGGCCTCGAAGCGGGCGTCCTCGCGACGGGCGTTGTCCAGATTGGCACGGGCTTCCTCGATGCTGGCATCGGTCACCTGCATGCCCGCTTCGGTGGTGGCTATGCTGGAGCCTGTGGCCTTGGAGCCCTCTTCGGCGCGGACAAGGTCGGCCTGGGCCTGGGCCAGACGCAGACGAAACTCGGTGTCCTCGATGACCACCAGGGTGTCACCCTTCTTGACGTGCTGGAACTCCTCAAACCTTACCTCCTTGACGAAACCCTGCACACGGGTGTTCTGGGGAGTGACGTGCTGGCGCACACGGGCGTTGTCGGTAAACTCTACATGGCCGAAGTGGCCGAAATTGACAATGACGATACTGGCTCCGATGACAATGAGCAGGAGCACCACACTGTTGTAAACGTATTTCTTGATATTCTTCATCTTGATGGTTGTTGCGGGTCAGCCGGTGGCGACCCTTGGGTTGGTGTATAGGGTATGGGGCGTAGGGGTGCCGGGGGCTACAGTTGTCCGGCTATGTACTTCATCTTGTAATAGGCATAGGCGATGTTGATGCGCGCATCGACCTCGCCCAGTTCGGCGTCGAGCTTCATATTGGTAGCGTCTATCATGTCGGTGATGAGTGCCAGCTGGTTGAGATAGCGGTTGTTGACCACCTGATAGTTCTGGCGCGCCAGCTCCACGCTCTTCTGCTGGGTTTCGAACTCGGCATAGCTCTGCAGATAGAGGGTGTAGGCAGCCTGTATCTCGTTGTTCACCTGCTCGGCAGCCACCTCCTTGCGCTCGGCGGCGTTGCGGGAGTTGAGCCGGGCCTGCGCCAGCTTGCGGTTGCTCTTGAAGAGCGACGACAGCTGATACTGCACGCCCACGCCTACATACCACACGTTGAGGTTCTTGTCTACGGGCGGCAGTTCAAAGGTGATGGGGCCGTTGAAGTTGTTCTGCGCCACGAGAGCCACCTTGGGCAGCAGTTCGCTCTTGGCGATGCGCTCCTGTTGGCGTGCCATCTGCTCGCCCACGCCCGCCATCACCAGTTTAGGGTAGGCTTCGCCATCCTTGCCATAGAGGGCAGAGCAGGCATCGTCGGCAGGCTCTATCGCATAGTCCTGAGGCAGTCCGAGCGTGTTGCAGAGCTGGTGGTTGAGTATGCGGCGGCTGTTGTGCAGCTGGGTAAGACTCAGACGGAGCCGCTCCATCTGCAGTTCGTATCGGGTGATGTCGTTCTTGAGCGCCACGCCCTGCTGTTGCTTCTCGGTGATGTTGCCGATGAGCTTCCGGGTGAGCGCGATGTTGTTCTCTACCACCCTCTCGCGGTTTGCGGTCTTCACCAGGTCCAGATACTGGCCCAGAGCGATGAAGCGCTGGCTCTGCAGATTGAGAGCCAGCTCGGCCCGAGCCTGGTCGGCACCCAGCTGTGCCAGACGGATGCCTGCATCGATGGCTCCGCCGGCATAGACGGTCTGGCGGGCGTCTACCACCAGCTGGTTGCCGAAGTGGGGCGAATGGAGGCCATGCGCATGGGTAAAGTCGCGGTCGGTGAGCACTGCATTGCCGATATAACTGGCAGAGACCTGGGCTCCCACATCGGGCAGACGCTGGCTGCGGGCTGCCCTGACACCCTCGTCGGCAGCTGCCACAGCGGTCTTGCCCGCGCGGATGGTGCGGTTGTGCTGGTCTATCAATCCAAACATGTCTCTGATGGTCATCCTGTGCTCATTCTGAGCATGAGCGTTGGTCGTAATGGCGATACACACGGTTATCGCATAAAATAGTCTTCTGTTCATATCTTTTCTAAAAATCGGTGCAAAGGTAGTTACTATTTGGGAAGTCACAGATAATAAAAATACGCCAGAATTTGACATTTTGGGAAACTTGGAGTAATTTTGCAGCATGCAAGAGACCCTACTTACCACCATCGGCAGTGCCGTCATCGACGGCGAGAGCCACACCATCGACCGGGGAGCCATCATCTACAGCCACAGGGGCATCGCCTCGGTGCGTATCAACTTCGACCACTGGGATATGCAGGGCGAGAGCGTGCTTATCATGTTTCCTGGAGATGTTATAAGATGGGAAATGATGGACGACGACTTCTCTGCCGACGCCATCATCTACAGCAGCGACATACTGCGTACGGCGAGCCTCAACATCGAGCACACGGTCTACGATACGCTTAGGGCCGACCGCCGGTGTGGCTACCCCGAGCTCATCGCCCATGTCGTAGACAGCATGTTCCGTATCTTCCGCTTCTATTTCACCGTAGAACACTACACGCTCACCGACCGCATCGTGACCCTGCAGCTGCAGGCGTTCTTCCTGGGTTTCTACGACTATCTGCTCGCCAATCCCCGCGAGCCGGGCAATGACCGCGGCACCCAGCGCAAGGTAGAGCTGTTCAACCGGTTTATGCAGCTGCTCGAAGACGAATACCGCTTGGGACACGAGGTAAACTACTATGCACAGCGCATGAACATCTCGCGCAAGTATCTGGGGCTCATCGTCAGCGACAGAACCGGCGTATCGCCCAAGCGCATCATCGACGAGTACATCATGCTGAGGCTCAAGCTCGCCCTGCGTACCTCCAAGCGCAGTCTGAAGCAGATAGCCGACGACTACAACTTCTCTGACCAGAGCGCTCTTACCCGCTACTTCCGCCATCATGCGGGGCTGTCGCCACAGCAGTACCGTCTGCGCCAGTAAGCTGCACGGTAGCGGGAGCCGCAAGCCACGCAGCTCGGCAGAGCGTGCATGACCAGAGGGTGGGGCAACCCTCATGGGCGACGTGGGGAGTGCCCCCGCCGGCTCGTATCAATAGGTACGAGAGCTCGTGACTTACGATACGTGCGCTCGTGACATAAGGCACGTGGGCTCGTGACTTATGTTACGAGCCGACAGCCATGACCTCCACGGCGACAGCCATGACCTCCACGGCGGCGGGCGCGCTGTCAGCGTTAAACAATCTTAAAAAACGGGGCTACAGCATCCATAATCGCCGTTTCAATCGTCTTTAGTAGTGTAACCGCACCGATGGCTACGGTGCCGTACGCTGCAACAACCAAAACAGACATGACAATGAAACAGACTCTGATAAGCATGGCGCTCATACTGATGCTCGCGCTATGCGCCAAAGCACAGAACACCCAGCACAGCTACACCATCACAGGCGTGGTGGCAGACTCGGTCACCCACGAGGGCGAGCCTTACGCCACGCTGACCATAGCGAGAGCCGACTCGGCAGCCAAGCCCGTAAAGCAGGCGCTCACCGACATCAAGGGCCGCTTCAGCATCAGCTCAAGCGGCACGGGCAGCTATCTGCTCATGGTAAGGTCGATGGGGCGCAAGCCGATGCAGCGCGCCTACACCGTAGACGCCACCACACGCACCATAGACCTGGGCACGCTGCTCCTGCAGGACGGCGGCAACCAGCTGGAGACGGTCGAGGTGGTGGCCTACAAGCCGCTGGTCAAGGCCGATGTAGACAAGATAGCCTACAGCGTGGAGGACGACCCCGAGGCCAACACCAACACAGTGATAGAGATGCTCAAGAAGGTGCCCATGGTGACTGTAGACGGGCAGGACAACATACGGGTCAACGGCAACAGCTCGTTCAAAATCTATGTGAACGGCAAGCCCAACAACATGATGACCAAGAACCCCAAGGAGGTGCTCAAGAGCATGCCTGCGTCGAGCATCAAGAAAATAGAGGTGATAACCAACCCTGGCCCGAAATACGATGCCGAGGGCGTGGGCGGCATACTCAACATTGTCACCGAGGGTAAGGGCCCCGAGGGCTATAACGCCACTTTCTCGGGCCGTGCCAACAACAGTAGTTATGGTGGTGGCCTCTATGCCACGGTGAAGCAGGGTAAACTGACTATGAGCGTCAACTATAATGCCAGTAGTAACCACTCGCCTAAGGGCTACACTTACTCCGACCGTAGCCAGATTGGCACCGATGGCACCGTTACCTCGTCTACCGTGGCCGATGGCTACACCAAGGGACATAGCCAGTGGCAGGGCGGTGACGTTGAGGCCAGTTACGAGATAGATACTTTGCGACTGATAACGGGGTCGTTCTCGCTCAGCAAGTTTACCTCTAAAAGAGACGCCCTGAACACGGCCTTCTCGACGGTGCCGGCCACGGGGCAGCGGCTCTATGGCTACCGCTCGCCCTCGCACAGTAAGGAAAACTGGGACGACTACAGTGCCAGCCTGGACTACCAGCGCTCTTTCAGTGTCAAGGATCGGCTGCTCACCCTGTCATACCGGCTTGAGAGCAGTCCGTCGACCTCAGACAGCCGTTATCTCTATACTGACCGCGAGGCCGCTGATGACTGGCAGACTTTCATAGACCGTATGCGCGACCAGCGCATGGACGGCGATGAGAACACCATGGAGCATACCTTCCAGATAGACTACACCACGCCCTTTGCCAAGCACCACACGTGGGAGGCGGGCGTCAAGTACATACTGCGCCGTAACAAGTCGGACAACGACCGCTATAACCTCGGCACCGGCGACAAGGATGAGACCTACGACAGCGACAATAGTTCGCACTACCGTCACCACAACGATATCCTGGCTGCCTATACGGGTTATGGCCTTACGTTAGACAAGTGGTCGGCTCGCCTGGGCTTGCGCTACGAGCACACCCTGCAGAAGGTAGAGTATCTCCTGGGCCGTGGTACCAACTTCCACAAGAACTTTGACGACCTGGTGCCCTCGGCCCGCCTGGGCTACAAGTTCAGCGATGCCACCAACCTGTCGTTAGGCTACAAGATGCGCATCAACCGCCCCGGTATATGGTATCTGAATCCCTATCTCGATGACCGCATCCCCGATGCCATATCGCAGGGCAACCCCAACCTGGACACTGAGAAAAGCCACGCTGTAGACCTGCAGTTCAGCAGTTACAATTCTAAACTCACCTATACCCTCACAGGCACCTACCGGTTTGTCAATAACAGTATAGAGAGTGTAGACCGCCTGGTTAACGACCACGATATAGATGGCCTGCCCAATCCTACCGGCAAGGACGTCATCTATTCATCGTATGCCAACATAGGGCACATCCAGTATGCCGGTCTGATGGCGTACGCCAACTGGACACCCATTACCAATACCCGTATTACCCTCAATGGCAGCGTGGGCTATAGTCACATGAGCGACGGCCAGTCGCTACGCAACCATGGCTGGTGTACCAACATTGATGCCAGCCTGCAACAGACCTTTGCCAAGACCTGGATATTCAACGCGTCGTACTACGTGCAGACCCCGCAGCCGACCCTGCAGGGCAAGGATGCCCGATACCAGTGGTACAACTTCTCGCTGAGCAAGTCGTTTATGGACAAGCGGCTCACCCTGACAGCCTATATCATCAATCCGTTTGGCAAGCGCTATTTCTGCTATCGCAGCGAGACCGTGGCCAACAACTTCCGCACTACGGCCGGCAGCAGCTGGTGCCAGCTGTATTACGGCGTGTCAGTGCGCTTCCGTATTGGCAAGCTCAAAGCCAGTGTGAAGCACACTGAGCGTAGCGTGGAAAACGACGACGTGAAGCAGGGCGGCGGCGACAAACAGGGCGGCAAGTAGGCTCTGCCCCGGCACGACGCGGGCTGACATCGGAGTAGCCAGCGACAGGCTGGAAGACGGCAAGGGACATCGCGCATCGACACGCGACACTCAGAAAAATGCAGCACGGCTGCATTTTTTTTGTGCCAAACCTTTGTCGGTAAGATAAATGTGAGTATCTTTGAAACCGACATTCAGATAACGACAACAAGCATGAAAACCAAACAGACACTGACAGTCATCATCGCCACGCTGGCACTCACCGCCTGTGGCGTGCAGAAGTTGAGCCAGACGGAGAAACTCGTCAGGCAGACCCTGATAGCCCAGGAGACCGACAGCCTGGTAAAAAGCCGCCGCTTCGGCGTGGAGGTGTCGGCTGTATTCCCCCAGGGCGCTTCGATGCGCCATCTCAACTACGACTACGGCATCCAGGTACACGGCGACACGCTGCGCTCGTATCTCCCCTACTTCGGCCGTGCCTACGAGGTGCCCTACGGCGGCGGCAAGGGGCTCGACTTCTCGGAGCCGATGAAGCGATGGACGCTGACAGAGATGAAGAAAGGCGAGCAGCAGATGAAGATATGGGTGGAGAACGAGGAAGACTCGTACGTATACACGCTCCACATCTATCCGTCGGGCGTGGTAGACCTGACGGTAGACAGCCGGCAGCGCGACCGCATACGCTATAATGGCAACATCACCAAGGAGGCGCGCCGATGAGACGCCTTATACTATATATAATAGGTATAGTGGTGACGGCTATGGGCGCCCACGCCAATCCCCGCTACTGTGCCCGCTATGTCAAAGAGCATCTGCTCTACCAGCGGGGGGCTGAGACCAACGTGATAGACATAGACATGGAGTGGCCCGAGATGGTCGACGGGTCGGCGGCGGTGCCTCTGCAGCGGCTGCTGACACGCACCCTGCTCGGCAATGAGCACTCGACGCTCGACAGTGCCTACACCCGCTTTCTCGCACGCTTTGGCAAGCCCGTGACTCGGCAGTTTGACTCGATTCCCGACGACAGCCGCTTCTGCTACGTCAGTTGTACGCTCAAGCTGATAGGTCACCGTGCCGACAGCTATATCTCGATGAGAGCCAGCTATGTATGCTCGCCCGAGCAGAACTCAACGCAAAAGGGCGATACGGTGTCGATGCTGGTCACGTATGACCTCGGCAGCGGCACAATCATGCGCGATGCCGACCTGCTGCGCATCAACCGGCTGCGCGACGGGTACTACGGCGACGACATCGTCTACAACCTGCTCGCCGGAACCCACACCCCGCTGCCCGAGAACATCTATACGCTACAGGTAAACGATGCCTGTCTCGCTGACGACGCACTGCTGATAGACATGTGCTGCACCGACGGCGAGCGCATCACCCCCTTCACCACGCTGGTGGCTCCCGACCGCATCAGGAGCATCGTGACCAAGAACGTAAAGCGGCTCATGAGCGGCAGCGTCACTCTCCTCACCGACCAGTATATGCTGCCCACGCGCGTGGATGGCGACACGGTATACACCCATGCCGACCAGGCTCCCCGATTTGACTTCAACGGCGAGAGCCTGATGAACTATCTGGCTCGCAACCTCAGACTCGACCCTGTGGCTATCGAGCGGCTCCCTGCAGGGGCTCGCGCCGTCATTGCCTTCATCGTAGACGCCAGCGGACACATACGCCGCCCCTGCGTGGTGAGCAGTGCCACGCCCGAGATAGACCGCGAACTGATGCGCGCAGCCCGACTCATGCCCGCATGGACACCAGGAACGGTGGGAGGCAAGCCAGCCAACGTGTGGTGCATGCTGCCCATAGTGCTGAAGAAATAGAAA
>OCQZ01000299.1_pt1 | contig 15319 bp, 13 predicted proteins | sample 1538921 | NCBI WGS metagenome assembly OCQZ01 (sample SAMN03418269, study PRJEB22391) | human gut metagenome | biome: human-gut; feature: organic feature; material: feces | host: Homo sapiens | place: Tanzania | collected 2013-01 | reverse complement strand
GTGTTACTTTATAGAGAGGACACAAAAATGTACCAAGTTATTTTTTAATCATTACAAAGCAGAAATCACATAAACTAATAATGTCCATTCCTATTACAACATCATAATCTTCACTCAACGTTAACATCGCTTCTACGTTTAACGCTGTTGTTCCTGTCGGTAAGCCTAAATGAACCAAAAACGTTTCACGTTTCTCTGTTGTTGTATTATCTGAGACCAAGCATACACCATAAGGCTTTAGCCCCAAATCATCAACTACCTTTTGAGATATAAGCGTATTAGTCGCCCCTGTATCCCACATGCAATTAGAAGAGCGAAATATCTTAGGCACAACAATACTCTCATTCATTTCTACAGCCTCACAGACTGCTATTGGCGTCAGAATGGCATCTACCAATCCTTTGCTTTCAAAATTATATGCTGCCATTCAAAACCTCCAACAAATCGCCCTCATACACTTGTGGTCTAGTATGCTTCTTATCATCCATAAAACGAACCACACGTACATAGCCAGAGCGACAAACCTTCGACTTTTCCTTCTTGGAACAATCAAAAGCGTTCTTAAAATCTATATTAATCTGCTCCATAATTATTTGGACTTTAAATTAAACATCTATTTCAACAGTGCAAAAATACGAAAAAGATTCGAAACTAACAAATATTCTGAGAGATATTTGCATTTACTCTTTTCTCTTCACCCAAACCTTGTGGCTGCCACGGCCCATCGAACCTATCGGTGAAGTCTTGTCATCGGTTAGCTCCTTCAGCTCCATAGAGGCGGCGGTGCGGCTCAGGTTGTTGATGTAGGCATAATCAGAGAGGGTGATGAGACCATTGGCTTCTATCACCTCCAGAGCTCGGGCGATGCGCTCTTCCTTGGAATAGAGCTGCTTGCGAATCACCTTTACGCCACCCATATCACGCTCCAGGTCACGATCGGTTTCTCGCTTCACCTCCCTGATAAACTCAGGAGACGCCTTGAAGTTGATGTCCTTCACTCCCACCTTGCGATAGGTCATCTTATCATCTGCACTCTGCATCTCCGTAGGCTTATCGTCCTCGAAACCGAGGGAGAGGGAGAAGGTGCCGATGCCTTCCAGATTCACATTGTAGCCCATGGAGAGCATTTCTACCAGCATATCAGCCACATCTATCAATACTGCCTCCGTGGCACTTTCCGAAATGCCACGATGGTAGCCCTGCATCATCTTGATGAACTCTTTTCTGGATAGTGTCCGATTGATCACCATCTTGGGATAAACTCTGCGCTTGCCTTCATCACGCATATCAGTCAACTCCTGCAACTTGTACTTAGCCATATCAGTTTCCTTTCTTATTAAGCTTGTTATCACTCCTTATTGCAGCGGTCTTTGCATTCTACAGTATTTATTATCATACCTAAGAAGAAAAGACCACAACCCTAGGAAGAAAAGTATTTAATCCTAGGAGAAATCTACGTTCACCGACGTTGAATGTCCGTTCAGCGTCGGTGAACGGCGGTTCAACGTCGCTGAATGTCGGTTCAACGTCGGTGAACGAAACTTTCTACTATGCAAAGATACAACTTTATCCTATATTAAACAAGACTTTTCCTGAATATCTTCACTTTTCCATTCATAATTCTTTGTTTTTTCACCCTATTTCTTTGCGTATCACAAATAATTGTGTTAACTTTGTAGTCAGATTGCAAACCAAAGGCCAAAGGATTGCAAGCCAAAGGTCAAAGGATTGCAAGCCAAAGACAAAACAAAAGACTAAGATTAGACATCCTTATGAGTATGAAGATATTAGCAACCAGCGACTGGCACCTGGGCAACTTGTTTCACGGCAACGACCGTCTGCCTGAACATAAGCATTTCCTGAAATGGCTCCTGAAACAGATCGCTGAACAAAAGCCCGATGCTCTCCTCATCGCAGGAGACATCTTTGATAACGGAAATCCATCGGCAGCGGCACAGACCGTTTATTACGAGTTTCTTGCCGATGCTACCCAACTGTGCCCGAGCATGCAGGTCATCATCACCGCCGGCAACCACGATTCCGCCAGCCGACTGGAGGCTCCCCGTCCGCTGCTCACCCGATACCACGTGGAAATAAGAGGAAACGTAAGGAAAATCTGGCAGCAATCCAATTGGCTCTATTCCTTCGATGACCTCATCATCCCCGTAACCAACCAGGAAGGAGAAGAAGTCATCATCCTCGCCGTACCTTTCCTTAGGAGCGATGTGGTGCAGAACGCCAGTTACTCGCAGGGAGTCAACGAGTTTCTGAGAGAACTGACGGCTGAGGCACGAAAGAAATACCCGGGCAGGAAGTGCATCATGATGGCACACATGTACGCCAAGGGTTCGGATATCGCAAAGAAGGATGCGAGCGAGAAGATTATCATCGGCGGACAGGAGGAAGTAGATCTGGAAGGATGGAACGATCATCCCGACTATATGACTTGCGGACACATTCACAAGCGACAACATATCTGGAACACCGACTGGGCAAGATATACGGGAAGTATCCTCCCGATGTCGTTTGCCGAGAAAGACTACACTCACGGCATCGACCTCATCACCATCGAATGTGACGAGGAAGGAAAGAAAGAAAACGGAGAAGAGGATGAAGGAAAGGAAAACGGAACGGAGAATGAAGAAATGAAAATCAGCAGAAGCAAGGAATGGAAAGTAGATTTCCTGGAATACAAGCCGCAGCATTCCCTCCGCATCCTGCCCGAAAACGAAGAAGAGCTGACCTTCAAGAAATGGCAGAAGCTCATCAATTCTGAACTTTCAGAGAGAACCAACGGCGAACTGAGCGACCACTTCGACTACGTGATGCTGAAGGTGAAACAGGAGAAACTGTCCAGCGATGACATCAAGGAACTGGAGAAACTCGTCAACGAAAAGGATGCCGTGCTCTGCAAAATCCAGCGTATCATCCCGCAACTGGACCTCTCCACCATCCAGGGTTCCCAGCACATCACCAGCATCGAAGACATCATCAACCGTCCTCCACTCGATACGCTGAAGGAAGCCTTCGCCATCAGACACAACGCTCCGATGAACGAAAGACAGGAGAAAATGTTATCCGATTTATTAACGACATCATCATTATGAAATTCCTACAACTCGAAATACTCAACCTCGCTTCACTTGACAAACAGGGAGGTGAGGTCATCAACTTTGAAGAAGGAGCCTTAGGCGAGAGCACCATCTTCAGCATCGTAGGTCCGACGGGAAGTGGCAAATCTACCCTACTCGACGCCATCTGCCTTGCCCTCTACAACCGCGCCCCTCGCTACCCAAGGAAGAAAGGCGACAAGAACCAGAACATCGAGATTTTCGGAGCTGCCGATGCCAGCGAAAACAACCGTCTGGCTCCTACCGACAGCCGAAACATCCTGACCCGAGGCAAGAAAGAGGGTTACAGCAAGCTCACCTTCCTTGCCAACAACGGCAGCATCTACCGCGCAGAATGGCACGTCAGATTCCAGAGAGTGCGCTACGAGAACGCCAAGACTGCGCTCTATAAAATCACGAGAAAGGGAGAAGAGATAACAGAGGAAACTACCGACTGGAACGAACTGCCGAACATCATCGGACTCGACTACGACCAGTTTCTCCGCACCGTGCTCATCGCCCAAGGCTCGTTTGCCAACTTCCTGACGGCAAAGGAAAACGAGCGGTACGAACTCCTGGAAAAACTCATAGGATGCGAGGAAACTTATACGAACATCGCTACTGAAATCAAGAAGGCGAAAGACCAGGCGATGGATGCCTACAACCAGATGGCTGCATCGGTGGAAGCCGTAAAACAGAACCTGCTGAACGACGAAGAACTCATCCAGCTGCAAGAAGAAATTGCCCGTCTGGAAAAGGCAGAGAAGGAACTCGACAGCCAGTTGAAAGCCATCTCGAAAGACTTGCAATGGTTTGAGGAAAACGATAAGCAAATAAATCAAATCGCTACCTGCCAGACAAATATGGAGCAAGCAACAAATGCCATCAAAGAGATGCAAGCCCAGATTCTCCGTCTGCAGTTGCACGATGAAGTACAGCCTGCCGTCAACCTGCTGCAGGAAGTAGAGCGACAGACGCAAAGCATCCACGAACAGGAAGGAAACATCCTGAAAGCGGAAGCAAACATCAAAAGCCAAGAGTCTGCCATCGATGAAAGCGAGAAAACTCTCGCCAGCCTGAAGGAAGCAGTAAGCAAGGCACAGGAACAGCTGGAAAAGGCGCTGCCGGTCATTGCTGAAGCAAGGGCGCTGAAAACAAAAATGGAAGCGGCTATGCCGAATCTGAAAGAAAAGAAAGAGGCAACGGAGTTGGCTCAGAAAGAGAATCAAAGAGCCCTGAAAGACGTGGAGGAAAACGCCCGAAACATCAAGAAATGGGAAGCCGAAACGGAGAAAGCGAACCTTGCCCTCAAAACAACAAAGGAAGAGATTGCCAAGCAGAAACAGGTTCTTCAGAATACGACACAAGCCGCAGAACAGGCTTGGGAGAAGGAAAAGAACAAGACTGCCGGACAGAATATAGAGGAACTGCAGAACAGCAAGACTGTAGCCGACAGAAAACTGCAGGATGTCCTGCAAGCCATCAAGGTTGTGGCTCATCTCGATACTGCCACCGCAGAAAAGCAGAAAAATGAGGAACGCATCCAGGTCTTGGGCAAGAGAAACGCGGAGATAGATGAGGCGCTGGGCAAGTTGACCATCGAGGCGCTGGAGAAAGAGACCTTGACGCTAAGAAATGCCTACACCCTGATGGTGAGTGAGAAATGGGAGATTCATCGTGCCAACCTGACCGAAGGCAAGCCTTGTCCGCTTTGCGGCAGCACGACCCATCCTTATCATACCGACAACAAGCAGTTTGAGGAAGCCACCACGGAACTCTCGCAACTTCTGAAAGCCAAGGAGGATCTGCTGAAACAGCAGCAGAAACAGGAGAAGAACCTTTCCGGCGAGAGAAAACAGAACGACGGCGAAGTACAGACGCTCCAGAAACAACTGAAAAAGCTGTCGGGAGAAATCGCAACTTACGAAGAGGAATGGAAGGTGCTCATCGTCCAGTACCCAAAGATTCCGAAGGCAGAGGCTGAACTGAAATCACTCTTGCCCATCTATGAAGACAAAGCGAAAGATGCGACCGGCAAACTGAGCCTGTTTAACAAGATTCAGAAAGAGATAGAACGGCTGACCCAACTCAAGGACAAGGCTGTGAAGGATGAAGCTGCGTATGAAAGCAAGGCTTCAGCGATACTGAACGAAGTTCAGGAAAGCACTTCAATATGCACCACAAAACTAGCTGAGCAAAAAGCACTTACAACCAACATCATCACGCAGCAAAAGAGCAAGAAAGAGGCTTACGAGAAAGCCCTTCAAGCATGGAATAGTGCCAAGAAGGAAATGGAGGAATGGCAGGCGCAATATAAGCAGATTCTGAATGGCGAAGAGCCTGATGCGGCTGAACAAAGACTGATTACGGCTAAGGATGAGGCTACGAAAGCAGCAGACAACCAAAACGAGCACATCAACAAGCTGAAGGCTGAACTCGCCAACAGTAAAGGTTCGCATCAAACCATGCTGTCTCAGAACAAGACGACAAAGGAGAATCTGCAGGCGAAGGAAAAGGAACTCAACCTTTGGATTGAGGAATATAATAAGCAGCTTAAGGAAAAGAATATCGAAAGAAAAGACTTCGAGGAGACTGATTCTAAAGCAAAAGACATCGAGGAAAGAGGCATCGACCGAAAAATCATCCGGGAAATGCTTCACTCTGCCGAAGACTGGAATGCTATCCGTCGGGAAAAGGACGAAAAGGAGAAAGCCGTGGCTTCAACTACTGCCCTGTACCAGAGCGCAGAAAAGGCACATCAACAGCACTTGGAACAGCAGCCTGCCAAGTCCAGGGATGCTCTCTTAGCCACTCAGCAAGAGTATCAGGAAAGAAGCCAGCGCAACGAACTGATTGCTGCCAACGCCAGGATGCAGAACCATCAGGAAGCCGTGAAGCAGTTGGGTGACAAGGCTGAGACACTGAAGCTCGTAACGCAGGAAAAGGACGACTGGACAGCCATCACAGATGCCATCGGAGCAGACGGCAAGACGCTGCGCAAGATAGCCCAATGCTATACGCTCAGTTTCCTGATAGCTCATGCCAACCAGGAAATCAGAAAGTTCAACAGCCGTTACGAACTGCAGCAGGTAAAGCATTCGCTGGGCATCAGAGTCATCGATCACGACCGTGCCGACGATATCCGAGACACCACCTCCCTATCAGGTGGCGAAACCTTCATCGTGAGTCTCGGTCTCGCCCTGGGCTTGTCAGCATTATCCTCCCGCAACATCTCCTTCGAGAACCTGTTCATCGACGAAGGCTTCGGAACCCTCGACCCCGATACCCTTGCCACCGTCATCGACTCCCTCGCCATGCTGCAAAGTTCGCAAGGCAAGAAGGTGGGCGTCATCAGTCATACCGACACGATGAGCGAGCGCATCACCACCCAGATCAGGATTATCAAGAATGGCAACTCCGGCAGCAGCCATATCGAGATCTATCCTTAACCCATCGTAATTACACCTTAAATTATATAGTAATTACACCTTATTATATATAGGATACACATCCTTATCCATCATACATACCATACGTTTGGCAGGCTTATACCAAATGTATGGTATGTTCTTTACTCCCTGTATGGTAGTCTTTTTACTCCCCATGTGGTATTGCCCAAGTGGCAAAATCGCAGTACCTTTGCACCCAGAAAATAATAATAAAAAAAGACATAGATTATGGACAATAAGACTATCAAACATCTCAAGGAACTGGAGGCAGAATCTATCTACGTGCTACGCGAAGTAGCTGCCCAGTTCGAGCGTCCAGTCATCCTCTTCTCGGGTGGCAAGGATTCTATCGTGATCACATATCTCGCCTACAAGGCTTTCTATCCGGCGAAGATTCCATTCCCGTTGCTCCATATCGACACAGGACATAACTTCGAGGAAACCATCCAGTATCGTAATGAGCTGGCGAAGAAACTCGGAGCCGAACTCATCGTGGGCAGCGTACAGGAAAGCATCGACAAGGGAAGAGTGAAGGAGGAAACGGGTTATTATGCTTCCCGCAACAAACTTCAGACCACTACCCTGCTCGATACCCTGGAGGAATATAAATTCGATGCAGCCATCGGAGGTGCCCGAAGAGATGAGGAGAAGGCGCGTGCCAAGGAACGCTTCTTCAGTCATCGTGATGAATTCGGACAATGGAATCCGAAGAACCAGCGCCCTGAGCTCTGGAACATCTTCAACGGCAGAAAGAACATGGGCGAGCACTTCCGTGTGTTCCCTATCTCCAACTGGACCGAGATGGATGTATGGCAGTATATCTTCCTGGAAAACATCCCGATGCCTTCGCTCTACTTCACTCACGAAAGAGAGGTATTCAACCGCGACGGACAATGGCTCGCAGCCCTGCCTTGCATCAAGCGCAAGCCTACAGAAGAAGTGGTGAAGAAGCTGGTTCGCTGCCGCACCATCGGTGACATTACCTGCACCGGACTCACGGAATCGAAGGCGACTACCGTAGCGGATATTATCGACGAGATTGCTTCTACACGTGTGACAGAACGTGGAGGAAGAGCCGATGACAAACGAAGCGAAACGGCAATGGAAGACCGCAAGAAGGCGGGATATTTCTAAACTATTAACATTTAAAATTGAACAAGATGGAATCTACAAGAGGTTATTTAGATATGGAGCTGCTCCGCTTCTCTACTGCGGGCAGCGTGGACGATGGAAAGAGTACTTTGATAGGAAGATTGCTTTATGATAGCAAGTCGATTTTCGAAGACCAGTTGGAGGCGGTGGAGGCTGCCAGCAAGAGCCGTGGTAACGAGGAGGTGAACCTGGCTTTGCTCACGGATGGTCTCCGTGCTGAGAGAGAACAGGGCATCACCATCGATGTGGCTTACCGCTATTTCGCCACACCGAAACGCAAGTTTATCATCGCCGATACTCCGGGACATATTCAATATACACGCAACATGGTGACGGGTGCAAGTACTGCCGACCTGAGCATCATCCTCATCGATGCACGCCATGGCGTACTGGAGCAGACCGTGCGCCACAGCTATATTTCTTCACTGCTCGGCATACCGCATATCCTGGTGGCTATCAACAAGATGGACTTGGTTGATTTCAGTAAAGATGTATATGACAAGATTGTTGCCGACTACAAGAAGATGTCGGAGGCGCTGGATATCAAGAACGTGGTGTTTATCCCGATCAGTGCCAAGGATGGCGACAACGTGGTGAACAAGAGCGATAAGACACCCTGGTATGAGGGTCCTACCTTGCTGAACTATCTGGAGACGGTTCCGGTGGGTCATAAGACGGTGAGCGATTTCTTCCGCTTCCCAGTGCAGTATGTGATTCGTCCTATCAGCAGCCAGTTCCCTGACTATCGTGGTTATGCGGGCAGAGTGAGCGGCGGAATCATCCGTCCGGGCGATAAGATCAGAGTTCTTCCTTCAGGTACAGAAAGCACCATCAAGAGCATCGACTTCGTAGAGGAACATCTGGAGGAGGCGTATGCCCCAATGAGCGTTACCCTGACGCTGAATGATGACATCGACATTTCGCGTGGAGATACTATTGTGAAGGCGGACGAGAAGCAGCCTAGCATCGAACAGGACATCACGCTGGATGTCTGCTGGTTTAATGAACGTCCTGCTGCCGTAAGAAACAAATATGTAATTCGCCAGGCCACCTTCGAGACCCAAGGTTTGATTCGCAGCATCAACTATCGACGAAATATCAATACCTTAGAGAAGGAAGAGGGTGTATCGGAATTGAAAATGAACGATATTGCCGAGATCACCATCCACACCGCCAACCCATTGGTATTCGATAAATACACGGAGAATAAAGTAACGGGCAGTCTCATCTTCATCGACCCGGATACGAATGAAACCGTGGGAGCAGGATTGATTAAATAGGAATAAAGCGGATTGCAAATCCGCAAAATAAAGAGGTTAGGACGTTTTTTAACGACGGATTGCAAATCCGTCGGAACGCCTAGCGGAATATAATCCGTGCCAAAAGAAATATATTATGAGCAAGATACAAGACATTGAAGAACAAGAAAAGCTCAAGTCTCTCGTTCCGGAACTCAATAAGAAATTCAGCGATGCGCCTGCCGAGGATATTGTCGGTTATTTCCTTCAGGCATTCAAAGGGCGCATCGCTCTTTCTTCTTCCCTCAGCATCGAGGACCAGACGCTTACCGACATCATCGTGAAGATAGATAAATCGGCACGCATCTTCACACTCGATACCGGCAGACTCTTTCCCGAGACCTACCAGCTCATCGACAAGACCAATCTGACGTATGGCATCAACCTGGAAGTGTTCTTCCCGAACTACGAGGCGGTGCAGCAGATGGTGAAGGAAGAGGGCATCAACCTCTTCTATAATTCGATAGAAAGCCGACACCGCTGCTGCCAGGTAAGAAAACTGGAACCGCTGAAGCGGGCGATGCAGGGACTGGATGTATGGATCTGCGGATTGAGAAAGCAGCAGAGTGTGACACGCAAGGATATGCAGGTGGTGGAATGGGATGACATCCATAACCTGATCAAGGTGAACCCGCTCATCAACTGGAGCGAAGAGGATGTGGAGCTTTATGTAAAGAAGCACCATGTGCCTTATAACAAGCTGCAGGACAAGGGCTATCCCAGCATCGGTTGCCAACCTTGTACAAGGGCGATCCAACCTGGCGAGGATATCCGAGCCGGAAGATGGTGGTGGGAATCGCCGGAGCATCGGGAGTGCGGATTGCATCAGAGAAGCTAGAATTTCTCATTTCTGAGATTATAAAATAGGATTGGCTTATGAAGAATTTGATCATCAATATCCTGGAGGCAGCAGCTTTTCTGCTGCTGGGATTGGGCGTTAGCCTATTCGGATAGAGCGGATTGCAAATCCGCAAATAAAGAGGTTGGGACATTTTTTAACGACGGATTGCAAATCCGTCGGAACGCCTGACGGGGTAAAAACAAAATGAGTATGAATTATAGAATAGCAAAGGATAAGATAGCAGGACAGGTGATGTTTCTCTTGACCATCACCTCCATATTCCTGGTAATCATCATGGCAGTGGGACTGTTTATCAAGTCGGAGCCGATATTGAGACAGTATAGCCTGTGGGAACTCCTCACAGAGAGCAACTGGCGACCGATGGAAGGCAAGTTCGGATTCCTTCCTTTTCTCGCCGGTACCTTCTGGTGTACGGCACTCGCCATCCTCATCGCCCTTCCCATCTCTATGCTCATGGCCATCTATCTCACGGAATATGCCCACCGGAGCATCCGGAAATATGTGTATCCCCTACTCGATATCCTTGCCGGACTGCCTTCTGTCATCTATGGTGTATGGGGCACCCTGCTCATCGTGCCCTGGGTATCGAAGCATGTGGCTCCCCTATTTGTGGAGTTCTCTTCGGGATATACCGTGCTGGCAGGCGGCATCGTATTGAGCGTGATGATCATCCCGCTTCTGGTGAGTCTGTTTATGGAGATATTCGATAATGTTTCGAAAGATTTGAGAGAGGCTTCGCTCTCGCTGGGCGCCACACAATGGCAAACCATCAAGCATGTGGTGCTGAGGAAGGCACGACCGGGAATGATTGCCGCGGTGGTACTGGCGCTGAGTAGAACACTCGGTGAGACGATAGCGGTGCTGATGGTATGCGGAAATTTGGCTATCGTACCGGGAAGCGTGCTCGATGCCTGCTATCCGATACCGGCGCTCATCGCCAATAATTATGGTGAAATGCTCTCGGTTCCGCTCTATGACAGCGCATTGATGTTTGCCGCCTTCCTGCTGTTTTTCGTAGTCGTAGTTTTGAATCTCGGGTCGAGAATCGTGCTTTTAAAGGTAAAAGAGTAAAAAGGTAAAAGGGTAAAAAAGAAAAAAGGTAAACGAGGCTTATGAAATACATAGAAGAAAGAATCGTGAAAATTTTGATGATCGGGGCGATAGGCATTGTGGGGTTCTTCGTGCTGAGCGTTCTTTATACCATCTTCAGGCGAGGACTGCCGGTGCTCTCCTGGGAGATGGTGAGCCAGTTGCCTAGCGGCGGATTCTATCTGGGCGGCAAGGGCGGATTCCTCAATGCCATCGTGGGAAGCCTTTATATCGTGGGCGGTTCTACGCTGCTCGGACTCATCATTTCGCTGCCCGTGGTATTCTATATGAATGTGTATCTCAAGCCTAATTCGAAGTTCGGATACGTCGCCCGTCTGGCTTACGATACGCTCTTCGGAATTCCGAGCATCGTTTATGGTTCCTTCGCCTTTACATTGATGGTATGGTTGGGAATCAGGGCTTCGCTGGGCGGAGGTATCCTTGTTACCACCCTTCTCATCGTTCCGATACTGATCCGTTCGATGGATGAAGTGGCGAAGACGATTCCGCAGGAGATTCTCGACTCATCGTACAGTCTGGGTGCCACGAGGATTGAAACCATCGGGGTGGTATTGAGACAGATTGCCCCAGCCATCGCCACCGCCACCTTATTAAGTATAGGTAGAGCCATCGGCGATTGCGCCGGAGTGATGTTCACAGCAGGATTCTCCGATCATATTCCGCATGGATTGAACCAGCAGGCTGCCACATTGCCCTTGAGCGTATTCTTCCAGTTGAGCGCACCGCAGGAGGATGTGCAGAACAGGGCGTATGCCGCAGCCGTGGTACTCACCATCATCGTTTTGATATTGAGCTTCGGTGGCCGTTTCATCATGAGTCATTTCTCGAAAAATAAAATCTAGAATTTACGCACGCTGATTATAAAGGTCACGCAGAGAATTAAAGGTCACGCAGATTTCGCAGATGACGCAGATTTTTGGCCTTACGGCCATGGGCTAACGCCGTTAGAGCAGAGGAAACGGAAAAACAAAATCCTTTCTACAAGATTATCAGCCCAAGACCGAACAGGTCGAAAAATCTGCGTCATCTGCGAAATCTGCGTGACTAAAAAAACTGCGTGACATAAAAGAAGGTGTGCCAGAAGCGGGAATACCACTTCAGACACACCTTGGTTTCATTTTCCATTGAATAGAATCCTATACCTTGTTTCCCTCTTTAGGGAAAACCACGGTAGGCTTGAAGGTCTTAGCCTCCTCAAAGTCCATCAGGGCATAGGCGATGATGATGACCGTATCACCTACCTGCACCTTGCGGGCTGCAGCACCATTCAGACAGATGCAACCGCTGCCACGCTCACCCTTGATGATGTAGGTCTCCAGGCGCTCACCATTGTTATTATCCACAATCTGCACCTTCTCTCCTGCTATCAGGTTAGCAGCGTCCATCAGATCCTCATCTATCGTGATGCTACCCATGTAATTCAGGTTAGCCTCAGTTACAGTCACACAATGGAGCTTACTCTTCAATACTTCAATCTGCATAATACTATTTTTTATCCTTTATACTTGATATGGTCGATGAGACGGATAGGAGTCTTGCCGCAATATACGGTGATGCAACCTACCACGTAGTCGCTATCCTCCCAAGAAGCCACATCCTGCAGGCTGTCGCCATCCACAATCTGGAAATACTCTACCTCCAGACCCTCTACGGCATTGATGTCGCTCACCACCTTATCGTGAGTTTCCTGCACGGTATGATTCTTGGCAAACTCTACACTCGCCTTCAAAGCCTTGTAGATATTCGGTGCGATGGCACGCTCATCAGCAGAGAGCAATGTGTTGCGGCTGCTCTTAGCCAAACCATCCTCATCACGGACGATAGGACACTCCACAATCTGCACATCGCTGTTGATATACTTCACGAGCTGCTTGATGACAGCAATCTGCTGCCAATCCTTCTCACCGAAATAAGCACGGGTAGGACGAACGATAAAGAACAGGCGACTTACCACCTGGCATACACCATTGAAGTGACCCGGACGCTTGGCACCCTCCATCACGGTACTTACCGGAGGGAACTCGAAGTGGCGGGTATCCGGTGTAGGATACATCTCCTCTACAGAAGGAGCAAACACATAGTCAGCACCACAAGCCTCGAGGAGCTTGCAGTCAGCATCGAGTGTACGTGGATAACGCTCCAGGTCACCCTTGTCATTAAACTGAGTAGGATTCAGGAAAACGGAAACTACCGTAACACCGTTTTCCTCAACACTGCGCTTAACCAGCGAGGCATGACCCTCATGAAGCGCGCCCATAGTTGGCACGAGGCCGATTTCCTTTCCCTCCTTGCGACGATCGAAAAGTTCGTTCTGGAGGTCAACAATCTTATTGATTACTTTCATCTTCTTATCTGTTTTCGGGTGCAAAATAACAACTTTTTTCTCAAATAAGAAAGAAAAAACCTAAAAATATGCGAATTATTGCCGAAATTATTGAATTTCAGAAGAAAAATACGCCTTTTTGGAGTTTTTTTTGTACCTTTGCACCTAATTCGTAAGAATAAAAATTAAATTTATGGCAAAGAAAGTATTATTTATCAATCAGGAGATCGACCCATACGTAGCCGAGACCCACATGTCTATCATGGGACGCGAATTACCTCAGAAGATGCAGGAAGCTGGCTTTGAGATTCGCACCTTTATGCCTAAATGGGGCACCATCAATGAGCGTCGCGGCCAGCTGCACGAGGTGATTCGCCTGTCTGGTATGAACCTTATCATCGATGACACAGACCATCCGCTGATCATCAAGGTTGCATCTATACCAACAACACGTCAACAAATCTATTTCATTGATAACGACGATTACTTCACCCGCCGCCAGATGGCAGCCGACGAGCAGGGTGTGGAATATACAGATAATGGAGAGCGCGCCATCTTCTTCGCACGTGGTGTACTGGAAACCGTGAAGAAGCTTCGCTGGCAGCCAGACGTCATCGTATGTCAGGGCTGGGTAAGCGCAGTGGTTCCTTTCTATATCAAGACAGCATACGCTGAGGAGCCATCCTTCGCCAACTCAAAGGTGATTCTCTCACTCTATACCAACGAACTGAAGGGCGACCTCGGCACACACTTCAAGCGCTGCGTGGAGTTCCGTGATGCCAAGTCGGAACTGCTCGCTGACTACAAGGAGGACTTCGACTTCACAGAGCTGGGCAAGATGGCCATCGACTACAGCGACGGTGTGATTGAAGGCGAAAGCCTGGCAAACAGAACTCTATTGGATTATGCCAATGAGAAGAGCAAGCCAACCCTCTCTTATCCTGGCGAGGACTTTGCGGATGCCTACAAGACATTCATCAACGAAGTATGCCCTGATGAGGAGTAAGCTTCAGAAATTAGACACATTTCAAGGATAATGAAGATTTTAAGACTATTTACAGCGTTATTTATAGCAGCGATGACTATTGCTGCATGTGATGACACCACCGACAACATCGGATCGTCGATCACCAACGACGTTGATAACATCGCTATCAATGACCAGGTGTTCAACGTCACCTCACGCTCCATTGTTTCAGACCCGGTTCTGAGCCGAAACAATACGGGTATGATCGGTAAAGTGAAGGACCCTGAGACCCGCACCTACGTAGCTGGCGACTATATGACCCAGTTTGGCGTACTGTCATCATTCAGTCTGGACACTCTGGAGTACATCCGCAATGCACACGAAGGCAGGATCGAGGCGGACTCATGCTATCTCCTGGTTTCATACAAGACTACATACGGTGATACCCTCGCACCGATGAAGGCTACTGCCTACGAGATGAGCAAGCCGATGAGCGAGGATCAGGAGTATTACTCAGACTATGATGCCTTCAAGGACAACTGGGTGAGCGAGAACAACTATCAGTCGAGCGCCACCTATAACCTGAACAGCACGACGATGGCTTTCAAGATCTATCTGAACAAGCCATATACGGCAAAGGATGGAAAGACCTACAAGAACTACGGTTCTTACGTGATGAATACCTTCGTGGATCACCCTGAGTACTTCAAGACCAACTGGGATTTCCTCAACAAGGTTTGTCCGGGTTTCTATATCAAGAATGCGGGTGGTATCGGAAACGTAGCCAACATCTGGAATACCGAGTTGCAGTTCTACTACAAGATCCAGAAGACGGTGAAGAACTCTGCGGGCAACGACAGTATCGTAACAGGTCTCGCCTTCAACCGCTTTGATGGTACAGAAGAGGTATTGCAGCTCAATAAGATAACCAACGACACCAAGACATTGGCTAACTTGGCAAGCGATGAGAGCTGCACCTATCTGAAGTCACCAGCCGGCATCTTTACAGAAGTAACACTGCCAGTAGAGGATATCATGAAGGGGCATG
>OCQZ01000298.1_pt1 | contig 15343 bp, 15 predicted proteins | sample 1538921 | NCBI WGS metagenome assembly OCQZ01 (sample SAMN03418269, study PRJEB22391) | human gut metagenome | biome: human-gut; feature: organic feature; material: feces | host: Homo sapiens | place: Tanzania | collected 2013-01 | reverse complement strand
GGGGAGGTGTGAGAGATGAAAGTAAAACCGAGAAACCTTGGAAAAACCTACATTGACAAGACCGGTGTGCGCAAGTTCCGTGAGTGGAGGGGCATAAAGGATACGCTTTACGATTACGCATGGTGGTGCGTCATGTGGAAGGACATGATAAAGTTCGTCCTCAAATCGCCCGTACAGGTCGTTAAGGGCATATTCAAATACCGTTGGATGCTTACATATCTCTCGCTGCCGCAGTTTCTTGACCGTCAGCTTGAGGGTATGAGGGGCATACAGCTCAAAGCGGGACACATCCTTTACGACGTCATCGTAAAGCACACGATAGACATCATCGGCACCGAGTTTGACGCAGACCAGAAGCTCGGCGGCGACAAGGCGCTTGCCGAACGCATAATCTGCTTTGACGAGCTTGTCCCCACCGAGATCATGGCGGGCTTCCCGAACCTCATCGGCATTCCGGTGCAGACCATCCCCATCTTCCTCAGCTCGATGATAAATCAGCACATTTCTGAAGTTTACCTCGACTCCATCGAAAACTTCGGCGTTCCGGCGGACGTTTGCCCGCTCCCGTCGGCGGAGTCGGGAATCGCCATCGAGGGCGATTACCCCATATTCGGAAAGTGCTTCATCTCCTGCAATATGCCCTGCGACGGCAGCGTTATGACCAGTGCGTATCAGGACAGATACTTCAAGCTCCCGACCTACTGCCTCGGCGTTCCGCTGCGCTATAACGACGAAGTCGATGCACAGGAATACGCCATCGAGGAGATAAAGGGCTGCATTGCCTTTATCGAGGAGCAGACGGGCGAAAAGTTCGACTGGGCTGCATTCAAGACCGCAATGGATAAATATAACGAGGTCACGCAGTTCCACTTCGACCTGTGGGATATAAACCGCACCGATTACCCGCAGGTAACGGGCAACGTGCCTTGGCTGTACCGTATGTACTCCTTCCACCTGCACGGCGGCATGGACGACCGCTTCCTCAAGGCGGATGACAAGGTCCGTAAGCTCATGGAGGACGGCTACAAGAAGAAGTTGCCCTGCACCTTGGAGATGCGGCACAAGGCGCTCGTGTGGTCGTGTCCGGCAAACTACTACACCAACTTCTCGAATTGGCTTGAGCAGTGCTGGGGCATCGTCTCCGTCATGGACATGGAGACCCACGTCGGCAACGTCATGGTCGATACCTCAACGCAGGAGGGCCTGCTTTTGGGACTGGCGCAGCTTTATCAGCGCACCACCATGCGCAAGCACACCAAGGGCGGCTACAAAAATGCGCTCAACGAGATGTGGAGCATAGCCGATGCATTCAACTGCGACACGATAATCATGTACGATCAGATCTCCTGCAAGGGAATGGACGGACTTCAGGGCATGTTCGACGAGCAGGCGAGAGAGCGCAACATCAACTTCATTTGGGTGCAGCAGGACCTCATGGATCCGAGGACCATATCCCGCAGGGATATGCGCAATCAGGTAAACTCCTACATGACCTCCGTTCTGCGTGAGGAACCCCTTGACCCGACGCTCGTTGACTTCGACGACTGCGACGCATTTTGATACAGAATCACACAAAAGACCGACACCAAAGCTTTGGCGTCGGTCTTTTGTGCAATATGCTGCAATTATTTTTGTTTACTTTAGCGTTTTGACGGTATATAATGCCTTTGAAAAGACTGAAAGCAAGGTGCGTGAATACCATTGAAGAAAATGACGAGAGTTGCGCTCATAACCTCCGGCGGAGACTGCCAGGGGCTCAACGCCGCCATGCGTGGCATAGGAAAGGCACTTTACAATAGGATAAGCGATCTTGAGATATTCGGTATGTACGACGGTTATCGCGGGCTTATCGACGGCGACTACAAGTTCATGGAGCCGAAGGACTTCTCCGGCATCCTGACCGAGGGCGGTACCATACTCGGCACCTCAAGACAGCGCTACATTCCGGGGAAGGACATCGTTGACGAGGAAGGCAACAGTCTCATCCCCGTCATGAAGGATACCTACAACCGCCTAAACCTCGACTGCCTTGTCATCATGGGCGGCAACGGAACGCAGAAAAGCGCAAAGCTTCTGATGGATGCGGGAATGAACGTCGTAACCCTGCCCAAGACGATAGACAACGACATTTGGGGTACGGACGTCACCTTCGGATTCCAGAGCGCGGTGGATATTGCGACGAACGTTATAGACTACATCCACTCGACCGCAAGCTCTCACAGCAGAGTGTTCCTTGTGGAGCTTATGGGCAGGGACGCAGGCTGGCTCACCCTAAACGCCGGCATCGGCAGCGGTGCGGACATTATCCTCATTCCGGAGATACCTTATGACATCAATAAGGTAACGGATGCGATAGAGCGCCGTCGGAAGATGGGCAGCGCCTTTTCGATACTCGCCGTGGCGGAGGGCGCCAAGAGCATTGACGATCAGGTGCTTTCCGAGGAGGAGAGCCGCCGCAGACGTGAGGAGTCGAAGCATTCCACTATCTCCTACGAGATAGCAGACCACATCGAAAAGACGCTCGGCAGGGAAGCGAGAGTCACCATCCCCGGTCATTATCAGAGGGGAGGTCCTCCGTGTCCCTACGACAGAGTGCTTGCCACACAATTCGGTACGGCCGCAGCGGAGCTTATCGTCAACCGCAATTACGGTAGAATGGTTGCCATGCAAAACGGGGAGATCGTTTCCATCCCTCTGGAGGAAGCGGCAAGCAAGACGAAGTTCCTGCCGCCGGATCACCCCCTGATCCAGGTCGCAAGGGACATTGGCATTTCATTCGGAGACTGATAAAAAGCGGAGATAAAATGAAAAAAACATATTTAAAAGCGGAATTGTGGGACAGAATGCAGCATCTCATGCGTCGCTATTACGATGGGATGGAGCATTCCGCCCTGTACTATGACGGTCACATTGACGAGGACATTTTCAGAAAAGCGCTCGTCCACATGACGGACAGCGTTCCCGTTCTGCACAGCAGGTATTGCAGCGGTCTTGTGACGCCGCACTGGGAGGTCTGCGACTACTCGCCGGAGGACATTCTCGTCGTTCGGGAGAGCGAGGACCTTGAAGCGGACACCTTCCGCTTCTTCGATAACGTCATTCCCGCAAGCAGCAATTTGCAGTACCGTGCGGAGCTTCTGTACCACGAGGACAAGACCGCCGTGCTGCTGCTCATAAACCATATGTGCTTTGACGGCGGCGACTATGCGTACTTTATGAACGCCCTCTGCGCAAGCTACAACAGACTGCTGCGAGGCTTAGAGCCGGTCGAGGTCAAAAACGGCAGCCGGGCATATCACATGATGTACGAGGGCATGGATAATGAAATGCGGCGCAAGGTCAAGGGACTTTACCGCAACATCAGCGCAACGAGCGAGAAACACCATCTTCCGTATGCAAAGCGCAGCAAGGACGATGTGCAGATCTTTGTCCGGCGCAAGATAGACCCTGAGCTGTTCGTACGCATGAAGGAAGCCGGAAAGCGTGACGGCGCTACCGTGAACGATGTTCTTCAGGCGGCGTTTATACGTTCGCTGTACGAGATATGCCGTGTGCCGGAGCATGACGGCATACACGTCTCTAATATGTTCGACCTGAGAGTGCATATACCCAACGCACACAAAATCACCGGGCTTACAAACCACACGGGCTACTTGCAATGCGCCGTTGAAAACAATGAGCCGAGTATGCACGAGATGGTCAAAAAGGTGAGCGAGGGCATGAAAAAGGCAAAGTCCGACCCTTATGCGGGAATGTACGGCATACCCCTTTTAAAGCTTGCCTACACAATTTTTCCGGAAGTGTTTGCCAAGACCGCAATACGCATCGGTTACAAAAACCCGCAGTTCAGCATAAGCAACATCGGCGTTTTAAAGGGCGAGATGCTCTCGCTCGGAGACGCAAAGCTGGTTGACGCATTCATTACAGGCACCGTGAAGCATAAGCCATATGTCCAGCTCTCATCGTTCTCGCTAAACGGGACGATGAACCTCATAAGCACCGTTAAGGGCAGCGCCGAGGACAGAAAGCTAATTGAAGCGATGCTCGACTGCGTGCTTGCGGAAGTGAGACGGTACGCTGAGGAAAACAGCCTTTGCGCCGCAAACTGAATATAAAAAATGCGATGCTTTTGCATCGCATTTTTTGTGCTCTTAATAGCCGAAGGGCTTTTTCTGCTGCTTGCACCATGTCCTGAGTACAAAGCGGGTGGGCAGAAGCTTCACGCCGAGAACCTGAAGCCGCTCCGGGAAGCCGAGTACCGAGACCGCCTTGCCCTTGTGCATATCCCGAACCGCCTTTTTAATGACATCTTCGGGACCGTAGTAGCGGTTAAAGTAGCTGACGGTGCTGTCGTGTATGGCGTGGCTGAAAAACTCCGTCTTTATCCAACCGGGGCATACCGCCATGACCTTTATCTTACGCTCGCAAAGCTCGACCCTCAGCGCCTTCGAGAAGCTGAGAACGTATGCCTTCGATGCGCCGTAGACGTTGATGTACGGCACGGGCTGGAAGGACGACATCGAACCCATGTTGTAGATCTGCGCACCGTCGGGCATATAGGGGAGGGTGATATAGGTCATTCCCGTCAGCGCACGGTCGTTAAGGTCAATTATCTGGAGCTGCTTTTCCATGTCCATTTCGGTGTAGGTGCCGAAAAGACCGAAGCCTGCGGCGTTTACAAGCACCTTGACGCATGGCTTTTCCTTATCCAAAAGCTCGGCAAAGACACGGAGACTGTCACGGTCGAGGAGATCGAGCGCAACGGGGCGGATCTTTGCACGCACCTTGTCCTGAAGCTCAAGCAGCCTGTCCTCCCTGCGGGCGATAACCCACAGCTCGTCAAGCTCCATGTCCTTGTCTATTGCATAGACAAACTCTCTGCCCATGCCGGACGAAGCGCCGGTGATAACAGCAATGTTCATCGTTTAAGCCTCCTTTGCTTTTATAAAGCCGTGCAGTCCGACGGTGAGCATATCGGCGAGAGAGCGGGCAAGCACCTCCGGCGTTACGGGGTAGTCGCCGAGAAGCCACATGTTGTAGGTGTGCATGACGCCGCCCGAAATAAAGCGGGCGCAGACCTCGGCGACCTCTCTGCTGCCGAATTTTTCAACAAGAGCCTCGTCCTCAAGAATAAACTTTGTGAGCCAGTCCTTGAGATTTATGCCGAGGTCGTAGATATTTATGAACTTAAAGACCCGTTTTGCGGGGTCCTTACTTGCAAGCATGAATTCCGCCGCCATGAGCATGATGGGGTAGGGGTCCTCCGCAAGCTCACCGGCTTTGTAGTCACCGAACAGCGTGTCGGCGTGAGCGTAGAGATCATCGATAAGCGACTGGCGCACGTCCTCAAGATTCTTGAAGTGCGCATAAAATGTGCCTCGACTTATATTCGCTCTTTTGAGCAGCTCGTTTACGGTTATGCTTCCGAAATCCTTTTCATACATAAGCTCAAGCAAGGCGTCCTTAATCGCCTTTCTTGACTTTTCAACCATCCTGTTAGTTCCGGCCATAAGTACCCTCCGATCAATATCAGTCTAAATAAGTATAATTATAAATTATATGTATAATTCTATACTAAGCTTTCCAAAAATGCAATACTAAATTTATTTTGCAAAAACAGTATAATAATTTACCCCTAAATCAATAATGATTTAATTATGGATAAAACACGGCGAAAAGTATATTTAACTGTTGACAAAATGCAATACATAGTATATCATTAAACAAAAACACATCAAAAGTTTATACAGTTAAATTCGCTCGGACTTTTCCCCTAAGCATCCTATTTCCCCCCTCCAAAGAAAAAGGCTTCCCTTTCTTCATCCGGGCGTTTTAAAAAGACTGCCGGAGCGTATGCTTCGGCAGTCTTGTCGTTGTTGTGAGATTCAGTCGAGCCGTCTTGCAACGAGGATAAAGCGCCCGTCGTCGGAGTGATATGAGCAGGTAGAGAGTGTCAGTATCCTGTCGCCGGGCCTCAGGGTGACCCCGGTGTCGTACAGGCGGTTTTTCTCAATGAAGTCGCAATACTTTTCAAACGACTCCTCGTCGTTTGCACCGACGTATTCGTAGTAGCGGAAGCCCGTCTCCTCGTCACCGCCGAGATCGGTGTATATTGCCGCCACAAGCTCATAGTCGTGCTTTTCGTATATCGTGTCGAAGTGTATAGTCGAGTGCTCAAGCCCAAAGTCCTCGGATGCGTACTTGAGCAGATCGGCAAACATGGTGCCGTTGTGCATATTGTGACCGTAGATTATGAGATTGTCCGAGGTGTCGATGTCGCAGTATTCGTCAACGAACAGGCAGCCGCCGGTCGCATGATTACCGTAAAAGTCCGTACGCAGGTACTTTTCGATCTCGTCGGGAGCGTACATGACCACATAGTCTATTGCCGTGCCGTCGATCTTCAGCCAGCCGATGGTGTCGTGGTTCTCCGCATATACTCCGGCGTACTCGTCCAGCACTTCGGCGACTTTTGTGCCGTTGTTTTTGAGGTCACGCACATCTTCGTTCGTCTGCTTTTCCTTTGCCGAGGAAATAAGATAGACGATTATCGATGCGGTGCAGACGAGAAAAACGGTCAGAGACACTATTCTGATTATCTTAGTTAGATTCATAAAATCACCAAATAAAAAATAGGAGACGGTATTCCGTCTCCTATTTTAAATAATTATCAAGAATAAGTCAACCGATCACCCACATTTGATCAGTCGTTCTTCTTGCGGTATGTTGCTGCAAATGTAGTCAATGCGATAACGGCAATTACCCACAGAAGCTCGTAGTGACTGTTGTCACCTGTCTTGGGAGAATCCTTGGGTTTGTCACCGCCGCCATTGGGGTCGTCACTGTCATCCTTGGGACCGGGGAAGTCGGGCTTATCGGGATTCGGCTTGTCCGGATTCGGCTTGTCGGGATCTTCACCGCCACCGGGGCCCGGATTGTCAGGATCTTCACCGCCACCGGGGCCCGGATTGTCAGGATCTTCACCGCCACCGGGGTTCGAATTGACACGGTCGCCGAGACCTGCCCAAATACCGACTACATGACCGCCCAGAGGTCCGAGCATCAGGATGTCGCAGGAGTCGGCTCTTACGGTGTTGTCAATACCGGGGATCATGGTGCCGGTATAGAAAAGCTGAGAGCCTTCAACGGTAAGATCGGCGGTTTTCCAGAAGTTGTTGGTATAAGTTCCGGAAGAGATCGTAACCCTGACGTTAGCGGGGAGGCGAACATAGCCGAGCCTGCCGACGAGATCCTGCTTGGTGAGAGTCTGATGATATCCCCAAACGGGGCAATCAAAGGTAATGGTCGCATCATCGGGAAGGAACATATAGTTCTCTATCAGCAGATAGAAATGCGGATTGCCCTTGAAGTTATAGCCCTCTGTGGAAAGATAGTCGTCATCTACCGTTCCCCAGATGTCGTCCGAAATATCGTCCGCATAAGCCTGAGAACTCAGCGAGAAAGCAGCAATCAGTATAACCGCAAGCACTACGAGGAAGCCGAAAAACAGCTTCGTGCGCTTGGCAGTATTTGACATGTCGTTCAATTTCCTCCTTTCTCCAGTTATCACATCAGGCAGGGATGATCACTGAAATTGCCCCTTGCAGCACACAAATCACCCGTTGCCGTCTCAGCGCTTCATCCCGAAGGGACTCGGCGAAAAAGGCTCAAAGCTCAACGATAGCTGCGTAGGGCGCAGTAGTTCACATTACTAACTGATGATCATGCCCATGTTACAATATTTCCGTGTAAAAATCAAGAAAAAAAAGACGCCAAGGCAAATTTGTCTGTACCGGGACAGCGTTCTGTGTCATTTGATACGGTTTGAGCGCCGCCGACGGAAATAAAAAACATACTCATTGTTCAATCCTGCGCTTGTAATTCGTTAAGGCTTGTGATATTCTAAATATTGCAGCTACGTTGTATTTCATTTAAAGGACGGTCCCACATCCGTCCTGCCGATTGAGATAGCTGCGGCACTGCGGATCTTGCGAGGCAGGATGTGGCACAGCGCTTTGAGCGGGTGCCTGCTTCCCGTCGTGCTTCGGATTTGATGCAATGTCGTAAATACATGCTCCCGCAATCACGCTTTGGCGACGCAGACGCCGGGGCGTTAGCAAACGGGGGGAGAATAAGCTCGGTTCCGGCGCTTGAGCGAAGATTGAGCAGCTTTGCTTAAACATAAGGACCGAAAGCGGCAGGCAGGCGCACAGCGCCTGCCTGTTGCTTTCTTTATCTAATTAAAAATACATTACCTTAACTCGCTTGCCCATCTTTTTGAGACAGTCCGCAAGCTGCTTTACGATGGAGGACTTGACGTTGAAGTTTATGGGCAGGTCGCTGTGAGCGGGGTTCTCGGCGCAGCCGATAAACATATTGATGTCCGTCGCTTCCTCGAAGAGCATTCTTGCCGCAAGGGAAGCGCCGTCCTTTTTATAGCTCCACTGCTTGAAGCTGTCGTTGTCCTTGAGGTAGTTTTTGGCATATTGGAGTATGCGGTCGATGGTGATGATGCCCTCGGTAACGAGATCGACGCCCTCGATCTCCGAGGTCGGAGGTATCTCCGGGTCGGGGGAGACGTAGTTCACCTTCACGGTCTCGTGCAGGTACTCGGCAGCAATCGACGCCGTCGTTCCGCCGCAGACGATGTGCTTGCCCGTCTTTGCAAAGAACAGAGCCATCATTCTGTGATTGTCGTCACGGCTCTTGGGAGGACCTATCGCAATGTTCATCGGCTTGCGCTGCCTGATCTTTACGACGCAGACGGTGGCGTCGTCAAAGGGCTTGCCGCCGTAGAGTCTACTCGTTTCGTCGAGGATGATCGAGGTGAGCGTCTTTGCGGTGAAGCCGGCATCCCAAAGCGGTGCAACGTAGGATATAAGCCCGTCACGATCCCAGCTCTCGTTTAACACTCCGTCGCTGCTGGCGTAGAGAACGCCGTCGGACATGGCGATAAAGGTGTCGCCGTCACGGAGATTAAGCCCGGAGTGGTAAATGGTCTTTTCACCGATGCGCATGGTGTTGAGCTGCATCTCGTAATTTTTACCGTCACGCAGCAGAATGACGTTCGGGTTTTCGTACTGGATTATGTCGGCACGGTCGTTGTTCACGAGACGGATTATCGTAAAGGTCGAGAATGCGGACTTCCGCTCGGAGCAGATAGGCAGGGTGTCGGCTATGGTCTCCACGGCGTCCCGAATGTCGAGCCCGGCTGCGAGCATGGTGGAAATGATCTTCGAGGTCAGGGTGGAGAGAATGCTCGCCTTGACGCCGCTGCCGAGTCCGTCCGCAAGGACGATGATGGTACTGTTGTCGTTTTCGGCAATCTCGACATGGTCGCCGCAGAGCTGCTCACCGTAGTGATTTATGCTCAGGTAACCGATGTCGGCGCAGAGATTATTCATCTTCATCTAAGCTCATCGACTCCTTCAGCTTTGTCAGCGCAATTTTGGTCTCGGCGGTCGTCTCGCCGAGGAGCGAGGCGATCTCCTGAACTATCCTCATCTGATTTTCGACCACACGGTCTGCGACCTCGGCGGTCTTGACGCTTATCTCGTGCTTCCTTATCGCTTCCTCTTCCTCCTCGGTAACGTCGCTTATTATGTCGATAAGCATTTTGGAGGAGCGGTCATGCACGATGGTCTGCTCAAAGTATTTGTTGTAATCGGAGAAGTAGCTGCGGTACTTTTTGAGTGACTTTCCCGTCTCGATGACGGTGAAAAACGGAGCGGTGTCAAGTATTCTGACGACGCTCTCGCCCAAAACGTCGGACTCGTGACCGATGTTCAGAAGCTTCAGAGCGGGACGGTTCAGCTCCTGAACCTCAAGGTCCTCGTTTACGACGATGACGCCGCTGGGCATATTGTTCAGCACCTTGCTGCTTATCCTCTCGGAGCGCTCTCTGATGGAGGGCAGGCACATACTGTAATCCGCAATGCCCCGGTAAATGGCGATCGCCTTTTCACGGCAGGTGTCGTAGCCGCAGGAGCCGCAGTCCAACTCGTCCTCCTTGGTGTTTTTGCCGAGCTTTGCGAGTATTGCACGGATCTCGCTCTCCGTGGGCATCGGGAGCTTGACGGGGGAGCCGCTGTGCGTGGTGTAAAGCTCGCCCTCCGGCGGCTGCTCAACGTCAAAATCCTCCTTGCCGACGTTCACAAGCACCGAGCAGATGTGACGCACGGGGGAGTTTATGTACTTTTCCATGATGGGGCCGTCGATACAGCTTCCGTCGCAGGTCGCCATTTCGATAAAGCACTTGTGTATGCCGCCCTGCTGAATGTCCCGCAGAGCATTGAGACAGCTCTTTGCGCCGTTGACGGGGAGGTACTGGTAGCCATCGGGCTTATCCATGCAGGCGAGCATTCCGCCGGTGACAGGGAAGCTCCTCGCTCTGCCGGCGACGCTTTCGCCGAACTCCTTTTCGATCTCGATCTTTGCGGAAAGACGCATCTGGTCGAACTCCTCAAAGGTGAGAACGGCGTCAACGCAGGTGCCGGCAGCCTCCTCCTTCTTGGAAACACAGGGGCCGATGAACACGACCTTTGCGTCGGGAATGCGCTTTTTTATGTCCTTTGCGTGGGCGATCATAGGGGAGACGACGGGAGCAAGATACTGCTTCAGGTCAGGGAAATGCTTTTCGACAAGCAGATTTACCGAGGGACAGCAGGAGCTTATAATGACGTCCTGCTGACCGACCTTGAGCATATGCTCGTACTCACGCTTCACGACGGTTGCGCCGATGGCGGTCTCCTCGGCATCGGCAAAGCCCAGCTCACGCAGAGCCTTGCGTATGGAATTTTTGCCGCAGCCCTCCCAGCAAGCGTAGAAGGAGGGGGCGACGCTTGCGATAACGGGGGCGCTGCCCTGCAGCATAACCTTGACCCGTTCGGTGTCGTCAACTATCTCCTTGGCGTTTTGCGGGCAGACGACGAAGCACTGACCGCAGAGGATGCACTCGTCCTCGATGATGCGGGCCTGGTTGCCGGTAAAGCGGATAGCCTTGACCGGGCAGCGGCGAATACAGCGATGGCAGTTTTTGCAGTTTGACTTTTTAAGCTTCAGAACACTTGGCATTTACATTTACCTCCGTGCCGTTATAAATACATTGTAACATATCGGGCATTGTCTAACAAGGAAAATGCACAATGTTGACAATTATTTTTGCACGGGGTATAATCAACAGGATTTTATAACGGAGTGATAGCCATGCTTCAGGAAGCAATAATCACAAATATAAGAGAGGACGGACTTGCGGAGGTCGTGGTAGAGAGATCGGGGGTCTGCGGCGGAAATTGCAGCGAATGTGACGGCTGCCGCTACGATAATCTTATGAAAACGCTTGTCCGCAACCCCATCGGTGCGCACCGTGGTCAGCACGTTTATATCGAGATGCCGACCTTGGGCGTTTTGAAGGGCGCTGTATTTATATATGTACTGCCGCTTGTCATGCTTTTTGCGGCGTACTTTGTTGCAGCCCTCTTCGGCGCAGGCGAGGGCGTGCGCATAGCCACGGCGTTCGGCGGAGCCGCTCTCGGCATCATGATCGCCGCACTGCTCGGCAAAAAGCAGCACGGCAAAAACCCGACTCCCGCCGAGATCGTGAGCGTTATCGACGATCAGGAGGAGCTGTGATGAACGCCGAAAAGACGAAAATGGCCCTGACCGCAAACAAAATATTTGTACTGCTGCTGCTTCTGATAATGCTCGCAGGGCTTGCTGCTACGCTCTTTTTTCCCGACGACATAAACGGGTATGAGAACCGATATGCGTACAAAATTGCACCTCCGACGCTTTCCTCCGTTGCCGACTGAAGCTTTCAGGACGGCGTCGAAAACGCACTTTCGGATCAGGTGCAGTTTGCGGCAGCAGCCAAGAAGGTGTACAATTTCACTGTAGCTGTCGCTGCGGCTCCCGCAACAATGGCGCTTGAGGACTATTTCGGCGCAGACGACTACGTTTACTACAACGGATCGAGGTTTTACAACGGGAAAATCCTCTTTTACATACACATACTCTCTTGCCGAACGCTCTGCCGCTCTTGACGCAAAGGCGGAGAACATTAACGAAACCGCTGCAAAGCACCCGGAGCTTGAATTCTTTGTTTATTACATAGAAAAAGATACCGACATTGATATGATAAGCGGGGTAAAGCCCGGTTTGTCCGACTACTTTTTGCCGCAAATCAATATCCCGGAAGAGAATAAGGGCTGCTTTAGAGTGGACTCCTTTGATGTGTTTGACAAGTATTTTTACGACACCGACCATCATTGGAACTACAACGGCTCTTACCTCGGCTATACGCAGGTGCTTTCCATGATAAGCGGCGATGAAGCGATAAAGCCGGATGGAGTGTATCATTCAGGGCAGTTTTTTCCGGAAGCAAGACATTCGGTATGGGCAATTTCTTTAAGGACGAAATGTCGATCTACCGATTTGACTATCCCGCAATGACTATCACCGTAAACGGCGTTCCCGCAGAGGACTACGGTGCGCAGAGCCGAAGTACATTTTCCTTATGCTCGCATCAACGCTCGCTGCATGGCTTTGCGGTCTTGCAATAGATCGGTTTGCGGATAACAAAAAGCGCAGCCGTTTCTTCCTCGTGCTGTCTGTTGTGCTGCTGCTCGGAAGTCTTGCGGTGTTCAAATATCTGAACTTCTTTGCCGACAACCTGTATAAGCTCGGCGTCACCGCACTGAAAATACGCACCATTGCGCTGCCGATAGGCATAAGCTTCTACACCTTCCAGATCTACTTCGACTTCTCCGGCTACAGCGATATGGCGATCGGCTTGGGAAGGATATTCGGCTTCCACTTCCTCGAAAACTTCAACTATCCCTATATCTCGAAATCGGTGACCGAGTTTTGGCGGCGCTGGCACATAAGCCTGTCAACGTGGTCTGTGACTATGTGTACATACCCTTGGGCGGCAACCGTGTGCCGAAGGGACGTTGGATACTGAACATCCTCATTGTTTGGACGCTCACGGGCTTTTGGCACGGCGCACAGTGGAACTTTGTGCTGTGGGGACTTTACTATGCGGTACTGCTGCTTGCGGAAAAGCTTATTTGGGGCAAGTTGCTCCTAAAGCTTCCGAAGCTGCTGCAGTGGCTGTATGCGATGTTTTTCGTCGTCGTCGGTTGGGTACTGTTTGACCTGACTGATTTTGCACAGCTTAAATATGCGCTTGACATCATGTTCTCGTACACGCCGACGAATTGGAGCCTGCTGCTTGCATCCGACACCACGAAGCTGTTTTCGGCGATATTCATTATCCCGGCAATCATCTTCAGCTTCCCGGTCGCAAAGAAGCTCCGGGTGGGCGACGGTACCGTGTCGAATGTGGCAGTTAACATTGTCTGCCTGCTTCTGCTTGCGGCCTGCATCATGTTTATAATAAGCTCCTCTTATAATCCCTTTATCTACTTCAGATTCTGACGAAAACTCCCGCCAATGGCGGGAGTTTTGACGTATGAAAGAAAAGCTTTGCTTTTGCGGGTGAATTGTGATAACATATATCAGTTAATGAAATTACTGGAGAGAATACAATGGCAGATATGACAAACGAAATACGCCGCCGGCGTACTTTTGCAATAATCTCGCACCCGGACGCCGGTAAAACGACGCTGACCGAAAAGCTCCTGCTCTACGGCGGGGCGATTCAGCTTGCAGGCTCCGTTAAGGGCAAGGCTACCGCTCGGCATGCGGTGTCCGACTGGATGGAGCTTGAAAAGCAGAGAGGTATCTCGATAAGCTCCTCGGTCATGCAGTTTGAGTACGAGGGCTACTGCATCAATATACTGGACACACCGGGACACCAGGACTTTTCGGAGGACACTTACAGAACGCTCATGGCAGCGGACAGCGCCGTCATGGTCATTGACGCAGCAAAGGGCATCGAACCTCAGACGAGGAAGCTTTTCAAGATATGCGCCATGCGTCATATCCCCATATTCACCTTCATAAACAAGCTCGACCGTGAGGCGAGAAGTCCCTACGATCTTATGGAGGAGCTTGAAAACGAGTTCGGCATCGGCACCTATCCGATGAATTGGCCGATAGGCTGCGGTATCGACTTCAAGGGCGTGTACGACCGTGAGAAGCGTGAGATACTTGCGTTCAACGAATTCCACAGAGGTCAGAACAAGATAAAGGCGATCGAGTGTACGCTCGACGAGACAGATAAGCTTGACGAGCTTATCGGCGAAAAGCTGCGCCGCAGCCTGACCGACGACATCGAGCTGCTCGACGGAGCGGGCTATGAGTTCTCGATAGACGAAGTGCGCTCCGGCAAGCTCAGTCCCGTGTTCTTTGGCTCTGCGCTGAATAACTTCGGCATTGAGCCGTTTTTGGAGAGCTTCCTGCGCATGACTATGCCGCCGCTGCCGAGAATAGCGGGGGATGAGATCATCGACCCCTTTAGCGAGAAGTTCTCCGCATTCGTGTTCAAGATACAGGCGAACATGAACAAGGCGCACCGTGACAGGATCGCATTCATGCGCATCTGCTCCGGCAAGTTTGAGCGTGACAAGGAGTATTACCACGTTCAGGGCGGCAAGGCGATACGTCTTGCACAGCCGCAGCAGCTCATGGCGCAGGAAAGGGCGATAATCAACGAGGCTTACGCCGGAGACATCATCGGTGTGTTCGATCCCGGCATCTTCTCCATCGGCGACACCATATGCGACAAGTCCGAGCGCATCGAGTTTGAGGGCATCCCGACCTTTGCGCCGGAGATCTTCGCCGCCGTGGAGCGTGTCGATACCATGAAGCGCAAGCAGTTTGAAAAGGGCATCATGCAGATAGCACAGGAGGGTGCGATACAGATATTCCACGAGCCGTTTACCGGCGTTGAGGAGATCATAGTCGGCGTCGTCGGCGTGCTTCAGCTTGAGGTGCTGGAGTACAGACTCAAGAACGAGTACGGCGTTGACGTCCGCCGCCGCAGTATGCCTTACGAGGTGGTGCGCTGGGTCGAAAACGAGGAGATAAACATTAACGACTTGAACCTCACGAGCGACACCAAGTGGGTGCAGGACTTTAAGGGCAACAACCTGCTGCTGTTCACCTCCGAATGGTGCGTCAATTGGGCGCTCACCAAAAACCCCGACCTCCGCCTGCGTGAGTTCAATAAAGAGTAATTTACAGAATGTACTTTTATTCAGCCTTGTAAAATGGTATAATTAAACGGAAGTGAGGTGAGCTTATGCCGAAGCAAACGGGAACGAAGCAGATCGCTGCAAACCGCAAGGCGTTTCATGAATACTTTGTCCTTGAACGCTACGAAGCCGGCATAGAGCTTGCCGGCACCGAGGTCAAGTCCATCCGTGCAGGCAACGTGAAT
>OCQZ01000297.1_pt1 | contig 15350 bp, 12 predicted proteins | sample 1538921 | NCBI WGS metagenome assembly OCQZ01 (sample SAMN03418269, study PRJEB22391) | human gut metagenome | biome: human-gut; feature: organic feature; material: feces | host: Homo sapiens | place: Tanzania | collected 2013-01 | reverse complement strand
CCGGTGATGCTGCCGCCGTACATGATGAAATTGCAGCTTTGATGAAGACTCACGCCGTTTCCGAGATATTTGGTTCCACCTGTTGTACCGTGGGTGATCTGGCCGCTGTTCTTACAGTCGGCTAAAGTAAAGGCAGCGCCGGTTGTGTCAACAGTATAAATGACTTCGAACGCATTTTCGTTAGCATTGATCGTAATGCTATTACCGCTTAGACAGAGTGTGATATCCTCCGCGATAGTGATAGGATGCTCCAGAATGAGGTTGGTAGCAAGGTAGTAGGTGCCTTTGGACAGTACGCACCAATAGGCTGCGTCCTCCTTTTCATTGCCGACCCACACGTAACCGTTATTGTCCTGTCTGATCGCCGTCGCAAAGGTGGTCTTGTCGGTCTCATTATGGCCGCCCATGTGGCTGCACGCTTCTCCATTGCCGCAGAGGTAGTGTGTGTGCGGTGCAGACGTTTCAGACTCGCCGCTCGCGAATGCCGCCGCAGGCAGCAGCGTCAGGCACAGGGCCAGCGCCAGAAACAGGCTCAATCCTCTTTTTTCATATTCTCCTGCCTTTTCTGTCAAAGTTTTCTTGCTGGCAAAGCAAGACAATCTCTGTTTTTCTGGTTTGCAAAAGTGAATAGAAATGATTATACAGGCTGCTCTCGCTCCCTTCAATCGACTTGTCGCAAGCATCTTGCTGTTTTCTCTCGAGCGGGGCGGTCTTCCCACGGACCGCCCCGCGAAGCCGTTACGGCTCGATGATGTTGAAGGGGTTGGCCCCGGTGATCGGGAACTGGTTCATATTCTCCATCATCAGCGTCAGCAGCTCTGCGCTGCCCTCGACCTTGACGGCCTTTGCAACCGTTTCCTGATTGTTGGTCAGGATCGCAAACAGCGCATTCTTCGGGCAGGTAATAGACACGTCCGCATCATCAGACAATGTATCCGCATAGACCAGCAGCACACCATTCTTCACGCGGAGCGTGTGCTGTTCGCCCACGTCAGGCAGGATCACGTTCATGGTGAAGTCGCGGTCAGCCAGCGCCTGCTTGTCCATGACAATGGCCATATAGTCAAACAGCATGGGCGCGGAGAGGGCCTTGACCATGTCGCCGGTAGATTTGGTGGAAGCGGTGAAATTGGCGTTTCCATGGCGCAGCTCCTGCGCGGCGGTCAGATATTCGTTGCGCCACGGGCCGGACTCCGCCTGATACCCCAGCTGCTCCAGTGCATCGGCGCACAGAAGCCGCGCATCGGTGTTCGCCGGGTCGGCAAAGACGATGGTGTTTGTGACCTCGGCGACCCACTGATATTCACCCTTGTCAAAATCCGCCTTTGCCATTTGCAGGACCTTGTCAACGTCCCCCAGGTACTCCACCCATTTTTTTGCGCTGTCGCTTGGCATGAGGGGGTTCAGGTTGACAGGGTTGCTGTCATACCAGCCCATGAACTTCTGGTAGACCGCCTTGGCGTTGTGGGCGACCGTCCCGTAGTACTGGCGGGTGTACCAGATTTTATTGAGCGCCTCCGGCAGCTCGATCATGTTGGAGATCTCGTCGCTGGTGTAGCCCTGATTGATATAGGTCAGAGTCTGGTCGTTGATGAACTTATACACGGCAGCCGTGTTGACCATGTAGTCGTTCACCACGTTGTTTCCCCAGTGCGGCCAGTTGTGGGACTGGAAGGTGACCTCCGCGTCCTTGCCGTAAAGGGAAATGGCCTCGGTGATATAGCTTGCCCATGCCGCGCCGTCGCGCACCTCCGCGCCGCGCAGCGTGTAGAGATTGTGGAGCGTGCCGGTGCAGTTTTCCGCCATCCAAAGCGCCTTGTACTGGGGCAGCCACGTGTTCATTTCGGCGGGCGCTTCCGTACCCGGCGTGAGCTGGAACTCCAGCTCCACACCGTCGATCGTCAGCTTTTCGCCGGACTGCGTGATTTCATAGCTGGGCGTCATGAACGAGACCGTTCCGGTGGACTGTCCCATGCCGATGCCCTGCGCCAGCTTGCCGGTCACGCCGGGGGTCAGAAGGACGCCATACTGATAATTGCTGCGGCGGCCCATGCCCTTACCGGCGTAGACATTTTCCTTCACGGAGTGCTCCGTGAAGCCCACAGGCGTGATCACGGGGATCTTGCCGCTGGCGAGCTGATCTTCAATAGAAAGTGTCTCGTCTGCCTTATCCTCTTTCGCCATCACGCCGGCGATGCCGCCAAAATGGTCGGCGTGGGAATGAGAGATGATGACGGCCTTGACCGGGAATTTACCAAGATTCTTTTCGATCAGCTGCATGGCAGCCTGACTGCACTCCACGCTCATCAGCGTGTCAAAGACGATCCAGCCCGTATCGCCCTTGACAACGGTGAGATTTGCCATGTCATAGCCGCGAACCTGATAGATGCCATCCGTCACTTCAAAAAGGCCATAGGCGTGGTTATTTTTCGTGTTCTCCCAGAGACTTGGATTCACACTGTCAGGCGCTTTTTCATAATCGTCCAGGAACGCATATGCTTCCTGACTCCAGAGGATCGTCCCATCCTCGTCCTTCAGTTCCAGTGTTTCCGGCGCGTCGATCAGTCCGCGGGTGGCGAATTCATATTCCTGCTTATCATCGAAGTCAAGTTCATCGTAGACGGCGGCATTTGCCTTTGCCGTAAAGTCTGTGGCGGGCTTGACCTCGGCGGTCAGACCCAGGTCTGCCTTTTCCGCGTCCGGCTCTTTGCGCCCATCCTGCGCACAGCCGACGCAGGACAGCAGCAGCACCGATGCAAGAAGCATTGCTGCAATACGTTTCATAGCCATTCTTTTTCCATCTCCTTATTGTTCGCGGATAACAGGCGGCTGCCAGCTATCCAGTGCTGTCATATCCGGCACATAGATCCGCATGAACAGATGAAATTCCCCGTCGGAAACAGGCAGCCAGTTAGAGGTGTCTTCCGGTGCATCCTTGGACAGGATAATATCCAATGTGCCGTCCGCATTCAGCTTGAAGTCGGAGCGGTCGTTGATGCAGTAGCGGTCGATGGAATTGTCAATGAGGAAATCATCCTCTCCGTAGGCGGTCACGGACCAGAAGCCGCCCTCCAGCGTGGGAGGAAGGGTTTCAAAGTGGAGCGTATACTTCTTTTCTCCGGTCAGCGCTGCGCCGGTCTCATCCACCGCTGTCTTGGGATAGATCGCCACGTCTACGGTGTTGGCGCCAAGCCCCACCAGCGCTACCATCGCGCGGTAGGTATACTCCGTGCCGAAGTCGCCGATGGGCTTGCCGTAATAGATCCACTGACCGAGTTTTTGCGCATACTTCGCGCCGTCGGCGGCAAGCGTGGCGCGAAGCCCCTGAAGCATCTGCGTCCAGCGCTCGGCAGCTCCTTCGCCCAGGATGGCGGCGTCGAAGGTCTTGCCCGCGCCCACATTGATGGCGGAGAGTTTCTTCAGCAGTTCCTCATCCGCATCGGCGGGCGGGTTGACCTGCATCAGAGCGTTCGCCGTATTGAAAAACTCTGCTGGCGTCATGGAAAGCACCTTGTTCACGGGAACAAAGTCATTTTCCTCTTTATAAGCTCCCTGCGGTGCGGTATACTCGCCTCCCTGTACATAAGCCGAAAGCGGCAGGAGCTGCATCTGCTCCTGAATGGCATAGACATTGGGCAGATCCTCGTTCCCGGACAGCACCGTGCGGGTGATCGACCACATCGTTGCGGTGGGCACGTCCACGCGCGTCACACCGTCGGGCAGCTCGCCCTCCCAGCCGGGAAGCGCGATGGCATAAGCGCCCGCCTTGTCCAGCACGGCGGCGGTGTTCGTCCACGCATCCAGAAGCTGCACATTGCAGAAGCGATCCGTTTCCGGCAGAACGAAGATCATAGGCTCTTCACTGATGTCAAGCCATGCCTGCGAATAGACGGTATCGACGTTCGGCGTCACAACGGTGCGGAAAGAGGCGTCCGCCAGCTTTTTTGCATGGTTGAACTGATTGATGGGCGCACGGCCAGTCATGGTTCCGTCCGTATTGGTCGATAATGTTTTGGTTGCGTCGGTCAGCACCAGCGGGAACGCATAGATGTATGCCTCGCTGACCGTTTCCCACACGGTTTCAGTATCCGATGTATCCGGCTGCGTTTTTTCGGCAGAGCAGGCGGAAAGAAGCCCGCAGGAAAGCAGCGTAAGCAGCGATAGTAAAATTGCAAGTATCCTTTTCATGTTGTCCTCCTATGATTCTTTTCTGCTTTGGTCATCTCCATGGAACGGTTTGTGCGTATGGATTCACTATGAAGCCGTTTGTGATCTTCTCTTTATGGTAAACTATCGATTATTCCGCCCCTTTCTTTCTGCAAGCCTTGAAAGCTCTTTTTTGACCGCTTCGATTTGTGGGTCAAACAGCGCTCGCTCGGCAAAGATCATATAATTGTTGATGGCAAGGATCGACAGATGAACGAACGGCGCAACCTCTTTGTCGGTGCAGCCGAGGATCTCCGCAATCCTGCTCGTGTAATAAGGGTATCTTGCCGCAAGCCGCACAAGGGAAGGCTTTACCTTTTCTCCGTATTCGCGCGACACACATACGCTGACCAGAAAGCGCATGGTAGGCGACATTTTATCCGCCAGCTCACCGAGATGATCCATCATGCTTTTGATGTCACTAATATCTTCAAACACGATGGCAAACGCAGCTTTTTCAATTCGACTGATCGCTTCCTCGGCGCAGGCAAGAACGATTTCCTCTTTGGTGGAGAAATAATAGTAGATGCCGCCGTTTTGCAGCTTTGCCGCCTTGCAGAGATCCTTTGTGGTGGTAACGGTCAGCCCCTTTTCGACAAAGCAGTCAAGGCAGACGCCTACAAGCTCCTGTCTCTTTTCAGCTTTCTTTTCTTCCCTCAAAACACAATCCCCCCATTTCTGTGCATTATCCAGTGTTTCTTGTAATAAGATATCAGACTTCAAAAATAAATCAAGTGATTGCTTGAATTAGAGTTATAAATTTACAGGATCTCAACGCTTCATCAAACATCACAACAGTCTTTTTCAGCAGCCGCACCTCCGGCAAGCTCTGGATATACCGAATCGCCGTCCTTGCAAAGACATCGGACTTTATCGTGTCCCACTCCGCCCGCCAGACGATCTCCGCCATGCCGTTATTATTGACGCTTTACACAAATAAGCCGTTAGGATATGAGTGAGACAGCTGAAAAACGGGAAATTGCCATCACGAAATCAACAAGCCGTATTCCCGAGAGGAATATCAAGAGATGAGCAAAACAGGCAGAACGCCGAAGCTGTTTGGCAGAACGGTAGGAGTGAGAACCATGCAGAACGGCGGCCAGCGCAACCGCTAAAGCGGAGATGTGGGCCAGCGTATTGAGGTTTGCCGCGCTTGCGCCGCTGCGCACCCACAGCCGTTCCTGACCTGTGGATTTGAAGCGGGAATTGTAGCGCTCGCACTCTGTGCGCAGGGCGTAAGTCCGTTTAAAATAGAGACAGCTGCGGTCAATGGAAAGCCTGTAGTCATCGGGAACGGTCCTGTATTTCGTGCAGCCCCGGTTTTTCTTCCCATTGTTCCAGTTTTTGTGGCTGCAGGAGCAAACACCGGTTTTGGACCGGCGGAACGGGCAGCAGTATTTCTGGCGGGTACGCCCATTGTCGGTCGTCTTTCCGTCCTTGCGCATGGCGACCCCGGCCTCGCAGACCGGATTACCGGCAGGAAGCGTTTTAGAGGCTTTCGTGCCGCGTGGATTGAGGGGAATAAACGCCTCGCCCTCATAGATTGTTTTTACGGTATTGTAGATGCTTTTCACATCGTAGCCCTTGTCGGCAAGAAAGGTGCATTCCTTTAAGGAGATCACCCTGTCAGCTTCGGCGAGGATCTCAGCGGCGACGGCGGAATCGGCGACATTGCCCGGGGTGGTCAGCTCGTAGAGTGGCAGCCCGGAGATGCAGTCCACCAGCACATGGCTTTTGTAGCCCCAGTAGAACTCATACCGGCGCTCATTGTGCTGGTTGGAGGTAGAGTGGACGCCGAGGGCGCAGTCCGGGTCGCTTTTCGGGTGGTTTTCCTTGGAGAACTTGTTCTTTGCAAAGGATTTTGGGTTGTTCTGCTTCGTGTTTGCCATGACGGGTGTGGAGTCCAGACCAACGAAAGACGCATCCACCACGCCCAGCTCATACAGCTTCCGCACCAGATTGGCCATGATCGACTTCAACGCACCGTTGTTCAACTGCCGCAGGCAGCGGTCATACGTCCAGTAGGACGGCAGCGGCTCCATGATGTTAAAGCCGCAGTAATGGGCGATGATGCGGTTGTTGTCCAGATAATCCATCAGATCTGTGATCTGCGTGAAACCCTCGCATTTCATTACGATAAACGCACAGACCATGGCTTCTTTGGGGAAGCCCCGCCGCCCGGTTGCCGCCCTGGGCAGCGTGAAGTCCAGACTGCTGAAAAGCTTGTCGTAGAACGCAGCGGCGCTTTGGGATGTAAACAATGTCACATCCTGAATGATTTCCTGTCGGTAGATAGCGGCCAGCCCCTTTCTGGTTGGTTTTCTCTCAAGTCAATTTTACCAAAAAGGGGCTCCGCTTTCTATACCATTTGAGTGATTTTCGGTTTCAGCCATGGCCGGAAAGCATTGATATTACTCAACTTTTTGGGTTTTGCTCATAGCTGGAGGAATATCTAAAAAGGAGGGGAAATAAGTGAACATACAGAATCTGCGGTATCTGCTGGAGATCGCCCAGCAGGGATCGGTGACGTCGGCAGCCAAAGTTCTGTATCTGTCCCAGCCCAGACTGAGCAAAAATACGGTGTGGTCATTTTCAAACGGGAGAACAACGGCCTTACGCCCGCGGAGGGGGGACAAGAATTTTTAAAGATCGCCCGGGACATTGTGGAGGAGGCAGAGGGGAAAGAAAAACTGCTGTATTTGGTAGACCAGGCCAACAGCGCCAGAATATCTGCAACCTTTCTGTCCTTCACCTGCGACGTGTTTTTGGAGTATGTAAGGACCTTGGGAGAGGAAGACGGCTTTCGATTTTTCTATAAGGAGACCGACCCCCTGGCGGCCATCGGAGACGTATTCACCGGGGAGTCAGAGCTGGGGGTGCTCCACCTGCACAACGGCGTGATGGAACTGGCCCGGCGGGAGGTGGAGAGCAGGGGGCTGTACATGGAGAAGCTGTCTGATACAGTGCCCCATCTGGTGGTGCGGGTGGGCCACCCGCTGGCAAGACTGAATCGGCCCATCCGGGCGGAGGACCTGTATGGCCAGAGCTTTGTGATTTATCCCGAGCTGGACTGACCGATGCCCGGCGGGTCCAGCGTCCACTCCTCGGTGGAGCGGGGCATGAAGAATATGGACTGGAGCCGGATCGGGAAGATCATCTATATCTCCAGCCGAGGGACCTTTTATGATCTGCTGACCCAGACCGATGCGGTGGCCGTGGGGGCCCAGGCGATGAACAACCAGGAACGGGTGAACCGGGTGATGTCCCTGCCCTTTGACCCGGATTTTTTTGCAGGCTTTGAGGGAGCAATGAACGGGGGGTGTGTACGTCGTGTACCGCCCCGGCCAGGTGCTGTCAGAGGCGGTGGGTGGATTTTTACAGATGCTGCGGCAGGTCCAATACGAATAAAAAAATACCGGAGAGAAGGCAAAGCCTCCTCTCCGGTACTCTTTAAATCTTTCTGCGCATTTCGTTGTGTGGGGTCACGGTGTGGGTCAGGCAACCGTTTCTGTCAAAAACGAAGCAGCAAATTAAAGCTGTCGCATTCATATTTTTCGTTTCAAAAACGCAACGCTGTAATCAAAGAGTACGCCGACACACTCGCTTTCTAAAAATAGATTCCATTCTCCGCAGCTTGAGTGGAACGCACTGCTCCAATCTCTCTTAAGTCCAGTAGGCTAAGCGTCACTTTTTGCGCCCCTCAAGGAAAACCGACACCGCTGCCGCCAGAATAATTCCATAGCCTATATAGCTCAATATATCAGCTGCCTGATTGAAAATCAGCCATCCCCAAACAGCGGCAAAGACAATCTGGGTATAATCAAATATGGATATTTCGGAGGCTGGTGCATAACGATATGCCGCCGTTACAGAAAACTGGCCCAGACAGGCGAAAACCGCAGCGGCCAACAGGAGGATAAACTGCCGCGCCGTCAAAGGCAACGGATGCAGGAGCATTGACGGCAGGCATACGGCACAGGAAAAGGCTGAGAAGAAAAAAACGATCGTGGTCCCATCCTCCCCCTGCTTGGACAAAACTCGCAGCATGGCGTATGCGATACCGCTGAAGGCGGCGCAGCCAAGCGCCGCAAGCGCTGCATCGTTGCTGAAGATATTTGCCGTAGGTTTGATAACAAAGCACGCGCCTACCAGCGCAAGGAAAATCAGTGCATACTGTTTTTGCGTTGCTTTTTCATGCAAAAGCAACGAGGAGACCAGAATAACAAAAAACGGGCTGAGATCAATGAGGATCGTTGCGTCTGAAAGCAGCATTCTGTCCATCGCATAAAAATTGCAGACCACTCCAAGCGTTCCGAATAGGGAACGCGCCAAAAGCGCCGGCAGGTGCGCTTTCTTCACCGTAATGCGCTGCCTGCGCAATAGCAAAATCGTTGAGATCACAAGAATCGCAACAAGGTTGCGGAAGAACGTCTTCTGCATGGCAGGAATGTCTCCTGCAAGCCTCGCAAACATATTCATCGTGCTGAAGTTGAACGCTGCCGCAACGATGAAAAAGATTCCCCGTTTCTTATTGTACATGCTTTGCATCATTCTCCCGTCTCAAGATAATGGTTTCATCATTTATTTAGCACAGAATAATGCGCATGTCAATTGTCATTTTAAGAAAGCCGATCTGCTTCCCGGCAGATCGGCTTTCCGTTTTATTTGTTCTTATGCGCAAAACGATGGTACACATAGGTTTCTTCTTCGATTGCGCTGAGCTTCGTCATGATCTCGTTTGCCCGCTTGTCCTTGCTGACAATATCCTGCAATAAAATGCTGAAAAAAAGCATTGTCGTGCTATAGGACCCGAAGAAAAGATCCTTGGTTGTCGGCAAGCACAAGACCGGATCGGCGAGGCTGCACAGGGGAGAAAGATCTCTATCGGTAACGCCCATAACGCTGAACTTCTTTGCCTTCAATCGCTCCAGCTTAAAAATCAGATTGTGCGGATACTGCGGATACATCACTGTGAATATTTCGATTTTTTTGGGGTCCATCAATTCGATGCTTTCCCATATAAGGTTGTTCTCATCAATTACCGAGGCATCCTTTCCCAACCGTTTGAGCTGGTAGCAGAAATACTCCACCAGCGTACCGGAGACCCGCGAGGCAAGAAAAATGATGCGCTTGGCATCAATCAATCGTTTGAGCATCGCCTCATAGCTGTGGTTTGCAAATGTTTCTTTCAGCGCATCCAGATTTGCCTTTTCCGCATGGATGATCTGGTCAATGTTATCAAGGCTGGACAGATACTCCTGCTGCGATGCCATTGGCGCCGGGTTGCGCACAAAGGTTCGCATCGCATGCTGAAAGCTGCCGTAGCCGCGGCAGCCAAGCGCATTGCAAAAGCGCGAAACGCTTCCCTGACTGATGCCAACCTCCGCCGCCAGTTCGTTTGCTGTCATAAAAAGAATATCGCCCATATTCTGGTCGATATAGTTGGCAAGTCTTCCAAAAACAGGCGCCGTGGCAGCAACCTCTCTCATCTTTGCTTTCAGCGTCTCCAGATCGTGAAAGTCCGGAGAAAAATCCGCTAAATAATCCATCTGTTCTCCCTCCATAGTAATCTATAAGATATCATACCCCAATACGATTGATGAAGTCAATAATTTTTTGTTTGCTATTGACATATTTATCAATCCGTGTTATAAGAATGATATCTTCAATATTAACATCAGATATTGATGAAGAGAATATTCTTTTGGAGGACAGAAAAATGGAAATGATTCATCCCACCCACGATCCTCGACATATGCAGGTAGTGGTGCTGGATGGCGACGATTTCACCATTGAAGAGGTTGTCGCCGTTGCTCGTTACCACGCAAAAGTCGAGTTTGCTCCCGAGTTCATCGAGCGAGTGAACAAGTCCCGCGCTATCATTGATCGCTTTGTTGCAGAAGATCGTCCCGTCTACGGCGTAACGACCGGCTTCGGTGACAATGTAACCAAGCGCGTGACTCCGGAAGACGCCGCCCTCCTGCAGCTCAACATCGCGCGTTCCCACGCCGTTTCCGTAGGCGAACCGCTGAAGGAAGAGCAGGTACGTGCTATCCAGATCGCTCAAATCAACAACAGCGGCCGTGGTGTTTCCGGCGTTTCGATCGAATTGCTCGAAGCGATCCGCGACCTGCTCAATCACAATGTCACGCCCTTTGTTCCCGGCGAAGGCGTTGTCGGCGCACTGTCCACCGAGGGACAGACGACGCTGCCGCTGATCGGCGAAGGCAAGGCCTTCTATCAGGGCAAGCTGATGAGCGGTGCCGAGGCTCTCTCCGCCGCCGGCCTCAAGCCTTATCAGCTCAAGTCCAAGGAAGGGCTGTCACTGCTCAACGGCACGCCGGGTGCAACCGGTCTCGCCTGTCTTGCGACCTATGACGCCATGGAAGCTACCAAGGCCTCCGAGATCATGGCCGCATTCTCTTATGAGACCAACAAGGGCAACATCAAGCACCTCGATCCTCGCCTGCACAGCGTAAAGAACCATTCCGAGCAGCAGGAAAGTGCCGAGAACATTCTCAATCTGCTCAAGGGCAGCGAGATTTCCCAGAAATATGAGGGCTACCGTATGCAGGACGCCTATTCCCTGCGCTGTGTGGCACAGATGATGGGCGGAACCAAGCGTGCCATCAAGGAAGCCTACATTTCCGTGACGGAGGAGCTGAACTCCTGCTCTGACAATCCGGTCATCTATCCCACCGGCGACGGCGATGGCGTAGCTCTCATGGGCGGCAACTTCGACCGCGCCTATCTCTGCATCCACATGGATGCGCTCTGCATTGCCATGACTCACCTCGGCAAGCTGGTTGAGCGCCGCACGGACCGCCTGACCAACCGCCATTTCAGCGACTATCCCCCCTTCCTGGTAAAAAATCCGGGCCTCAACAGCGGCTTTATGATCACGCAGTACACCTCCGCCGGCCTTGTTGCTGAAATGAAGGTCCTCTCCCATCCTGTTTCGGTCGATTCCATTCCGACCTCCGCCAACCAGGAGGACCCCGTTTCCTTTGGCTTCTACGCCAGCCGCAAGGCATGTGAGGTTGCGAAAAAGCTCGAATATCTCAACGCCATCGAGCTGATGACACAGGTACAGGCGATGGACTTCATGGAGGAAGGCGAGCTGAAGCATTCCCCGGTCATTCAGGCCGTGTATGACCTCGTGCGCGCCAAGGTTCCCACGGTGGAAAAGGACCGCCATTTCTATCCCGATATCATGGACATCAACGAGCTGCTCGTCTCCGGCAAGGTCATCGACTGCGCCGAAGAAATCTCCGGCAAGCTGAAGTTCTGATTCGCCGCTTTAACTGAAAAAAACAAAAAAGGGAGGAACCCCATGGAAAACGGAAACATTTTAGTTCTCAGCGAGCGCCAGATCATGTCTGTTCTGGATATGCCTGCGGCGCTGGAAAGCGTGGAGACCTCTCTGCGCGAAATTGCCGAGGGGCGCTGCATCAATCCCATGAAGCTCCATATGTCTCTGCGTCCCGGAATTCAGGGGTATTTAAACTCAATGCCTTCTTGCCTCCTTGCGCAGGATGTCATGGGAGCAAAGCTTGTCAGCGTCTATAAGGACAACGCCAAAAACTTCGGCCTGCCTGTGACGATGGGCACAATCGTCCTCCATCACCCGGAGAGCGGTCTTCCCTTTGCTGTGCTCGGCGGAACGTATATCACCGCCCTGCGCACCGGAGCGGCGGCCGGTGTGGGCGCAAAATACCTTGCGCGCAAGGATTCCCACGTTCTGCTGCAGATCGGCGCAGGCGCGCAGGGACGAATGGGCGCTGAGGCAATTCTCTGCGCAATGGGCACCGTGGATGAACTGCGCGTGGCAGACATATCGCCGGATGCGCTCAAGTCTTTTGCAGAGGAAATGCAGGAAAAATTTCCGCAGGTGCGCATCGTCCCTTACACCGATTACCGCAAGGCCATCCCTGGTGCGCAGATCATCTGCGCCGGCACGACCTCTCCCCAGCCTTTGCTGCGCGGGATGCCGCTTGACAAGGGCGTCACCGTCCTGCTGATCGCCGAGCTTGTAGACGACAGCGATCTGCGGTGGTATGATCGCTGCATCATGGACTTCCCCGAGTGCTTCTGCGACCGGATCAACGATGATCTGCGCGGCTGGTCTGCGCGCACGGGCAGCCCCTTTGAGGAGATTCGCCTCGAAACCTGCAGCGCGTCTCTCGGCGAGGTGATCGCCGGAAAGAAGCCCGGTCGCAGCAGCGACGATGAGCGCATCGTTGTCGGCTACGTCGGCGTCGGCGCCGAAGATGTCCTGACGGCCAAGGTTGCCTATGACCGCGCGATGGCAAAGGGTATCGGCACGCTCGTTGACTTTTCCAACGCCTAACGTTTCTCCTGCCCGTACTCAGAAGCTGTTTTATCCCCGTAACTGTATACGATCCCCCTTGCTTCAATGGCATACTCCGCCACAGAAATTGTGTAATATTTAAGGAGGAAAACATGAGTAAAACCGTATTGATCATTTTGAGTACCGTTTTGGTTCTCGGTCTCACGCTTCTTATCACAAACATCCTCAGCAGAAGAAAGAAAACCGATCTGGCCGACTGGGAGGTCGGCGGTCGTGATCTCCCGTACTACGTTGTCATCGGCACTCAGTTTGCCACCGCAATGGGCGGCGGCGTTCTGGTCGGCCATGTCGGCAACGCCTATAACTTCGGCTTGTCCATTCTGTTCTATGGCGTGTTCAGCTCTTCCACGCTGCTGTTCATCGCGCTGATTGCAAAATGGCTGCGCCGCAACAACTTTGTCACCGTGCCTGACGTTGTGCAGTCGTTCCGCGGCCGCAACAAGGCCATCAGTATTTTTGCCGGTGTGATGTCCGCCGTCATTCCCTTTGGCTGGTGCATCTCCAACCTCAGCGCCTTCGCTAAGCTCTACACCCGCATGACCGGCATTCCCATGAATGTGCTGATTACTTGTCTTGCAATTGCCTGCATCGCCTTCGTTCTCCCCGCAGGCCTCAAGACCGTTGCCTGGACGGACTTTATCTTCGGCATTGTCATTGTCATTGGCGGTGTGTTCGTCACAATGAAGAGCCTTGATATGGCGGGCGGTTTTTCCAACGTCGTTGAGGCCTGCCCCCCTGAGATCATGAGCTTCCCGAAGGGCCTCTTTGCAGTCGGCGGATTCACTCTGCTCAGCTGGTTCCTCTCCCTCGTTCCCGGCGGTATCACCAACCAGATGTATTTCCAGCGCGTCTTCGCCATCCGCGACGAAAAGCGCATTGTGCCCACGCTGCTGATCTCTGTTGTTCTGGTGTTCCTTACTGATGTGTGGGCCTTCTTCATGGGCACCTCTATCCGCGCGCAGAATCCGGACCTTGCCGGCGAAATGGCGACCGGCTGGCTGCTTGACCAGCTTCCCATCTGGTTTATCGTCATCTTCGCAGGCATGATCACCTGCACCATTCTCTCGACCATCAGCTCCGGCATCCAGAGCACGGTCGTCAACATCACTCGCGACTGCTACGGCGCGCTCAATCCCGAGGCAGCCAAGGACGGCGCCAAGATGATGAGAGTCTCCCGTACGCTGACGGTCATTCTGATTGCCTTTGCCGCAATCAGCGCCATGTTCATCCCCAGCGTGCTCAACACGCTCGTCTATACTTACTCCTATTCCGCAGCCTCTATGCTGATGCCGGTCTACGGCGCTTATATCTTCCGCAAGAAGGATTTCTGCACCAATCAGGGCATCCTTGCCTCCATGGTCGGCGGCACCGTCGTGTGCATCATCTGCCAGATCATCGGCACGCCCATTCCGTTCGTTGCCTACGGTCTGGTCGCCTCGATCATCTGCTTCTTCGTTGTCGGCTATCTCACCCGCACTCCGGTCAAGGCAGACTAATTCCCTCAGGAAACAGCTTCTGACGAATCATCGATTTTTTCATCTCTCTCATGGCAGGGGGGAGAGGCAGCTGGGTACTGCCTCTCCCCCCTGCTCTTTTAAATCGCCAGATTTTACAACATTCAACGCCTGAAAAAGAAAGGACTACGTATGAAAGAACATTGGGCCATCATCGGCGGCGGAAACGGCGGGCAGGCATTTGCCGCTTACCTCTCAATGGAAGGTCTCGATATCACTCTTTATGATATCTTTCCTCAGACGGTAGACGCTATCAACAAACAGGGCGGCATTCATCTTGACGGCAGCGCAAAGAACTCCGGCTTCGGCAAGATTCTCTTTGCGAGCACTGATATGGAAAAGGTCATCAGCAACGCCTCTGTCATCCTCGTCGTGCTCCCCTCGATCTACCACAACAGCATTGCACAGAAAATCGCTCCGCTGCTCAAGGACGGTCAAATTGTGATTCTGAATCCCATCACTCCGCTCGGTACGATTGACTTTCAGAATACGCTGACGCAAAGCGGCTGCACAGCAGACATCGTGCTCGCCGGCACCAACACGCTGCTGTTCGCCTGCCGCGCCGTACAGCCCGGACACGTGCACGTAAGCGGGCAGAAAAAGGACATTCTCATCTCGGCATATCCCAGCAGAAAGAACAGCGTCGTTCTTGCTGCGATTCAGCGTTACCTCCCCGAATACAGGATGGCTCCTGACATTTTGATGGTTTCTTTGGACAATCTCAATTTCGAATTTCATCCGGGTCCAACCCTTTTGTACACGGCAATGATCGAAAACGGGATTGACTTTGAATACTACTCCGACTTTACACCCAGTCAGGCACGCTTGATTGAAGCAATCGATCAGGAGCGACTTGCCCTCTGCCGAGCATACGGAGTTAAGGTGCGCGATGTTGCGCAGACCTTCCATGACGAGTACGGGTACGAGGGTACGTTGTATGAGATGATCAAGCACGCCGATGTCTACAAGGGAATCAAGGGCCCCAGCGCCTTGAACAGCCGCTTTTTGACAGAAGACATTCCCTACTCCCTGCGCGCCATACAAACTCTTGCTCAAATCGCCAACATTCCCACGCCGGCAATCGACACCGTCGTGAACCTTGCCTACATTCTTCTGGGCGATGATCTGGATGAGGGCAGAACACTCTCCCAACTCGGTTTCAACAGCAGCACAACCGTCAGCGACCTGCTGGAACTCTGCCGATAATGCTCATGTACGGTAAGGAAGCAAGCAACCGAAAACAAGAGATAGACCGCCAG
>OCQZ01000296.1_pt1 | contig 15363 bp, 9 predicted proteins | sample 1538921 | NCBI WGS metagenome assembly OCQZ01 (sample SAMN03418269, study PRJEB22391) | human gut metagenome | biome: human-gut; feature: organic feature; material: feces | host: Homo sapiens | place: Tanzania | collected 2013-01 | reverse complement strand
GATTGTAGATCAAGGCCACGTCGATGCCGCGTCGGTCGGGAGAGTCGTAGTGAACGTACTTGAGATTCATCTCCTTGGCAGGCGACGTGTTGACGAGGTCGCGCACGACGCGTTCGTTTTCAACCTCCGAAATGCCGATGACGGCAGGACCCCCAGGGCAGTTTGGACGGGCGAGGTCGCCGATGACGCGTGCCATGTTGTTCAACTTCTGCTGATATTTCTCCTGCGTCCACTTGTATGGTCCGGTCGGCAGGTATTCGTCATCGCCCTTGTTGTTGGGGTCGTCTTCATAGTCGAAAAGGTTTTCGAGGTTGTAGAAGGCCACGCCCCAAACGCCCATGCGCTGCGCCAGTGTGGGGGCAACGGCACAGAGTAGCAGGATTGAGGTGAGAATGATTCTTTTCATGATAAATGTTCGCTTGGTTTGAAGGTCGCTAAAGAAAGCAGGTGTTCAAAACCGATGCTGAACACCTGCTTCAGATGTTTCTTTATTTCTTGCCGACCAACTTGATATTGGCTAAGCGGAGACCTACGCTCATGGCGCTGCCCGTTGCCTTGAAGTGGAGTTCGGAAGCGTCGGTGGCGTCAGCGGCCGGGAGTTCCACCGTGAAGGTATAGAACTTGCTGTCGTCGCCGGCAGGGCCTGAGAGCACCTTGCTTGGCGTGGTGAAGTCGTGGCCGTTGAATGTGCCGGAGATGGCGGCAACATCCTGTTCGCCCACACCACCATAGAGGTTGGCTGCGAGGTCGTAGCTCAGTGTCAGCGTGGTGTAGCCAGCAGCCTTGATGCCTTCAATCTTGAGATCGCTGTCTTTGCCTGCAGGAATCCACACGTTGTTGACACCATTGCTGGAACGAATTGAGAGCGTTTTGCCAACGACATCGGTGAAGGTCAGGCCAGAAGTGAAGGCCGTGTAGTCGCTGAGGTACGGCCAGTAGCCGTTGACCTTGCTGACAGAAGAGTTGCCGAAGTTTTCCTTGAAGATGACCGTGCCTTCCGTGTTGTCGCCCGGCTGGTCGGGAGTTTCGGGCTCGCCAGGAGCCACGCCATCGAAGCCGTAGATGTCTTCAGCGCTGCGGATGGTGAGCTGCCAAGCACCGCGGAAGCGGCCAAGAACGCCGATGACGTTACCCGTTCCGACGGGAAGCTTCGTTGCAGCGAAGGCGGCATAGTTGCTCGTGCGGACAGAGATGGAATTGCCGTACTGGTCAACGAGGTCGTGCGTGCCATAGCCGCTGTTTTCAGCGAAGTTGGCCTTGCCGCCATCAGTGAAGTGGACACCGATGAGGCGTACAACCGTGAACTTGTTGGCATCGGGGTCGTCAGAGAGCTTCGAGATGTTGGAGAATTCTTTGAGTTCCACTTTGCTTTCGTCGGCCCAGCCGTTGCGGTGGATGTGCTGTTTGAACTTCTCGTAAGGCGTGCGGTAGAGATAGCCTGCAGGGTGGCCGAGTTGTTGCTCGTCGCCATAGACAGAAACGCAGAGACCCTTGAGGTCAACAATCACTTCCTGTCCGGCAGGATAGTCGCTGTAGACGCTGCTCTGGTCGACGAGGACGCTGATGCCGCCTGTTTCGTCTTGCAGATAGATGGTCTTGAAGATGTTGCCAGAGCGGTCGTCGGCGCTGACGCGGGCGCGGAGATAGAGGCTATCTTCGATGGTGATGGGAGCGCTTTGCGTGGCAGCGGCATATTTTTCGCGGAGTTGCTTGATGGTGATGGTCTGCGCGTCGGCCGGGAGTTCAAACTTCGGTTCGTTGAGCGGCGGCATGTCATAGTCGCGGTCGCAAGCCGTGAAAGCGAGCGCCATGAGGATCACCGGCAGGCAGAGGATTTTATGAAGGATTTTCATATTGTTTTTTTATATAGGGTTGGTTTTATACTTTAGAATTTGTAGCTGATATTCAGGAAGCAGTTGATGCCCTGCATGTAATAGAACTTCGTCTTGTAGAGCTCAGGTTTGTCAACGCGCACACGTCCCTGTTCACGACCGCCCGTGCGGACGTTCTTCTTGTTGAGGACGTTGTTGACAGAAAAATTGAGGTTGATGGAGTTCTTGCGTCCGAGATAGAACACCTTGCCGATTGAGAGGTCGACGGTGCATGCCGGGTCGATTTCTTCCTGCTTCGTGAGTTCCTGGTAGGCGTTCCAGAGTTTCGGCTCTGCGGGATTGACTGGCGCAATGGTGGTTGAGCCGCTGGTGTAGCCGTTGTAGATGGATGCCGTTCGGCGCGACGGAGCCACTTCCACGAAGTTGCGTCCGAAGGCGTTGAGGTTGGCACCGAGGAACCAGTAGTTGATGAAATAACGCACACCAAACGTTCCGGCCACCTGTGGCGTTCCGCCAACGTAGACACCGTTGAGGTAAACGCGTTCCTGAGGATTGAGGGAGTATTCGCCCACGTCCTTGCCGTTTTCGCTGGTGTAGAGACCCATCGGATTGTTTGAAAAATAGTATTCAGAAACCGTTCCTGCGAGGTCGAAGGTCCAGTGGTTGTCGAGCTTGTAGCTCAAACCGAGTTCCACACCGTGGTGCACCTTGTTGACACCCGTCATGACGTGGTTGACGAAGGTCACGCCGTCATAGTAGTAGCTGTTGCGCACCAGCTGGTCGTAGAAGTTGGTCTGGAAGAGCGAGATGCGTCCCTGCAAACGGGTGGTTGAGAAGATGTAGCTCAGGTCGGCGGAGAAGATACGTCCGCTCTTGAGTCCGTCGGGCGTGGCATCGTTGACACGCGGAGAAATGTAGGCATCGTTGGGCAGCGGAGCCTGTGAGCCGTAGGTGATGTTGGCGGCCAGGAGGTGGCGTCCGTTGAACTTGTAGGTCAGTCCGCCCTTCACCATCATGTCGGTAAACGTGTGGTGGGCACTCGCACCGAAGGAGTTGTTGGGGTTGTGGCCGTTACGCATATTTCCGTCGCGCCAGAAGTCGGTGTAAGTCACCTGCATGCCATAGTAGGCATCCCAGTGTCCGATGCTGTAATTGTTCATGATCCAACCCTTGAGCGAATTGATGTTGAGGTCGAAGTCATAACCGAAAACGCCGTCCTTATAGACCTTTCTGTCGGGGCGGTTGAGGTCGCTCTGCTTCTGGTCGGGCTGTCCGGGATAGTCGGTGTCGGCGTATTTGTCGATGTCGAGCACATAGTCGGCGCCGAGGAGGTCCTTGACAGTCTTAAACTGCTTTGAGAGCGTGTGTTTTGCCACAACGCCTGCCGTGAGCTTTGAATGGCGGCCCAGTTTGGCGTTGATGGTTGAGTTGAAAGTCGTTTCGTAGAGGTCTGAACGACGTTCTTCCACCATATAGACGGCGTTGCCGTTGCCCATACGCTTGTTTTGGGCATTGGCCGCAATCAGGCGGTCCCAGTTGATCTGCGTGAAAGAGGGGTCGCCCGAACGCCAGCGCTCAGCATAGTCTTCAGCAGCGTCGGTGAGGGGGCCGCTGGTGTTGTAGTAGAGATAATAGGATGGGAGATAGCGGTAATAATCGGGTCGCGGGTCCGTTCCGTCATACCAGTTGAGCGAACTGTTGCCGTAGCGTGCATAGTGGAAGGCGAGGCCCGTGTTGATTTTTATGTCGCGCGAGAGGTTCCACTCGTGGGCGAGCACCGTTGTGGGGTCGAAAGACTGCACGACGCGGGCGTTGCGCTTCTTTCCGTTCTGATAACCCCAGTTGGGGTTGTAGAGGTTGTTGCCCGTGAGGTCGTAGACTTCCTGCACCGTACCGCCCTGCTGGCCACGGCAGACGGGCGAGCCGAAGGTGGTGAGCGTCAGGCTGTGGGTGTTGCCCCAACGTTTTTCAAGCATGAGGGCGTATGAGAAGTTGCGATAGAAGGTACCGTCGATGACACCTTCGTTGGAGTAGCGTCCGCCAACAAGTGCCGAGAAGGCCCATCCCTTGTCTGAAAGGCCAGTGTGGTACGACATCATGGCGCGCATCCAATAGTTGCGGTTGGTATAAGTCAGCGTGGCTTTTCCGCCGTGGCCGTAGTCGCCGGCACGCATGCGGATGTTTTCGCCGCCGCCGATGGAGCCGAAGGCAAATTGTCCTGGCTGGGAATAGTTGATGGCATCGCCGTTACGCGTGAAATCGTTGATGGCACCGATGGAAGAGAAGTTAAACACGCCGCGCAACTGGTCGTTGAACGGCACACCGTTGATGTATGTCTGGCTGTAGATGTTCTCATAGCCACGCGTACGGAAGCGCATGTTTGAGAGCTGGTAGCCGATTTTGTTGAGGTAAACGTCGTGTGAGGTCAGGACGGTGGTGTTGATGTCCTGCGAAGTGGAGTTGTCGCCTTCTTCGCCGTCGTTGTCAAAAACCGAAGCGTCCATCACGCCCACAAGCGAGAGGTCTTCCTCGATGATCGAGTCGCGCTGTTCCTGCTGGATGTTCTGTGCGAACGTCATACAAGGAAAGAGCAGTGCCCCGAGCAAGATGATTTTTTTATTCATATATTATAGAAACATAAAAAAGGGCGCAGGGTATCGGGATTAGTCCATACCCTGCGCCCATTTGTTTATCGTTACTTTAAGGCGTTGGTCTTACTTTACGCCGACCAGTTTCACGTCGTCAACGCGCCAGCCAATCTTGTTGGCAGTTGCGCTGGAGTAGAACGTGAGGGTGTTGGCACCTGCAGGAATGTTCTTGATGACAACTTCCTGGAAGGTGTTGGCTGTTGCAGTTGTGCCAGCAGGAACAGTTACCACTGTTTCGCCCATCTTGATAACGAGGTCTTCTTGCTTAGCACCTGGATCCTGAGAAGCGAACTTGTAAGAGAGCGTCAGTGTCTTGTAGCCAGCAGTGGTGAAGCCTGAGATTTCCATAGAGCTTTCCTTATTGGCAGCAAACCATACGTGTGGTTTCAAAGCGCTTGTCTGACGAACTGAGCAGCTGCTGAATTTCCATCCGTTGGCTGTTGCAATCGGATCTTTGAAAGTCATGCCGCTGGTGTTGCTCCAGTTGCTCATGTCGTAGATGCTTGGCCAGTAGTTGTTGACCTTGGCAACGCTTGCGCCGAAGGTTTCTTCGAAGATGACAGTTTCGGTGCCAGTGCCCGGTTCAGTGCTGCCACCGCCAGTGCCTGGGTCTACAGTGCCGCCCGTGAAGTCAACGTCGAGGCTGCCACCAGGAACGTCAGTCCAGTCGGTGATGGTTGCTTGGCCGAAGTTTACGTAAACTTCACCCGTTGATTCGCCCTTGAGGTTAACGGTAACGGCATAGCGGTTGCCGGCAGTCCAAGTTGTGGCAGATGCAGGCAGAGCTGCTTCGATGGTCTTGCCGTTGAGCGTGAACTGCACCTTGACGCCAGCTGCGTTCTGAGGCAATACGATGGCTTCAGCCTGAGTGCCAGCAGCGTTAACGGTGAATGCGATGTCGGCTGCAGAAGCGTCGGTCACAGCGAGAGAGCCGTCGGCGAGGTTGAAAGAACCTGCAGTCTTAGAGCCCTTCAAAGTGGCGGTGAGGCCAGCTGTTGAAGCGATGCCCTGGGCAGAGATGTTCAAACGAACAGTGGCCAACTGGTGCTTGAAGCCGAGGTTAACGGCGTTGGCAGAAGCCGTCACGTTGGTGGCGTTGTTTGAATAGAGAAGGTCGATGGCTTCTGGCTTCGTCTGGTCCTTAACGTCAACGGCCACCTTGTTCTCCGTTACGCTGGCAGTGTAAGGATAGTAGGCAACGAAGTCAACGGCGCCTTCTGGGTAAACGAGGGCCTGGTCGGCAGCGGCAGCGGTGAGGTTGCCACGGTCGTCAGCGATAAACTGCTTGTTGGCGGCAGTTGCAGCGCCGAGGTCGGCACCAGCCTTCTTCATGAAGATACCTACTTTGTCGCCGGTTGTCCAAGTTGTGCCTGAGGCTTTCACTGTTTTCTGACCTTCAATGTAAGAAGAGAACTTCACATTTTGAGAATCTGAACCCCATGAGCTGTTGTCATCGAGGTTGTTGGAGCAAGAAGACAGCGTCAAAGCTGCAACTGCACCTGCGAGAATAAACTTTGTCTGTTTCATAGGTATAATTGTTTGGTTTTTTTATTAGCCCTTGCGCCCGATGGGGGAATCGGCCTCAGGGGCTTGGTTTGTTTTATTGGTTTTATTTCAGTTTGATTGGCGGCGTGTGGGCGCTGCTATGTCTTATTTCGTTGACCACTTCGCCTTGTCGAAGCTTTGTTTATACTTGCTGTCGATGCCTGGGAAGAAGTTGAAGCCCGTCATCTGCTCCAATTCGGCCACGCTCAATGCAGCGTTCATAAAGGTGCCGTTGAAAGCCTGGTTGTCGAATTTGAAGGCGATGGTGTAGGCAATTCCCGATTCGCGGTCAATGCGGCAGAGCGCCTTGAAATAGTAGGCCGGCACGCAGATTTTCTTCTTCGACACGTCGTTGGTGTACTTGATGCTGGTGCTTCCAACGGCCGATGGCATGGCGCCCGTCACAACGTAGAGCGTGTCAATGTTCGACGACCATGATCTCAGTTGGTCTTCCAAGTTGGCCCAAACCTGCTGGTTGAGCTTGCCGATTTGCGGCGTCATGTTGGTGAAGTAGAACGTCTGTGCGTTGGCTTCACGGCAAACGAGACGGTCGGCGCTTGGGCACTGGTGTCCGCGGTCGTAGCCAGCGATGCCCTTGGTCATGTTGGGCTGTTCTGAAGTGGAGAAAGTCGGGTCGTAGCCCCAGTCGTCTGTACGGCTAACACCTTTGCGGGTGTAGTAGTTGCAGAGCGGATAGGCCACCCAATAGGCCATCTTCAGGTCGGTGTCGTAAAGGAAGGAGTAGTTGCGCACCTGCTTCGCACCATTGGTGAAGTAGTGTGTCACATATTTGAGGTTCGTTGCCTTGAGCTGGGCATCGGTGATGGTTGGCGTTTCCATCCAGTGTGTGTAGCTAACCGATGGTTTGTCAGGCGTGTCGCTTGCGTTTTTTACGTTAATCGGATAGGTATAGTTCTTTCCTTTCTCAAGCGTGAGGTCGGAAACGAGCGTAAATTTCTGTGACTTGCCGTTAGGCATGGTGAGCGTTACGCTGAGCGGCTTTGTGCCAGAGAGAGAGGCGTTGGGGATGACGAAGGCCGTTGCCACAACGGAAGCGCCAGTGCCAGTGACGTTCATTTTCACGTTGGCCGTTGCCGAAAGATTGGCAAACTCGCCTGTTGCGAGCTTGAAGTCGGCCGTTGTCGGCATGTTGTTGAGCGTGGCGGTCAGGCCCGTAAGGTCCTTTCCGTCGGTTGATTTGATGGTGAATTTTATACGTGCGAGCTGGTGCTTGAAGTTGAGCACGTTAGCACTGCTGGAAGCATTTACATTCTTGACATTGTCGGCATACATGAGGTCGATGTTGGCCTCCTTCGTCTGGTCTTTGATATTTACAGGATAAATGCCTGCCGAAATGTTGGCATTATAAGGATAGTAGGCCACGAAGTCAACCTTCGCCCCGTCGTGCGGGAAGAAAAGTTTGTTGCTGGTTGCCGTGAAAAAGCCGTTGCCGGCAGTGGTGGTATAAGAAACGTTGGCCGTTGCGCCCGAGAGGGCTGTACCAGTGAGCGTTGTGCCCGTGGTTTTCATATAAACGCCGATGCGGTCACCTGCGTCCCATTTCGTTGCAGTGGCGCGGAGGTCTGCCGATGCATTAAACACCACCTCATCGCCGCTTTCGCGATTGATTGTTTCGATATCTGAGCTACATGAGCTGATGCCGCAGGCAAAGACAGTACCGATACAAAACGTCTTCAGAATGTTGTTCATAATCTTAAATAAAGTGTGTGTATTCTTGAATTCAAGTTCCCTTGCAGGAATTTCACTTCGTTAAGAAGTAAGGGTTGTAAAACCCGCTATTGGATATACCAATTTCGGGTTTTCGTTTTAACAGTGCATGTTATCTGTGGGCAAAGATAGTTCATTCAAGTTAAAAATCGGTGAAGGCAACCCATTATTTTTGGCGTTAATTGAAAAAAATCACTTATTTATGATTTAATAACGTCTGTTCGTGGATTCCCCCAAATATTTCCATTCCCTTTTCCCTCTGTCTTCCAACGGAGAGCGCCGAAAAAGCTGACGATCGAAGCCGCGGCGGGAAAAGGGTAGGGAGGGGCGAGAGCGGAGAGCCTGCCCTTTCAATCTTAGGCAATGGGAGGCTTTTGGGCCGAGACGAAGCGGTCGCAGCCAAAGGCATCTTGGTGGACGGTGGTCGATGACAATCCAGCACTGGCGAAGAGCTGCGCGGTTTCGGCACCGTAAGCGCGGTTGATTTCCACCGCAACATATCCGCCGGGCACCAAACGTTCGGCGGCCAAGCGAGCCAGGGCGCGATAGAAGCGGAGGGCATCAGTGTCGGGCACAAAGAGGGCCGTTTCGGGTTCGTAGTCGAGCACGTGGCGCTCCATGTCCTTCCGCTCGCTGTCGGTCACATAAGGCGGATTGCTCACGAGAAGGTCCATCTCGAGCGGTTCGGCCGGCGGGTTGAGCAAGTCGGCATGGCGGAACGTCACTGCCACGCCCTGCTCCGCCGCGTTGTCACGCGCCACGGCCAAGGCCGCCTCCGAAATGTCCCAACCTTCAACGTGCGCCGTGGGCAGTGCGGCCGCCAAAGCGATGGCGATGCAGCCGCTGCCCGTGCCGCCGTCAACCACCCGTAACGGGCGTCCGCCATTGGCGGTACGTCTGGCAAAGCCCGCCGCCAGTGCAACGAGTTCTTCTGTTTCCGGACGGGGGATGAGCGTGGCGGGGCTTACCTTTAAATCCATGCCGCAAAATCGGGCTCGCCCCAGGACATACTGAACGGGCTCGCCGTGGCGGAGGCGCTGCAAGATTCTTTGCAAACGCTGCTGCTCTTCTTCTGAAAAATGTCTAACTTTGTCGGCATAGACATCGAGGCGCGACACACCGAAGCCTTCTTCCAAGACGAGGAAGGCAATGGCGCGGGCTTCCCGTTCGTCGCAACGGGACGACAGGGCCTCTTTTAATTCAAGATAAATTGTTGGAATCATGATGCAAATGTACAAAAATAGCGTTGAACCATCAACGCCTCTGCAGGAAGGAAACGGAAAGGAAGTGGAGAAAACCACGGAGGCCGACCGCTTGAAACGGGCGGAAGATGAGAAATGGATGCGCCGCTGCCTGCAACTGGCACGCTGCGGACGCATGGGAGCGGCCCCAAACCCGATGGTGGGCGCCGTGATTGTCTATAAGGGACGCATCATCGGCGAGGGCTATCACATCCGTTGCGGAGAAGCACACGCCGAGGTAAGGGCCATTGGTAGTGTACGCCCGGAAGACCGCGCCTTCCTCAAAGACAGTACCATTTACGTCAGTCTGGAACCCTGTGCCCATTACGGCCGCACGCCGCCCTGCGCCGAACTCATTGTGAGAACGGGCATTCCGCGTGTCGTGGTGGGATGTGTTGACCCCTTTGCCCGCGTGTCGGGTCGCGGCATCGACATTTTGCGCAAGGCTGGTGTTGAGGTGACGGTGGGCGTGTTGGAGGAAGAATGCCTTGAACTCAACCGCCGCTTCATTACGGCGCAGACGAAGGGCCGTCCGTATATCACCCTGAAATGGGCCGTTTCGGCCGATGGCTTCCTTGACGCCTGGCGCGAAGGCCCGTTTGACGAAGCAGAAAAGCCGACACAGGCCGCCCAACTCTCAACGTCATACAGTTTGGTGGCCGTCCATCATCTGCGTGCCACCAACCAGGCCATCCTTGTTGGCCACAACACGCTGCGCCTTGACCGCCCCTCGCTCACTGTTCGCCATTGGAGCGGCAATGACCCTTTGCGCGTGGTGTTGGGAACGGTGGGGGAGAGCGAACTGCCATCGGGCTTTGTGGCCTATGCCGACATCAACACGATGCTTGATGCGCTCCACGAACAGGGCATACAGTCGCTTTTGGTGGAAGGCGGTGCCCAGACCATCCAGTCGTTCATCGACCGCGGTCTCTGGGATGAGGCCCGCGAAGAACTCTCCACGCGCCTCTTGGGATGTGGCGTGCCAGTGCCGAAAATGCCCGTCGGCGTCGTGCGTCGCTCAGAGCAGACATTCGGCGTGACGGTCAATCATTGGACGAATTTTGAAGGAACGCTCTGAGGCGCGAAGAGCGCGAAAAGCAGGGCCTGACAGTAGAACGGCAGGAGGTATCAGGCTGCCTGCCGTATCACCTGTGTTTTGATGCCCTCCGGCATTTTATCCTCTCAGGGTCATTAGCTTTCAGAAGAAATTCCTATCTTTGTGCATTCATAACCAACGAAAGCATTCATGAAGACCGAAGCCGCTCACGTAGCCAACGAATACAGACTCAGCACCGCCAAGGTGTCCCTCAGAAGAAAGCGGGGCACCTTGGCGGCCGTTTCCGTATGGCTCCTCTTCATGCTCGCCGCCCTGCTGCCGCAAAAGCTCTGCGCCCAGCAAGACCCAGCTTTTTTGCATTATTGGTCGCTTGCGCCGCAATACAACCCCGCCGCTGTCGGGCGCAACCCGCAGTTGTGCATCAACGGTGCCTATCAGGCCCATGCTTCCGGTTTTGAAGATGCTGGAGGCACCATGTATGCCGGTGCCGACATGGCCTTCCGCTTGGGAAACACGTTGCACGGCATCGGTGCTGTCTTTCAGAACGACGAATTCGGACTTTTCTCCCATCAGCGCTTTTCTGTGCAGTATGCCTATCGCTTCAAACTCTTCGGCGGACAGCTCGCTGTGGGCGTAGAGGCCGACATGCTCAACGAAAAAGTGGACGGCTCGAAAGCCGAGCTCGGCGACGCCAACGACCCCGCCTTTCCCAGTTCGCAAATGAGCGGTTCCAAGTTCGACGCTTCGGCAGGTCTCTGGTATGCCCATAAGCATTGGTATGCAGGCATCTCTGCGCAACACCTCACCGCCCCAACCGTCCTCCTCGGCGAGACCAACGAAATAAACGTGAAATCAATGTATAATTTCACGGCGGGATACAATATTCGCACCAATAATCCGTTATTAACAATAGCCCCCTCCACAATGCTCCGTTACGACGGGACGGATTTTCGCGCCGACATCACCGCGCAGGTGATTTACAAGCGCGAGAAGAAATGCCTCTACGGCGGTCTCAACTTCAGTCCGAGTCACAGTGTGGCGGGATTTGTCGGCGGAACGTTCCACGGCATAGATATCAGTTATTCCTACGAGGCCAACACTTCTGGCATGGGGCTGCAAAGCGGACAGCACGAAGTGACGCTGGCTTACAGCCTCGACCTCAACCTCGGCAAGCGCGGCCGCAACCTGCACCGTAGCGTCCGTTGGCTTTAGTGTTTTTTGACCATTAGTTAGTGCCGATGGTATAACAGCCTGCGGAGGAAAATGTGGGACGAAAAAGAACAAACGAAGGTGTGGCTCCAATGGCCGTACTCCTTATTATATATATAACGTATGACGCACAACAACCATAAAACGATGAACACAATATTCAAACATGCCCTGGGCGTTGCCTTCACCTTCGCGGCCCTGCTGGCTTTTTCTGCCTGTATGGGCGGCGGACACGCCATGCAAAGCGGCGGCGAAGTGACGGGGGTACGCGCTGCCTCGTTTACCGAGCCAGCTCCTTACGGCATGGTGGAGGTTAAACGCGGCTACCTCAAGGCCGGACTCCAGGACAACGACTCGCTCTGGGGCGTATATGCGCCGCAAAAGGACATCTCTGTCGATGGCTTCTGGATGGACCAGACGGAAGTGACAAACTCCATGTACAGGCAGTTTGTGGAATGGGTGCGCGACAGCATCATACGCGAACGCTTGGCCGAAAGCGGCGACGAGACTTTCAAAATCACAGAAGATCGCTATGGCGAACCAGTCACGCCGCATCTCAACTGGTCGAAGCCCATCCCCTGGCGTAAGCCGACGGAAGACGAAGAACAGGCCATCAAGAGCGTCTATGTGAAGCACCCCATCGATGGGTCGGTGATGCTTGACACGAAGCAGCTCATCTATCGCTACGAAGTGTTCGACTACGAAAAGGCGGCACTGAGAAAATACCGTCTTAATCCGGCCGAGCGCAATCTCAACACCGACCTGGAGACCTCTGACGACCCCGTGATGATTTCCAAGGACACGGCTTACGTGGACGAAAACGGAGAAATCATCCGTCAGACCATCGAGCGCCCGCTCTCTTCGCTCTATGATTTCCTCAATACCTACATCGTCAGGGTCTATCCCGATACGACGTGCTGGGTCAACGACTTCCCCAATGCCAACAACGAGGCCTACATGAAACTCTATTTCACGTCGCCGACTTACAACGACTATCCCGTTGTCGGCGTGACGTGGGAACAGGCAGAGGCTTTCTGCGCTTGGCGTACAACTTATCTGCTTAGAGGCATGGGCCCGCAGGCCCGCTATATTCAGCGCTACCGCCTCCCGACAGAAATTGAATGGGAATATGCCGCCAGAGGCAAGGAGGGCAACCCCTTCCCGTGGCAAGGACAGGAATCGAAGAACGGCAACGGATGCTATTTTGCCAACTTCAAGCCCGACCGTGGCAACTATACGGAAGACGGCAACCTCATCACCTCGAAGGTGGGCATCTACGGTGCCAACTCCAATGGTCTCTACGACATGGCGGGCAACGTGGCAGAATGGACGAGCACGGTGTTCACCGAATCGGGTGTCGACGCCATGGCCGACCTCAACCCGCAGTTGAAATACAACGCCGCCAAGGAAGACCCCTATGTGCTGAAGCGCAAGAGCGTTCGCGGCGGTTCTTGGAAAGACCCTCTCTCCATGATTCGTTCGGCCTGGCGTGCATGGGAATACCAAAACCAGCCCCGCTCTTATATCGGTTTCCGCTGCGTGCGCTCAAAGGCTGTCACAACGAGCAGTAATTCCGACACGAAGCGCAGAAGATAGGGAGTCCCGGAGAAACGCCCGTGTAAACGCCCGCGCTCTCTCGTCTGCAACAACAATCAAGCAATCATAAGAATACCTACTTAAGATATGGCCATCAAAATCAATTTCGTCGTTCGCCTGCAACACTGGATGGACAGTGTGCCGGGTCAGACATTCTTGAACTATGCCTATAGCTGGGGTGCCGCCATCGTCATCCTCGGCGCACTCTTCAAGCTCACCCACCTGCCGGGAGGCAACATCATGCTCTTCATCGGTATGGGCACGGAGGTTGTGGTGTTTACGCTCTCAGCCTTCGACCGTCCCTTCGACAAGACCGAAGTGGGCAAGGAACTGCCACACGACTATGAGACCGACGAAGAAATCGCCGCCCGTCTCGGCCTGACCGATGACGAGGAAGACGAGGAAGAAGAAAACGAAACAGAAGACCTCGACAACGCAACGCCTGCTGTGCAACCACAGGTGGCGGGATGCGTGCCGCCAGCTTCGCCAACCATCATCATCGGTGGCAATGGCGCTTCAGCGTCTGCCAGTGCTGCTAATGCCGCAGCCGCTGCCAATGTTGCCGCTGTTGCCCCTGTTGAGGCCGCCCGCGCCGCCATCGCCGCTGGAACGCCAGAGGGCAGCGAACCGTTTGAAAATGAAGCCAAACGCCTCGCCGCCATCATCCGCGCCGCCAACGACGAATTGTTGCGCCGCGCCCAGGCTGTGCTCTCTCCAGAAATGGAAGAGGCCACCCAGACCTACATCGGCAAGCTTCAGGCTTTGGCCGACACGTTTACGAAGGTCGACGAGCAGAGTGCGCGTCTGGCAAAAGACAGTGTGGAAATGGAAAACCTCAACCGCACCCTCACTGGTATCAACCGCGTTTATGAGTTGCATCTGAAGAGCATCAGTCTCCAGGTCGGCACCATCGACCAGATCAATTCACAAACCCAGATGTTGGCACGACAGATTGAGGAACTCAACGGCGTTTACGCCCGCATGATTCAGGCCCTCACCGTGAATATGCGTGGAACGGCGCCGGCTCAGCCTTCTGCTCAGCAGCCAGCCCAGCCATACGCCCAGCAGCCCCTCCAACCTTCTGCCCAGCAGCCAGGTCAGTCAATGGTTTAGTAATGGTGAAAGAATAAGTTGAGCAATTTTGACCTGTATTTTTGTTGGTTTTGGAATTTGGAAGAGGGAGCATAGCGGGCTATGTGACCGATGACAAATTTCAAAAGCGGCAAAAAGACAGGACATAAGAAACAACTCCTTATCCCTCAAAATTGCTCAAGTTATTTTTTTACCATTACTTAATCCCTGCCAAGGATGTTTCCCGACATCCTCCTATAAAAACTTCCCACCGAAGAACAACGAATAGCAATGACAGTAAAAAAACGTCCGGTTTCGCCACGCCAGAAGATGATCAACTTGATGTACATCGTCCTTCTGGCCATGCTGGCGCTCAACGTGTCGAACGAAGTGCTGAAAGGCTTCGACATCGTGGGCGACAGTTTGAACCGCACCACGGCCAACGCCGCGAAGGAAAACGAAGCCATTTATAAGAATTTTGCCCAGCAACTGGCAGCCAACCCCACCAAGGTGAAGCCCTGGTATGATAAGGCCATGAGCGTGAAACACATGGCCGACTCGCTCTATAACCTGGCGGAACAGTTGCGTTGGGACATCGCACGCGAGGCCGATGGCAAAGAGGGAACGCCCTACGCTTTGGAAAACAAGGAAGATCTCGACGCTGCAGGGCGCGTGATGTTGGCTCCCGTGAGCCAACGCGGCTTGCATTTGCTGAACAGCATCAACAGTTTCCGCCAGCGCATCCTGACGTTCGTTGCCGACAAGCGGCAGGCGGCCATCATCGCCTCAAACCTCAACACCGACGTGCCGCGAAAGCCCGATAACATCGGCAAAAACTGGCCAGAATATATGTTTGAGTCCATGCCGTCCATCGCGGCCATCACCATGCTCAACAAATTGCAGCACGACGTGCGTGCCGCCGAAGGGGAGGTGTTGCACAACCTCATCGCCAATATCGATCTCAAAGACATCCGTGTCAACGAAATCAACGCCTACGTGCTGCCAGAAGCCACCACCCTTTTCCCGGGAGAGACCTTTAAGTCACGCATCGTCATGGCGGCGGTCGACACCACGAAGCGTCCCGAAATCTACATCAACGGACGCCGCGTCTCGTCCGACGGCAATTACAACTTCACCGTTGGCAGCCCCGGCGAGTACACCTTCTCGGGCTACATCCTCATGCCTAACGCTGCGGGCGACATCATGCGCCGCAACTTCACCCAGAAATACAATGTCATCGCGCCGCCAACAGGCGCCACGGTGGCTGCCGACCTCATGAACGTGCTCTATGCGGGCTACAACAACCCCATCAGCGTTTCGGCCTCCGGCATCGCGTCAGACAAAATCCATCTGAGCATGGTGGGCGGTACGCTCACCGCGCATGGCAAAGGGAAATACGTGGCACGCCCCAACAAAGTGGGAGAGAACGTGACCTT
>OCQZ01000288.1_pt1 | contig 15637 bp, 17 predicted proteins | sample 1538921 | NCBI WGS metagenome assembly OCQZ01 (sample SAMN03418269, study PRJEB22391) | human gut metagenome | biome: human-gut; feature: organic feature; material: feces | host: Homo sapiens | place: Tanzania | collected 2013-01 | reverse complement strand
GGCAAAGGGCGGCAGGCATCTTGCGCCCTCGAAGCGCTCTTCCGCCGGAAGTCGGCGCAGCGGCGGCATACGACTCGTCTCAAGTCGGGGCAGGGGCAGCGCCGAGAGACCCCGCCGCAGACCCGTTCTGACCATGCGTCGGGACATCCTCCGTGCCATAGTTTTCTTCCTGCTGTGCTTTCTCATGCTCTCCATAAATCAGAGATTGGAAATTAGTATTAAATATTTTTAATCTAACTATTGACAAATTGAGTATAGTTGGTGTATGTTGTCAGTGGGAGGGATAATTATGAACGGTATTATTTCAAAATGTCCGGCTTGCGGCGAGGAGCTTTGCGTCTCCGTGCTGCGCTGCACCGAGTGCGGGCTGGAGATCAAAAAAGACTTTAAGGTCAGCGTCTTTGACAAGCTGTCGGACGAGCAAAGCTCTTTTCTGCTGGCGTTTTTGAAAAATCAGGGCAATCTCAAGGCTCTGCAGGCGGAAACGGGGATCAGCTATCCCACGGCGAAGAAGAAGCTGGACGATCTGCTCGTCTCGTTGGAGCTTAAAGAGAAGGCGTCACCCGCTTCGGTCGGGAGCATCGACACGAGCGGCTGGGAGCGCATATCCCAAAGCGGCAAAGCCTCCGATGCGGTCAAAGCCCGGCTCATGGACTGCGGCGGCTCGGCGACCATCCGCACATACAAGGGCAAGGAGTATTCCCTTCGTATTGTGGACGAAAACAAGTTTGCCTGCGACGAGATACCGGACTACGAATATTCGGTGTTCGACGTCATTGTCGACGTGCTGCGCTCGCAGGGCGGCAAGGCGAAGAAGGGCTACGGTCGCCGCAGGCTCGGCGACCCGGGCTGCGAGGAGACGACGGTCGCCGGTGCGATAATGAAAAACTACTTCGGCAAGAAGCCGGGCGAGAGCTGCTATGACCCGACCTTTGCGCTGGTCGCAATTTTGGAATGGGCGGGCGTCGTCAGAAACGGCTGGGGCTATGTAGAGCTGTGCGAAGAATATATGTGAGGAGAGTGGACCATGATACGGTTTTTGCTTTCGTTCGTGATCAATCTTATTCGCTGCATCTTTTTCAAATATAACAAGTATTGAAACGAAAATATTTAAATAATGATTTAGGAGGAACCACCAATGAGACGAGTTTTATTCTGCAACATCGCATACCTGCCCCACTACGACACCGAGCTTGACAGGGTCGCTCCGATAAACGGCGGCTCCTATGTTGCAAACGAGGGCGACGCACTGGAAAAGCACAACTTCGAGATCTGTGACGACGGACAGTGCAGAGGCTTTGTGGAAAGCGTGATCGACTACATAGACTCATATACGCCCTGAGCAGCTGTACCGATAAAACGCAAAGCACACGAGGGAATACTTTTTGTATTTCCCGTGTGCTTTAACGCTGTATGAGCGGAAATCAGCCCTGCCGCTTGTCTGACGGTGATGATTTGCGTTCAGACAAGGCAAAGCCCGCAGGGAATATTTTTATATTTCCAAGGGCTTTAACGCCGTATGAGCGCAAATCAGCCCGTCACGGTGACGCTTGTTTCGGAGGTGATGCTCTTAATATCATTGCCGCTGTAGACGCCGTTATAGTTCCAGGTCACCGAGATCGGCACCGTCAGCAGCTCACCGGGGTCGAGATAAAGCTCCTGCGAGGCGCTGTATATCAGCGTCTCCGTCGGGGAGTCGTTCGACTCGATGCTCAAGGTCTCGCTCCTGAACGAATACGCCGTGCCGTTTATCGTCACCACGCCGCTGCGGGGTCCGATGCCGAGGGTGTAGGAGCGCACATAGATCCGAACCTCCATCACCAAAGCGCCGCTTTGCGACCTCGTGACCGCCCACTCGGTGTGCGTGTTGAGACTGCTGCCGGTATCGGAGTCGAAGCTGCCGGACATGAGCCTGTCCTGCGAGGGGTCGGGTGTCGGTGTCGGTGTCGGCTCTGCGCTCGGCAACACCGAGGGCGAAGGCTCGTCCGACGGCGAAACGTCGGGAGCTGCGGTCGGGGACGCCGACGGCTCCGCCGCCTCGTCCGAGGGCTTGGGCGCCGTGAGCCATGCGGTTATCCCCGCCGCCATGAGCAGCACGAGTATCAGCGCAACGAAAATATGTCCCTTCTGTTTGTTCACTTGCCTAGCCTCCGTAACTTTTAATATTTTATCGACTATTATATCGTATCTTTAAATAAAAATCCACTCCGCTTTGTTGACAAAAACCCGTAAAAATATTAAAATTTCAATGATTTTATTTTGGAGGGAGGCGTTGGCATGGCAAAGGGCGGCAGGCATCTTGCGCCCTCGAAGCGCTCTTCCGCCGGAAGTCGGCGCAGCGGCGGCATACGACTCGTCTCAAGTCGGGGCAGGGGCAGCGCCGAGAGACCCCGCCGCAGACCCGTTCTGACCATGCGTCGGGACATCCTCCGTGCCGCAGTTTTCTTCCTGCTGTGCTTTCTCATGCTCTCCCCCGTGCGGGGCTGCATCCTTGCCGACGGCGACTACATCGGCATGGCAAAGGCGCAGAGCATCGCCGTGGACGATGCCGGCATCCCGCCCGACAAGGCGCAGAACGTTCGCACCGACATGATAAAGATCGACGGCGAGGTGTACTACAAGGTGCAGTTTACCGGCTCCGTCACCGATTACCGATACATCATAAACGCCGAAACGGGCAAGATACTGACGCAGGTTTTCTACCGTCTCGACAAGACGCAATAAAAGCGTGTAAGCCGTTGCTTACACGCTTTTGTTCGTCTTGAATGTGCGCTCGCCTGCGAACGCTGCGCCCGTAATCGCCAAGAGGCAGCCCCTCATGTGTTTTGCGGAAAGTGTTTTGACGTACAGGCCCCAATCCTATAAACAAGAAAAACCGTGTTTTGCGTTTCGCAAAACACGGTTTTGTAAGTGCTGTGATTACTTGATCTCGACGGTTGCGCCGACTGCCTCGAGCTGAGCCTTGAGAGCCTCTGCGTCTTCCTTGGAGATGCCTTCCTTGATCTTTGCAGGAACTGCTTCGACCATTGCCTTTGCCTCTGCGAGGCCCAGGCCGGTGATGCCGCGGACTTCCTTGATGACCTTGATCTTCTCTGCGCCGAAAGCGGTCATAACAACGTCGAACTCGGTCTTTTCCTCGACAGCGGCTGCTGCTGCGCCTGCTGCGGGGGCTGCTGCTGCGACTGCGGAGACACCGAAGGTCTCGCAGATTGCATCGACGAGCTCCTTGAGCTCGAGAACGGAAAGAGCCTTGATCTCTTCTACCATGGCTGCGATTTTTTCACTCATTTGAATTATCCTCCAATAATTATTCTGTTGCCGCTCTTACTCTGCGGCTTCTGCGGGTGCGCCGCCCATCTTCTCGACGACTTCGCTCAGGCATACTGCCAGACCGCCCATAATGGCGTTGAGGGAGCCTGCCAGCTTTGCGTACAGGTCGTTCTTGGAAGTCAGGGTGGACAGCTCTGCGATCTCCTGCTCGCTCAGGATCTTGCCCTCCATGAATGCTGCCTTGACATTGAACTTGTCGTTGAGCTTCTTGGAGTGCTCGCTGATGATGCGGAACGGAGCAATGGGATCTTCGGTGCTGGTTGCAAGAGAGGTGCTTCCGTTCAGAACGGAGTCCAGCTCTTTCATACCGAGCTTGTCGATGGCGATGCGGGTAAGGGTGTTCTTTACGACGCTGTAATCGACGCCCTCCTTGCGCATTTCGGTACGAAGTGCGGTGTCCTCTGCCACGGTGATACCCTGGTAATCGACGAGGATGCCTGCGCTTGCGCCCTGAATACGCTCAACGAGTGCTTCGACTATCGCCTGCTTTTCGCTGAGAACCTTTGCGTTAGGCATGTGTGTTTTTCACCTCCACACGATTTATCTGCGCCCGCAGAATAAAGAAAAGTCTCCGTATCACGGGACACGGAGACATAAAGCAATCAAATCTGATGCCATCCTCGGCAGGATTTACACGAAACCGCAACCTGCTGTCTCCGGAGCGCCAAAATAAAATATCATTTTTTGCCTTGCTTGTCAAGGCTTTTTTGCATTTTACATCATGGAAACGAAATTATAGCTCATATGGAAGAAGATCGCCGTCCATATGCTGCCGCTCTTGTCGTAGCTCCAGCACAGAGCGACGCCGCCGGGGATGTACTGTATAACATATATGAGCATCCTCAGATCGCCGGACGACACGATATACGACGCAATGTGGTACAGTCCGAACACAAGCACCGTCACGACGTAGGCGGCAATGCGGCTGCGGCGGCGTATGGTGCAGAATATGCCGCCTCTGAATATCGCCTCCTCCACCACGGGAGCAAGCAGCACGGCGACCGCCATCATGGTGCTTCGATCCTGCGCCGTGAGACTGTTCACCGTGTCTTGGTTCGGGTTCGAGCCGGAAGGGGAGATCAGGAGCATCAGCAGATTCACCGCAAAGTTCAGCGCAAGGCACAGCCCCCACGCCGTCAGAAAATGCATGAGGCACAGCCCCGGATTCTCCGCAAGATTCCGCCAACTCCGCAGAAGGTATCTGCCCAGCAGTACAAGCACAAGTGCAAAGCTCATGCAGTAGTACAGCAGGTTAAAGCGAGCGCCGCTGAGACCCAAATTCAGCACGTTGTTTAAAACGAGCAGCAGCCTCGGCAGCAGGACGCAGTGCAGCGGCAGCATCGCCATTGCGCTCCAGAACTCAAAGCGGGTGAGCCGGTCTTTAAACTGCGTCATCCGTTTACCTTCTTTCTCAGCTCACTGAGGAGGTTGAGCGCCTCAAGCGGCGTGAGAGAGTCGATATCCGTCCGGCGCAGGATCCTTGCGACCTCGTCGGTGCCGGCGTCGATAAGGCTTATCTGCGCTTCCTCCTGCACGGGGGCAAGGTCGGGGCGGGAGCTTTCGGTCTCAAGCTCTTTGAGGTAGGTCTTTGCCTTCGATATGACCCCGTCCGGCACGCCCGCAAGCTTTGCGACCTCGATGCCGTAGCTGTCGTCGGCGGCGCCGGGCATTATGCGGCGCAGGAACACGAGCGTTCCGCCCTGCTTCTTTGCGCTGATGCTGTAATTATGCACGCCCTCGACCACGCCCTCAAGTGCGCTCAGCTCGTGGTAATGCGTTGCGAACATGGTCTTTGCGCCGAGCCTGCGCTTGTCGGCGCAATGCTCAAGCACGGCTCTGGCTATCGCCATGCCGTCGTAGGTCGAGGTGCCTCTGCCGATCTCGTCGAGAATGAGCAGGGACGACGAGGTCGCATATTTGAGAATGTTTGCGACCTCGCTCATTTCGAGCATGAAGGTCGACTGTCCGGCGGCAAGGTCGTCCGATGCGCCGATCCTCGTGAACACCCTGTCCACGACGCCGACGACGGCGCTTTTTGCCGGGACGAAGGAACCCATCTGCGCCATGAGGCAGATGAGCGCCGTCTGACGCATATAGGTGCTTTTGCCCGCCATGTTCGGACCCGTGACTATCGCAACACGGTTGCCGTCGCGGTTCAAAACGGTGTCGTTCGGGACGAACATCACGTCCTTCACCGACTGCTCCACGACGGGGTGTCTGCCCTCACGGATGATAAGCTCCCCGGAGGTATCGACCTCCGGCATACAGTAGTCGTTGCGCACGGCGACCTCGGCAAGCGAACAGAGAGCGTCCAGCCTTGCGACGGCGTCGGCGCTTTGCTGCACCGCCTCGACCCTTGCGCCGATGATCTCGCACACCATGGTAAAGTGCTTGTACTCAAGCTCCTTTATCCTGTCGGCGGCGGTGAGCAGGTTGTTTTCAAGCTCTTTAAGCTCCTGCGTGAAGTAGCGCTCGTTTGAAACGAGGGTCTGCTTTCTTATGTAGTCGTCGGGGATATTGGTTTCGCCTGCGGACTTGGGAACGTCGATATAATAGCCGAACACACGGTTGTAGCCCACCTTGAGCTTTTTGATGCCGGTGCGCTCCCGCTCACGGCGCTCAAGCGCCGCCACCGCCTCCGCTCCGTTGTCACGGATGCTGCGGAGCTTATCGACCTCCTCGGAATAGCCCGTGCGCAGGATCCCGCCCTCACGCACGGAAAACGGCGGATCGTCGCATATCGCCCTGTCGATGCGGCTCGTTATGTCGGAAAGCTCGTCCATTGCAGCGATCTCCCGCAGGGTGCTGCACTTAAATTGCGCAAGCTGTGCCTTTAGGGTCGGAAGCGCCCTCGTACATTCGCCGAGAGCGATGAGGTCCCTGCCGTTTGCATTGCCGAACACGACCTTGCCGATGAGCCGCTGCATATCGTTTATGCCCCGCAGGGTCTGAATTATCTCGCCCCTTGCGGTGTTGTCCCGCACAAGCTCCGACACCGCCGTGAGGCGGCGCTTTATGTTGACGGGGCTCAAAAGGGGACGTTCGACCCAGCTTCGCAGAAGTCTGCCGCCCATGGGGGTCTTTGTCTTGTCAAGCACCCACAGGAGCGAACCCTTTTTCTCGCCCGTGCGCTGGGACTCCGTAAGCTCAAGGGATCGCCTTGTCGCCCAGTCAAGCTCCATGTATCTGCCGCTGCCGAATATGTCGACGCTGCGGATGTTTGAAAGCTCGGTTTTCTGCGTTTCGCTGATGTACGACAGCAGCGCACCGCAGGCGCAGACCGCCGGCTGAAGCTCGCCGAGGGAAAGCTCGTCAAGGCTCCCGACATTAAACTGCTCGCACACTCTTGCCGCCGACGCCATGAACTCGAAGTTGTGTCCCAGCTCTATCATGCAGCCGAGGCGCTTCGTGAGAAACTCCGAGATCTCGTCGCACTGCATATACGCACCGGAGTTTAAAACGACCTCCTTGGGCGCAAAGCGACCCATCTCGTTTATGATGTGATTTCTCGCATCGCTCTCAAAGCAGGCGCAGCAGAACTCGCCCGTCGATATGTCGCAGAAGGCGACGCCGCCCCGGTCGGCGGCAAGAAACGCCGAGCCGAGGTAGTTGCTGCGCCCCTCCTCAAGCATGATGCTGTCCGTCACCGTACCGGGGGTGACTATACGGATAACGTCACGCTTAACGAGACCCTTTGCGGTCGCCGGGTCCTCTATCTGCTCGCAGATCGCCACCTTGTAGCCCTTTGCCACGAGCTTCGCTATATAGCTCTGCGCACTGTGATACGGCACTCCGCACATGGGCGTGCGCTTTTCGGGGTCCTGAACGCCTCTGTCCCTCGTCGTCAGCGCAAGGTCAAGCTCCTTCGAGGCAAGCTTTGCGTCGTCATCGAACATCTCGTAAAAATCGCCGAGACGGAAAAACAGCAGGCAGTCGTTGTGCCGGTGCTTTATTTCGTAATATTGCTGTTTCATCGGTGTGAGTTCAGCCACGTCACACCCTCCTGACCGTAGTTATTTTTTCTTTATCAGCTCGTCACGCTGACGGAGCATTTCCTCGTGAAACTGCTCCGGGAGATATTTCATAAATTCGTCGAACGCCTTTTCGTTGTACTCGAAGTAGAAGGTGCCCTCGCCCGTGTTGTCGGGGAAGTGACGCCGCTCCTCGTCGGAAAGCTCGTGATTCGATATGTACACCCACTTTATCCACAGGTTCTTTATCATGCCGCAGTCGGTCACGGCGCTCCAGAACAGGTCGTCGGTCTTTTCGTTGAGATAGAATCTCATGCACTTATCGCCGAAGGACACCATCGAAAAGCCGTAGGAGTTCACGGAGATGAGTTTAAAGCCGAACACCCACAGCGCACTGACCATGGCGAGTATCACGAGAAGTCCGTATACATACTTATCGCCCAGGCGCCCGATAAGGCAGACGGCGAGCGATATAAGCGCAAACGCAAGCAGTCCGACTGCGATAAAGAACACTATCGTCATCGAACCCTTGTGAAGTCTCAGGCTGTTTGTGACCTTGAATTTTTTGATGCTTTCCTTTGGCATTTTCAGTCCTCCGTTTCGGGTTCGCCGTACAGCGCCCATGTGTTTGATCCCGTTATTTTGACGTTTATGAAGCGTCCCAAAAGCTCCTTTGAACCCTTGAGATGCACGAGCCTGCCGCCGTTTGTCCTCGACGAGAGGTTATACTGCTCCTTGCCTGTCTCGCCGTCGACAAGAACTCTTACGGTCTTGCCCTCGTACTCACGGTGCTTTTCCGCAGATATGCGGTTTGCGACGTCGAGCAGACGGTCAAAGTGCTTCTGCTTATCCTCACGGCTGTAGGGGTCGGGCATTTCCGCTGCGGGAGTGCCGACACGCTTGGAGTAGATGAAGGTGAACATCGCATCGTAGCGCACCTTTTCGCAGAGCCTGAGCGTCTCCTCAAAATCCTCCTCCGTCTCGTTTGGGAAGCCGACGATTATGTCCGTCGTGAGGACGAGGTCGGGCATATAGCTTCGGGCAAGCTCCACCTTTTGCAGGTACTTTTCCGAATCGTAGTGCCTGTTCATCGCCTTCAATATGCGGTCGCTGCCGCTCTGCACGGGCAGGTGGAGCTGATGTGCGCACTTTTCGCACTCCGCCATCGTGCGGAACAGCTCCTCCGTCGCATCCTTGGGGTGGCTCGTCATAAAGCGGATGAGAAATTCGCCCGGAATGTCGTTTATCATGGCGATGAGGTCGGCAAAGGACACGTCCGTATCGAGGTCCTTGCCGTAGGAATTGACGTTCTGACCGAGGAGCGTTATCTCCTTGTAGCCCGCAGCCACAAGCTCTCTCGCCTCGGCGAGGATGTCCTCCGGTCGGCGGGAGCGCTCCCTGCCCCGGACGTAGGGTACGATGCAGTAGGTGCAGAAGTTGTTGCAGCCGTACATGATGGACAGCCACGCCTTTATGCTGCCGTCACGCTTTTGGGGAATGCCCTCTGCGACGGTGCCGTCGGACTGTGTCGTCTCGAACACACGCTTGCCCTTTTCGAGGTAGCGCAGCATAAGCTCCGGCAGACGCCAAAGCTCATGCGGTCCGAAGACTATGTCCACCACGGGGTAGGAGCGCCGTATCTTCTCCGCCATGTGGGGCTGCTGCACCATGCAGCCGCAGACGGCGACGATCTGCCCCGGCTTTGCCTTTTTGGAGTGGTTTAACTGACCCACGTTGCCGAGGACACGCATCTCTGCGTGTTCACGCACGGCGCAGGTGTTGACGACTATAAGGTCCGCCTGGAACTCATCCTGCGTGAAGCCGTAGCCCATGTCGGCGAGGTAGCCCCTTATCTTTTCGCTGTCCGCCTCGTTCTGCTGACAGCCGTAGGTATCCACCATTGCAAGCGGTCTTGCGCCGTTTGCGGTTATGCGGTCAAAGACCTCGGCGCAGTATTCCTCCTGCCGCTTTATGTCCCCGACCCCGATCTCTTTTCTCACATATGCCATATTGATTCCTTGTTTTCCTTTATTAACGTTCTCCGAGCATTTTACCATAAAAAGAGTGGAACTTTCAACTAAAATAATGTATAATGATATATTATATATTGTACCAGAGGTAGCCATGACAAGGATAAACATTCTTCCGCCGCATCTGGCGGACATGATCGCCGCAGGCGAGGTCGTCGAACGTCCCGCCTCGGTCATAAAGGAGCTTATGGAAAACGCCTTCGACGCAGGTGCCAAAAAGGTGACGGTCGAGTTCAAAAACGGCGGCGCTCCCTACATACGCATCAGTGACGACGGCTGCGGCATGAGCCCCGAGGACGCCGGCATCGCCTTCATGCGGCACGCAACGAGCAAGCTTCACGACGAGCGTGGGCTTGAAGCCATCGGCACGATGGGCTTTAGAGGCGAGGCTCTTGCCGCCATTTCGGCGGTCAGCCGCATCGAGCTTTGCACCCGTGAAAAAGGCTCCGACGAGGGCATTAAAATGACCGTCGAGGCGGGCGACATCGTCGATATGCTGCCCTGCGGCTGCCCGGAGGGGACGAGCATCACCGTGCGGGACATTTTCTTCAACACCCCCGCAAGGCTCAAGTTCCTCAAAAGCGACAGGAGCGAGGCTTCCGCCTGCATCGCTGCGGCGCTGCACTGCGCCCTCGGCAGGCCCGAAGTCTCCGTGCGCTGCATAAGAGACGGGGCGGAGGAGTTTTTCACCCCCGGCGACGCAAGGTCCGATTCCGCCGTGTATTCCCTGCTCGGCAGGGAGCTTGCGACCTCCCTGCTTCCCTGTCGGGGCAGTGCCGACGGCGTGTCGGTCGAGGGCTTTGTGTCCTCCCCGGCGAAGGGTCAGGGCAGCCGCAGCAGACAGTATTTCTTCTGCAACGGAAGGTATATCCGTTCGGCGCTTTTGCAGTCCGCCGTCGAGCAGGCGTACCGCAATACGCTGCTCACGGGGCGCTTTCCCGCCTGCGTCATATACCTCACTCTCGGCAACGCCGCAGTCGACGTAAATGTACACCCCGCAAAGACAGAGGTGAAGTTTTCCGAGGAGAAAAAGGTCTTTGACGCCGTGTATCAGACCGTGCGCAGCGCCCTCGAAGCGGAGGACAAGCCCCTTGAGATAAGCCTTTCGGAGGGGACAAAAAAGCTCACCGAAAGCGCCTCTGCGACATTTAACGACAGACCCCGCACAGCGTTTTCCCGTCCGTCGTTTTCCGAAAGACCCGCTCCCGTGTTTAAGCCCACCCCCGCAAGGGCGCCGCAAAGCGCCGTTTTTCGCAGTCCGATGCCGGAATACGACAGCGTTTTTCCCGCTTCGACAAAAAGCGAAAATGTTGAAAAAGCAGTTGAAACTGTTGAAAAAATCGCCTCTCCCGCCTACCGTCTCATCGGTGAGGCGCTGAATACCTACATTCTCGTCGAGTTTGACGGAAAACTGCTGCTCATTGATAAGCACGCAGCCCACGAGCGCATGATCTTTGACAGGCTTGTGCAGAGCGAGCGTGAGGTCATGAGTCAGACGCTCTTGGAGCCTATCCTCGTGCGCCTCATCCCGGAGGATTCCGAGACGCTTGAGGCAAACGGCGAGACGCTCTCGGAGCTGGGCTTCGAGCTTGAGCCGTTCGGCGAGGGAGCATACGCACTTCGTGCGCTCCCGGAGGACATTGACCCCGGTGACGCCGTCGCCGCCGTCGAGGAACTTTGCGTAAAGCTGCGCACCGGCGGCGCCGACGACGCAAAGGCGGGACGCACGGAGCTTCTGCACACCGTAGCCTGCAAGGCGGCGATAAAGGCGGGACGCCGCCACGACCCGGCGGAGCTTGACCGCATCGCAAAGGCGGTCGTGTCGGGCGAGGTGCGCTACTGCCCGCACGGCAGACCCGTTTCCGTCACGCTCACGAAAGCGGAGCTTGACAAATTCTTCAGCCGGATAGTATGAGCATGAACGTTAACGACAATATCCCGACGGTCGCCGTGATATGCGGACCCACCGCAACGGGCAAGACAAGGCTCTCGGTCGAGCTTGCAAAAAGCTTTGACGGGGAGATAGTTTCGGCGGACTCCATGCAGGTCTACCGCCGCATGGACATAGGCACGGCAAAGGCAACGCCCGACGAGCGCTGCGGCGTGCCGCATCACATGATAGACGTGGCAGAACCGAGCGAGCAATACTCCGTTGCGCGCTACGTCGAGGAAGCCTCCGCCTGCACGGACGACATTTTGGCAAGAGGGAAGCTGCCCCTTATCGTCGGCGGCACGAATCTTTACATCGACTCCCTGCTTTCCGGCCGGGACTTTGCCTCCGCCGCCGGGGAGGACCCGGAGCTTCGGGCGGAGCTTGAGCGCAGGTATGACGAGCTTGGCGGCGAGGAGATGCTGCGGCAGCTTCGTGTTTTCGACCCGGAGCGTGCCGAAAAGCTGCCGCCGAGCGACAGGCGCAGGATAATCCGTGCCTTCGAGGTGTACCGTCTCACGGGAAAGAGCCTGAGCGAGCATGATCGGGAGACGAGGCTTGCCCCGCCCCGCTACCGTGCGGCGGTCATTGCGCTCGACTACCTCGACCGTGAGCATCTGTACGCGCACATAAACGACCGTGTCGACGAAATGGTGCGACTCGGTCTGTTTGAGGAGGTTCGGGCGCTGCAAAGCGAGGGACTTAACCCCGACTGCACCGCAATGCAGGCGATCGGCTACAAGGAGCCGCTCTCGGCGCTCCGTGGCGAGATCACGAGGGGCGAGGCGGTAGAGCTAATTAAGCGTGAGAGCCGGCGCTACGCCAAGCGTCAGCTCACATGGCTGCGGCGCAAGGAAGGGCTTCTTTGGATACGCCACGGGCAAACGCCCGATTTTTTGGAGGCACGACGGCTTTCGACCGAATATCTTCGCTCCTTCGGTCTATGATGATGCTGCGCACAGCGCAAATCATTACATAGACAGGAGCAGAATTATGCAAAAGACACAGAATCTACAGGACGTATTTTTGAATCAGCTCAGACGTGACAGGCTAAGCGTCACGGTCTTTCTTATGAACGGCTTTCAGATGCACGGGATCATCCGATCCTTCGACGGCTTTACCGTCGTGCTTGACACCGACGGTAAGCAGCAGCTTATCTACAAGCACGCAATATCGACGATAATCCCGCCCAAGCCCCTGAGTCTTGAGGAATAAGTCCTACCTCCGCTTTGCCGCCGCAGCCGTTTTTCTTGCGGCGGCGGCATACGGCGGCGCAGCGTTTCTGAGCGAGGCGGAGCCGAAGCCCGTCATCGCCGTGTGCGAGGCGGCGCCCTCGGCGCCGGACCTTGCGCTCGACGGCACGGTGTTTCGCAGCGAGACGGTCGTTTCCTGCGGCATCTCCTCACCCGTCGTTTTGCCGAGGGAGGGGGAGTATGTCGGCGGCGGCAGCGTGCTGTGCATAGCGGACGCAGACAGGGACGCATACTTTGCCCTCTGCGACGAAGCGGGGCAGGGTGCGGTTATTCCTGCACTCGCACGGGACGACGGCATAAGCTTTTTTGCCGCCCCATGCTCCGGCTACTTCAGCTCGTACCTCGACGGCTTCGAGGGTGCAGCGCCGGAGGATTATCCGAGCCTCAAAAAGAGCGGCAACGCCGACGCCGTGGGGCGAATCGTCTACGGCGCAAGCTGGTACTTTGCCGCCTCCTGCGGCAACGGTGATTTCCGTGAGGGGCAAAAGGTCACGCTCACGCTAAAGCGCTCTTACCCCGCAACGGTGCAGTCGGTGCATGACGGCACCGTGATACTCCGTGTGCGGGAGGGGCTGTACTCCGTTTTGTACGAGCGCCGTGCAAATGCGACGGTGAGCTTTCCCGGCGAGGGCGGCATCGTCCTGCCGCTTAAGGCGCTGCACGGCGGCAAAGAAAAATATGTTTACACCGTCTCGCTGGGGCTTGCAAAAAGGGTCCCGGTCGAGGTCTTATATACCGAGGGCGACAGCGTTACCGTCAGAAGCGACGAGCTTCGGGCCGGTATGGAGGTCGTCGTATCGGGCGAAAATATACACGAAGGCAGGGTCATAGAAAGATGAGCATTGCTGAAAACGTGCTGCGGGTAAAGAAAAACATTGCGCTCGCAGCGGAAAGAAGCGGCAGAGCGCCGAGCGAGGTGCTGCTTTGCGCCGCAACGAAGATGAACGACGCAGACCGTGTGCGTGAGGCGATCGCCGCAGGCGTCGATATCTGCGGCGAAAACCGTGTGCAGGAGCTTTGCGAGAAAAACGCAGCCGGCGCATACGAGGGCTGCCCGCTGCATTTCATCGGGCATCTTCAGAAAAACAAGGTGAAATTCGTCGTCGGAACGGCGGCGCTTATCCACTCCGTAGACTCCGTGGAGCTTGCCGAAAAGATCGACGCTGCCGCAAAAAAGCTCGGCATCAGGCAGGACATTCTGCTTGAGGTGAACATCGGAAACGAGGAGGCCAAGAGCGGCTTTGCGCCGGGAGAGCTTATTTGCGCTGCGGAAAAGATTTCACATTTTTCCTCCGTGCAGGTAAGGGGGCTTATGGCGATACCCCCGATTTGCGCTTCTCCCGAAGAAAATCGCCCGTATTTTGCTCAAATGAAGCAGCTTTTTATTGACATCGGAGCAAAAAAATACGATAATATCCATATGGACTTTTTGTCCATGGGTATGAGCGCCGACTACGAAACCGCAATTGAGGAGGGCGCAAATATCGTCCGTGTCGGCACCGGGATATTCGGTGCCAGAGACTACGGGACCAAATAAGATTCGGAGGTGCGCCGATGGCATTCCTGGACGAGCTGAAGAAGATCGCACGCCCTTTTAACGACGACGAAGATGATTTTATCGAAAGCGAAGAATATGACGAGGAGGAAGGCTTCACCGAGGAGTACGACGACTCGGAGCCTGAGGAGGAAAAGCCCGCAGCGGCTCCCCGCAGCGGCGTCTTTGCCCGCCGTGAGAGAGAGACCCGCACTTCTCCCGCATACGCAAGCCCCGCAGAAAGAGCGGGCGGCAATAAGATGAAGCTTGTTATATGCAAGCCCGAAGCCTTTGAGGAGGCGGCGGAAATTGCGGAGAATCTCCGTGACCGCAGAGCCGTGCTCATGAACCTTGAGGAGACGAACAAGGAGGTCTCCCGCAGGCTCATCGACTTCCTTTCCGGCGTCGCTTTTGCGCTGGGCGGAAAGATAAAGCGTGTGTCCGCACAGGCATATATACTCACCCCCACAAACGTTGATTTGGTGGGAGACGCCGTGGAGGACTTCGAGTCCAGCGGCATATACTTCTGAAACAGACAGACCCGCAAATAAAGAAAGGTGGATTTTGATATGACGAGCCCTCAGGATATTCGTGAAAAAACCTTTGAAAAGGCAGTGTTCGGCGGCTATGAAATGGGCGCCGTGGACGATTATATGGACTCTCTCGCAGCGGAGCTCGGCGCTATCCAGAAGGAGAACTCCGCTCTCAAGGCGAAAATGAAGGTCCTTGTTGACAAGATCGAGGAATACCGCACCAACGAAAGTGCGCTCAATATGGCTATCCTCTCCGCACAGAAGCTCAGCGTTCAGATCGAGAGCGACGCACGCAGCCGTGCAGCCGCCATCGTTTCCGAGGCCGAGGCAAAGGCAGCCGCAACCATCGGCAGCATCGACGAGAGGATCGCTCAGGAGGAGGATCGCCTCCAGAAGGCAAAGCTCAGCTCCGCAAAGTTCTTTGAGACCGTGAAGGAGCTTTGCCAGAAGCAGCTTGCAAATCTTGACTCCATAAGCGTCGCATCCCGCAGCGTTAAGTACGACGCTGCTCCTGCGGACGCCCGAATACAGAACGAGAGCAATTCAGCCAAGGCAGAAGCCGATCAGCCGGACAACGGCAACACTCAGGTATTCATGTTCTCAAAGGACAACTGAGCGGGTTGCTCCTCTCGGCGAAAAGGCGTGCCGCCAAAGCACGCTTTTTTGCGTTTGTATCCGATTATTCCGCAGCCGACAAAACGGCAACATCTGAAAGAATGGAGTTTACAGCTATGGCACAGAAGTACGATTACACACTGAATCTTCCCAAGACCGATTTTCCCATGAGAGCGGGTCTGCCCAAGCGTGAGCCGGAGATGCTCGCCCACTGGCAGGAGCTTGACATCTACAACGAAATGCTCAAGAAAAACGAGGGCAAGCCCCTGTTTAACCTGCACGACGGACCTCCGTTCAGTAACGGCAACATCCACATGGGACACGCACTTAATAAGTCCATCAAGGACTTTATCACCAGAAGCTATGCGATGCGTGGCTACTACACCCCCTACATCCCCGGCTGGGACAACCACGGTATGCCCATCGAGAGCGCCATCATCA
>OCQZ01000287.1_pt1 | contig 15652 bp, 9 predicted proteins | sample 1538921 | NCBI WGS metagenome assembly OCQZ01 (sample SAMN03418269, study PRJEB22391) | human gut metagenome | biome: human-gut; feature: organic feature; material: feces | host: Homo sapiens | place: Tanzania | collected 2013-01 | reverse complement strand
ATCCTCGACGGCAAGAAGACCGAGTTTATCGCCGCCGAGCCATCGAGCTGTCCCAAGCTGACCAGAGGCAAGTTTGAATACGACTTCGGCGACGAGGCGGGATATACTCCGCTGCTGCCCATGTACACCCTGGGCCACGACTTCAAGCCCGCCAACATCCATGCGGGCGGTCTGCGCTACCACGGAGCCGGAATGATCGTGTCGCAGCTCATCAAGGATGGTTATATGCACGGTGTAGACATCCCGCAGCTGGAGAGTTTCCAGGCGGGCATCCTCTTCTCGCGCACCGAGGGCATCGTGCCCGCGCCCGAGAGCTGCCATGCCATTGCCGCCACCGTGCGCGAGGCTCTCAAGTGTCGCGAGGCTGGCGAGCAGAAGACCATACTCTTCAACCTGAGTGGTCACGGACTCATCGACATGCCCTCGTACGACAGCTATCTCAACGGCGACCTGATGAACTACTCGCTCTCTGACGAGGAACTGCAGCAGTATCTCGCCCGGGTGCCCAAAATCATGTAGTCAACACGACAAGCATAGAAATGAAAAGGCCGAAGCAGGAGACACAGTGGGTCTCGGGCTTCGGCCTTGTCGTATCTATGCCGGCGGTGGTGCCGGCCGGTGTCAGCGGGTTACTTGGCTACGCGTATCTCGTGGTTGCCGGCACGCAGCCAGACGGCAGTCTTGCCAGCCTTGGCCCACTGGGCGTCGGTCACGATGCGGTCGGTGCGTAGAGCGCGGCCGTCGATGGTGATGCGGTCAGTGGCGGTCGAGGGGATGTAGACCAGCGCCTCGGTCTTGGCGGGCACGCCCACCGACATGGTGAGTTGGGCTTTGTCGCGCTTGAAGGCGGTAGAGACGGTGCCGCTCAGGGTGAGGAAGGAGAGGCTCGCCTCGCCGAAGGTGACATACTGCGGGTCTATCTTGAAGCGTCGCCAGCAGGGGTCGATGGTCTCGGCGCCCATGAGCTTCTGGGCTATCACGGTGAGGCCGCCACCGCTCCAGGCGTGGTTGGACGAGCCGCCGCGGAAGCCCCTCTTGCGGGCATCCCAGAACTCCCACAGCGTGGGGTAGTCCTTGTCGTTGACCATGGGGGCGATGCGCTTCTTCAGGCGGCGCATGGCGTAGTCGCCCTGGCCCATCTGGAAGAGAGCCTCCATCACGTAGCGCTCCATATAGGGGCTGGAGTATTCCTGCGACTTCAACACATTGAATATCTCGCCATACTTGGACTCGTTGGCGATGCCCGAGATGACGGCAAGAGCCTGCACACGGTCGTCGGTAGCGCCCATATACTGGGGATGACGGTAGCTGTAGCCGTTCCAGCAGTGGTTGTAACCCTTCTTGACCTGCTCCATAGTGGCGCGATACTGGGCTGCGTCGGCGTCGAGGCCCATCATGTCGGCCATACGTGCCATCGCGTCGAGTGCCATGTAGTGCCAGCCGGCGAAGATGAGCCTGATGTCGCGGTTGTCGCCCCAGTCGCCCCACAGCCAAGTGGCCTTGTAGGCTGCTGTAAGCCCGGTGGAGTCGAGCGGGAAGCGCTCAAGGTACCGGCGCACGGCAGGATAAACCTTGCGGATGGTGGCTGAGTCGCCCGTATTCATATAGTAATTCCAGAAACCATAGAGTCCTACGGCTGCCAACATCTGTCCGGGCAGCTCGCTCTTGTAGGTACCGGGCACGGGAGCATGGAGCACGCCGTTGTCCATCTGCCAGGCTGCCAGCTCGAGCATGCCCTTGCGCATCAGGTCTATCGACGAGAGCGACAGCGTGTAGAAAGCCTGGCTGGTAAGTATCACCTCGTCGCCCCACCACTGTGCCCGCTCGCGCTCGGGACAGTCAAAATAGGTGTCGCGCATATTGACATAGAGCGTATTGAGTGCTTTCTGCCAGAAACGGTTATAGAAATCGTTGTCAGAGTGGAAAGTACCCACCACCTCGGTATCATAACCCGTCTGGCGATAGCTTACGCCGTTGACCTTGATGCCCTTGGGGAGATAGAGGATAATCTTCTCGCCGTTCATCCAGCCCAGCGACTCATACTGCTGCTGTCCCTGCCGCGTCACATACTGTGCCCTGACGTTCCAGGCGCCAGCCATGTGGGAGTGGTTGGTCCAAATGTCTATGGTGTCGCCGCCCTCGGTGGCGGTGAGGTCTATCACGGGCGTCACCTGCAGGTTGCCGGGGAGGAAGGCGATGACGGTGTCGCGGCGGGCACCCTCGTGGAGCTCGAAGCGGGCACCCTTGACGCCGAAGTCCTTGAACATGGGTATCGGACGGCGTGTCATCTTGCCCCAGGGACGGTCGCCCCAAGAGCCAATCTCGACAGAGGGCTTGAAGCCGTACTTGGCAGAGACGTCGGCAGTCTGCCAGCCGTCGATGGCGTGGCGCGCGTCGTAGCTGATGTTGCTCTCGGAGAGTCGGGAGTTGGGTATCTCGCCCGTGGCTGTGGCATAGGCGGGATGGATGCGGCTCATCCAGCTGGCATTGGTACACAGCTCGGCATTGTCGGAGTCGATATAGAGTCCGGACTTGCCGCTGTCCTCATGGGAAAAGCCCGATTTGCCGAAGTAACATACAAGAACAGCCACGCGGTTGTACCCCCGCTGGAGATGGCGGCCCAGGTCGATCTCGTCGTAGTAGCCCTCGCCGGGAGCGGGACCACGCTTGAGCGAGCCTTCGAAGACCACCAGGTTGCCGTTGACCCACAGCCAGTACTTGGAGTCGCAGGCTATGCGCGCCTTGAGGCTCCGCGGCTTGGTCTTCATCACCACATCCTTCTGGAAGGCTATCCACGTATTGGGGCGGTTAACACTGTCGTCGGCAGCCGTAATCCACGACGCCTTGGCTCCCCATGCCGTGGCGGCACAGAAGCTGAAGAGTAAAGAGACGATAAGGTTTCGCATATCTATAGTTTGTTGGTATTATGCTACAAATGTACTAAAAAAGGCGCAGTGGCAAAAGGAAAAGTCTCTCTTTCTGCTCTGGCACAGGGAAAATAGTGTATGGCGGGCGCAGGAATGAGAGAAAAAGCCGTGGAGATGCACCGGTTAGCGCGAAAAAGTGTACTTTTGCCAACGATAGATGAACGTAAACGATAAAGAATGATGGTATGAAAACACTGTTACAGTTTCTGCGCAACTGGACGTTGCCTGTGGCTATCGCCTCGGGCATCGTGATATATCTGGTCTTTGCCCTGGTGCCCGCCCTCGACGGTGCGGCGCGTGTGTGTGGTCCCATCTGCGACCGCATCCTGCCCCTGTTCATGTTTCTGATACTCTTTGTCACCTTCTGCAAGGTAGACTTCCGCCGGCTGATACCCGCGAGGTGGATGTTGTGGGTGGGCGTGGTCCAGGTGGTGTTTGTGGCGCTGCTCACGCTGCTCGTGGTGGAGTATGGGCTTACGGGCAACAGTCTGATTATCGTTGAGGCCATCATCACCTGCATCATAGCGCCCGTGGCGGCTGCCGCTCCGGTGGTGACGGCCAAGCTGGGCGGCAACCTGGAGCAGATGACCACCTATACCTTCATCTCCAACTTTATCACGGCACTGCTCATCCCGGTGTGCTTCCCGCTGATAGACAAGGCTGCCAACGTGAGTTTTCTCACCGCCTTTCTGACCATCCTGCACGAGGTGTGCATGGTGCTGGTGCTGCCCATGCTGCTGGCGTATATCGTGAAGCATGGCATGAAGCGGCTGCACCAGTGGGTGGTGAGCGTCAACGACCTGTCGTACTACATGTGGGGTGGCTCGCTGCTCATCGTCTCGGGCACCACGGCCAAGAATATCGCACACGCTGACACCTCGCTGACCTTCCTGCTCATCATCGCGCTGCTGGGGCTTGTCCTCTGTGTCATCCAGTTTGCCGTGGGCAGATTTATAGGCCACTACTTCGGTGCCACCACTGAGTCGGGGCAGGCGCTGGGGCAGAAGAACACCGCCTTTGCCATCTGGATAGCCTATACCTACCTCAACCCGCTCTCGTCGATAGGTCCCGGCTGTTATATCCTGTGGCAGAACATCATCAACTCGGTAGAGATATGGCTCTGCAGGCGCAGGCTGGGGCACGAACTGCACACCTGACGCCCGCAGAGGGCATGAACGGAATATCCGCAATGCAGGAAGTGGGCATTGCGGATAGAGAGAGGGCGCTGTCATCCATCAGGGATGGCAGCGCCCTACTTATTATATAAGGTATAGGGCTGATAGCCTGAGCCGTAGGGCTGCTTGTATCAGCCGCAGGTCTACTTGCTGAAGTAGGCGCTGGTGGCGCCTTTGTACTTAAGGTGCTTGTAGCCGCTGGGCTCGACGCGCACGGTAGAGAGCTTGACCTTCTCCCATACCTGGGCATCGGTGAGCCCCTTGCCGTAGGTGTGGACCTCGATGGTCACGCCATCGCCATACTCCTTGCGCAACGCCTGGATGTACTCGGTGGCAGCGGTGCATTCGGCAGTGATGACTACCTTGTCGGCCTGGTGCTCGACGGTGACCTTGACGGGGTTGGTGGTACTGAACTCATACTCGGTGCCCTTGATGTAGACCTTGGTGTCAATCTTCAGGTCCCAGGTGCGGATGGCGAAGTCGTCCTGCTCAGCCACGTTCTCCTTGGCGAGAGGGATTTCGACGATAACCTTCTTGGCGGCTTCGTCGCGGACATGGATAGAGGTCTTGATTTCACTCCAGTCCTTGTGGGCCTGCTGGTGTATGTCTACCTCTACATTGCCGTTGCCCGTAGCGGGCACGGTGCTCTCGTCTCTCTTGTCCTCGAGGTCCTTGTTCTCATTCTTGATGTCTTCACCGATACCGGGGATGTCGGTCACGTCCTTGACGTCCTTGTCGGTGAGCACTCCGTCGACGTGCCACTGGTAGTCTACGTTCTGGAACTTGACAATATACCACAGCACGTGGAGCTTCTTGAGGTCAACGCCACTGAAGGTGGCCTTGCCTTTGCTCTTGTCGGCACTGATGATGTCCTCTACAGTGGGCAGTTTGTCAAGGGCCTTCAGCGTAGCCACGCCCTTGGTGTCGAAGACATACCAGGGGTACATGGTGTTGTTGTCCCAGCTGGGGTAGTACACGTCGACGTTGCCCTCGTTGGCAGCGACCATGACGCTCTTACCTGTCTCGGTCTGGGGGAAATACTCGCTGGCGTCGAAGTTACCGATGCCGGGGATACGGTTGTCTACGCGGATAAAGAAGTGTGCTCGGTTGGTCGGGACCGCAGCTGCGCGAGTGGCAGCCACCTTGCTGCCCTGGATGTACACTTCGGTAGCTGGCTCAGTCTTAGCCTGGCTGCCGCCGCCTGGCTCCACTCCCGGAGTGGAGTCATCGCTGCACGCCATCACGGTCATTGCGGCGAAAATCATGAATAATACTCTCTTCATAATTGTAATGATTTGAAATGTTTGTAAGTTTTTGTTTGTTATATATTTGATGATTATTCTCTTGTTGGGGTCAGTTGTGCCACGGATACCTATCGTGCTGACGACTGTCGCGCGACGCGTCGGGCGGTATATAGTATCCCTTCTCCGAGGATTTGCCATCTACAAGTTCCTCGACATTGTTGGCACGGCGCTGCGAATGAACTTCCTCGTAGTCGGGTTGGTCGAAGGAAGGCGGTACCACATTGACATCGAAAGTAAGGACAGCCATGCCGCGGGGGAGTACGTTGCCAAAGAGCCTGATGCTATGGCGGACGTAGCCGATGTTCTTCGTGGTGTCGAAGGAGAACTTGAGGGTGATGGAATCATGAGGCGGAATGGCGTCGATGTCCTTGGGAGCGTCGATGCAGCCACACGAGGGCTGGATATCGTCAATCAGGAACGGGTCGTCGCCCTCGTTGCGCACCACGTAGGTGAGGTCGAGCACCTCGCCAGACACCACGGGATAGTAGTGGCGTATGGAGTCGGGCACGGTGATGTAGGTGGGCCGCACGCGCTTTGTGCATGCGGTCTCCATCGCTGCTGCCATGCCTATTATGACCAGAGGCAGGAGTACTCGTGACGCCTTATATATATAATAATGTATATGCATCATTGTCTGTTGGTTATTTCTATTTCGTCGAGAGCCATCGTCTTGCGGCCTTCCGCTGTAGCGGTCTGCGTGATGATGACCTCGGTCTTGACTCCAGGCTGCAAGCCCGAAGCGCTGATGCTCACCCTGACGCGGCGGCTGTCGGTTGGTGAGGTTATGATGGCCTTGCCTTTCACCGCTCCGCCCTGCACGACCTCTATCGATGACGGCGCGAAGATGTGCCATTGTGGTGCGTGGAGCAGCGATACATGGAAGACGGCTGCTGATGGCAGACCCGATGATACCGAGAATCGCTGTACCGGTGCCGATGTGATCAGCCAACCCAGATGATAGTCGGTGGCAAATCCCTGCTTGCCGTCGCTGAGCAGATGGGTGTCGGCCTTGGGCTCGGCATCGATGTTGGCGCCGCGGAGCAGGTCATTGGTGGTGTCGAGCCATGGGTAGCTCTCCTTCCACTGCTTGAGGTAACCGTCGAGGTCGCCGTCGCTCTCACGGTAGTTGGCCATGTCCTTGAAGGCGGTATGGTGGGACAGCAGCGAGGTCATCGCCTCTATCTGCTGACGGCTTGGCGCCTGCTGCTGACTGCGCATAATCTCCAGGCGGGTAAAGGCAAGCGCCGTAAGCAGACGGTTGAGTTTGCTGCGTTCAGCCTCGTCGGCCTGCTTGGAAGCCTTGTCCATCGAGGAGAAGAACTCGCCAAACTGACGGGCGTCGAGCCAAGTGCCGAGCGCCTCGTCGATGCCGCCGTAGAAGGGCAGCGTGGCGCGCTGAGCCTGTTGCTCTATCTTGCGATAGTAGTCGCCGAGCAGCTGACCCGTCTTGGGATAAGCCGAGGCGAAGTAGCGGCTGGCGCAAGCCTCGATGTCGACATCGGGATTGATAAGCAGCTGTGCCAGCACATAGGTCTGCACATCGTCGAACGGCGCATAGTCATATCCGCTGCCGTTGAGGAACACGCCCTTGACACCCAGGTCGCGGTAGAAGCGCAGTCTGCTCTGCATGTGGTGCAGACAGGGGTAGGGGGTGAGATAGTCGTCGAAGTTGCGCATGTAGTCCCACACATACACTCTGCCGCAGCACTGCTGCCAAGCCTTGATCTGCGCCTCGAGACCCTCGTGGCCCTTGGCCTGCGATGCTTCTGGCGCCATGGGCATGTCGATGGCGCTCACCATCACGCCCACGTTGTCGGGCAGACGGTGCGTGGGAGCCTTGCGGGTGGTCGAGTAGGCCGAAGTGAAGAACATCTGGTGCGGGAAGCGGCGCGCCAGCCGCTCGATGAGTGCCGTCACCGCCGGTGTAGCCGACTGCGGTGTGTTTCCTTTTGCCTTGCATGCGGCGCATTGGCACACCAGCCGATTGTCGTTGGGCACTACGGCAAAGCGGGTGGTCACCCCGTCGCTGCCGTCGCCATACTGGTCTATCACAAACTGCTCATAGGCATGGTAGAGAGCCTCCGACGAGAAGCAGAACTGCCCCGCGTCGCGCTTGCCATTGACCATAGCCGTCGCTTCGGCAGGTATACCGTCAGTAAATACCTTGCGCAGATTGTGTCCCCACAACCCCCAGTCGAAGTCTACATTACCCACACCCAGTATGGGCATCATGTCGGCATTGGTATTGGTCGGGGTGTAGATGCTGCGATGCTCGAAGGCGAAGCTGCCTTTGGCGTCGCTCCTGCAGTCGACCACTGCGGGAGGCAGGTCGGCAGAGAGGAAGCGGCCGTCATCAGCCGACGCCGAGCTCATGAACTGGTATTGCAGCCAGAGCATCGCTTCGGTAGAGCGCGCCTTGAGTCTGATTTCGTGCGGAGCCACAGCCACCTCGTAGTCGCTGTCCATGCTGCCGTCGAGGTCGACCACGAGCTGCAGCTGACTGTCGTCCTGTGCTTTTCCGGTGATGATGCAGTCGCGGTCGGTAGCCCGTTTCTGGAAGTGACTCTTCAGATAGGCAGCCCATTTGGCGTCGCCAGGGTCGCTGTCGTCGGCAGCCTTGACGGCATACTCGCTGTACTGGCTGAAGGGCTTGAGCTCTGTGCCCGAGCATGCAGCCAGCAGGGTGACAGGCAGGGCGAGCATCAGCGCGCACACTGCTGTGGCCATCGTCTTAGAAGCTGATGAGAACTTGTACATCTATGTTGAACAGGTTTTTGTATCTTGTATTGACGCCGTCGATGGGGCTCTCTTCGGTGCCCGTGCGGGTGTTGGTCTGGGTGTAGTAGGTGAGCCAAGTGCCCAGCACGCCCAGCGTGACATTGCGGTGTATGCGGTACTGACCGCCCAGGCCCACCTGGGTGTTGAGTCGGCTGAAGGTACCAGGCATCGCGTTGTCTATCATCGACGCTTCGGGCGCCGAGCCGATGCTCGCCAGTGCGTGTATGCACGACTTGCCGTCGTTGAGCATGAAGTACTTGCCCTGCAGCATCAGGTTGGCATACATCTTACTCTTCATGTTGTAGAGGTCCAGACGACCGTTGAGCCAGAAGAGGTCGATGGTCTTGCTGGCGCCGATGCCCAGGTTGAGCAGCAGATTGTGGGTGTCGTCCCAGTGGTCGAAGACCCATGCCGGCGAGTCCTCGCCCGTAGCCTGCCATCTGAACCGTTTCTCGTAGGAGTTGATGCGGCGGAAACCGGCATGCACCTCGCCTTCCCAGTCATGGGCGAAGTTGCGGGTGAGACGGGCGTTAGCCATGAGTTGGGGGAAGTACTTGTTGGCCAAGCCCACCGTAGCCGTTCCCGACCACAGGTCGTCAAACTGGTGTGTCCATTCGCCCACCAGCTGGATGCCCGTACCTCCAGGCTGCTGGTCGTCGCTCTTGGTGTCCTTGGCGGCACCCTCGCGGCCGGCGTAGTTGAAGCGCACGCCGACGGCGTCGGTCTCGTCCAGTTTGCGTGTATACTCTATCGAAGCCACAGCCGTGATTACGTCTTCTTCCCCATAGCGTCCTTGCAGGTATTCAAAGTTGAGTCCATTGCGGTAGCCGCGTGCCACGAGTCCGTCGAGATGGCGCCGGAACGAAGCCTCTTCGCCGTAGCCCGGACGGTAGTATTTCTGGTAGACGTAAGCCGAGTCATACTCATGCTTGGCCTCAAAGATGAGACCCTTGGTGTAGAGCAGCAGACGGTTTTCGCTGTCATACTCTATCGCCTTGTTGATGACGGCCATAGCCGAGTCGTTCTGGTGACGGTCCAGGAGTGCCATGGCCCAGTCGTTGCTGTTGGTACTGTTGGCGCGTATCAGCAGCGAGTCGCCCATATACTCTGCCACCTTGGGCATGAGTATGTCCTGAGAGTTGGAGTACTTGCGGTCGGTGGTGTAGAGCGCAGCCTGCTTGACCACATAGAAGTTGTCATTGGGGTAGCGCTCGCGGCCCAGAGCCACCCAGCGGCGGTGCTCATTCCAGCGCTTGAGCTGGGCAGAGGTGTTGACGGCGTATTGCAGACCGTCTTCAGAGTGGGGGCATATCTCGAGCAGGCGCAGGCTCTGCGTGTAGGCTTTGCCATAGGCACCCAGCTTGATGAGGCGCTTGATGTGGGGCACGGCAGCTTCCTCGTAGGCGTTGACATACTGGGCGCGGGTGAGGGCGTCGTCTTCCTCATCGCATTTCTTGGCAATCAGCTCGAGTGCCGCCTCGGTGCGTCCGCTGCGGTTCAGGATGTCGGCATGCTTGAGGATGGTGTTGGGCGCACTGGGGAACTGGGCCTGGTAGTCGGCCAGAGCACGCTCGGCGGCAGTATAGCGGCGCAGCTCTACGTTGCAGGTCACCATGCGGTTGAAGGCAGACTCGCGCACTTCAGGGTCGGTGGAGTGCTCGGCGGCAAACTCGAGCAGGGGCAGAGCCTCGCCATAGCCGCCACTGTTCATCATGTCCATGGCATGGTTCAGACGCTCGCGCGCCAGCTCGTCGGCCACATCCTTGTTGGCGGGGTTGCGCTGGTAGAGGCGGCTGAGCAGACTCGATGCAGCCTGGGCGTTGCCCATACGGCGGTTTACGATGTATGCCTTGTAGAGCAGGTCTTCGGTGTCGCCCTTGCGCTTGCGCTCGGCGGCGATATAGGTGAGGGCGTCGTCGTAGTAGCCGCGGGTGATGGCGGTGTTGAGCAGATAGTCGAGCGACTCCTGGCTCTTGGTGCGCTCATAGACCTTGCCATAGAGGATATAGGGGTCGCCCTTGGCGGCAGCGCGGGCGGCGTCGGCCTGGAGCTGTCCGTAGAAGCTGCTGAGCTGGCCGCTGTGGTTGTGCTTCATGCAGCGTTCCACAAACGCCATCGCCTCGCCATAGCGGTTGTCTTCGGCCAGGATGCCGGCCTTCTTGGTGATGAGGCGGTAGCTGCCGGGCAGATTGCTCACGCCGCGGTCGGCCACGTCGATGGCTTCGCTGCGGCGTCCCTGCTGCAGGAGCAGGTTGCAGAGCGTCAGATAGTGCTCTTCCTTCTTGGGATCGTTGCTGACCAGCTGGCGCAGCGACTCTATGGCTGCGTTCTTGTCGCCCGACTTGCGGTCGGCGATGGCGCGCTGTTCGAGGCGGTAGTTCAGGTCTTTCTTCAGCTGGGCGTCGTTGGGGTAGATATGGCAGAGGCGCTCCAGCAGACGGTCGGCCTCCACATCGTTCTTCTGCTTGCGGTAGAGGTTGATTTTGCGGCGCCAGAGTCCTTTCCAGTAGGGATGTATCTCGAGCAGTTCGTTGACATAGCAGATGGCGCTCGAGTAGTTGCGTGTTTCTTCCTCGACATTGATGATGAGCTGCTTGGCCTCGACGTTGGCGTTGTTGTCGCGCAGGGCGCGCACCAGATAGAAGCGGGCGTCGTCGTAAGCCTTCTTGTGGTAGTAGTAGCGGCCGGCGAGCTCGTTGAGCGTCGACACGTCGGGGTAGCGCTTCAGACCTTCGTCGAGCAGACGCTTGCCGCCCTCCCAGTTGCCGCGCTTGAAGGCGGCGCGCACCGTGGCGTCGTAGTAGTCGGGCAGATGGATGTCCTTGGATTTCAGTATCGACTGTGCCTGCACCTGTGCAGGGGTGAACGTGAGTGCCGAGGCTGCCATCATCAGGGTCAGCGCCATGCCGCATATCTGTGGTTTATGTATTTTCATCATCATGACTTTGGTTTTGGTTCTTTATTCGGTGGTTTGGGTGGCTATATTGATGTCGGGGCCGGGACTGTTGTCGGCCTCGCCCTGAGCGTTGCCGCTGTTGGGATTGTTGAAACCCTTGCGCTGCATCTCGCCCCATACGATACGCTTACCCATGATAAACTTGAGGTAGCCGCGCAGCGAGAAGAGCATGATGAAGGGGTGGTAGAAGAAGGGCTCGAGCAGGGCGGCGAGCACCAGGCGCAGGTAGCTCCAGCCGCGCATGCGGGTCTGCAGATAGTCGTAATAGATAACGACAAACGAGAGCTGGAAGCAGAAGATATACATCATCAGGAAGATAATCCAGGCTGTGTCCCAGTTGACGCCGCCCGTGAAGGCGAGGTAGAGGAACGTGCAGAAACCTACCAGCTCGATGACGGGAGCGATAAATTCGAAGATGAAGAGGTAGGGCATCGTGATGAGACCCAGCTGACGGTACTTCTTCTTGAACATCATGCGGTAATACTTGGCAAATGTCTGTATCAGGCCGTGTCCCCAGCGCACACGCTGGCGGTACAGCATGCGCAGGTTTGACGGACCTTCTGTCCAGCAGCAGGTCTGGGGTATCTGTATCACGCGGTAGGGCTTGTCGAAGTCGCAGCAGTAGCCTATCATGCGGGTAAGCATGTCCATATCCTCTGCCAGCGAGTCGGCAGAGTATCCGCCGGCGTTGATGGCTATCTCGGTGTCAAACATACCGTAACCTCCCGATACGTTGGGCATGGCGTTGATGTTGCTCCAGCCCATCTTGCCTATCATGAACGAGCGCAGATACTCCAGTGTCTGGAAGAGAGGGATGGGCGACCAGGGTATGCGGTACTTGATGAGCTCGCCGTTGACCACCTTGCAGGCATTGGAGATGTTCATCACACCCGATACGGCTATCACGTGCTTCTCTTCGACCATAGGGCGCACACACATACGGATAGCGTTCTTGGAGAGGATGCAGTCTACGTCGGTATTGATGAAGTAGGGATAGTTGGCTACGTTCAGACCGGCGTTCACGGGGTCTGCCTTGGTACCACCGTTCTCCTTGTCCACCACGCGCAGTTTCTCATACTCCTTGCGGTTGGAGATAAACATACGCTTGAAGGGCTTGGCGATGATGCGCTGCTTGTAGAGATAGGGCACTTCGACGAGGTCAAACTCCTCGATCATCTTCTCCAGCGTGCGGTCCTTGCTACCGTCGTTGACGATGATGACCTCAAACTTGGGCCAGTCTTGCGAGAGCAGCGACTTCACGTTGTCCACGATGGTGTTTTCCTCGTTGTAGGCGGGAGCCACGATAGACACACCGGGGGTATAGGGCGAGTTGTCGAATATCTTCTTCACGTAGATGTCGCTCAGGGAGTGGCGTGAGCGGCGTGTCTCTCTGAACGACAGGGCCACCAGCATCACGTAGCTGAACATCAGCGCCATCGAGTAGAAGAAGACGAGATATCCGTAGGTGTATAATATAATCTCTTTCATCGTGCCAAATTCTTGATATAACTGTCAAACACTCTAACCTGCTTGAAGAGGAAACTGTCGTCCTTGTCGGTACACTCTCTCTCCAGGCGTTCAAACTCTTCCATGCCCTTCTCGCCATACAGGCTGAGCGACATGATGATGTTGAGCTTGGTCGACTGGACCTTGGACTCGCTCCATGCTTTCAGGAAGAAGGGGATGGCGCGGCCCGTGTTGAATGACACCAGGGCGCGGAGGATAAACAGGCGCAGATGCTCGTTCTGATGGGCGTAGGCAGCCATGAGCAGCGGCTCTGCTGATACCAGATGGGCCTTGATGATACACTCTATGGTAGCCTGGCGTACCACCTGACTCTTGTGGGCCAGGTATTTCTTCATGTTGTCGATATCCTCGGCTGTGCCCCAGTAGCCCACCTCTCTGATCAGACAGGCTTGCAGCTTCTCGTTCTCACACTCGGCGATGATAGGGGGCAGCGAGGGCATCTCCTTGTTGGCTATATGGCGTGCTCTCATCAGGAAGTGTATTTCCAGAGCGTCCCATTCGCGCCACTCGTAGTTGCGCAGCTCGCTCTCCATGAAGAATCTGAAGGGATTGTAGTCGCTCAGCCACAGATAGTACATACGTGTCTCCTTGCGGATGACCTGGTTGACGGAGTTGAGCAGGCGCACCAGCACCGACTCGGGCAGGTCAATCATCATGAACTGGGAGATCTGCAGCGCGCGACGCCTGTTGGTGCGCGAGCCGAACACGAGCATACGCTCCATGAACTCTTCGATGGCGAGGGCGTCGCAGAGGGTGCGCACGTTGCGGTAGTTGTACTCGTTGTAGTAGTCCGACTTGACCTGCACCAGCAGCATGCACAGCGCAAACATGTACTTGGGCTTCTTGCGGCGGGCTATGTCGCGGGTGGTGAGGCCTATGCGCTCGTCGATCTCGTTGCGGGTGAGCTTGTCCTTATTGAGTGTTATCTCGCAGAAGATGTCGTAGAAACGCTTGTAGTAGCGGTTGTAGATGCGCTTGCGTCGGCCTTCGAAATGCTTGTTGACACTGATGGAAATGGTAAAGAGGACCATCGATATACAGCAGATGAGAATCATGAAGATGCTGACACGCACCACGAAGGGATAGTTGAAGAAGCCGTTGTACCACATGGTGAGCACATAGCCCATGTAGTCGATGGGGGAGAAGTCGCGGGTGCGCATACGGTCCATGATGCTGTCTGCAAAGACTTGCGGGCAGCACAATAAGGTCATAGACAGTGTAAGCACTATTCGCTTTATTGCTCTCATTTCAGTTGTTCTCAGTTTCCTTGTTGGTTGAGGCATTCTGTTGATACAATGCCAAGAATTTGAAATTCTGTTTATTCCGTTTATAAGCGCATCTATATTGATTTATGTTTGCGCCTATATTAATTATGTGCAAAGTTATGCGATTATTTGTAAAATCTATCCTTTCTGTCTTTTTTTTTTCATTTTTGCAGCATTTTTAGGCAAAAACCGCGACCATCGTCGCGTTTTCTGCCATTCTAAGCAGTTAGTTTTGAGACCATTTGCACATCGTCCGCTTGCGCAAAAAGTTGCGCAACCCTTGTCCCGAAGACCTGCGAAATTGGCGCAAATTTGTCGCAGACATCCTCCGTCCTCTCCGCCGCATCCTCCGTCTTCTTTGCCGATAGTCTTCCACTTCCTCGCCACATCCTCCGTCTTCTTTGCCGATACTCTTCAACTTCTTCGCCGCTTCATCCGTCATGACCGTCATATCCTCCATCTTGCCGCAGTCACCATTCATCTTCTCCGCCGCTCCGGCTGTCTTGCCCGCCATTCTGACCCTCCTGTCCGCCACCGCGCCAATCTTGCCCGCTACCAACTATATGTTGATTTCAGGGCATGAAATAATGATTGCAAAGCATGATTTCCATATTTCGTGCCCCGAAACGACTGTTTCGCGCCTTGCAATTATCCCCAAGAGGGCTGCGGGCGCAATGGCGCTGGTGTCGGTGCAAGGCGTCGCGTACGCGGGCGAAATAGTAATTACTATAAATAGAATATAGTTAAACATATTTAATTTCGCCGTCATCCCTCCGCATCTCCTTTCCCCTCTGCAGCATGGCAGAGATGGCTCTGGCTGCCAGCCTTTGACTCCCGCCGGAGTCCCGGGCGTGATGGCTGGTGGCGAAAGTATAAGTATATGTAATACAATGTGATGTGCGCTGCGCAGAATGTGCGCTCAGCCAATCGTCAAGTACCTGTGTCCGTCTTGCCGACCATCACGCTTGGCATCAAAGTCATCTCTGCGTCGCGCTTGATGTGTTAATTGTTGCAAATGTAATGAAATGCCTTTATCACCATCTTCTGCGAGCTAATATTTCTCTATTATTATGTTATAAATGTCTCGCAGTAAGACTTATTTCATGGTATATTTGAGCAAAAATCGAGCAGTGGTAAGTGCCAATGATTGGGCATGTATTGTTACTGCTTGTTGCGATATACGCCTTGAGCATATGTGTCCCTTGGCGGACTGTAATTACAGTGTGGCGTGGGGTGCATACCTTTATGTTAGATGTAAGACGGCCAAGGCGTTCTCTCGTGCTGGATAGGAGTATTATTGTAATGTCTTTTCATTGTTTCACAATTCTCCAATTGCTTTGTTGGCCGTTTATTTCTATCTTTAAGATATACACGGCTTGTGGCAGTGCGCTCATATTTATCGTGGTAACACGCCCCTTCAACGGCTTCCGCATTATCAGACCGCCATTTGTTGTGTATATAGTCGCTTGCCCATGGCAGTCATCCTTAAGATTGGTCGCCTCTATGCGAAGTAGTCCTGTGGTGGGGTTGGTGCATAAGGTAAACTCTACGTTTGCCACCTTGTCGCTTGTTGCCGCCATTCTTTTGCGGGTTTGTGTCCTGTCCAGCACAATTTGTTTAAGTATTCTATTTCCTGCAGCGTCATAACGATACTCAATGTGCTGTGCTGTTGCGGGTAAAGTTAAACCTATTAGGATTAAAGCTATCAATCTAATCCGCT
>OCQZ01000280.1_pt1 | contig 15824 bp, 10 predicted proteins | sample 1538921 | NCBI WGS metagenome assembly OCQZ01 (sample SAMN03418269, study PRJEB22391) | human gut metagenome | biome: human-gut; feature: organic feature; material: feces | host: Homo sapiens | place: Tanzania | collected 2013-01 | reverse complement strand
TAAACTGGAGGTGGCGAAGCGAATCGCCTTTCTGGTCATCGTTGGACTGGCGGTCATCATCGCGCTTGTCGAACGTTCCCACTGGTCGTTCATATTCCTGACCAGTTTCCTGGGGTACATACTTATCAATCTGGCGATGAGCGACTTGGTCGCCAAAAAATAGCGGATGCGAAAATACGTTATACTTTATGTCCACGGAATGGGCGGGGGCGGTGACAGCCGCATCCCGTCCATTTTGAAGGATAATCTGGGACCTGATTTCGAGGTCATCATCAGGACTTACGATTTTGATCCGGAAATCGCTCAAGGCCAGCTGGCCGCTTGGGCGGAGGAGGTCCGGCCGGAGCTTGTGATAGGGGAGAGTATGGGTGCCACGCACGCCATCGCGCTGAGGGGTTATCCGCATCTTTTCGTTTCCCCGTCACTGAACGCTCCGCGATATTTCATTGCCTTGGCCTGGCTGACTTTGATTCCTGGCGTCACGGCTCTGTTCGACAGGATTTACAGGCCAAAACCGGGTGACCGCCAGAAACTGCATTTCACCTATAAGCCTTTGAAAAAGTGGAGGCGGGTTCTCGGCGACGCTTTGCAAAACACCCCACGCAACGGTGGCAAGGACTATTTCTATGCCTTTTTCGGCACCCGTGACCATTACCGGCGCAGCGGCGTTGTCTCCATCCGCACCTGGAAAAAATACTTCGGCGACGGCACCTGGACCATCTACGACGGCACTCACTTTATGGAGTATGAATATATTCTCTCGTTCCTCATTCCTAAGATCTATGAGGTTTTAGGAATATCGGGTGAATAGTGACCGGTTTTTCACCCGAAAGTAGTCTTGAATGGATTGTGGGGTGAGAAATATTTTACTTTTCACCCGAGCATCTTTGCTGGAGATAGGACTGCATTGATTGCGTGATGTTGGCTGAGGCCGTGACTGGATCAAGGGCCTCGGAGAGAGGCATCCATTCCGGTGTGATTTGGAGCACGGCATCGAATCCGGCATTGAGAATCTGCTGTCGGTCAGAGACTTGGCCGGCGATCAGGATGACCTTGGGACGATGAACCGGAACAGTATGCGCTCTGACATATTCAAGAACCCCGACAGGTACTTTGCCACGGAGGGTCTGTGCGTCCGCCCGACCTTCGCCGGTGATGACAATGTCGCAGGACTCCAGCTTGCTGTCCAAACCTGAAATGTCCAGAACCTTTTGAATCCCTTGAACCATTGACGCTCCGAGCACTCCGCCAAGCGTCCCTCCGATTCCTCCGGCTGCCCCCGCTCCCGGAATATTCAAGACATCTTTTCCTGAATATTTTGAATAGACTTCGCAAAGCATTGTGAGCCAGACATCCAACGATTCGACCATTTCGGGATCCGCTCCTTTCTGCGGCGCGAACATCCTTGCCGCCCCACCCGTACCACAGAATGGTGCGGAGACATCGTAGAATCCGGTTATCTTGCAGGAATCCAACAACTTGTTTCGTTCCGGGATGTCTATCCCGTGAATGTCTTTGAGAATGACATTGGGGATATTCCTTGAAACGGACTCTTCTCTTGGAGCGGCTCGCTGGACATCCCCGGAAACGAATGAGCCGCTATCGTCCGGCAGAAATCTGTAGCCCAACGCTTGCAGCATTCCGGTCCCGCCGTCGCAGGTGGCGCTGCCGCCAAGACCCAGCCAAATCTCCTCACAGTCATATTCAAGAGCGTCCGAGATCAATTCGCCTGTGCCGTAGGAGGTGGCCAGAAGGGGATTGAGCTCATCCTTGCGAAGGAGGCCAAGTCCGCTGGCCGCGGCGGTTTCGATGATAGCGGTCCTTCCGATGATTCCGTATCTTGCTTTGATGGAACGCCCGAGCGGATCGTGGCAGGAAACCGTCCTGAATGATCCGCCCAGACTCTCCGTCAGAATTGTCGAAAATCCTTCACCGCCATCAGAAACCGGAATGACTTCGGCCTCTCCATCGGCAAATGCTTTAAGAGCCGCCTTCCCGGCCTCGGCCGAGGTCAGGCATCCCTTGAAAGAATCTATGGCGATGATCGCTTTCATAAAACCTTTGGATTACTTGGCTGAACTGTTTTTGTCAGACAGTTCTCCCGGGATATTCCTTTAGCCCGGCCTCCAGAGCGTCGAACGCCTTCTCAAGTTCAGGAATCCCAAGGACGTAGGCCAACCTGATCTGGTCGGCTCCGAATCCAGGAGTCTTGTAGAAGGACTTCGCCGGAGTCACCATAGTGGTCTGTCCGTCAAGTCTGAAATCCGTCAGCATCCATTTCGCAAACTTCTCGGCATCGTCCACCGGAATGCGGGCGATTGTGTAGAACGCACCCATCGGGGTAGGGGAATATACCCCCTCCATCGCATTGAGCCTGGAGATCGCATAGTCACGTCTGGCGACATATTCATTCCTCACTTCCGTGAAATAGGATTGCGGGGTGTCGAGCGCTCCGATCGAGGCGAGCTGGCCGTAAACCGGCGGGCAGAGGCGGGACTGGGCATATTTCATCGCCGCTTCCATCACCTCCTTGTTATGGGAGACGATGCAGCCGACGCGGCAGCCGCATAGGTTGTAACGCTTTGAGACTGAATCGACAAGAATGACATTGTCGGCGAGACCGGGTATATTCATCGCCGAGAAACGAGGTTCGTCGGTGTAGCTGAACTCGCGATAGACCTCGTCTGAAATCAGGAAAAGGTTGTGCTTTCTGGCTACTTCTCCGAGCGCGAGCATATCCTCTTTCGAGTACAATGTTCCGGTCGGGTTGCCGGGGTTGCTGATGAGGATGGCTTTCGTGCGTGGTGTCACGAGTTTCTCGAACTCTTCGATCGGAGGGACCTTGAAGCCGCTTTCGATGTCGGTGTGGACCGCTTTGAGAATGATCCCGCTTTCAAAACAGAACGTGTTGTAGTTCGTGTAGAAAGGTTCGATCACGATGAGCTCGTCGCCTTCGTCGCAGGCTATCTGAAGCGCGAGGTTGACCGCCTCGCTTCCGGCCACTGTGATGATGATCTCGGGGACGGAGACCTCGATGCCGATGCTTCGGTAGTATTTCTCCGCCAGTCCCTTGCGCAGTTCCGGCAGGCCCGCCGAATTGGTGTAGGAAACGTGGTCGAGAGTGTTTTTGCGCACCGCCTCAAGGGCGCATTCGGGGGATTTGATGTCAGGTGCGCCGACATTGAGGTGATAGACTTTGATGCCGTCGTTTTGGGCCGCGTCGGCGAACGGCACAAGCTTTCTGATAGCGGAAGCCGGCATCAAGCTCGATTTTTTTGAGACTTTAACCATCTTGTCAAGGAGTTTTATACACAATTAAGTAATCCTTAAAAGATTACTTGATAATCTTTGATTGTCTTTTCGGTCTATATTTCTTTTCTCATCAGTCATGTGCCACCGGCACACTCCTTCTTCCAAAAGAACTATATCCTCGAAAATACTGCCAAATCTTTATCAACTTATTTTTTAAGGCTTACTATCTTCAAAGATAGTGAAGATTTTTTTACCTTTGCAGTCTGAATCAGTTTTAATTTGTCTGAAATGTTTTAAAGGTGAGAAATCTTTAGGCGGACGAATCAAGGCAACGGTTCGGAATTGTACGAATTTAAGAGTGGTCCGGGCGGCTATGCCGTCTGGAAGGTATTTGATAACAGTGAAGAGATTTTTTGCGGTAATATTGTTGGCACTATCCGTCATTGCGGCTTCCAGCTGTTCAAGGCGGGTTGAAAATGGCTATAGAACAATAGCCTACGTCAATTCCCTCCTGACGGATTCCCTTCCGGAACTGCGGACATTGGCTGAAAGCAACGGCAAATCCTCGGGGACGATAGTTCTGGTCGGCGATCCGTCGGGGTGCCTTCGTCTCAGCGAAAGGATGATGATCTGTGACGATTTCGACAATATTGACGCGCGGAAAATCAGCGACGGCCTGCCGGACTTTGCGGGGGAGACAATCGTCTCTATCCTGAATTTCGCCGACACCGCCTATATGAACCGGCCTGCCACGAAAGACGGACAGACTGTCTTGCGGGAGTTGACGGTAAACGGCGCGCTCGCCGCTCTCAAAATTCCTTCCCGCTGCAAGATCCTCATCATCTGCAACCCGATTCTTTCTGAATATGGCGGGAGCGATGTCAGCGATCTCTTCGAAAGGATAGGCTGCGATGTCCCGGTAATTTGTTCGTCTGACACAACGTTTTCATTCACTGAGGCTTGCTTCCGAAAGATGAGGGAAAGGGACGCTTTCACGCACAACATTGCGTACCCTGTCGCAAGGCTTTATATGGCGGTGCGTGATTCCTTGGATTCCAAGGTGTCCGTCCTTCCGTTCATTGACAGTCTTGTCCCGGCTTCGTACCCAGACACGGTCGGGGTTCTTGCTCCAAACACTTATTATTCCTATGACGTACAAAATCAGCATTAGTCCGGAGGAAATGGAACAGCTGGAGCCTTCGAGCTTTCCAGGTAAGATTAAGGTCATTGACAACCAAGGCTTTGAGTTTCTCAAGGCCATCAGTTATCTGAGGCGGCAGAAGGTTATCGGTTTCGACACGGAGTCCCGGCCTTGTTTCTCGGCGAACCAGCCGCACTACGGGGTCTCTCTGTTGCAGCTTTCCGGCAAGGAGAGGGCTTTCCTGTTCAGGGTGAAGCTTATGGGCGGAATCCCTAAGTCCCTTCGCAAGATACTGGGTAACAAAGAAATAATCAAGGTGGGAGCAGCGGTCACTGATGATGTCCGCGGATTGAAGAAGCATCACGATTTCGAGCCGAAATCCTTCGTCGATCTCCAGAAGATGGTCTGGGAATATGGCATCAAGGACAAGAGTGTCAAGAAAATGGCCGCGATAATCCTTGGGGTGCGGATTTCCAAGACCCAGCAGCTTTCCAACTGGGAGGCGGATGTCCTCTCGGATTCGCAGCAGGCCTATGCCGCGACAGACGCTTGGATATGCCGTGAGATGTACTACAAGCTATTGGCCTCGGAGAAGAATCCGTTGACTCCGGAGCAGATGCTTCCAAACCCTCCAAAACACACTGAAAATGACAAAGATAATATTAAAGAAAGGTAGAGAGGACTCTCTTTTGAGATTCCATCCGTGGGTATTCTCTGGTGCCATCGCCCAGATTGTCGGCGAGCCGGCTGAAGGTGACATCGTCGGTGTGTTCTCTCAGGGCGGGGATTTTCTGGCTTACGGGCACTATCAGATAGGATCTATCGCCGTCCGTGTGCTGAGTTTCGCCGGTGAGGATGTCCTTTCGCCCGACTTTTGGAAGAATATGATCGCCCGGGCGCTCCGGGTACGTGTCGCCGTTGGACTGGCCTGCCCGGTTTCTTCGGCCGCCGAGCCAGTTTCTCCGGTCGCTGAGCCTGTCTCTCCGGTCGCTGAGCCAGTTTCTCCGGTCGCTGAGCCAGTCTCTCCGGTCGCTGAGCCTGTCGAAGCGACTGGCCTTGTCAGAGAACCCGCCCTCACCAACTGCTACCGCCTTATCCACGGCGAAGGCGACGGTCTCCCCGGCCTGATCATAGACTATTACGATGGCGTCTGCGTTATGCAGGCCCACTCCGTAGGAATGTTCCGTGCGAAAGGCGCGATCTGCGAGGCCCTGAAATCCGTCTATGGCCCGTCCTTGAAGGCAGTCTATGACAAAAGCTCCGGCACCGCCCCGTTCAAGGCCGGCCTCGACCTTGTTGACGGCTACCTTTACCGCTCCGAGAGCTTCTCCGATGACGAGCAGATCGTCCTTGAGAACGGCCATAAATTCTTTGTCAACTGGACCGAAGGCCAGAAGACCGGCTTCTTCCTCGACCAAAGGGAGAACCGGGCCCTTGTCGGGAAATATTCCCGAGGCCGCAACGTCCTGAACCTCTTCTGCTACACCGGAGGCTTCTCCGTCTATGCCCTCGGCGCCGGCGCAGTTCACGTTGATTCCGTGGACAGCTCCCGCAAGGCCATCGATATGGTAGAAAGGAATATGTTCCTGAACGGTTTCGAGCCATCCCGACACACAGGCTATTGCGCCGATGCCATCGAGTTCCTGCGCAACGTCCCAGAGGACAAGTACGATCTGATGATCGTGGATCCTCCGGCATTCGCCAAGCATAGAGGTGCCCTGAACAACGCCCTCCGTGCCTATCAGCGTCTGAACGCCGCCGCGATCTCCAAGGTCGCTCCCGGAGGCTTGGTCTTCACGTTCAGCTGCTCGCAAGTCGTTGACAAGGAGGCCTTTGCCCTCGCCGTGTTCTCCGCCGCCGCCCAGACCGGCCGCAGCGTCCGTATCCTCGATCGTCTGAACCAGCCCGCTGACCACGCCGTCAACATCTACCACCCGGAAGGCGAGTACCTCAAGGGACTCCTTCTCTACGTGAAGTAGCGATGATGTCATCAGATACCGCTGAATGACGTGGCATTTACGCCTTTGACAATCAACTGATTAAATAAACTCCTGGTGCCGAATCCTGTACCAGGAGTTTGTGTTTTCTTTTGATTATCAGTTAGTTATCTGCCACGCTGCCAAAACGCTGCTTGGCCTTCGGTTGGTACTCTGCTTAAAGTACATTACACTTTAGGCGCTATGTGTCTTCTGTAGATGTTCAGGTTCGCACTGTCCGGTACTGTGTTGATATGATCCAAACGTTCGCGCTGGCTGATCGCGCTATCCTCAAAATCAATATCCTCTCGTATGCGGATGCTTCCTTGTCCTGTGGCGCTTATGTATTCATCCCGATAAACGGGCACTTGATGTGATCTTCCATCGCCACCCCATACGCTGACATATGTAAGTCGTTGCATTCTACGGTAACCATAGGCATAGACCGTTATGACCGAATCACCGTTCCCCACCTCCCGTTTCTCTGTCTTGAGGATACTGTCAGTGACACAACTTGGGTGCTTAAAGCGATCTTCTCCCCAGAAGTCAGCCAAAGATTCGTCCTCCCAGAATGAGCTGCGCTTGAGAGTTCCTCTGCCATAAATCGCCTCCAAAGGCCTTATTTGCTGGTACATCGGTACGCAAAGAAGTGGCGCGAGACTGAAATAGATTGCCTTAAATATTCCGCGTTGATTTCTTGGAACTCTTTTTTAGCCTTCTCGTCTTGTTCTTGTAGAAGTCAAAGTCATCGCCATATCCAACTTGCCGATCCTTCAGCAAACGTAAAATATTCTCTTGTGCGAGGGGGGAACAATTGCTTCTTAGTTAAGAGAGGTACACCAGAAGTGTGCTTTCTGTACCAATGTCGCGCCTCAGTATATTCGGTGCATACAAAGGTATTCTCTCGTACATTTTCTGTCCTGTAAAACAATAGGAGGCAGCTCTTCCAGGTGTGAAAAACTATGCGCACCTGAAACATTACTCTTCTGATATCTAACAAGTTAGAGTTTTAGGTGCGAGCATATTCGCACACCTGAGAGTCGGCCCCCCCCCCCGTACAGAGTGTTCTATTGGTGTTCCGGACTTCCAAGTGCGAGAAACCAGACGCACCTGGAACACCATAGGCTTGATAGCCAGTGAATTGCTCTTCCAGGTGTGAATATGTTCGCACACCTGAGTGCTATGGACATATTGTGGAATAGTCTGTGGAGCCTGCATTGTCTGTTAAACGAACTATTTCACAGGCGTTACTTTGTGTAAATCGCGCTTTTAGAAGGGCAATGATTTCTTTACGAGCGTTTTTCCGTCATATTCCTGCTTTTAAAGGAAGACGGGCAAATTTGGGAATTGACTATCTTTTGGCGTATCGCACTAATATTAAGATAATTATATGCAATGTGTCATTGACTGGATATGCTGACAATTATCGATTGGCTATATTTTGTGGTCAACTCGTATGTATATCAAAAAGCCTCTGACAATAATTCGTCAAAGGCTTTTCCAGAGGTGCCTAGCGGAATCGAACCGCTGTAGCAGGTTTTGCAGACCTGTGCCTAACCGCTCGGCCAAAGCACCGTTGATTGGGAATGCAAATATAACGCTTTTTCTGTTATCCGCAAATATTTCTGCCCTAAAACGGTTGGAAAAACTTTGGAATATGATGACAGGCTGGCTGAATATTCCTTATAATTAAGTAAATTTGTAGGCTGGTGTGTTGAAAAACGTGGCTGGCTGGTTCGGTTATAGAGTCCGCCAAAGCGATATACACGGTCACTGAGCTTGTCGAAGTGACAATTGTGGAAGGATGTCGGTGAAGGACGCTTCGACAGGCTCAGCGACTGCAAATGCGGTGACTATAAGCTCGATGGCTGGATGTTTGGCAACAGTTGGCTCAGCGACCGAGAACAGAAATTGAAATAAATGATGCTAAAATGAATATGAGAAAGATAATGTCATTGATGGCTGCCGTGTGGGTGTCCGCGGCGGTGGCTGTGGCGCAGGAGTCGCCTATCAGGTTCGCGTTCCTGACTGATCTGCATTATTCGGCCGGTAGCGGCTCCGTAAAGGACCTCAGCCGTTGTGTCAAGGATGTCAACACATTGGAGGAGCTGGATTTCGTCCTGATCGGGGGCGATCTGACGGACTTCGGGACTGACGAGGAGATCGCGGCGGTGAAGCAGATGTTGGACTCGCTCAGGTACAAGTACTATGTCGTGGCTGGAAACCATGACGCCAAATGGTCGGAGAGTGGATGCAACACTTTCCTGAAGGTGTTCGGGTACGAAAACTACGAGTTTGAGTGCAAGGGTTGGCGGTTCATCGGCTGCAACTGCGGGCCGGATATGAGGATGGCTCCCGCGCTGATTCCTCAGGAGAGTATGGAATGGCTCAAAGGCCTCAAGCCGGGAAAGAAGACGATATTCATAAACCATTACCCGCAGGACACATCGGTGCTCAACTATTTTGATGTGACGCGTGAGCTCAAGAGGATCGGCACTCGGTTCGAGATTGGAGGACACTGGCACAGGAATGTGGCGCTGGATTATGACGGTCTGCCGGGCGTTCTTGACCGCTCGACTCTGACGGCCGGAAGGCAGCCGGGCTACAATGTGTTCACAATCCAGAACGACAGTGTGACCGTCTCTGAAAGAAGACTTTATGGATCCACGACTGTGCAGATGGAGCCTTGGTACACGAGGAAACTGACAGAGGTGAAGGACACCGTGACATACGATGCCGACGGCCTGCCGGCATCATACCCGTGGATGCGCTACGATGTCAATGGCGACAGCCCTGTCAAGGAGGTCTGGAAGCTGAAGGATGACAGCAATATAGTCGCTGGCTTCGCAAGAAATGGAAACCGCGCCTGGTACACCACCGCTTCCGGCAATGTGCGCTGCATAAGCGTCAAGGACGGCAAGCGAATATGGACGAAGAAGTTTCCGGGCAAGATATTCTCGACTCCGGCCGTGCAGGGAAAATACCTTGTCTTCGGCTGCACCGACGGCAACATCTATGCGCTGAACGCCAAAAACGGAAGGATGATCTGGAAATATGCCGCAAGGAAATCCGTGCTGGGCAGTCCTGTGATATTCAATGACAGGGTTTATGTCGGCGCTTCGGACGGTTGCTTCAGGGCCCTTGACTTGAAGACCGGAAAGGCTGTGTGGACATATTCAGACGTGCAGGGATTCGTTGAGTGCCGCGCCTATGTCGATCGGGATCAGGTTGTGTTCGGCACTTGGGGAAACAGACTTTATTCGCTTGATCCTCAGACTGGTGCGCTCCAATGGGAGTGGAAATGCGAGAAGCCTTCGAGGATGTACTCCCCGGCGGCCGTGTGGCCAGTCAAGGCATCAGGGAAGATATTCATAGCTGTTCCGGACAGGAGGCTTTATGCGCTTGACGCGGCGACCGGAAAGGAACTCCGTCATTATGAGAAGTCTGCTCGTGAGGCGGTAGGTGTCTCGCCGGACGGGAAGAAGGTCTATTGCAAATCTATGTGGCACACAATTACTTCCGTGGATGCGGCGAGCCTTGAGGTGGATTGGTGCGCTGAGACTGGGGCTGGGTACGAGATTTCGCCGACTTCGATCGTCCGCATTGGAAATGAGGTGATTATGCCGACAGACAAGGGCAACATAATTGGCTTTGGCGCTGAGGACGGCAGCAGGCTTTGGGCCCGCAAGATCTCCATCGCGCTTGTGAATCCGATGGAGGTCTGGAGCGAAGGGGAAGTGACTTACATTCTCGCCTCCACAATGGACGGAACAGTGACATTGCTGCGCAGATAGCGGCTCAGGATGAAGTGACCATAATAAAGTGAATAGTTATATTATCGAATATGAAAAAAACACTACTGATTCTGGCGGCAGCCTTAGCCGCGACCCCGCTTTTTGCGGGCAAGAACGACAAGATGGAGCCGTGGCAGGATCCTAACGTGTTCGAGGAGAACCGCCTGCCGATGGCCGCCACCTTTGTCACCGACCAGCAGAAGACCCTGACTCTGAACGGAGTCTGGAAGTTCAAATGGAACGAGACCATCGAGGGTCGCACAAAAGGCTTCGAGGCCGTGGACTACAACGACACGGACTGGGGCACGATCCCGGTCCCTGGAATGTGGGAGCTGAACGGGTACAACGACCCGATCTACCTTAACGTCGGCTTCGCCTGGAGGGGGCACTACGAGAACAATCCTCCGTACCCTCCGACTGAGCACAACTACGTCGGTCAGTATCGCCGCATGTTCAACGTTGACAAGTCGTGGATCGGGAAACAGATCTGCCTCTGCATCGGCTCAGCCACCTCCAACGTCCGTGTCTGGGTCAACGGAAAGATGGTCGGCTACAGCGAGGACAGCAAGCTGGAGGCCCGCTTCGACCTGACCAAGTACGTCAAGGCAGGCGAGAACCTCATCGCCCTTGAGATCTTCCGCTGGTGCGACGGCTCGTATCTTGAGGACCAGGACTTCTGGAGGCTCAGCGGAATAGCCCGCGGGGTCTATGTCTATACCCGCGAGAGGGAGCGCATCGAGGATGTGAACATCATCGCCGGGATGGACGGGAACTTCACTGTCAACGCGAAGGTCACCAAGGGCGTGAGGAACGTCCGTGTCGCCGTCATCGACAGGAACGGCAACCAGGTGGCTTACAGGGAGGCGACTCCGGTAAAAGGGGAGGCCATCCTGAATGGAATGGTTCAGAATCCTGATCTCTGGAGCGCTGAGATCCCGAACCTCTACACTTTGAAAGTGACGGCCTCCGACAGGAAGAACGTTGTGGAAAGCACGTCCATCGACTTCGGATTCAGAACTGTTGAGATCAAGAACAGCCAGCTGCTTGTCAACGGCCAGCCTGTCCTCATCAAGGGCGCGAATCGCCACGAGATGAACGCCGACAAGGGCTATGTCGTCTCCGAGGAGGACATGATCAACGACATCCGCATAATGAAGGAACTGAATATGAACGCAGTGCGCACCTGCCACTATCCGAATGACCCGCGCTGGTACGCACTCTGCGACAAGTACGGCCTCTATGTGGTGGACGAGGGCAACATCGAGTCCCACGGAATGGGGTACGGCGACAAGACCCTCGCTCAGAGAACGGATTACAAGGCCGCTCACCTCATCCGTGACCAGAGGATGGTACGCAGAGACTTCAACCACCCTTCGGTTATCATCTGGAGCCTTGGCAACGAGGCCGGATTCGGCGATAATTTCGTCGCCTGCTACGACTGGCTCAAAGCTAATGATCCTACCAGACCGGTTCAGTACGAAAGAGCCGAGAAGGCCAGTCAGAACGACATCATCTGCCCGATGTATGCCTCTCCGAAGTGGTGTGAGGATTTCGCAAAAGGAAACCCTGACAGACCGCTGATACAGTGCGAATATGCCCACGCGATGGGCAACTCGATGGGCAATTTCAAGGAATATTGGGACCTCATCCGCAAGTATCCTAACTATCAGGGCGGCTTCATTTGGGACTTCGTGGATCAGGCGCTCCGCTGGCCTTCCAACGAGGGCGGCACAGACCACATCTTCGCCTTCGGGGGTGATTTCAATGAATATGATCCTTCGGACGGCTCGTTCAACTGCAACGGCGTCATCGCCGCCGACAGGACCCTGCACCCTCACGCCTACGAGGTCCGCTACCAGCACAGGAATATTCATACATCTCTCGCAGGCCAGGGCCGCGTGAACGTTTACAATGAATATTTCTTCAAGGATCTGAGCCAGTACCGGATGCTCTGGAATATTTCCATTGACGGTGAGGCCGTGTCCTCGGGAGTCGTTGAGAACCTGAACATCGCCCCGCAGAAGACCGAGACTGTGGACCTTGGCTTCAAGACCATCCCTCAGGCCGACGCTGACATATTCCTGAACGTTTCGTACGTTCTCAAGACCGCCGACGGTGTGCTTCCGGCCGGAACCGAGGTTGCTTATGACCAGATTATGCTTAGGGAAAAGTCAGGTGCCGCCTTCGCCGCCGGATCCGCTTCAGTTAGCGGCAAGTCATTGGCTCACAGCGAGACCGCCGACGCTTATGTGTTCTCCGGCTCCTTCGCTTTCGCCGGCACGCAGGCTGACCGTGTCGGCGACTGGACCGCTACGTTCGACAAGGCCACAGGATTCCTCACCGGTTACACCGTGAACGGTGTCCAGATGCTGTCCGAGCCGTTGACTCCGGAGTTCGCCCGCGCACCTAACGAGAACGATATGGGTGCGAAGACGATCCGCGAGATGTACAACACCTGGCGTTATCCTGTCTATAAACTGAAATCCGGTTCGCTTGTTGTTGACAAGGCGACCGATGGTGTCGGCCTTATGGCTTTGTCCGCTGAATATGAACCAATAGCCGGCGGGGCGGCCACCGTGAGGATGTTCTACGAGATATTCCCTGACGGAAGCATCAAGGCGACAGAGACGATGAAGGAAGCCGGCGGTCTGGCCAAGGCTCCGGCTCTTATGCGTTTCGGAATGAAGTTCGCGATGCCAGGTCGTTTCTCCACCGTGGATTTCTACGGCAAGGGCCCTTGGGAGAACTACTCCGACAGGAACTCCGCCGCCGTTGTCGGCCGTTATGTGCAGAGTGTCAACGACCAGTACCACTACGGCTATGTCCGCACTCAGGAGTCCGGCACGAAGACCGGCCTGAGATATTTCCGTCTCCTTGACTCAAACGGCACCGGCCTTGAGGTCACCGCTGACGAGAGGTTCTCCGCCTCCGCCCTTCCGTTCTCGATGAGGGATCTGGACTGCCTTGAGAACGGTACTCCGAAGCGTGCCAACAAGACCAACACCCAGAACGGCGAGGCCCGCCATTCCCTGAACCTTAAGGCCAAGGCGCACGAGAACGACCGCGCCAACGGCACGACATACGTCAACTTCGACCTCAGGCAGATGGGTGTGGGTGGCATTAATTCCTGGGGGACAATTCCTCTGGACCAGTACCTCATCCCGGCCACCGAGCGTGAGTTCGGATTCGTCATCCGCCCGGTGGGCAACTAGAATCTGTCGTGGCGTTTAACGCCTTGAATATGAGCGTAAAACATTCTGTCCTGGTGCCGTAACAGGTACCAGGACAGTATGTTTTTGCATGAAGACCAGGCGGTTATCCGCCATGCCGGCTTTTACCATTGGTCACTTCGACAGGCTCAGTGACCATGCTAATTGCGGTCGCTGAGCTTGTCGAAGCGCCTCCACCGTTTCAGAAGCGGGAAATACTGCCGCATCTGATCCTTGTACTGTTCCCGGGTGATTGGCTCAGGAATATGCTTGTTCACCTCATCGACAAACCGCGAGCAGTGATCTATCATCTCGTCCATCGTGCAGTCCTGGAGGAACTTGCCGTCCTTATAGCAGTACTGGCAGTAGTCAAAGCTCACGCTTCCGTCAGCGTTGGTCCCGCAGTCCTCTTTCCTTGTCAGCGGCATCCCGCAACTCTGGCAGAACTGCGGAAGCTGCTCCTCGTTGAAATCCTTCTCCTTCGCCGGGAACGTGGCCTCGAACGCCTCGAAATCCTCAGGATTCCCGTCAGCGACATAATAACCTTTCGGAGTCATATAAGTGCCCTCGACTCCGTCCAGATAGCCTGGGATGAGCTCCTTAGCGAGGAAATAAGGCACCTCGCTGTCCTTTGGCTCTCCGTGGTAGTGGATCTTCAAAGTGCTGGCGACAACAAACCCCGCGTGCTTGTAGAAACCTATCTTTCCCTCCATACAAAGCACCCCGATGCCCATCTCACGGGCCTTCTCCATTGAATATGTCAGGAGTTTGAGCCCGTAGCCTTTGCGTTTATATTCAGGAAGGATGCTGATCGGCCCGAATGTCCAGGCCGGCAGTATGCCGCCGTCCTCGCGGACGATGGTGGCCTTGGAGTACATCACGTGCCCGATGATCTTCCCGCCCTCCTCCATCACGAAGTCGAGCTCGGGGATGAAGTCCGGGTTCTCACGGTACTTGTGAAGCACGTAATGCTCTGTGCAGCCCGGTCTGTAAGTATTCCAGAATGCCTCTCTGGTGAGGTTCTCTACCTCTCGGTAGTCTTTGGGTTGTTCAATTCTGATGTTCATTTCTATTTTATTTTTTTGCTTTTTATGAATATGACCGCATTGAGGATCTGGCAAGCTGCGAATATTCCGTAGGCAACCGACAACCCGCTGAATCCCCAGATGTAGAACTCCACAAGGATCCATATCATCAGGATCAGACCACAGAACAGACCGCTCAATGCGTCATATTCACTATTATTATGAATTAGGTAGATAGAAACCATATTTGTGATTCCGTTGACGGTCAGCAGCGCGAACGCAGACCAGATGAAGTTTCCGAACATAAAGGAGAGGAACGGAAACGCTTCCCTGAGTTGGGAAAGCAGCGGATCCATCTGGAATGTCACCCCGCTCGGGTCGTAGATCATCATTCCGAATCCGACAACAGCTCCGAGCGCGATGAAATATGCCCAGAACAGTTGTATGCCACGAACAATCTTTGTTTTCATAATGCCGTTTGAGAAGCTGTTTTGAATTGTTTGAAATGTTCTTTGAGGTGAAAAATCTTCATTTTCTTCCCGCTTCTTCAGTCAGATAGCACCGCTATCTTCCTTGGAAGAAGCGGTCGAAACTGAAGTTTTTCACTCTCAAACCTTCAAACAAACAATTCAAAACAGCTTCTGATTTGTGAACCAATTTTCGGGTGCAAAGTTACTCCGGAACATCCATATTCGCGATGCCTGGATGTGGACAATCGTATGTTGTGAATATCTTGATATTCAATGATATTCGTGAACTGAATATGGACAACCCCCGAAAGTTACATTGGAACTTCCGAGGGTTGTATCATACAATGCGGAATCGAGATCCGATATTCGATTAGTATCTGTTGAGAGGGCGGCCGGCGGTCATATTGTGGACCTTGTGCCTTACGGTCTCAAGAACCTTGGCGTACTCCTCGGCTCCTTCCTGGGAGACACCATTGACAACATCGGCGTACTTGGCCACGGCGCTGAGAACGGTGTCGATCAGCTCGACGATCTCGGTCATGTCCTTCTCCACGAAACCTCTGGAAGTGATGGCCGGTGTGCCGACCCTGACTCCGGATGTCTTGAACGGAGAACGGGTGTCGAACGGAACCATATTCTTGTTGAGGGTGATCTCGGCCTTCTCCAGCTCCTTCTCGGCCATCCTTCCGGTCACGTCAGGGAACTTGGTCCTGAGGTCGATCAGCATCAGATGGTTGTCGGTGCCGCCGGAAACGACCTTGTAGCCTCTTGCAACGAACTCCTCGGCCATCTTCTTGGCGTTGGCCATAACCTGCTTCTGATATTCCACATATTCAGGCTGCATCGCCTCGTAGAAAGCGACAGCCTTGGCGGCGATCACGTGCTCAAGAGGTCCGCCCTGAACTCCAGGGAACACGCTTGAGTTGAGGATCGCGCTCATCTTCTTGATCTCGCCCT
>OCQZ01000278.1_pt1 | contig 15833 bp, 5 predicted proteins | sample 1538921 | NCBI WGS metagenome assembly OCQZ01 (sample SAMN03418269, study PRJEB22391) | human gut metagenome | biome: human-gut; feature: organic feature; material: feces | host: Homo sapiens | place: Tanzania | collected 2013-01 | reverse complement strand
ATTTGGTTCGACCTTTGCCGAACACTTCCGTCTTGATCGTTGTCTCAAATGGGAAGCCATCCGGCACTTCTTTAATCTGGGCGAGGATATTTTTCATTTCCTCACTGTTGGTAAAGAATTTCCTGGCTTCGCCGTTCATCTCGATCGATACGATGCAGCGGTCTTCACCCTGCTCCGTCTTGATGCCCGTCTCAAAGTCCTTCACGATGATAGGAATGTTTACCAACTCGCGGATACTTACTACTGTACCCGCGAAGCGCTTTTTGCCGTCTTCTGGCTTGTAAGCCACATTTAAGTCCTTAAAACTTTTCATTGTTTTGCCTGTTAATTTATTAAACAAATTGTTACAGTCGGCGTGCTTTGTCATCCCATAAAAGGATGCTGTCAGCTCTCGCCTTCTTTTTCTCGATTTTACCTCGCGCATCTTTCTTGCGAACTTCTGCTTGATGCGTTTCCTTAAACGCACATTGTTTGGCCGTATAACATAGCCCAGAAAGTCTATTCCCTCAGCAGTCGGGAACACCCTCTCATTGGGCTTTACCACCAAATCAATTTTCTGCAGCTGTTCATGTATGATGTCACGAATCATCCATAGTTCCGCTTTCGTTTTACCGAGTTCCACGCCGTCATCACAATATCTGTAAAAATAACGTACGCCGTACTTGTCCTTCAGATAATGGTCTAAGAAAACAGACAATAACAGATTCCCCGACCCTTGCGAGCTGCGCAGCCCGAAACTGATGCCCTCAGGCAGAAGGTGCAGAAAGTGCTCCAGCAGTCCTAACAGCACCTCGTCCTTGAACACCCTGCGGTAACACCACATTACAAAATCCGGCTTCACGTTGTCATAGAACCGCCTCACGTCAAACTTATAGCAGTATGTCGTTCCCTCTGGGTCTGCATTCAGATCTCGCTGTATGCACTTCATCAAGTCGTGCGTGCCACGTCCCTTGATGCTCGCCCCCGTAGTTCGTATGAAACGCTTGTGCAGATGTGCGTCCACCACATTCATCACAGCATACACCGCTATGCGGTCTTTCATCGACAATATCTGCAGATGCCGTTCTTTACCATATTCACAGATGATGCGCTCATGATAGCCACCGAGCTTGAACGTACCGTTCTTCAGCTTTACCGTCAGTTCCGCTATCACCTCGTCACGGTGCTCCAGCAGATAGCGACCTTGCCTGCACGTCTTCCGCTTCTTGCCCCGCAACACAGCGTCAAACGCCTCCGACATGTTGCCGTAGTCCGTCACCTCCTCCATGATGTAGCCTTCTCTGCGCATAGGGTCCTCTGTTTCTCGTTTACGGAAGATATGGGCCTTCCTTTCCCCGGGCCAAACTTCTTCGAACCGTTACCGGCCTACCAAACTCTATTGCCCGACACTTGATGTTTCAGCTTTCCGTCCTTTCATGAGACGCTGTTGCTGCGGCTCGTTTCCCTCGGCACCACATCGAGGAGCGCGTCCTCATCGTTGTACGCCGATATATTTTGATTTCCAGACGCGAGCCGACATTCGAATTCGCATTCGAAGCATCGTTATTCGCATTCGCATTCGACACACCGCCATTCGCATTCGCATTGTTGTACCCGCGATAGACCACACGGCCCATTAGGAAACTCTACCAAGATGCAAAGTTACTCATATTCCCGCCAACTCAAGCGATTATACTCAAAATCAGTTGCAAAGCGACAATATTTCAACGAAAACAGCAGCACCACCAGGTTCCCTCGAAATTCCTAAAATTTTTCGACCGGCTTACGCCGGTGATGCCACGTCTTTCGTTTTGTCGCTTCGCTCCCGCTTTGCGCGCTTCGCGTTACGCAACCTCGACTATCGCCTTATACGCAGCCACGCTTTGCGCCCTCACGATTTTGCCTCGGAAGGCCAGACGCGAGCCGACATTCGAACTCGCATTCGAAGCATCGTTACTCGCATACGCACTCGACACACCGCCACTCGCATCCGCATAGCCGTACCCGCGAAAGACCACACGGCCCGATGCCGAGCTGAACCAATATTTGTCAGAATAGTAAGTGCTGCTCGATCCGCTCACGGCACCAACTGGCACAACGGCCATCCATTTGCCATGAGCCACTGCCGTTATCCAAGAGTCACCATTTGTCGAACCCTTCACCATCATAATCGTACCGTCCGGCATCCAGATGCGCCACTTGCCCACATTGCCACTCGTGTTCGGTATGTCCACCCTGTCCATCATGTCATACTTGTGTCCGTAGATGTCCTCATAGCCCAGGCAGCAGATATTGTTTACCTGCGTCACTTTCGCCGCACCATACTCGTCTTTCTCCACATACCAGGCATACTGATGCACAAGATTGTCCACAAGACTGTTCGTCACATTTGGATTAATCCCCTTCGCCTCTTCGTAGCCCACAGTGTCCTGCATGCCCCTCGATGCCGTACCGCCAGTCGTGCGTGTATTCGAGTGCGAACCTGCGCCACACTGCTCCTGCATGTTCTTTCGCCCATACTTTGCATAGCTCAGATTTGCGATGCGCCAGTGCATCAGCGGGTCTATCTGCTGCATACCTCTCTGCACGCTATAGTAGTGGAAGTCCGTCCATGGCATATTTGCAGTCGTAGAACCACCCGTTATGCAGGAACGCAGTTTTGTGCCAACCACCGAGCTGCCCACCACACCACAAAGGTGCTCGTCGTTGGGCACCCAGTCAGGCTCCATGTCTTCAATCTTCTCGCTGTTGCTCAACACCACCTTGTCAAACTCAGCGGTGTTTAGTATAGAGAAGTAAAGTGCCACGGCTCCTTCCGGCACATCGCTTATCAAATACATGCCAGCCTCAAACTTGTTGCTCAGCGTAGATACGACTATGGACTGCAGCACTGCGCCTGTCTTGTCAACGAATACGCTGCCCACAAGATTCGTGCCTGGCACACTCGGGAAGCGTACACGCTTGTAGCCCTCCACACTCACCATACACACAGAGTACGAGCTGTCATTACTGAAAGCATTGTTTATCGTGTCCCTGCCGCTCATCACCTTTTTGCCGTTTGTATAGCCACCCTGCGTTCTCTTGATGTCCTCCAGCGTCAGCACTGTCGCCTCCGGGACTCTTGGCATGTGGGCTCTGTCTCTGAAACTGTAGCAGTCATAGTTCCTACCGTTCAGATAGTCATTCACCCCCTTGCTCCAGTAGAACGGCTCCAGCATCATCCAGTCGCCCTCCGAGCCGTCAAGCTTCGCGGGGCTCCCGTCCGCATACTTGTTGCTGTCAGCATCGTCAAGCGGGTAGCATGTCATTTCGCCGTCCAAGTTATTCATCACCGTATCAACACCGGCGATGGTCACGTTCCGGGTAGTTGCTTTCTTCGTCACCTTCGCCAATACTCTGTGGCGGTTCTTCAATATCGCCGCCACATGGCCGCTCGGTTTGTAGTCGTTGCCGTACTTGTAGCCCGTCTCGTTGTCCAGGTTGCTGATACACGCATCGTCGGCAACGGTTTCCGCTCTCTCCAGCATCGTGTATTCCGGCTGCTCGATGTTCAGTTCCGGGAAGTGCTGCTGCAGTGCTTCATACTCCTCATCGGCCTTGTATCTCGTCAGCCGGTATGTGCCCACCAGTCGGCAGCTCTCCACATTTCCGCCATTCTCGTCCACACCGCCCGTCTGCATCAGTGAGGCCAGCAGGCTGCCGTCGCCTTCCATGTCGATGCCGGTCACACGCAGGTACTTCACGTTTCCGCACCTTGCGTGCAGCGTCTGCCAGTCCACACCAGGGCAATTGTCAACCACAAGCCTGTTGATGTTGCTTGTGCCCTCAAGCGTCAGACCGCTGGTCGTCAGTTTGCCCAGATAGCGCAGTTCCAGTGTCTGCAACGTTGCCGGGAGCGTTACGCTCGTCAGCGGAGCACCCTGTGCGAAGTTCACGCCGGTCAGGGCTGTCTTGCCTGCCTTCAGTGTCTCCAGCTTCGTGTTGTTGCTCAAGTCTATGCCAGTGAAGCTGCCTGACTTCAAGCCGGTCATATTCAGAGTACGCAAATTTCGGCAGCCGTTCACCAGCAATGCGTTCAGCGTTGTCTGTGTCTGGCCGCAGCTCACGTCAAGCGTCCTCAGGGCGGAACAGTTGTTCAAGTTCAGAGTCTGGAGTATGGCATGGCTCACGTCCGTCAAGTCAAGCCCCATGATGCGGCTCGCACCGTAGATGTATTGCGGGTCATTCACGATGAGGTCCGTGTCAAGCGTCAGTTCCACCTGACTTCCCGTGTCCTCCGCAAGCACTGCGCTTTCGTGCGGAGTACCGCTCGTGTAGCCATACCCGAAGAAATACCGCTCGCTCGCCGTGATTCTTATCTTCCGGTTGTCACTCCCGAACTTATAGCCGAAGTAGGCTGCGAAACTGTCCTTTCTGTATGTTCCGCACACATACTGGCTGTCCAGCAATGCAAAGCGGTTCTGGATGGTATAGGTGCGGTGGGCATATCGGCTGCCCTGGAGTGCATAGAGATAGTCATAGTAACTCGTAGTGCCGTCAGCCGTCGTCACACCCTCCGTCAGCGGTTTGATGTACTTGTAGATGCCGTCCTTGTTGTAGATGCGCTCACACCAGTTGCCCATCATCTCCTCATTGAACACCTTCAGCACATACTCCAGCGACATCGTGCTTCGCAGCTTGTCTGCCACCTCCCTCAGTTTGTCCGGACAGCCTCTCACAAGTTCCCACAGCACGGAGTCGTGTCCTGCAAACGCATACGAGCCGATGCTCTCGTCCATCGTCTCCCACGTTATCGTGTAGTCGTATTTCAGAACCGAGTCGTTGCGCTCACCGAACACCGTGTCCATGTCGTATGGGATGAAATACCATATCTTGCCGTCCCACGTCACGAGCATCATGTTCTTCGCGCGGTTGTCCACAGCCATGAAGTAGTCCGTTATCAGATACCATGCAAATGGCGAGTCGTTGCCGAAGTATTCCGCATATTCGTTCAGGAATTTCGTCGGGTTGCCCTTGCACGAGTATATCCACTCCCAAAGGCGCTTCACTGCCGCCTTGTCCTCCTCATGCGCCGTCGCCCATGTGTCGTCGGCCTTGAAGCGGAACTCCAGAGCGTCGTCAAACGTGTCCATGTTGCTCGTACCAAACAGACATAATGTCTCCGAGTTGTTCAGGAACTCCAGGCAGATACACTTGTTGCGCCCGCCCTTCAGTGCAGCCTCGTCATTGAAGCCCTCGATACCCTCAAAGCCGTAGATGATGCCGCTGCCGCTCTTCTCGTTGTTGAAGTTGTACTTGCCAAGATACACGTTCTCACCCGTGCCGTTGTTGTCGTAGAACAAATCTATCGGGAAACCGTCCACGCCGATTCTCACGTCATAGTTGCCCTTGTAGGCCATTTGTGGCGGAGTCAGCCAGCCGCATCTCTTCCAGATGTCGTTCACCACTCTCACCGCACCCGTATTGTGCGTAGATGAAGAGTCCGAGAAGTCCGCCTTCAGGCAGAATATGTCTATCGGTCTTGCACCTGGTTTGAACGAATATTTGAAGTCCGCTACCTCCACACCGTTCACATACAGCTTCGTGCCGTACTTCGTAGAGCGGCTGAAGTAGATGCGGTAGTTCTTTCTCGGGTAGGTCGTCGATGAGGTGCCTTGTATTCTCAGTCCGCACTGGTAGATGATGAAGTCATACTCCTTACCGTAGGCTGAGTAGAAGTAGATGTCCACCGGCACCTCGAACTTCTTGTTGTTCGTCTGGTTCACCAGGTTCACGTCGCCCACGATCCTCATCACGCTCTTGCCCATTGCCCTCAGCTTGTCGATGTCAACGTCTGTGCCCTCGTCGTCCATCACCTGGTTCTTCTCGAACAGCACCACCATCTCGTCGCTTGTCGGGCGGTCCACCATATAGTTAGCCAGTTCCTCATCATCGCCCAACGCACGGCTGTAAACACGCATGTTACGCACCTCCACGTCCGCGCTCTCGCTCGTGATCCTGATGTTCGTCGGTTCTGCCTGGAACAGCGAATCCGTCGAGGCATACTGCTTCGCACCGCATAGGATGCCGTTCACATACAGCGTCATCAGTCGGTTAGCCTTCTTCTCCTGCACCACGAAGGCTATCTTCAGTGTCATACCGCTTGCGAACTTAGTGCCTACTTCCGAACCTGCGCCCGTCCGCATCAGAGCCTCCTGCGTCGTCAGTCTGAAGCCCACGCCGCCGGTCATGCAGTCCACCACCGTACCCCTGCGGTCGGTCACGTTCGTGCATGTCAGCTCCATCTCGTAGGTTGCGCCCGTGGTGGTCGCGTCGTTGCCGAATGGCTTGTACCCGATCTCAACATTCGCGCCGTTCGTCAGCTTCAAGGCATCTCCCGTCCAGCCGTTGCTCTGCCAGTCAAAACCTTCAAACGCCGTTTGAACGTCGTTATAACGCCATTCAGCAGGCTCGCTCTCGGCATTGCTTCTGCCGGCTGCCGTCAGTTTCAGTACGAGTCCGGCGGTCGCCTCGCTCAGGTCAATGCCACTCTCCGTCACCTTCACGTTCAGCGTGTATTCCGTAGTGCCGCACTTCAGCACCATGGCCACGTCGCCCTGCTCCAGGAAACGGTTTGTATATACCTGCGTCGTCCTCGGAACGCTCACCGTCTGCGTCCGTATGCCGTCTCTCCACACACCTACGGTCGCCGGGGTCGTTGTCGGGTCATACGCCACAAAGTCAAATCTCACCTGCTCATACTGACCGGTTTCAATAGTCGGGGTCAGATGGTCGTCCGCAAAAATGCGTCCGTCACCGAAGGTCAGCTTCGTGCCGATATACGGGGCGTTCTGTCCGGCCTTCAGAATGTCAAAGTAGATGCTCTCACTCTTCAGCGTCAGCTCAGCGCTCGCCTCCATCTCGGCGACGATCTGCACCGTGTGCCGGCCGATGCTCACTCCCGACATCGACAAGGAGAAACTGCCGTTCGTCGTGCCGCTTCTTTTCACTGTCTGCGAGTCCCACTGGTGTCCGTCCAGATACAGCGTCACGGTTTTGTCGCCGCTTCCGCTCACCGCAAAGGGGATGCTCACCGCCTCGCTCACACCGTAGCCGCCCTTGGCGACACACTCGGCTATGTTGAAGCTGCTGCTCAGCGCAAGGGTCACAGCCTTCACGCTCACATAGCTCTGCCTCGTCTGTGTCTTGCCGGTGGTCGGGTCGGTTGTGGTAGCCCTCACATAGATGTCTGTCGTGCCGAGCAGCAGGTATTTCGTCAGATCCAGGGTATAGGTTCCCTTGCTCACATCATGCTGCGTGTCTGCATACATCACGGTCGCGCCTCTCTTCATCTCAATGCTGACTGTTGCCTTCTGGCCCGTGGATGTGCCCTTCTCGTCACCGCTGCTGTACTGGTGGTCAAACGTCCATGTCAGCATCGCGCTGTCGCCTTCCTTTATGATGGTCTTGCTGACGGCTGCATCCAGCACGATTCTCGTGGTCGAAGCGTCACCGCCTCCACCGCCGCTTCCTGCCGGAATGTCCGCAGCCGCTATCTCTGCACCGCTCTTGTTGGTCAGTGCCAGGCGCACGCTGCTGCCGTCGTCACTCAGTTCGGCGTTCATGCCCAAGACGGTGCTCGCCTCTATCTCCATCAGCTTCGCCGCCACCGCCGCGTTCTGCACCGGGTTCGTCGAACTTGCGTTCAGACTCTCGTCCACCTCAGTCTCGCTGATGGTGATGCCAACGTTGCCGTCCTCGCCCGGTTCCAGTTTCTTGCCGTTCAGCGTCACGCTCTTCACCGTGCCGTCGCCGCCAAAGTCCTCCCAGCTTGCCGCCTGTTCCCAGCTCTCGATGTTCGTGCCCTTGAACTGCTTCGTCTCCCATTTGCCCTGTGCCGTCTCGTAGGTGATGCAGCGTCCCTTCGCACGTGCCTTTCCTTCCACGGCTGCTATGGCGGTCGCAAGCGTATAGTATCCGCTCTCCAGCGGAACCTGCTCCGTCACGTTATAGGTGTTGCCACCGCCGCTTCCGCTTATCTCCACCAGGTTCTCTTCCTCGTCGCTCCACACATACACCACGCCGCCGCACACATACGCCTTGTCCTTCAGTACTTCCGTGCGCACATCGTTCATGTACATGTCTGCGCCTGGCCAGTTGTTGCAGTATGTGTCACCCTTCTTTCCGCGGAAGGCTTTGTTCACCGTGTCATAGTACACACCGTCTATCTGGGGGCATGATACAAGTCGTATCTCCACGCCTTCCACCAGCCCGTCAAACCGCGCTGTCGCGCCGTTCCTTGCAGCCAGTGCCGTTTCCTTGTACTCCGCTTCCACGCTCTCTGCCTTTGCCACAGCGGCGTTGGTCTTCTGGGCGGCATCCGTGGCCTTGCTTGCCGCATCGTTGGCGGTTTGGGCCGCTGTCTTCGCTGTCGTTGTTGCCGTATCTGCTTTCTTTGCCGATGCGTCAGCCACAGCAGCAGAAGCCTTGGCGACAGCTGCTGCATCCTCCGCAGGTTTCGACAGCAGTTTCAACGGGGCGCTCACCACCGTCTCGCCTCTCATGGCAGGGAGACTCACCACACCGTCCAGCGTGCTCACAGCTTCCAGCTCGTCCACACTCTGGCTGTCAGTCTTTATCTGGTTCACCACATCCTGGACCAGTTCCTTTTTCTCTTCTTCTGTCAGTGCCATAGTCGTATGTCTTTTTTGTTATGATTGTTTATCGAGGTTATATCTGTATTCAAATTCCTCGTCTTTATATTTCCAATAAAGGTTCTGGCAACTATTGCTTACCAGCACCCAGTGCAGAGACGGAATAATAGGTTCTCCAGGCCCCTCTTCACACACGATATTCTGTAGAATCAGTTCTATACAACCCGCATCTATAGTCAGCAAATCCGCCCGAAATACTCTATTCGTTGCAGACTGTGCAAACAATCCGCTCACTATCGGGCTGCCATCTTCAGTACGGATATTTGTCGGAGGATACACTGTTCGGGTCTTAATAAAATGGGAATCCATTATCAACACCCTCGCCCCCTCATATTCTTTCGTTACCGGCAGCACCACTTCGCAACTTGATGCATCCACATACAGATTCGTCTTCAGCTTATACACAGCTGGCTTCAAATAATCTCCAGCCTCCAGTAACTCCGCGTCACTTTTTTCTATCTGTTTGAATACACTATACACATAGCCCTTTATTTTCGCATTGTTCGCCTCGATGCTGCCGTCCTCCGAAATCTTGAAGTTCCCGTTGGCCGTCACCAGTCCCTCCAGCTTGATATTGTCCGCAGTCAGCTTGATGACGGTTTTCTTATTGCCCTCTGCATCCGTTTCCTCTACGCCCACTCCTATCAGAGCCAGTTTGCCGTTTGCATCCTTAATATAGATACCCGTACCTTCAGGTTGTATCATCAGCCCCGTCTCTTGTAGTGCCCGCTCGTCCTTGTCATACACGGCAGCCGATATTTTCACCAGTCGCTCCGACTGCTCAAACAGCGTTTTGTACTTGTACGTCAGCGCCTCTATCTTGTCCGTGCTCAGCACAAGCATATACAGATAGATGTCGCCGTCAAATGCCAGCTTGAAGTCGCCCGTGCCGTTCCACAGTCCGCTGCAGGTGTATTGCACATAGCCGCCGGTAGCAGCGATTTCCTCGCTCACCTCCATACTGTTGAAGTCCGCAAACCCCGTCTTGTCAACATTCTCAAAACCTATCTTCAGCGTGCCTGCCTTTGCGCAGCGATAAAAGAAACTCAGATACACAGGCAAGGCTTCCTTCTTTCCGTCGCTGTTTGTCGGAAAGGTCGGCACAAAGCGTAGATTCTCATGCTTCTGTCGGATATACTTGTTGCGTATCCGCACCACCTTGCGTCCCATGTCTGTCACCACGCTCGCGCCGTCACCCTTCTTCGATAGTGCTGCGCCGTTGGCCCATATCCACCTGTTGCCGACGAGAAAGAACACCGTCTCATTCTCCGAGTTCCACTTCTCCAGTCCCGATGCGAACGTCGGGTTGTTCAGATAGCCCTTCTCGCTTAGGAAATCGTTCCTCACGCTGTCAATCGCGCTCTGCACTTTGCCCTCCGTTATCTCCAGTTTGGTCTTCACGTCCTCGCCGGTCGAAAGCAGGAACGTGCCGCGCAGATACACATTGTCCGCATACAGGCCGTTGCCCTGTGGCTGGTTGTTCCATGGAAATGTGTCATCCTTAATGCCGTCCAGGTTGCCAAGTCTTGCGCGTAGGGCATTGCCAAAGCTCTTCCCGCTCACGCCGTCCATCACGTCCACCCTCGGTTCGCCGTCTTCAGTTGCCGATATAAGCACCAGGTTCTGGCGGTTCTCCACTGCCGTGTTGCCCATCAGCACACACTCGTCACCCGCCTTGGGTTCCACGTCCTCAAACTCCTCCTTCGCCACCACGATGCCGTCCGTCGTCACGTCAGCCACCTCCACCCAGTAGCTCCGCAGGTCTGTACCCGTGAACGTCTGGCAGCGTACCAGGTCATGTCGCACGAACATGTTCTCCTGCTCGAAGCTGATGAGGTAGTAGTCGCCTTGTTCCTCCACAGCCTTTATCTTCCCGTTCGCAGCGCTCACGCATATCTGGCCGCCCACGCTCCGCACCTTGTTTATCAGCAGCTCAAACACGTTCATCACCTGACGCACCGTCAGTTTGTCCACAATCAGGTGCGACAATCGGTCCTCATCCATACCCAGTTTCCAGCCCCTGTCCGTCAAGCCCCCGCCGCTATAGTCCCCGCTGCTGAGCAGCTCCTTCACCACAGCCGTCAGCAGCTCCGCGTTGCCCTTGCCGTCAACAAAGCCGTTCTCCTCCTCGCCGAACACCACACCCTGCTCAAAGGTTATCCGCCCCTTCGTGCGGTCATTGTGTTTCCTGCTCAGAAATTCCTGCTGGCTCCGTCTTGCCGAAAACAGATTGTTGTCCGTAGGCAGAGTCGTGTCCCAAGAGCGTATCACGTCCGGCAGTTCCACAGTGTTCGCCTTCACCTCGCTCCGCACGTTCTCTATCTCGTCCGCCATGCGGCTCTGCGTCGTTTGCGACAGCACGTCGCTTATCTCGATGTCAGCCTCCGTCGGGCGCTCCAGTTTCTGGTCCACCACCGTTATGCGGCTCTCACGGTAGCCGCTCGCAAAAAAGCGGTCACTCTCCAGCCGCACCCTTTGCCCCATGCACGGCATAACGCCGCGTTTCTTCAGCGCCACATAGTCCGTCGAGCATTTGTACACGCTTTTGTCCAGGCAGTGCTCGTCCATGTATTTTTCTACCGCCGTCGCATACTCCTCCTCCGCTATCGGGTAATACTCGTCCGGCATCCTCACGTTCCACAGTATATAGGTGTCCTCCGCTTTCGGCTCCAGCACTCCGCCCGGCACCTGCGTGTCGTCATCGTATGGCCATATCGTTATCAGCTCAAACTCCCGCGTCTCGCTGTTATAGTTCACCTCAAAGTAGTGCTCCCCGTCCTCGTCGTTGCCCAGACCGGCCAACTGCCCCGTCTGGAACGTCACGCGCTTCACCAGACCTCCTATCTCATATTCGTTCGGATCGAAGTTCATCTCGCCGTCCGTGAAGTAGTATATGTCGAATGGCTTGCCGTCATCGCCCTTTTTCGTCTCCTTCCTCACCGAGCTCACCTTGCCCGTGCGCCGCGGGTATATCTCCTGGAACGCCGTCTGCTCGAAGTGCTCCACAATGCCCAGCTCCGTGTTCCGTTCCACATACGTCGCACGGCTCGGCAGCAGCAGTCGGCTGCTGCCGTATTTCTCAGCGTCTATGTTGCGGCTGCTGCCTATCGGGAACAGTCGGGTGAAGAACTTCACGTTGTCAGCCGAGTCACGCTCTATGCTCAACAGACCGTTGCCGTAGCCCAGCGTCACCTCGTCGCCCCTCTCGCAGCGACACACGTTCACCGTCATGCCCTCTATCCACCATTCCGTCCCGGCCTCGTCGGCTATCTTCTTCAGAGCGTCGTTCCCGTACAGACCCTCCGAGTAGTCCACCACGATGTTGCCCGTAGCCTCCACCTTGCCCACCTTCCAGTCCGTTATGCCGCCCATCCAGCGGTTCAGGTTCTTCACCACCAGAGCCACATGCTCACGCGCCGTCGCCGTGTAGCTGAATACTGGCGAGTCCTCAGTGTTCAGCATCAGAGCCTGTTTGATAAGGCTCGCCGCACCGTACAGTTTCACCGAGTACGTCCATTTCCTGCGACCCGTCTGCTTCGGAGTGTACGTCTCCACACACCAGAACTTCCGCCCTTCCCACACCGTCCAGTCGTTCAGCTCCAGTGTCACGCACTCCTGGCTGTCCAGCGACACGCTCAGGTAGTCGTCACCGCCCACCTCCTCGTGGTGAGTGCTGCTACTGTCGGGCACCAGCGTTGTCCTCAGCCGGTTCCGTTTGTCATATATCTTCAGCTCCATGTCCTTTGATGTCCTTTTTATCGTTGTTTTATCGTTGTTTGAATACCTTGCAAACGCCGTTTCAGTACAGAGGCTTCGGCTCCCTGAATTTCAGCCGCATCCTGCTGCACACGCCGCCTTCGCCTATCGGGGTCAGTTGCTCCGTCTCCGTTGCCCCCAGATACCGCAGTCTGAACGTGCGGTCTATCTCCGGCAGCCTCACCTCCAGCCATCCGTCCTTGCCCATCCGCAGCATCGTGAAAAACCTGCCGTAGTTCACGAAGTACGCCTGCGCCGACTCGGCCCATAGGCAGAAGTACAGCTCCACGTCACGCGCCTGAAGGTGCAGCTCTATTTCTTCCGGCAGCTCCTCTCCGTCAGTGTCAGGGTTGTCCACCACAGTCAGCTCCTTCGTCGTGCTCGGCTTCAGCAGAGCCTCATAGTTAGTCCATTCTCCCTCCTTCTTCTCCGTCAGGAACACGCCCCATTCCTGGGCTGCGTCCTTGTCGTTTATGTACAGCAGACCTTTCGTTATCTCCATGCTCTTTCCTCCTTTTTCTTACCTTGTTTTAATGCCGTCCCTACGCAGCGTGGTCAGGTCGTCCTTCATGTCACGCATGTCCTTGCGCATCAGTTTCAGCGTCTCGCTGCACTCGCCCGTGTTCGTATCTATACGTTTCAGGTGCCCCAGAGCCGTCTGCATGCTCCCCGCCACATTCTCCACGTTCGTGTCTATGTTCGTCTCGTGCACCAGCATCGCCGTGTACAGACCCTCCAGTTTCGTTATGCTCTCCTGCGAGGCCGTCGTGTATGCACCGCTCTTTCCCGTCTGCGTCGTGCTGTCCCCCTGCCACAAGTCCAGCCCCTTCTCCTTCGCCATCTGACGATACTTCTCCAGCAGCGCGTTGAAGGTTCCCTGCTGGCTCAGAGCATTGTCCGTCATGTCGTCCAGAATCCGCACATAGTTGCCAAACTTCTCCTCGTCCGTCAGGTCCTCGCGCTTCATCACGTCCAGCATCTCCTCCTGAGCCTTCTCCAGCAGTGGGGCTATCGTCACCGTGTATATCATCTGCTCCGCCAGCTTCTCCAGCATACCCGTCAGCGAGTCCGCAAAAGCCTTCCCCGCATCAGTACCGTTCTTGAAGGCATCCACCAGCGCGTCCGTAAGCGTCTGCCCAAGGTCGCCGAACACACCCTCAAAGTAGTCCTTCACAGACTCCCAAGCCTCCTCAGCCTGGTCATATAGGTCTATGATATACTGCAGGGCCTCCTTGTCATTCTTCGCAAACTCACGGCTGTTCATGATGCTCTCAGCCAGCTCGCGGTTAAAGTTCCCCGCACTGTCTATCAGCTCCGGATAAACATCCAGAATGCTGCTGTACGTATCCTTGCCCTTGCCCCAGCCGAATAGCCCCGTCTTCTTATGGCCCGTCTTTATCTCAATGTCAGCCAGTCCGGAGTAGGCGTCCTTCAGCTCCGAGTAGCCCTTGTTCACCATCTTGTTCCAGAAGGCACTGCCAGTATCAAGGTATCCGAACTTCTGCTGCTGCTCAGCCGTGCCCGCAATCTCCGCCTTCAGACCAGCGTAGGCATCCTTCATCACCCTCACAGCGTTCGCAGCCTTCCCGTAAGTGTCCGTGCCGAATATCGTCTGAGCCTTCTCCAGCTCCAGGTTCTGCTCCATCAGCAGCAGGTTATACTCACGCTGCTGAGCCGTCACCTCCTCCATGATCTTCTCCAAAGCAGCCTTATGACGCGCACTCGCCTGAAAAGCCTTCGTCACCCAGCCGATAGCCTCGCCCGCAGCAGCAGCTATGCCGCCAACGACGCCGCCCTCAGCAAAGCCACGGCCTATGTTGCTCACACTCGTCATCACACCCTGCACAGCATCCATCGCCTCAGCCATGCCATCGTTACCCGCCGCCTCAAACATCTCGCTCAGCCTGCCGGCCAAATCGCCCACCATCTCAGCAGAAGCCGCAGCAGACTCACCAAGGCGCTTCAGCTTAGCCTCAAGGCTCTTCTCCTCACCATCCTCGCCGCGCTTGAACAGCTCCCCAACCGCATCAGCCAGAGCCCTGAACGGATTCTTACCGAGCACCTCCTTCTTCAGCTTCTCATACTGCTCCGTCAGCCCCTCCACCTTCCCGGCCCCCTCCCCCAGCCCTTCCAGCTCACCCGAAAAAAAACCCAGTCCCGCCATATCCTTCTGCGTGATCCTCCGCTCCGTCCTTCCGTTCCCGTCCTTTATCACAGCCGTGCCATCCCCGTCCTTCGTCCCACGCAGATAGTCCATCAGCAACTTTATACGGTCTATTATCTTCTGAACCTCAGCCACACTCTTCTCCGAAGTGTCAGCAAACAAGTCCACAAGCACCTTGTTCTCCTTGCCAAGCTCCGTCAGCTGAGCCTCGTCCACAGACTTCAGCGCAGCACGCTCCTGCTTCGACAGCTCTGCCAACGCACGCTCCTTCACATCCTCCCCTATAGGACGCCCCTCTGCGTCCACAGCCTTCTCTATCTGAGCACGATCCTTAGCAAACTTCTCGCTGATGCTCTTGCGCTGCTCCTCGTAGTCTTGGTACTTGGCGAGCAGCTTTTCGTATATCTTCGCTTGCTCCTTCACGTCGGCCTCTCCGCTCACCTTGTCCAGATAGCGGCGGCTCTTGTTTATCTGCACCTGAACATTGTTGCGCTCATCATCCACACCGATGATAGCGCCAAGCCAGTTCCTGCGCTCCTGCCAGCGTTTCAAGTCTTTCAGCAGCTCGTCCACTCGCTTTCCTTCAATGTTCTCAGCGAGCTGTCCGTCGTTATCACGCATATAGCGGTTCATCACTGAGCGGTCGCTGCTCAGCTTCCCGTCCTTCAGAATATCGTCGTTCCAGTTACGTAGCGCAAACTCAAGCATAGCCACCATGTCCTTCACGCTCTCATAGCTCTCTGTCATCGTTTTCAGAGTCTGAATAGGGTCGATGCCATCGGCAAAGTCGTTCTCCTGCAGCCATCGGCGGTAGAAGTTCCAGTCGCTAGTGCCGAAGTATTGGCTCATCGTTTCTGTTGCCTCGAAAGGTCCAGTTTCGTCAGCGTGTCCATCATCTGGCTATAGTCCAGCTCGTTCAGGCTTTCAGTAGTGCGGTCTGTAGCAAGCCTTAGGGTTTCAAAGGCTTTCACGATGCGCACCTTCGCTGCATCTATCTTGGTGCTCTGTTTTGATAGGCGCTCTGCATAATCGTCTATCTTTTTAAGGTCTTCTATCTTCACGCTCCCTCTCATAGCTTCACATATTTTGGGTTCGTTCTCGTCAGCTCTATGGCTGCTCGGTAGCAGTAAAGAGCGTTAGCATAGGTTTTCAGTTCCTTCCAGCGGCTGTAGCCATAACGCTTCACAAGAAGGCGCTTGCCGCTCGTTTTCAAAAGGGTCATGCCGTTCTTGCGGCAGTTT
>OCQZ01000277.1_pt1 | contig 15833 bp, 10 predicted proteins | sample 1538921 | NCBI WGS metagenome assembly OCQZ01 (sample SAMN03418269, study PRJEB22391) | human gut metagenome | biome: human-gut; feature: organic feature; material: feces | host: Homo sapiens | place: Tanzania | collected 2013-01 | reverse complement strand
CATACTCCTTTGCTGCGGATTGCAAATCCGCAGAGCCTAAATAGGTTAGGACATTTTTTAACGCCGGATTGCAAATCCGGCGGAACGCCTAGCGGACTTGCGGTCTTGACAGTGCGTCGCTAAGACACCGACTTTGATGACGAGGATTAAGATTTTCTAGTGACACCGTAAAACGCGGTGTCACTAAGATTTCTAGCAATGCGGTGAAACGCCGTATTGCTAAGAATTCTAGCAATGCAGCGAAACGCTGCATCACTAAAGATAAAATCCTAGTTATCAGACGGATAAACCACATAACACCACAAAACGTGGTGTAAGGTATTACAAGAAACAAGAAAAAAAATCATGAATCTGAAGAAATCAATTTATAAATTATCTTTTGCAGCTATGATTTCCATGATGGCAATGAATGCAACCGAGATACAGGCTCAGGGCGTGGTTCCGAATGCTTCCGAGATGCAGGCGCAGGGCGTGGTTCCGGCACAGAAGGGCGAGAAAGCCTTCACACTGGAAGATCTGAACTTCGGCGGCAACAACTACCGCAACATGGTGGCAAAGAACCGCTGGTGCACCTGGTGGGGAAATGAACTCATCCATCAGGACATCGAGGCATGCTATCTCGTAAACAAGACTACCGGAAAGGAAACCAAGCTCTTCGGTATCAACGATATCAACCAGTGGATTGCTCCTACCAAGGACATCAAGGTAAGAGCCCTCTACAACGCTCAGTTCCCTTTCGCAGGCAAGAGCATCGTGATGGTAAGCAATGGCAGCAAGACCTACACCATCGACTTCAAGAAGCATAAGCTGCTGAGCGAGATGGAGTTTGAAGATGGCGAGAACCTCCTCGAGGCTAACGCACAGCAGAATGCTTTCGCCTATCTGAAGGGCAACAACCTCTATGTGCGCACCTTCGACGTAACCAACAATGCCATGACAAGAGAGAAGAAGTCGCACGATTTCCAGATCTCTACAGACGGCAGCCGCTCTATCGTATATGGTCAGAGTGTTCACCGCGATGAGTTCGGCATCAGCAAGGGTACCTTCTGGAGCCCTAACGGCGAACTGCTCGCCTTCTATCGCATGGACCAGAGTATGGTGACAGATTATCCGCAGGTGGATATTCCGGAGATTGATTACTTCAATCATCCTGAGACAGAGACCTGCTGCGCCAAGCCTGCACCAGACAAATATCCGATGACAGGCGAGACTTCGCACAAGGTGACTGTGGGCGTATTCGACTGCATGACCGGAAAGACCATCTATCTGAAAGCAGGCGATCCTACAGACCGCTACTTCACCAACATCGCATGGAGTCCGGACAACAAGACCATCTACATGTTTGAGTTGAACCGCGACCAGAACGACTGTCGCCTCACAGCCTACAGCGCAGAGACCGGCGAGAAGACCGGCGAACTCTATCGCGAAACCGACGAGAAGTATGTAGAGCCTTGCCACCCAATCCAGTTCCTGCCTTGGGACAGCAACAGCTTCATCATGCAGAGCCGCAAGGATGGCTACAACCACCTCTATCTCTGCACCCTGGGCAAGCATGGCAGCCGTATGGCAAGCAACACAGAATCGCTCGAAATCAAGCAGTTGACATCAGGAAAGTGGGAAGTAATGGAAGTACTCGGCTTCAACAGCAAGCGCAAGAGCATCATCATCGCATCCAACGAGTGCTCTCCTATCCAGCGAAACATCTTCACCGTAGATACCAAGACCGGCAAGCGCACCATGATGGACGATTGCGGCAAGGGATGGCACAACGCTACCCTGAGCGAGAACGGACAGTTTATCTATGATAACTACTCTACTCCAACCGTGCCTCGCAAGATTGCCATCGTGAACACCGAGAACGGCAAGCGCACCGCTTACTTTACAGCCGAGAACCCTTGGAAGGGCTACAACGTGCCTGAATACAGCTGCGGTTCCATCAAGGCTGATGACGGCGAGACCGACCTCTACTGGAGAATGGTGAAGCCAGTGAACTTCGACCCTAACAAGAAGTATCCTACTATTATATATGTATATGGCGGTCCTCACGCCCACAACGTGGATGCCCGCTGGAACTACTCTAGCCGTGGCTGGGAGACCTACATGGCAGAGAAGGGCTATCTGCTCTTCATTCTCGACAACCGTGGAAGCGAGAACCGTGGCAAGGCTTTCGAGCAGGCTACCTTCCGCCAGAGCTGGGTCAGGTAGAGATGAAGGACCAGATGAAGGGTGTGGAATATCTGAAGACCCTGCCTTACGTAGATGCCGACAAGATTGGTGTTCACGGATGGAGCTTCGGCGGATTCATGACCATCTCGCTGATGACCAACTATCCTGACGTGTTCAAGGTAGGCGTAGCAGGCGGTCCGGTAATTGACTGGCACTGGTACGAGGTAATGTATGGCGAGCGCTATATGGATACCCCACAGACCAATCCAGAGGGTTACAAGAAGACATCATTGCTCTATCAGGCAAAGAACCTGAAGGGTAAGCTGCAGATTATCCAGGGCTTGAACGATGTGACCGTAGTGCCACAGCACTGCCTCACCTTCCTGAAAGCTTGTATCGCAGCAGGTACCCAGCCAGATTTCTTCGTATATCCGGGTGAGCCTCACAATATGAGAGGTCATCAGAGCACTCACCTGCACGAAAGAATCAGCAACTACTTCTTCGATTACCTGAAGTAAAAAGAAAAATTTTTATAAGAGACTCTATCTGAAGAAAATTCAGAAAACAAAGCATATAATAAAAGCATATAAGAGAGTCCTATCTGAAGTATAACTAATCTTCGGAACGAAAAGATGATTAACAAAACGAGGAAAGTAATTTTATTGACAACTATAATACTCTTTGCCTGCCACCTCCAAGTGGCAGGTAGAGAGTTTTCTGTTTCTGAACAGACCATCCCCGACTTCAAATTTATCTTCGATAAGCTATCTCAGAACCGCATCACCTACAATCGCTACAACGACAGCATCTTCCGCATTCACGACCACGACGAATGGGTAAGATTCTTTATGACAAGAAGCCGGAACAACCATAAGATCTATCACGAGAACGAGAAGCTGCTGAACAGCATTGTAGATTATTTCGAGCCAGATATGGCAGACACGACGAAGGAGACCATCTTGCCAGATGCAGCCTACGACAGTCTGAATGTGCATTTCTTTCGTAACTATGCCTATGCCCTGACGGATCCATTCATCACGAACAGGGTTACGGACATTCTGATCAGAAACTTCAAGAACCGGCCAGACCAAAACTACTATTATCTGAGAGCCATGAGCTGGAAGGGTTCGTCCTATTACCAGACATGAGCTGGAAGGGTTCGTCCTATTACCAGATATGGAAACTGAACAGAGACAATGAGACTTTGAAAAAAGCATACGACTGTATCGCATACGTAGCCGACAGCGCGCACTGCCATAAGCCAGAAGAACTGGGTCTGTACGGTTATGCCCTACAGGATCTGTGCCTATCTGCATGGACACTCCACCATATCCAACCTCTGAAAAAACTGAAGGAAAGATACGAAAAGCTGGAAGAGCTGGCAAGAAATCATACGGCAGACGAGCTGGAAGTACCAGAAAAGAGAAGGCTGCAATGGATTAACCGCATAAAAGGCAGAGACTTAGAGATAGTAAGAGGAATCTATCTCACCAATCCAGAACTGATAGAAAAAACGGAAGGAGAGGCTATGGTAAAACGGGTGATAAGTCAGTATCCGGATACCGTAGGACTCAGCATCACCTCGAAACTCAACCTCATCGTCCTGAAGCTGAAAATGGGAGAAATCCGGACAAGAACTGCCTTGAGAGAAGCTGACGAAATATACAAAACGTTGATCAAACCGCTCACCAAGCAGAAAAGCCTGGGAGAAGGTTCCTTCAATTCGCTGATGAATCACTACACCAATCTGGCGTTTATCGTAGATACGGCAAGGGTTTCTACCAATCACAAGAAAATGCACATTAGGTCATTCTGTGAAGATATTATCAGAATGTTCAGACATCGCAAAGACCAGCAGAACTCCACGCAGTATAATCAGACGCTGGAACATGTGAGCACCTATCCCCGACTCATCAAATACCTGAGCGATGAAGAAAGAATAGGATTCGTGATGGAGCTGAACGTGGCTACCCAGGTTACCACCTATGCCCACTCTACCCACGTGGCTCGACTCGCCGAGGCATTGATGAAGGGCATCATCAAGCACCGGAGGGAACTATTGATAGGAAGTCTGGGCATCAGCAGCAAATGGCAGGCAAGGCTCCATCAGAAACAGATCATCTACTACATCACCCGTGCTGCCCTCTTACACGATATTGGCAAGAACAGCATCGTAAGCGTGGTGAACAACGACTATCGCCAGCTGAGTGATGAGGAGCGAAGAATCATCAGAATGCATCCCCGGATGGGACTGAAATACCTGAAGATATCGCAGGAGCTGAAACACTACTACGATACCACGCTGGGACATCATAAATGGTACAACGGCAAGGGAGGCTATCCAAGCGACTTCGACAACACCCAATCGCCTTACCGCTTCATGATAGACATCGTGACCCTGTGCGACTGCATGCAGGCTGCCACCGAACGGGTAGGCAGAAACTACAAGCAGGAGAAGAGCTTCGAAAAGGTGATGGAAGAGCTGAGAGAAGGAGCAGGAACCCGATACAATCCCGACCTGGTGAAGCTGATAGACGACGTTCCGGAACTCTACAATGAGCTGGAGATGATAGCCATCTACGGATGGCCAGAAATCTACTATAGCATCTACAAGAACTATATGCAATAAAGATTTTAGGCATTTTGCTTGTATAGTTCGCTGAAATTTAGTAATTTTGCAGCAAATTAGAAAATTGGATGCAAAAAGGAGGGAATATCTATCCGTATTGTAAAAGAAGGAGATGATAAACTGCCTGATTGCTACATATAACAGAAGAATTATTAAACGTAACTACGATGAAAATATTATTGTTAGGAGGCGGTGGCCGCGAGCACGCCTTAGCTTGGAAAATCGCTCAGAGCGAGAAGTGTGAGAAACTCTTTATCGCTCCTGGTAATGCCGGTACACAGAATGTCGGCGAAAATGTGAATATCAAGGCTGACGACTTCGAGGCGCTCAAGAACTTCGCTGTCGAGAACGGTGTTGATATGGTGGTAGTAGGTCCGGAAGACCCACTGGTAAAGGGTGTCTATGATGACTTCAAGGCTGACCCACGCACCCAGAACATCCCTGTGATTGGTCCATCAAAGGCTGGTGCCGTGCTGGAAGGAAGCAAGGACTTCGCCAAGCAGTTTATGAAGCGCCACAACATTCCTACAGCTCAGTATGAGACTTTCGACGGCGAGCACGTAGAAGAAGGCTTGAAGTTCCTGGAGACTCTGAAGGCTCCTTACGTATTGAAGGCTGACGGCTTGTGCGCCGGTAAGGGCGTTCTCATCCTCCCTACCCTGGAAGAGGCTAAGAAGGAGTTCAAGGAGATGCTCGGCGGTATGTTCGGCAACGCTTCTGCACGCGTAGTTATCGAGGAATTCCTCAGCGGTATCGAGTGCTCCGTATTCGTATTGACCGATGGCAAGAACTACAAGATTCTGCCTGAGGCTAAGGACTACAAGCGCATCGGCGAGCACGATACCGGTCTGAACACCGGCGGTATGGGTAGCGTAACCCCTGTGCCTTTCGCAACCAAGGAGTGGATGCAGAAGGTGGATGAGCGCATCATCCGTCCTACCGTAGAGGGTCTGGCTGAGGAGAACATCGACTACAAGGGCTTCATCTTCTTCGGTTTGATCAATGTAGAAGGCGAGCCTATGGTTATCGAGTACAACTGCCGTATGGGTGACCCAGAGACAGAGAGCGTGATGCTCCGCCTGAAGAGCGACATCGTGGATCTCTTCGAGGGTGTAGCTGCCGGCGATCTTGACAAGCGCAGCATCGAGTTTGATGAGCGTGCAGCAGTCTGCGTGATGCTCGTAAGCGGTGGTTATCCAGAGGCTTACAAGAAGGGTTATCCTATCCAGGGTATCGATGATGTGGAAGGTTCTGTAGTTTTCCACTCTGGTACAGCCATGAAGGATGGAGAGGTTGTAACCAATGGCGGCCGTGTAATCTGCGTAAGCAGCTACGGCAAGGATAAGGAAGAGGCTCTGAAGAAGAGCTTTGCCGAGGCTCAGAAGATCCAGTTCACCGACAAGTACTTCCGCTCTGATATCGGACAGGATCTTTAGTTTTTAATGTTGAATGTTGAATGTTGAATGTTGAATTGCCTAACGGACTCAAGGGCGCTAGCCTAATTCAACATTCAACATTCAACATTCAACATTGTTTTAAGCATTCAACATTAATTTAGATGTTAAGAAAGAAAACTTTTCAAAATAAAGTAGCGGCCAGCCGCTACGCTCTACCTGTAACAGCAACCCTTGCCGCCTTGGTATGGGTTGCTGTAGGTTTTTTAGTAGCTAACATTTGGGTGCAGTTCGCCTTCACCATTCTCTCTACCCTGCTGATGGTGGAACTCAACAACCATAATTCCCTGATGCGAACCTACAGCCGAATGGTGTCCTGCAGTTTCCTGGTGTTCATCACCATGACCTCCCTGCCTGCACCCTCCTTCAAGGCAAGCATCGTGACGATGTGCTCCATCGCCTTCTACCTCATCATCTGGAACAGTTACCAGGACAGGCGGGCGGCAGGATGGACCTTCTATGCCTTCTTCTGCGTAGGACTCGCCTCACTGGTGTTCATCCAGGTGGGATATTTCCTGCCCTTCCTGTGGCTGATGATGATGGTATTCACCAATTCCTTCAGCATCCGCAACTTCTTTGCATCTATCATCGGCCTCATCATGCCGTATTGGTTCTCAGCGGGTTACTTCGCCTATACCAATAATATCGATGGACTGATCAGTCATTTTGCGGAATTCATCAACTATCTGGATCTGTTCGTTTATTCGCAGGTTACCGACCACGAGGTGGTGAATCTCCTGTTCCTCATCATCCTGAGCACATTGGGCAGCATCCACTTCCTGCATACCTCTTATGCGGATAAGATCCGTACCCGAATGATCTACAATTCATTCATTCTGATCAACTATGTGAGTCTCGCCTTCATCATCCTGCAGCCTCAGCATCTCAAGGAGTTGAGCAGCATCATGATTGTAAATACGGCGCCACTCACCGCTCACTTCATCACCTATACCAAGGGAAAGGTGGCGAACATCGTCTTTATCTCGGCACTGGTCATCATGGTACTGATCCTGCTGTATCATATCTTCATTCCGGAAACGGTATTGCTGCAGGCTATTCAGGGATAAGGTTGATTCTGGGATAAGTTTTATTCAGAGATAAGATTTTTGCTTAAATTATTCTGAGATAAGATTTTCAGAGATAGACATGATGCAGCGTTTCACTGCATCATGTCGGTTAAACAAATAATATTCAATGGGTTACATAATAGACTTTTTAATCAACTGGGGCTATTGGGGCATGCTTGTTTCCGCCTTTCTTGCCGGCAGCTTCTTCCCTTTCAGCAGCGAGGTAGTGATGTCGGGCTTGCAGGCAGCAGGACTGGATCCCATCCCTCTGGTGATATATGGCAGCATAGGAAATGTATTGGGCTCGCTGTTCAACTATGGCGTGGGCAGACTGGGCAAGATGGAATGGATAGAGAAATATCTGCACGTGAAGAAGGAGAAACTGGATCAGGCAGAAAGATTCATGGCTGATAGAGGTGCCTGGATGGGCTTCTTCGCCTTCATCCCGATATTGGGAAGCGCCATCACCATCGTGCTGGGACTGACAAGAGCCAATATCATCATCTCTACCATCAGCATCACCATCGGAAAAGTGCTGAGATATATCCTATTGGTGTATGGCCTCAGCTTTATCGTTTAAACATATAAGCAGATTTTAATATATGAAGAGATTTCTATACCTTATTATATTATGTGTCATTCTTGCCGGATGCAAGGGTACACCACAGAAACAGGCTGATTCGGGAAAGACTTCCGGAACAGAGAAGCCTGCGGTTACGGTTACAGTTACAGTTACGATTCCCCCCTACAAGTATTTCGTAGATCAAATTGCCAAAGGCAAGGTGGATGTCAACGTGATGGTATCGAATGGCAACAACCCGGAAACTTACGAGCCATACGCCCAGCAGATGATGGAACTTTCGAAGAGTGCCCTCTATCTGAAAGTGGGCAGCATCGGTTTTGAGCAGACCTGGATGAAGAAGTTGCAGGACAACGCTCCGGATATGAAGGTGATAGATACTTCCGTGGGTATCAAGCCAGCCAAGACTCCGGGTGGCAACATCGACCCGCATGTATGGATGAGTTGCAGCAACGCTCGCATCATAGCCAGCAACATCCTCAAGGCGCTGAGCGAACTGGAGCCGAAGAACAAGGCTTTCTTCGAGAAGAACTATCTGTCGCTGCTCAGCATCATCGACAAGAGAGACAGCATCATCAAGGAGGGCTTCAACAAGAACCCAGACCTGGTTCGCAAGTTTGTGATCTATCACCCTATCCTCACCTACTTTGCCCGCGATTACCAGCTGGAGCAGCTTGCCATAGAGGAAGAAGGCAGGGAGCCTAGTGCAGCCCAGCTGAAGAGCCTCATAGAGAGAGCCCGAAAAGAAAAGATCAAGTTCTGCCTGATACAAGCAGAATTTGCCAACCGCAACACCACAACTTTCATCAACGAAAGCCACACCAAACCAATGGATATCAATCCATTGCAGGGCGACTGGAACTGGGCGATGCAGGAAGCGGCAGCAGCGGTACAGGGCAAGAAAATCGTTGTTGGGAAGTAAAGCATCAAGAACAATAACTAATCATAAAGTTCAATGTTCAAAGTTCAAAGTTCAAAGTTAATAGAGATCGAGCACCTATCTGCCGGATATGACGGCAAGCAGGTGCTCCATGACATAAATCTCACTGTATATCAAGACGATTATCTTGGCATCATCGGACCAAATGGTGGTGGCAAGACTACCCTCATGCGCCTCATTCTGGGACTGATGAAACCTACGGAAGGAACCATCAGATACTTCCGAAAAGTTAAAGATGAGAACGGAAATATGGTTCTTGATGAAAACGGCGAAGCAAAAGTTGAGGAAGTAAAGGATATCTCGATGGGCTATCTCCCACAATACAACCAGCTCGACAAGCAGTTTCCTATCTCTGTATATGAAGTTGTACTTGCCGGACTCAGCAAGACCAAAGGTCTCTTTTCACGATACACCCAGGCACAGCACCAGCAGGTGCTCGATACCCTGGAGCGCATGCAGCTGACGGAATTCAAAGACCGACACATCGCTGCCCTCAGCGGTGGTCAGCTTCAGCGAGTGCTCCTCGCCCGTGCCATCGTATCAAAGCCCGATGTCGTGATTCTCGATGAGCCTAACACCTACATCGACCGCCGATTCCAAAAGCAGATGTACGAGATGCTGGAACAGATCAACAAGGAATGCGCCATCATCATCGTAAGTCACGATGTAGCCGAAGTGCTCAACAACGTGAAGCATATCGCCTGTGTAAACCAGCACCTGCATTATCACGATACGGCAGATATGCCAAGAGAAAAGCTGGAAGAGCATTTCCTGAATGTTTAATGTGTTTTTTATAAAACATCACCTATTTAAATTTAATATAACCTAAAAAAGAGAAGCAATCCTACGCTATCTCTTTACTTTTTAGTATCTTTGCAACGTTTTATACACATTATATAAATAGGAAACATAGAAATATAATACATTAAAGTTTAAACAATAATGAAACAGTACAGATTAGTGGACAATATCTTCGGATGGGTCGCATTCATCATTGCGGCATTCGTATATTGCTCCACAATTGAACCGACAGCCAGCTTCTGGGACTGTCCTGAGTTTATTACAACTGCCTACAAGCAGGAGATCGGTCACCCACCTGGGGCACCATTCTTCATGCTCATGGGCAATTTCTTCACACATTTCGCCAGCGATACCACGCAGGTAGCCAAGATGGTGAATACGATGAGCGCACTCCTCAGTGCCGTCTGCATCATGTTCCTCTTCTGGACCATCACCCATCTGGCACGCAAGCTCATCATCGGCGACTGGAAGGAGATGACCACCAGCAAGCTGATTGCCATCGAGGCATCAGGTATGGTGGGCGCACTCATCTACACCTTCAGCGATACCTTCTGGTTCTCTGCTGTAGAGGGTGAGGTTTACGCCTTCTCTTCTGCCTTCACCGCTGTGGTATTCTGGCTAATCCTGAAGTGGGAAGACCATGCCGACGAACCTCATAGCGACCGATGGCTCGTGCTCATCGCCTATATGACCGGTCTGAGTATCGGTGTGCACCTGCTCAACCTGCTCTGCATCCCAGCCATCGTACTGGTATATTACTACAAAAAGGTGCCTCATGCCAACCTGAAGGGTTCGCTCATGGCGCTCTTCCTTTCATTCCTGGTGGTAGTAGCCGTACTTTATGGTGTGGTTCCAGGCATCATCACCGTAGGCGGATGGTTTGAGCTGTTCTTCGTCAACACACTCGGCTGCCCATTCAATACCGGTGAAATCGTATATATCATCTGCCTCGTAGCCTCCGTTATCTGGGGTATCTACGAGACCTACAATGCATCAGAGAAGAACGAGAAGAAGCAGAACATCGCCTTCGTTCTCGGTTTCGGCATGCTCGGCATCCCATTCTTCGGATATGGATGGAGCGCAGTCATCACCGGCATCATCATCCTGGCTATCCTCTGGTTTGTACTCAACTACAAGCGCAAGAAGGAAGTAGTAACCGGCGTTGACCAGGCTACAGGCATCGAGAAGAAGAAGATGCAGCTGCTGCCTCTCATCTCTGCTCGCATCAAGAACACGGCATTGCTCTGCATGCTGATGCTGATGATCGGTTACTCAAGCTATGCGCTCATCGTGATCCGTTCATCTGCCAACCCTCCAATGGACCAGAACTCTCCTGAGGATATCTTCACCCTGGGCAGTTATCTGAGCCGCGACCAGTATGGCGATACTCCATTGCTCTATGGTCAGGCTTACACTTCCCAGGTGGCTCTCGAGGCTGACGGCAACATGTGCAAGCCTGTGATGAAGGAAGGTGCACCTGTTTATCAGCGCAAGGAGAAGGCTTCTGCCGATGAGAAGGACTCTTACTTCGTAGTAAGCCATAAGAACAAGTATGTATATGCACAGAATATGCTCTTCCCACGTATGCACAGTTCGGCTCATGCCCAGGCATATGAAGACTGGATGGGTGGCGTAGAGGGCAACCAGGTGCCTTACGACCGTTGTGGCGAGAACATGATGGTGAAGGTTCCTACACAGATGGAGAACATCCGTTTCTTCCTCTCCTATCAGTGCAACTTCATGTACTGGCGCTACTTCATGTGGAACTTTGCCGGACGCCAGAACGATATCCAGGGCAACGGCGAACCTGAGCACGGTAACTGGATTACCGGTTTCTCATTCATCGATGACGCACTCTATGGCGACCAGAGCAAAATGCCAGACGACCTGAAGGCAAACAAGGGACACAACGTGTTCTACTGCATGCCGCTGATTCTCGGTCTCATCGGTCTCTTCTGGCAGGCTTGGTACACCCGCAAGCGCAAGGTCATCAAGAACGGCGTGGAGACAGAGGAGATTCTCCCTGTAGGTATCCAGCAGTTCTGGGTGGTATTCTTCCTGTTCTTCATGACAGGTCTTGCCATCGTGCTCTATCTGAACCAGACTCCTATGCAGCCACGTGAGCGTGACTATGCCTACGCCGGTTCATTCTATGCATACGCTATCTGGTGCGGTCTTGGCGTTCTCGCCATCATCGACCTTCTGAAGCAGAAGATGAAGCTCAGCGGTACTGCCGTAACAGCTATCGTGGCTGTGGTAACCCTGCTCGTTCCTATCCAGATGGCATCACAGACCTGGGATGACCACGACCGTTCAGGACGTTACACCTGCCGCGACTTCGGTCAGAACTATCTGATGTCGCTCCAGGAGAAGGGCAACCCTATCATCTTCACCAATGGTGATAACGATACCTTCCCACTCTGGTACAACCAGGAGGTAGAAGGCGTAGGTACAGATGCCCGCGTATGTAACCTGAGCTATCTGCAGACCGACTGGTATATCGACCAGATGATGCGTCCGGCATACAACTCACCATCCGTACCAATCACCTGGCCACGTCTCGACTTCTGTTCGGGTACCAACGAGTATGTTTCTATCCAGCCAGAGGCTAAGCAGCAGGTTCTCGACTTCTACAAGCAGGATCCTGAGAATGCCAAGAAGCAGTTTGGCGATGAGCCTTTCGAGCTGAAGAACATCCTGAAGTACTGGGTACGCAGCAAGAACTCAGACATGCACTTCATCCCTACAGACACCGTCTATGTAACCATCGACAAGGAGGCAGTGAAGAAGAGCGGCATGATGATGGCTTCTGATACCATCCCAGACAAGATGGTGATTTCGCTCGCAGGCAAGAATGCTCTCTACAAGGGCGACCTGATGATGCTCGAAATGCTGTCACAGTGCAACTGGACACGTCCTATCTACGTGGCTCTTACCGTGGGACAGGAGAACTATATGAACCTTGGCGACAACTTCGTACAGGAGGGTCTTGCCAACCGTATCACTCCATTCACCACCAACAAGCCAGGTGCGAAGAACTTCGATGCAGAGAAGACCTACCACAACATCATGACCCGATTCAAGTTCGGTAACCTGAAGCAGAAGGGACTCTATATCGACGAGACTACCATGCGTATGTGCTATACCCACCGTCGCCTGCTCGCCCAGACAGCCCTCCAGCTCATCGCCGACGGCAAGAACCAGAAGGCTATCAACATTCTGAAGAAGGCTGATGTGGAGATTCCTGCATACAATGTCACCCTCGATTACATGAGCGGTGGTCTGGATATGGCTCGCGGCTGGCTGCTCACCGGTCAGAAGGCAAAGGGTAAGGAATATGTAGAGGCTATCTGGAAGAATGCTCGCCAGTATCTCGACTATTACCTCTCATTGAGCAACGACCGCTTCCTGCAGAGCCAGAACGACTGCATCCGTCAGATCATGATTATGCAGAGCGTCTGCGATGTGGCTGGTATGGTAAGCCCTCAGTTGCAGAAGAGTTATGAGAAGCAGCTCAATGCCCTCTACACACTCTATCGCGGCAGAGGCGGCAGCATGCCACAGGGCAATCAGTAAAGACTGAAGCATTGCCACAAGGCAGGCAATAAAGCATGCCACAGGGCAATCAGTAAAATAAAGAATATCAAGGAAGACCTGGCGTTTTTGCTAGGTCTCCCTTTTTGTATCATCCCCTAATCAAGTTATTCCTATGTTCATAGAGCAACCAGCCAAATGGCTCAGATGGTTATATCCGAAAGCAATATGGAGAATGGACAAGAACGACCATTCGGTATATCTCACATTCGATGATGGTCCGATTCCCGAATCCACCCCATTCATCCTGGAAACCTTGAGAAAGTACAATATCAAGGCTACCTTCTTCATGGTGGGCGAAAACGTATTGCGCAACCACGATCTCTACAACCAGATTGTAGCAGAGGGTCATCAGATAGGTAACCATACCTTCAATCATATCGGTGCCTTCAAGCATCGTGTCATCTCCTACGTGCTCAACACCAACAAGGCGAATGACATCATCCACGCCCATCTCTTCCGTCCACCTCACGGCTGGATGCGACAGAGCGAGTACTGGTGGCTGCACCGCACCTACAAGGTAATCATGTGGGATGTGGTGACCCGAGATTATTCCAAGTGGATGACGGCAGAAGATGTGGTGAACAATGTGAAGAAATATGCCCGCAACGGCAGCATCATCACCTTCCATGACTCGCTGAAGAGCATCGACAAGCTGAAGACGGCACTTCCACAATCCATAGAATGGCTGATGGAACAGGGATACGAATTTAAGATTTTTGATTAAAATTATGAGCAAGAGAATCAATAGTTATCAGGCGGTAGCCTCTTTCGTAAGAGGATTCTTCGAGGCATACGCACGCGGCATCATGGATGCTGTAGTTGGCGGCGATGACTTCCAGAAGAAGAACGACCCGAAAGAGGTGAAGCAGATGATGCTGGAACACTATGGAGAAGTGAACCAGTACTTCTTCGACATCATGTTCTCTACCCTCGTACGACTCAACTACAAGAGTGCGGAAGAGGCTAACGAGCGCATGCAGAAGAACTTCGAGAGTATGAAGAAGACCGATCCTACCTTCGAGCCAACCATGCTCGACTATCTGCGCATCGCCTGCAAATCGAACCAGCTGTACAAGGCAATGGAAGCTGAATACAAGCGCAACTTCACCTGGCTCCTGCAGGGTAAGTTTACAAGCATAGAGGAGCACGTACGCGATTATACCCATGGTGTGCTCATCAGTCTTGCCGACGAACCGATGGCTATCCATCTGCTGGTGCGCATCATCGTGAAGGCATACGCTGCCGGACTGAAGTGTGGCAGCAAGGAGGGCACACAGCATCAGCTCCACATGCCTACCCTGCACGGTATGCTGCTGAACAATGTGAATATCCTTCTGAACGAGGCTCCGCTGAAGGGCGATTCAGAAGATCCTGTCGCTCTCTTCAAGGAGGCGTGCAAGAACCAGGAGGAAAACATCAATGTTCTGTTCAATACATTGAATGATGCCATGAAGGAGCTGGCAGCAGAATAAATAGAAAAGCCCCTGATGCATCACGCATCAGGGGCTTTTCTATTTATTCTGCTGCTCCGTCACCGTATTCCGTTTACGGTTACAATTCTATGGTTCTGCTGTAACCATCATTACCTTTTACTTCAACCGCATGTTCATTCCACCCGTATATGTATTTATATTCCGGAGGCAGGATGATATTGCCCCTCCTGTCCAATAGTCCATACAAACATTTCTGTATGCCTATTCTGCATTGGGCATAATCACCTCGGAAGTTAGAGATATGCGCATAAATGGGTTTCACAATGATGTCGTTCATCACCCTCAGTCCCCATCTGCCATCCTGCTGGAATGGCTCAACATTCTTCAGATATTCCTTCAGTTGTCTGGCTGTCATTTTCTTCCTTGCCGTATTCGCCTTCTTCACCGTTATCATCTCATCATTCACGGCAATGATGTTCTGAATCTTCTTCACATAGGTTGGAATGATACCCTTGCCAGCCCTCAAGCCAGCAAACATACTCTCCCAGTTACGAGGCTTGTCGGGCAAGCCGAACTTGCGGTAGTTACCTACGTTGTCGATAATCATGCACACCTTATCCTTGTTCTCATGGTTGATGCGCAACCCACGCCCCACCATCTGCAGATACTTGGCTAGCGACAGCGTAGGACGGGCCATCTGGATAAACTCCACGTCAGGACAGTCAAAGCCCTCGTCGAAGAGGTTCACGTTCACCAGACAGTCTATCTCGCTGCGCCTGAAAGCCTCCACCATTTCCTGGCGTTTCTTGGCAGGCGTCTTGCTGTCCAGTGCCACGCTTTTCAGTCCGAGGGCATTGTAACAGGCGGCTATCGCCTGGGCATGGTCGATGTCAATGGCATATACGATACCCTTCTTGCCGTCAGCGTATTTCTTCACGCTGTCGTAGAGGCGTTGGATGGTCTGCGGAATATTCAGTTTCTCGTCCATCTCCTTGATGGCATAGTCGCCATCGCTGCCTCGTCCTTTCAGCTGGTTCACGGCCATCTGATCGTTGGAGTACTTGCCGATCACCACGTAGTCGTAAGGTGCCAGATACCCACGCAGGATGAAGTCGTTGGTACAAGGAGATTTCAGCAACATCCCAAACAGTCTGCCAAAGGATTTC
>OCQZ01000272.1_pt1 | contig 15986 bp, 18 predicted proteins | sample 1538921 | NCBI WGS metagenome assembly OCQZ01 (sample SAMN03418269, study PRJEB22391) | human gut metagenome | biome: human-gut; feature: organic feature; material: feces | host: Homo sapiens | place: Tanzania | collected 2013-01 | reverse complement strand
GTTTTTTACTATTTTTGCATAAAATAGGCGGCACCTCGGCCATTAAGCGAGCTTATGGTGAACAGGAGCGCCGTCACTGCATCGAAATCAACTACGAATAGTATGGACATTACAGCAAATATAGACAAAACCCAGGAAAATCCCTTTTTCCTGCCATATAACACCCCTCACGACACTGTTCCTTTTGATAGAATAAAGACCGAACACTATGAAGAGGCGTTCATGGAGGGTATACGCCGTGACGATGAGGCTATCGACAAGCTCATCAACGACCCCGAAGAACCCACCTTTGAGAATACTCTCACCCGAGTAGACCTGAGCAAGGGCGAGCACTATTATGATTTGCTCGACCGCGTGTCGAGCGTGTTCTCGTGCATGCTCAGTGCCGAGACCAGCGATGAGATGGACGCCCTGGCCCAGAAGCTCAATCCCATACTCACCAAGCACGCCAACGACGTGTCGCTCAACCGCCGTCTCTTTGAGCGTATCAAGTATGTCTATGAGCACCATCGTGAGCTCACGCCCGAGGAGAGTATGCTGCTGCAAACCTCTTACGACGGATTTGTGCGCAGCGGTGCCCTGCTCAGTGACGAGGACAAGGAGAAGCTGCGCCGGCTGACCGAAGAAGCCAGCATGCTCTCGCTGCAGTTCTCTCAGAACCTGCTGAAGGAGAACAAGGCATATCAGTTGCACATCACCGACGAAGCGGAGTTGAGCGGACTGCCCGACACACAGCGTGAGGCTGCCGCCCAGGCTGCTGCCGAGAAGGACAAGGAGGGCTGGGTGTTCACGCTCGACTTCCCCAGCTATTCGCCCTTCATGACCTATGCCGACAGGCGAGACCTGCGTCGCGAGATGTATATGGCCCACATGACCGTATGTACCCACGACAACGAGCAGAACAATCTGGAGATATGCAAACGGCTGGTCAATCTGCGCCGCGAGGTGGCACAGCTGTTGGGATATGACACCTATGCCGACTACGTGCTGGTGCAGCGCATGGCGACCAATACCGCCAACGTCTATCGTCTGCTCGACGACCTCATCGAGGCTTACAAGCCCACTGCCGTCAACGAGATGGAAGAGATAGAGCAGATGGCGCGCCGCCACGAGGGCGACGACTTCAAGCTGGAGCCCTGGGACATTTCCTACTACGCCCACAAGCTCAAGATGGAGCGCTATAATCTCGATGCCGAGATGCTGCGCCCCTACTTCAAGCTGGAGAACGTCATCGGCGGCGTCTTCGGACTGGCTACCCGTCTCTACGGCATCACCTTCAAGGAAAACGCGGATATCCCCGTGTATCATCCCGATGTCAAAGCCTATGAGGTGTATGACAACGACGGCTCCTATCTCGCTGTGCTCTATGCAGACTTCCATCCGCGCAAAGGCAAGCAGAACGGAGCATGGATGACAGAGTTTCAGGGACAGTGGATAGACCGCAAGGGCAACAATGTGCGCCCGCATGTGTCACTGGTCATGAACTTTACCAAGCCCACGGCCGAGAAGCCGGCACTGCTCACGCTGAGCGAGGTGGAGACCTTCCTGCACGAATTTGGTCACTCGCTCCACGGCATGTTTGCCAACACCCGCTTCCAGAGTCTCTCGGGTACCAACGTGTGGTGGGACTTCGTCGAACTGCCCTCCCAGTTTATGGAAAACTATGCCGTAGAGAAGGAATTCCTCAGTACCTTTGCCTACCATTATCAGACCGGCGAGCCTCTGCCCGACGAGCTTATCCGCCGTATCGTGGACAGCCGCAACTTCATGGTGGGCTACAGCTGTCTGCGTCAGGTGAGTTTCGCTCTGCTGGATATGGCCTACTACACCCAGCGCGGCGCGTTCGACGACGACATCATCGACTACGAACACAAGGCTTGGGCCAAGGCAATGGTCACTCCGCAGCTCAAGGACACATGCATGACGGTGCAGTTTTCCCACATTATGGCGGGCGGATATGCTGCCGGCTACTACAGCTACAAATGGGCTGAGGTGCTCGACGCCGACGCCTTCAGCGTCTTCAAGAAGCACGGCATCTTCGACCGTGCCACCGCCCAGAGCTTCAGAGACAATATCCTCTCGCGTGGCGGTACCGAGCATCCCATGACGCTCTACAAGCGCTTCCGCGGTCAGGAGCCCACCATCGACGCACTGCTCGAGCGCAACGGAATAAAAAGCGACACCCAATAACAACATACCGACATGACAGAAGAAGAGAAGCGATACCGCCTTGACCTGCGCTATCTGCGCATGGCACATATATGGGCCGAGAACTCCTACTGCCGCCGCAGGCAGGTAGGGGCGCTGGTGGTCAAGGACAAGATGATTATCAGCGACGGCTATAACGGCACACCGAGTGGGTTTGAAAATGTGTGTGAAGACGAGAACAATCTCACCAAGCCCTATGTGCTGCACGCCGAAGCCAACGCCATCACCAAGTTGGCACGTAGCAGCAACAACAGCGACGGCTCTACGCTCTATGTCACCGCCTCGCCCTGTATAGAGTGTGCCAAGCTCATCATCCAGGCAGGCATCAAGCGCGTGGTCTATGGTGAGAAGTATCGTCTTGAGGATGGTATCAACCTTCTGAAGCGTGCAAATATCGAAGTGGTTTATCTTAATGCAAACGACAATGAATCAGAAAAAGTCTAACAGATTCACTCCGCTGCTGATGGCCCTGTGCATCATCATAGGCATCATCATCGGAACATTCTATGCCAATCATTTCTCGGGCAACCGACTGAATATCATCAACAGCGGCAGCAACCGCCTGAGCAATCTGCTGCATATCATCAGCGACCAGTATGTAGACGAGGTCAACATCGACTCGCTGGTGGATGTGGCTATCCCGCAGATTCTCTCCGAGCTCGACCCTCACTCTGTGTATATCAATGCCAAGCAGGCGCAGACTGCCACCGACGACCTGAAGGGTTCGTTCTCGGGTATCGGTGTCGAGTTTGTCATCCGACAGGACACTATTCACATCCAGGGCGTCATCAAGAACGGCCCCGCCGAAAAGGCCGGCGTTCTGGCTGGCGACAAGATTGTGAGCGTGGATGGCAAGCCGTTTGTGGGTAAGATAGTGACCCAGGAAGAGGCCATGCACAGGCTCAAGGGCCCCAAGGACACCAAGGTCAAGATAGGCGTGGTGCGCTATGGCTCCAAGAAGGTGCATACCTTTACCATCACACGTGGCGACATCCCCCAGAAGAGCATCGCCGCCACCTATATGCTCGACGACAAGACCGGCTACATCCGCGTGAAGAAATTCTCTGAGACCACCTATGCCGAGCTGCTCATCTCGCTGGCCAAGCTCTCGCAGAGCGGGTTCACCAATCTCGTGATAGACCTGCGCGACAATACCGGCGGTTATCTCGAGACGGCTGTGCAGATGGCCAACGAGTTCCTGCCCAAGAACCGTCTGATAGTATATACCCAGGGCCGCAAGCAGCCCAGGCAGGAGTTCCTCTCCGATGGTCGCGGCAGCTACAAGGACATACCGCTTGTGGTGCTTATCAATGAGGGCTCGGCCTCTTCGTCTGAAATCTTTGCCGGCGCCATCCAGGACAATGACCGCGGTACCATCATCGGCCGCCGCTCGTTTGGCAAGGGCCTTGTGCAGAAGCAGATGGAGTTCCCCGACGGCAGCATCATCCGTCTTACCACCGCCCGCTACTACACTCCTTCGGGCCGCTGCATCCAGAAGCCCTATACCATGGGCGACGAGTCGTTCTACGCCCAAGACCTGGTAGACCGCTATCAGCACGGTGAATACTTCTCGCAAGACTCCATCAAGCACACCGGTCCGGCTTATCACACCCATATCGGACGCGTGGTCTATGGCGGTGGCGGCATCACCCCCGACATCTTCATCCCCGAAGACACCCTGGGTATGACGTCATATTACAAGCGGGCTGCCATGAGCGGACTGATACTGCAGTTTGCCTACGACTATACGGATGATAACCGTGCCAAACTGAACGGGTATCGCAACATGCAGTCGCTTTACGACTATCTGAAGACGCAGAATCTCGTGGAGCGGTTTGCCTCCTATGCCGACCGCAACGGTCTGCAGCGACGCAACCTGATGATACGCAAGTCGCACAAGCTGCTCGACCAGTATATCAACAGTCGCATCATCTATAATATGCTCGACGAGGAGGCTTGGAACGAATATCTCAACCAGGACGATGACAACATCAGGGCTGCCCTCAATGTCTTTGCCCAGGGCAAGGCGTTTCCCAAGAAGCCGGCAGTCAAGAAAAAGGCAGTGAAGAAGGTCGCCGTGAAGAAGGCGGTGGCCAAGCACAGAAAATAACATAATCACCCAGGCGATATGTCTAAGAAGGAACTAAGGCAACTTATCCGCCAACGCAAGCGACAGTTCACCCAGCAGGAGTTGGGCGAACTGTCGCTTGCCGTTGTGGGGCGTCTGTCGGCCCATAAGCGGATGGCAGAAGCACAGACCGTGATGCTCTATTGCTCGTTGCCCGATGAAGTGGTCACACATGGACTCATAGACACGCTCTACGGCGAGGGCAAGACCGTGGTGCTGCCCGTGGTGACCGGCGAAGGCGAGATGGAGCTGCGCGTCTATCATGGCGCCGACAGTCTGCGTCGTGGCGCCTTCGGCATACTCGAACCCGTGGGCGAGCGCTTTGCCGACTACAATAGCATTGACCTGGCTGTCATTCCCGGCATGGCCTTCGACGACAGCGGCCATCGGCTTGGGCGCGGCAAGGGTTACTACGACCGCTTCCTGGTCAATCTCCCTCACTGTTATAAGATAGGTATGTGTTTCGACTTCCAACGCGTGGAGCATGTGCCGTGTGAGTCTACCGATATCGCCGTAGACGAAGTGATATAACCTACAGACAATAGATATGAAACGTATTATCCTCATGCTGATGATGGCGACGGGCGTCATGACCTCGCTTGCCATTACGCCCATCGACTCGCTCGAGCTGCGCCGTCTGCAGCAGATGGCAGACTCGGTGGTCGACGAAGCCCGCAGACTGTATCTCTATGAGTATCTGGCTTGGCACAGTGCCGACGAACTGACCAAGCACAAGGTGGATGTGAAGAAAATCGGCATGGGAGGCGTCACCGTCGACGACAACGGCATCATGCACTACATCTATGTGGACAAGAAAGGCGAGCTGCTGCTTGATTATGTGCTCGACCCGCAGTCGATGTTCTCGATAACCACGACCAAGAAGCGTGCCCTCGACAACAGTGAGATGCAGGCGATGGTCTTGCGGACGCAGGCCATCAAGACGGTGGTGGAGACGTGTGGCGACAGCATCTTAAACTATAGCTCCGCCGACGGTACGCTCAACTTCGACGTGATACCCATGGACAACGGCCGGCTCAGGATGTACATCATCCAGGGCACGACCCATGCCGATGTGCAGCCGTTTGGCAATGATTATGTCATCGACCTGGACGGCAGGCTCCAGGTGACCTCGTTCAGGCGGCTGCACAACTTCTATATAGAGATACCCATCGGCAATGACTCCAACTCTATCTCGCACAGGCATGCTCCTGACAGCGGGATGATTACGGCTACCGACATCGTCAACTTCATGCTCTACGGCCACGACCTCTTCGGTCTGGGGTCGACCTACGTGACCTTCAAGCCCCACGCCGACAGCGAGGGCTACGTTGTGGTCTTTGACGCCAATAGTTTCAAGGCCGTGGTGATGACCCAGGGTATGGTCGAAAAGTTTGTGAATGAAAACAAGAAAGATAAATAAGGAATAAAAGCCTCAGTAGATGCGCACGTCGGCGATGACCATGGCGCCTACTTCGGCATTGAGACGCTGTACCAATTTGGAACGCATCATAGACAAATCCTGCCTGAGGGCGGGATTTGTTATTTTTACAAACAGCGTCTGGTTCTTGATGAACTTCTCGCCGGTATATCTGCCCACGGTGGTGCCGGTCACCGTCTCCCAGGCGTCGATAATCCTCCGCTGCAGCAAGGGCGTCTCCAACCCCTGGTCGCGTAGCAGGTGATTGATAACATCACCGATTGATTTTACATTGCGCTTAAACATGATTGTCGTCCTCCTTGCGTTGGGTGATTTCTCCATCTTCCACCTCAAACAACTTATAGTCCATCGCACTGTGCTGGAGTATACGGTCCAGGTGGTCACGGTTGGTGTCGGTGATGAATATCTGCCCGAAGTTGTCGGCCGACACCAGCTTCACAATCTGCTCCACGCGGCGTGCGTCGAGCTTGTCGAATATGTCATCGAGCAAGAGCAGCGGCACCGTGGCCGTCACTGTGCGCTTGAGAAACTCAAACTGCGCCAGTTTCAGCGCCAGCACGAACGTCTTGTTCTGCCCCTGGCTTCCCTCGCGCTTCATCTGATAGTCGCCGAGCATCATCTCGATGTCGTCGCGGTGTACGCCATGGAGCGAGTAGCCCACGGCGCGGTCTTTGGCCCTGTCGCGGCGTATCACATCGATGAGCCGTCCGCGCTGGCAATGAGAGATGTAGCGCAGGCTCACCTTCTCCTTGTTCTCGGATATGGTCTCGTAGATGTGCTGGAATACGGGAATGAGCTGGCTGATGAACTCGTCGCGCCGGCGATAGATAATCTCTCCCTGTGAAGCCATCTCGTCCTCCCAGATATCGAGCAGGGCAGGGTCGGGTTCGGCCTCCATCTTGAGCAGGGCATTGCGCTGTTGCAGGGCCTTGTTGCAGCGCATCAGGGCATCGGCGTAAGCCACATCGTACTGGCATATCACCATGTCCATCAGCCTCCGGCGCTCCTCGCTGCCTCCGGCAATGAGCACGCTGTCGGCGGGCGAGACAAAGACCAGCGGGATGAGCCCGATGTGTTGGGCCAGACGCTTGTAGTCTTTCTTGTCGCGCTTGAAATGCTTCTTCACCCCGCGCTTCATGCCACAGTAGATGTTGAAATCCTCACCGCTGTCGCTCCTGTAGTCGCCATCGAGCACAAAGAAGTCCTGGTCGTGCATGATTACCTGCGAGTCGATGGGCGTGAAGGCGCTCCGACAGAACGACAGGTAATAGACAGCGTCGAGAAAGTTGGTCTTTCCCACGCCGTTCTGCCCTATAAGACAGTTGATTTTGGGCGACAACTCTATCGTTGCCTCCCTTATGTTCTTGTAGTTGAGTATGGACAGTCTTTTCAGAATCATAGCGGCTTTATCCTTGCTCTCTGGGAGTGTGTTATCCCCGTGAGTGATGCAAAGTTACGCCAATTATCACGCAAAAGCAAAAAAATAGAGAAATATATTTCAATATGTGAGATTATTTGATTAATTTTGCCTTGAATATGCACGCGGCTTTCGTGGCCGTCAGCATGATTGCAACATTGGGAATAAAAACAAAAATAATAAATAAAATGACAAACAAAAAAGAACAAGCACCCGCTAACGACGTGCTTACCGTTTCTGAGGCTTTTATCACCAGATACAAAAAGCCCATCGTTATTGCTGCCGCTGCAGTAGTACTCCTCATCGTAGGTTTCTTCTGTTACAAGAATTATGTAAGCGCTCCCCGCGAGGACAAGGCTTCTACCGCTCTGGGTCTTTGTCAGCAGTATTTTGACCAGGGCATGTTTGACAAGGCTCTTAATGGTGACGGCGCCAACTGTGTAGGTTTCGTAAAGATTGCTTCTGACTACAGCGGCACCGATGCAGCCAATCTCGCCAACCTCTATGCCGGTCTGAGCTATGCTCACACCGAGAAGTGGGAGAAGGCAGCCGAGTATCTCGACAAGTACTCTACAGCTTCCGACGCACTGGTAAGCCCCGCAGCAGTAGCTGCCCGCGGCCAGGTATATGCCAACCTCAACAAGATAGACGAGGCCGTATCAGACCTGAAGAAGGCCGCCAAGATGGCCGACAGCAAGGGCCACAACGGCGTAAACAACAGTCTGTCGCCCCAGTTCCTGCTCTCAGCTGCGCAGTTGCTGGAGAGCCAGAACAAGAATGACGAAGCGCTCGAGATATACAAGGATATCAAGGCCAACTATGTCACCTCTGCTCTTGTTCAGAGCCAGGAGATAGACAAATACATCCAACGTCTGGAGGAGAAGTAATCATGGCTACAGCACTCCACCACCTCTCCGACGAGGATATAGCCAATGTGCCCGACGCCAGCAACATGTGCTTCGGCATAGTAGTGGCTGAATGGAACAAGGAGATAACCGACGCGCTGCTCAATGGCGCGGTGACCACCTTGGAGAAGTATGGCACTCTGCCCGAGAACATCCACGTCAAGACCGTGCCCGGCAGCTTTGAACTGATTTACGGCGCACAGCAGATGACCAAGAACGACGGATTTGATGCCGTCATCATCCTCGGAAGTGTCATCCGTGGCGAGACGCCCCATTTCGACTACATCTGCCAGGGCGTCACCTACGGCATAGCAAGGCTCAACTCCAACCAGAACATCCCCGTCATCTACGGACTGCTTACCACCAACGACTTGCAGCAAGCCAAGGATAGATGTGGAGGCAAGTATGGCAACAAGGGAAGCGAGTGTGCCATCGACGCCATCAAAATGGCTAAGTTCTAAAACCCATTCCAAAGATATGAAGCCCATCGGGAGCTGATACGAAGGTATCGCCCGATGGGCTTTTTCGATGGTTGTCGGCAGCGGGGAATTGGTTGTTATCGGCGGCGTGGAATTGGTTGTCAGCAGCGGTGATATTGCTGTCGGCGGCGGAGAATTGGTTGTTATCGGCGGAGAAATGGCTGTCTGCGGCGGGGAAGTGGCTGTCAGGACAGTGATGGCGCCCGCCGATGTGGAGTTGCTAAATATAAATAAGGTAAAAAACTATGCAGTGTTTACGTTTTTTCGTAAATTTGCAGCAGGTAAACATAAAACTGAATAACATGTTGAACAAGAAAGTAGAAGAGGCTATCAACGCCCAAATCAATGCCGAACTCTGGTCGGCTTATCTCTATCTGTCTATGGCAGCTTATTGCCACGCCCAGGGCCAGCCCGGTATGGCCAAGTGGTTTGAGGTCCAGTTCCGTGAAGAGCAGGACCACGCCAAGATATTCTTCAATTATGTCGTTTCGCGCGACGGAGTGGTAACCCTCAAGCCCATCGAGGCTGTGCCCACCACATGGGAGTCGATGCTCGACGTATTTGAGAGCACGCTGGCCCATGAGCAGAAGGTCACCTCGCTCATCAACAACCTCTACGCACTGGCCACCCAGGAGCTCGACTTCGCCACCCAGAGCATGCTCAAGTGGTTTATCGACGAGCAGGTGGAGGAAGAAGAGAACGCCAGCACCATCATCGACAATATCCGTATGATTAAGGACAACGGATATGGTCTCTACATGCTTGACAAGGAGCTCGGCGCACGTGTCTACACCCAGGCCGCTCCGCTCGTGGGCAAAGAGTAAAACCATCGCACCCCAGCCCCACAAGGCATCCCTCTCCGGGATGCCTTTTTTCGTTTTCGGAGGTGTTGCGACGAGCTCCGCCCAGCCCCTCGCAACGCCTGTCGCAGCCGCGGCGATGGCCCTCGTCACGGCGATGGCAAGAGTAAGAATTTACAACAATTTGGAAACGTAAAAGATTGTGATACAAAGGCTTCTTGATTACCTCGGATACCATATCCTTTACAATTATTCGCCGTTTTTCTTGCACGGTTCAGATTTTCTTCGTACCTTTGCACGCGATAATCGGAGTAACGCTTGTCGGTTTAAGGTTTGCAGACACGGTTACTCCCAGTATTCACTGGCATCCAGACACGGTGGTTTTTCTTCTTATCAATACCGTTGTCGCGAGCTTTTTTCAGGATGTAGCTCAGATGTCAAAAACAATAATTTATGAGTTTATTAACAAGAAGATTATTTGTATTACTGACTATTGGTGTGACATTTCCACTGCTGGCGATAGCAAGTGGGTCACTGGAAACTAAAAAGACCATGGATTGGAATCCCGTGATGGATGCGATAATCCAGGTAGAAAGCGAAGGAAACGCAAGGGCGGTGAAGGGCAACTCCTGTGGAGTTATGCAGATAACCCCCGTACTGGTAAAAGACTGCAACCGCATACTGCGCATGAGAGGCTCGAACAAGCGCTACACCCTGGCCGACAGATTCAGCATCAGCAAGTCGCGAGCTATGTTCCTGCTCATCCAGTCGTTTTACAACCCGCAGAACAATGTAGAACAGGCCATCCGAGCTTGGAACGGCGGTCAGAATTACACCGTGGCGAGTACACAGCGTTACCTCGAGAAAGTGAAACGTCATTTGTATTGATACAAACACAACATCAAGACTTTCATTCCTGCCTCTGGGCAGTGATGGAAGTCTTTTTTTTGTCCCCGAGCCTGTCTTGTCGGCGGTGCCGGAAACCGTCGCAAGCATGGAGTGGGGCAGGGGTGAGGGGCGGAGCCTGGTGCAGACCGTCGCCCATGAGGTCGCCTCGCCAGCCTCTCACTACAGCCTCCGCCCAGGCAACCATGAAGGCGGCCGGAATGGCTCTGCCTGGCTCGTAGTCGACGGGGATGGCCGAGAGGTGCCCAATATGCTTGTTGTCAGTAGGTTTTGCGATGTTCTGATGACGGTTGTTGGCTCGTAACATAAGACACGAACCCACGTGACATAAGTCACGAGGTCACGTATCTTGCGTCACGAGCTCACGTACCTTATGTTACGAGCCGCCCAAGAGGCTGGCTGCGGTGACCGATGAGCTTGCAAAGATTATGTCGGGCAACCGTGGCGACGGAGAGCGGTGCGCGGTGACGGTGGCGATGCCCGAGGAGGTTGTCTCTCCAAGCTCGCGCCAGCCGTCGGTGGATGGGTAGATGGTGTTGCTTGTGAGTCAGGTTGTCACCCAAAATGCCACTTTGCTCGCGCCTGCGGGCGTGCGTATATATAAATAGGTGTTTTTTCTGTTAATAATGACTAATGTTATCGAAAAAAGTAGTAACTTTGCAACTTGAAGGTGACAAAACGCCTTTTGCGCATAAAATATTTATTAATAACGTTATAATTTTTATGAATTTCACTTTGTTGATTACCGTTATGCTAACGGCTGTAACCTTGGTGGTGGCTGCTTATGTCATTGCCAAGCTCATCGGTCCCCGTTCGTACAATCCGGTAAAAGGTGAGCCCTTTGAGTGTGGTATCCCCACGCGCGGCAGCTCATGGTTGCCCTCGCACATCGGTTACTACCTCTTCGCCATCCTTTTCCTGATGTTCGACATCGAGACTATGTTGCTCTATCCCTGGGCTGTAGTCGTTAAGCAGTATGGAAGTCTGGCCCTCGTGAGCATCAGTTTCTTCCTGTTGGTATTGGTATTTGGCCTGGCTTACGCCTGGCGGAAAGGAGCATTGGAATGGAAGTAAAGAACAGAGCCTCTATCAAGAGCATTCCTTACGACGAGTTTAAGGACAACGACACGCTGGAGAAGATTGCCGCCGAGCTCAATGAGGGCGGTGCCAATGTGGTGGTGAGCTCACTCGACGCCGCCATCAACTGGGGTCGCAGCAATTCGCTGTGGTCGCTTACCTTCGGAACATCGTGCTGTGGTATTGAGTTTATGGCCGTAGGCTGTGCCCGTTACGACTTCTCTCGCTTCGGCTTCGAGGTGACCCGTAACTCTCCACGCCAGGCCGACCTTATCATGTGTGCCGGTACAATCACCAACAAGATGGCACCAGTGTTCAAGCGTCTGTACGACGAGATGGCCGAGCCCAAGTATGTAGTGGCTGTAGGCGGATGCGCCATTAGCGGCGGCCCCTTCAAGAAGAGCTACAACGTGGTGCGCGGTATCAGCGAGCTGGTGCCTGTGGATGTGTTCATCCCCGGCTGCCCTCCACGCCCCGAGGCTATCCTCTACGGCATGATGCAGCTGCAGCGCAAGGTGAAGGTCGAGAAATTCTTTGGCGGCGCCAACCACAAGATGACTGCTGATGAGAAGAATCTCTCCATGAGTCAGGGTGGTCTGCGCGGTCTGAGCAACGAGAACCTCTCTGATGCCAACAAGTTGGGCAACAAGAAGCCTATCATCGTGACCCAAGTGCCCGAAGGCTTCGACCCACAGAAGGGACTTGATGACTAATATATAATAAGGTATAAGAATATGAAGCTGAATAACATAGAACTGAGTTTTGACAATTTCGCCGAGGAGATGGCGAAATTGAAGAACGAGAAACACTTCGACTACCTTGTTACCATCATCGGTGAAGACTTCGGTGAGGAAGGACTCGGATGTATCTACATTCTCGAAAATACAGACACTGCCGAGCGTTGCTCGGTGAGAACCATCGCCAAGAAGGTGGATGGCAGCGACGTTATCCCCACGGTAATCAATCTGTGGAAGGTGGCCGACCTGCTCGAGCGTGAGGTCTACGACTTCGTGGGCATCAAGTTCCTCGGCCACCCCGACATGCGTCGTCTCTTCCTGCGCACAGACTTCAAGGGTCATCCCCTGCGCAAGGACTTCGACATGAGCCCCGAGGCCAACCAGTTCCCCTGTACCGACGAGCCTGAGAGCGACTACACCGTAGAATATTCGCTCGACAAGTACGGTCATCTGGTAGCTACCGAGAAGAGACTCTTCGACGAAGATGAATATGTAATCAATGTAGGCCCCAACCACCCATCCACCCACGGCGTGCTGCGCCTGCAGACCGTAGTGGACGGCGAAACCGTGAAGCGCATCTATCCCCACCTGGGATATATCCACCGCGGTATCGAGAAGATGTGGGAGAATATGACCTACCCACAGACCCTCGCCCTGACCGACCGTCTCAACTACCTCTCGGCCATGATGCACCGCCACGCTCTCGTGGGCGTCATTGAAGAGGCTATGGGCATAGAGCTCAGCGAGCGCATACAGTATATCCGTACCATCATGGACGAGCTGCAGCGTATCGACTCCCACTTGCTCTACCTGGGCTGTACCGCACAGGACCTCGGTGCCCTCACCGCTTTCCTCTACTGCATGCGCGACCGTGAGCACGTGCTCAACGTGATGGAGGAAACTACCGGCGGCCGACTCATACAGAACTATTATCGCATCGGCGGACTGCAGGCCGACATTGACCCCAACTTCGTGGACAATGTCAAGAAGCTCTGCGCCTATCTGCGCCCGATGATACAGGAATATCTCGACGTCTTCGGCGACAACGTGATTACCCACAACCGTCTCGAAGGTGTTGGCCCCATGGGCAAGGACGACTGTATCAACTATGCCGTGACCGGTCCTGCCGGACGTGCCGCAGGCTGGGCCAACGATACCCGCAAGCGTCATCCCTATGCCCTCTACGACAAGGTGGAATGGACGGAGATAACCATGACCGGCGGCGACTCTATGGACCGCTACTACTGTCACATCAAGGAGCTCTATCAGAGCCTCGACATCATCGAGCAGCTCATAGACCATATCCCTGAGGGCGAATACTACATCAAGCAGAAGCCCATCATCAAGGTTCCCGAGGGACAGTGGTATTTCTCTGTAGAAGGAGCCAGCGGCGAGTTTGGCGTCTATCTCGACTCACGTGGCGACAAGATGCCTTACCGTATGAAGATGCGCCCGATGGGTCTGTCGCTTACCGGCGCCCTCGACCCTATGCTCCGTGGTCAGAAGATAGCCGACCTCATCACCACCGGTGCTGCCATCGACTTCGTAATCCCCGACCTCGACAGATAATAATATAATAATGTATAAGTAAAAAGAGAACATAATGATGTTTGATTTTAGTATAGTAACAACCGCCATCGACAGTCTTCTGCGCCAGACCCTCGGGCTGGGCGACTTCTGGTCGATACTGATAGAGTGCGTGCTCGTGGGTGTAGGCATCCTTACCGCCTATGCGCTGATAGCCATCGCCCTCATCTTCATGGAGCGCAAGGTGTGTGCCTACTTCCAGTGCCGTCTGGGCCCGATGCGAGTAGGTCCTTGGGGTATCTTCCAGGTCTTCGCCGACGTGCTCAAGATGCTTATCAAGGAAATCTTCGTTGTCGACAGAGCCGACAAGATGCTCTACTACATCGCCCCTTTCCTTGTGATTATCGCCTCGGTGGGCACCTTCTCATTCCTGCCATGGAACATGGGTGCGCATATCCTTGACTTCAATGTGGGTCTGTTCCTCATCACCGCCATCAGCTCGATAGGCGTACTCGGCGTGTTCCTCGCCGGATGGGGTTCCAACAACAAGTATTCGGTAGTGTCGGCCATGCGTGGCGCCGTGCAGATGATTTCCTATGAGATGTCGCTCGGCCTCTGCCTTATCTCTGCCGTAGTCCTCACAGGCACCATGCAGGTGAGCGGCATCGTTGAGGCTCAGGTTGGTCCTTGGAGCTGGCTCATCATCAAGGGCCACGTGCCTGCCATCCTGGCATTCCTCGTATTCCTCGTAGCCGGTAACGCCGAGGCCAACCGTGGCCCGTTCGACCTGGCCGAGGCTGAGAGCGAGCTGACAGCCGGTTACCACACCGAGTATTCGGGTATGGGCTTCGGCTTCTACTATCTGGCAGAGTACCTCAACCTCTTCGTTATCTCGGGCATCGCCTCTACCGTATTCCTCGGTGGCTGGGCGCCTCTCAATATCGGTATCGAGGGCTTCGACAATCTGATGAACCTCATCCCCGGATTTATCTGGTTCTTCGGCAAGACCTTCGCCGTGGTATGGATTCTGATGTGGGTACGCTGGACTTTCCCCCGTCTGCGTATCGACCAGATACTTACCCTCGAGTGGAAGTATCTCATGCCTCTGTCTCTGATTATCCTCGTGCTGATGACCGTATGCGTAGCGCTGGGCTTCCACGGATAATCTGCGAAATATCAAACCGTAATTCAACAATAGATTAATAACAAAGTATGTCTAACAATTCATATTTCAAAGGTATTGCCGATGGCGTGAAGACGCTTGCCATAGGTATGAAGACTACCATGAAGGAGTACTTCACACCCAAGAGCACCGAGCAGTATCCCGAGAACCGCAAGACTACACTCCACATTTCGCCCCGATTCCGCGGACGCCTGGTTTTCGAGCGCAACGAGGACGAGAGCTACAAGTGTGTGGGATGTACACTCTGTGAGAAGTCATGCCCCAATGACACCATCAAGATTGTTACCGAGATGGTGGAGGACCCCGAGACAGGCAAGAAGAAGCGCCAGCTGGTAGATTACCAGTACGACCTGGGCGACTGCATGTTCTGCGAGCTCTGCGTCAATGCATGTAACTTCGGAGCCATCAAGTTTGTCAACGATTTCGAAAACGCTGTCTTCGACCGTGACAAGCTCGTCTATCATCTGGACAAGGAAGTATACAAAGGTGGTTCGCTGCCCAACCTCATTGATGGCGGCGCTCCCCTGGAAATAGGTAAGTTTAACACCAAAACCAAGTAAACCGATTATGGCAAATATTGTAATGTTTTGTATTCTGGCCGTAGTCATTCTTGGCTCAGCCTTAATGTGTGTGCTGACCCGCAGCATCATGCGTGCAGCCACCTTCCTGCTGTTTGTGCTCTTCGGCATCGCCGGTCTTTACTTCCTGCTCGACTATACCTACCTGGGTGCTGCCCAGATAGCTGTCTACGCCGGAGGTATCACCGTGATGTATGTCTTTGCCATCCAGCTGGTCAACAAGCGCGCCCTCCAGGGCAAGACCGAACACTTCAAGGGCTCACGCCTGATGGGCGGACTGCTCATCTCACTGCTGGGCCTCGCCACAGTAGTGGGCGTAATCCTCAAGCATAAGTTTATCGACATGGCAGCCAGCTTGGCCGACAAGGAGGTAACCATGCAGGAGATAGGTACTGCCCTTGTGGGTTCAGAGAAATATCAGTATGTATTACCCTTCGAGTTGATATCAGTATTCTTGCTGGCTTGTATCATCGGAGGCATCATGATTGCAAGAAAGGAGGACCAGAAATGAATATTCCCGTAGAGTTTTTCCTTACACTTAGTGCATTGCTGTTCTTTATAGGTGTATTCGGATTTGTCACACGCCGCAACCTCGTGGCCATG
>OCQZ01000267.1_pt1 | contig 16187 bp, 10 predicted proteins | sample 1538921 | NCBI WGS metagenome assembly OCQZ01 (sample SAMN03418269, study PRJEB22391) | human gut metagenome | biome: human-gut; feature: organic feature; material: feces | host: Homo sapiens | place: Tanzania | collected 2013-01 | reverse complement strand
CACTGATTCCACGGATAAGGCTAATGCTATGTCCAAGAAGTCTTCTGTAAAGCAAACGCCAATGGGAGTAGAAACATCAGAAAGAGATTTGTTTATTTCTGAGAGTACAAAGAAAAAATCTGTGAGATCTGTGAAATCCGTGTGCGATATAAGAATATCCCCTAAGGAATATGTCGAGTGGTCGAATCAAATCTGTGGGATAGGAGTGAGCGAGGCGGTGCTCGATGCGATTTCCGCCATCCGTAAATCTCTGAGAGCCGTGAATGTGGATGAGGCTGCCGAGCGCAGAAACATCTATGTGAGCGACCGCCGATGGAAGAATATCGTCCGCCTGCTCCGCACTTCTGCCTTCATGCAGGATCGGGAAGAGGTGGATATCTGCGATCTGCTTCCTATCTACCATTGTCTGTGGCAGGAACCGGAAGAGCGGGATGCTATCCGAAGCATCGTGATTCGTGCCCTCTTTTCTCCTTTCGCAGAAAAACTCGTAGAGATGAAGAATGCCCTTGCCGAGGATATCAAGTATCATCGGGTTCGCAGGAATCCGGATGATGGCAGGGATTATGAGGGGGAAATAGAAACCCTTTCGGATGGCTTGACTTCGCTGGAAAGGCAGTTGGGCGAGAATCTCTTCGCATCTGCTGATGATAAGGCTGAAATCTCGGCTTATCTCCGTGATTTCTATAAGGAGTTGGCGTTTACCCGACAGGATACGATGAAACTCTATGAGGTATAGATGAAACTCTACGAGTTTTAATGGCCTCCTATTACTTATACATTATTATATATAGAAGACTCAAAACATTATGAACGAACAGAAAATCTTGTCTCCTGAATTGGAGACGCGTGTTCACCAGGCGGTGGAGAACTTTATGCAGGGCTATGGCTGTTGCCAGTCGGTGGTGGCTGCCTTTGCCGATTTATATGGTCTTGATGATGAGATGGCGAAGCGCATTGGTGCCGGCTTCGGTGGTGGAGTAGGCAGAATGAGAATGATGTGCGGAGCTGTTTCGGGCATCGTTGTGCTCGTTGGCTTGGATTGCGGACAGACCGAGGGGGATGACCGCGAGGGTAAATCTGCATGCTACAAGGTGGTGCAGGATTTGTTAGCCAAATCGAAGGAGCAGAATGGCAGCATCATCTGTGCCGAGATTCTGGGCTTGAAGGGCCATGAGAAGGCGCAATCCAGCTATGTGGCTTCGGCAAGAACGGCAGAATACTACAAGTCTCGCCCTTGCGCTGCCAAAGTGGAGAGTGCTGCAAGAATCTTCGCAGAATATCTGATGGAGAAAGAGAAGGCTTAATCTTCCTATAATATATAAGAAGCTTTTTACCAGTTTGGTAAAAAATATCGAATAAGATGAAATTCCAGAATAACAAGGACTTGGCGGAAGCGCAGTATTACTTGAAGATGCTTGACGATTTCTGCAAGTCGGGGCAGGTGAAGATTCCTGATCCGACAGGCACCGCCATGCCTTGGGATTTGAAGGAAGACCCGCTGAAAGATTATCTGATTCATCTCTTTACCCTGAAAGTGACGATTCCGGAAACTGGTGAAGAGGTGCAGAAATTCATGCGCCAGGTGGTGAATAGCAAGATCAAGAGCAAGGTATTCTATGATTGTGTGGGAAAGTTTATCGTGGAATGCGTTCATCACATGCGATTCCAGCGCCAGCGTGCCTGGACCGAAAGTCATCGGGCTGATGATGTGCTCGACTGGACTCCCTTCAAGCGGATGGATGAGCAGGTGTGGCTTCCGCTCATCGACCAGTTGGAGCAGGAACACCGGGAGGATGGATTTGATAAAGCCTTCTTCCTGAAACTGATGGCCGGCAATGGTGCTTCGAAACCCGAAAACTGGGAGCGACTGGTAAGAGACTGGAAGGTGTGCATCGACCATCAGGTACTGAACAAACTGAAGGATTTTATTTCTCTCCGTCAGAATAACTTCGAAACGGGATTGATTCGCATGATGGACCAGATAACCCGCAATATGAAGACGAAGGGCGTTTCGGAGCAGCGAGCCGTGCAAGCCTGGGAACTGATGACGAACGGATGGACGGAAACGGAGTTTGAACGTCGCCTGAACCAGGTGAAGATTCAGGATCAATATCCGGAAATCAAGGAGATTGTGGCGAAGATGGGTCGTGTGGCAGATGCCAACGGCAAAGATAGGCTTACCATCGCTTCGGGGGTGGAGATGAAGATGGAGCATTCCGCAGGAAGCGACATCGAAGGCATTACCGTGGGCGATGATCTCAACTCGCTTCTTCCGCTGGAGTTGGCGCAATACAGCGATGAGGATATGGAGGGGCTTTTTATCTATAAGTATCGAACCCGCAGGCTCCAGACTTTCCGTTATAAGAGCGAAATGTCGAAGCCATCCCGCAAACTCGGCTTTACCCATGCTTCCCGAAAGGGTCCGATGATAGTCTGCCTGGATACTTCGGCGAGTATGTATGGAACTCCTGAAAGGATTTCTTCTACGCTCATTTCTCTGTTGGAAGAAACGGCAGAGGATTTGGAGCGGGATTGCTTTCTGATAGATTTCTCCGTGAGTACCCGTGCCATCGATTTGATGGCGAAGCGGAAGGCGGAGCGGTTGAAGAGAATTGGAATCACGGTTGTGGAAGCTAATGAATCAACCCATCTGCCTTTTATAGGCGGTGGAACTTCGGCAAAGAAGATGATGAACCAGATGTTTGATTTGCTGGATAACGATGGTCTGCATTATGTGAATGCCGATGTGCTTTGGATTACGGATTTCCTGATTCCGAATCCGCCGCAGCAGATGTTGGCGAGGTTCAAAGAGTATAAGGAAACGGGCACCAGGTTTTATGGCATCCGGATAGTTCGGGATGATGACAAGGAGCCGAATGAATGGAAGGATTATTTCAACCGGATTTACACCATTAAGTATAGACCATTGAGGAGGTATTAGAAAGATAGTGCATGGAAAGAGGGTGTTTCAATAAGTCTAAATCGACTTGTGAAACACCCTCTTTCTATATTTTTGCAAGACGCAAACTATTTGATAACGATTTCCTTGACGAATGGCTTGTCGAAGCCCTCTACAAAGAACTTTACCTTGGCAATTCCCTTTTGTGGGGTGGATTGCAGGCGGACGAGACCTTCGCCGAAATACGTCTTGAGCTCTGTGGTTCGCCATGATTCCATTCTTCGTATGTCGCCCGTTTCTACACCTAGTAATCGGATAGGTCCCTCTACTTCTACTCTGAATTTCTTAGGCTGCATCTGCTGAATGCGTCCTTCCTTATCCACAAGCGTTAATCGGATATGAGAAACTGTGCTCCATGGCGCAAAAATGTTTCCCTTAGAAGTCTTTCCCTCTGCAGAATTGTTATTCTTCATCAGTGAAACCTCAGAATAATCAGCCTTGGCTGCTGCCAGAACCGAATAATCGGCATCCAGTCTTACATCTGCCACAGGACCATGATTAACAAGCGAATCTCTCATCACTTCCTTTCCTTTCTTATAGCCCACGGCAAGAATCTTGCCCTGGCGGGCTGGCAACTGAATCGTGATGCAATGGTCGTTGTAATCTGCTGTCTTTCTTGGCTTCAATGGCAACTGCGGGTTGCTCCACATCGGGAAGAAGAACTGCACGGAATCGCAGGTGGTGTAGCATCTTACTTCCACGCATCTTGAATCCGTATAAGGCAAATCCCAGGTATCAGCCATTGGAGGATATTGCCAGTGGTCGGTACCCATCGCCTGGTCGAAACAGTTGTCACGAACCACGAGTTTCAGATAATCCTTTTCCGGATTCCAAGCCGGATGATAGAACGCTGCCTGCGGACGCTCCTTCAGCGTCATGTCGAACGGACACGAACACCAGCCTTTGGCTGGCCAAGGCGATGATTCGCCCAGATAATCCACGCCTGCCCAGACAAAGGAACCGGCGATGAAGGGATTCTCCTCTACGAAATGCCATGGATTATGCTCCACGAAATCGCGAACCAGGTTCTCTCGCAAGCCTGAATAATAAACGAATGCCTCGCTCACAAACATCTTGCGGTTAGGATAACGCTTATGGTCAGCAATCATTCTTGGTTCCAGATAATTGTATCCTACCAGATCGGCTACATCGGCAATCTTATCCTCAAAGCCCTGCTGGCAGGCAAGCATCGTTGGGCGGGTAGGGTCTAGCTTTTTAACTATATCGTTCAACTCTCTGGCTCTCTTCACGCCCTCGTCGTCCTTGTTCCATACTTCGTGCACCTCGTTTCCGATGCTCCAGACGATGACGGAAGGATGATTCCTGTCTCGCAGCACCATGTCAGCGATGTCTTGATGAGCATTTGCATCATAGAAAGGCTCGTAATAGCCCGACTTCCATTTGTCGAAAGCTTCATCGAGAACCAGCAAGCCGAGCGTATCGCAGATGTTCAGAAATTCTGGTGATGGCGGATTATGAGAGCATCGGATGGCATTGCAACCTATCTCTTTCATCGCCTTCAGTCGGCGAGCCCACACTTCATCCGGCACGGCAACACCCAGGCTTCCTGCATCCTGATGCAGGCACATACCCCTTAGTTTCATGTTCTTGCCGTTCAGATAGAAGCCCGTGTTGGCGTCGAAGCGGATGTCGCGGAATCCGAAAGGAGTCACTACTTCATCTACCAGTTTTCCCCTGCTATTCTTTACCTGGGTAACGAGGGTGTAGAGATTCGGAGAATCCGTGCTCCAAAGCTGAGGATTCTTCACGAAAAGCTGGGTTGATGAAGAGGTTTGGGGAGCCGAAGAATTTCCCGATGAAGATTTCTCCGAAGAAGCTGCTGCTATCTTCTTTCCGTTCTTATCCAGAACAATGTGCGAAATTCGGCAGCCTTTATCGCTTTCCACTTCTGTCTCAACCTTTACTGTTCCGTCGGTCTTAGCCGTTACGAAGATGCCGTTCTCCTTTACGTGCACCTGGTTGTTCATCTGCAACCATACGTGGCGATAGATGCCCGAACCCGTGTACCAGCGAGATTGCTCCTCTCTATCCACATGCACCACCAGTCGGTTTTTTCCCACCTTATTAATATAAGGAGTAATATCGAAAGAAAAACTGGTGTAGCCATACATGTGGTGTCCCAAACGGTTTCCGTTCAGCCAGATGGTGGCACGATGATACACGCCATCAAAATGGATGCTGATTTTCTCGTTTTGAGAGAGCTTTTTCTGATATTCAGCCGGGAGCGTGAAGTCCTTGGCATAGATGCCTTGTCCACCAGCAAGATAACCCGCCGAGCCACCCATCTTGGGATCGAAGGGAAGTTCGATGCTCCAGTCGTGTGGGATGGTTACGTTTCTGAAAGCTTTGCCTAAAGCTTTATTTGCTGCTTGCGATGAGGCTTGGGCGGTGGTGATTTCGCTTGCCGTTACCTGCGCCTGCTCCGGTTCCGTATCATCAGTCACCTTCGTTTTTTTTGCAGCAGAGGTAGGTGATGACAGGTTTGGATTGGCAATGCCGAGCGTATTGAGCACCTTGGATGCTTCTGCGTGGTTGGCACAGAGCTTGAAAGTCCAGCCTTGGTCGAAGGTGCATCTGGTGCGCTTCTTGTCGGCTGCGTTCATTCCCAGGCAGAAGGATGCCATGAGGAATGAAAGGATGATGATTCTTTTCTTCATATAGATAGTTTTTGTGTTTTTTATTTTTGGTTGCAAAGTTAGCAAAAAACGGGCTAATCTACTTTGCTGTAAGTATTATTTTCTTTATCGTATGTTTCATTTCTGGAATGAATAGGTATTTCAAGTAAAAAAGGTTCTGTTTGCCTGGTTAAAGAGCAAACAGAACCTTTTTCTTATTTCACATTTTCCAAAGCTTCCTTTTTCTGCGGAATCACCACCGAAGCTCCGATGCTGACGAGCAAGACGAGGATGATGAATACCAGCGAACTTACTGCATCAATCTCGAAGAAATCGTGGATGAGCATCTTTACACCGATGAACACCAGCAGCACGCTCACGCCCACCTTCAAGTAGCGGAACTTATCGGCTATCGCTGCCAGCAGGAAGAAGAGGGCACGCAAGCCCAGGATGGCGAAGATATTCGAGAAGAATACCACGAATGGGTCGAGTGAAACCGAGAATACGGCAGGAATACTGTCGAAGGCGAAGATCAGATCGCAGAACTCGATGAACACCACCGTCATCACCAGCGGACCCAGATGCAGGCGTCGCTGCATGAACTTCACCACCGGATGATCCAGGGCATTGATCTCTTCCTTCTTGTTCCTGTTCAAGAACATCTTGGCACCGCTGTAAACCAGGAATCCTCCGAATACGAGCAATATCCAGGCGAATCGGCTGATGAGGGCTGCACCCGCAAAGATGAAGACGAAGCGAAGCACAATGGCTCCCAGAATACCCCAGTTCAATACGTGCTGGTAATCTTTCTTATCCACTCCAAACGAACTGAATATCATCATCATCACAAAGAGATTATCCACCGAGAGCGTCTTCTCTATCAGATAACCCGAAATGTAAGAGATGGTCATGTAGTGGCGATATTGCTGCAGACTCCCTTCATAATCATTCGGATCCAGTTTGAGATGAGAAGCATAGCGCGAGGCTATCAGCTTCAGGTCGTCGAAGTTTTCTATGCCGTGCACCATGTCGCCATGAAAGTAGATGAACACGGCAAAGGCGAGAGCGAGAATAATCCATACTGCCGTCCAGGAGCCAGCTTCCTTGATGGAAACCACATGCGCCTTTCGGTCGATGACCAGCATGTCTAATACGAGTATGGCGGCGATGAATATCACGAAGCCCACCAAAAACATCGATTCAGTAAAAACATGTTCCATTTTTCTTTTTTTCCTTGTCTATTTATATATAATACCTAATTTATCATTGAATCTTCATATTCATTTCATCCGTTAGAAACGTGGACGCAAAATTAGGAAAAATATCTGGAATAGCGAAAGTTCCGGCAGAAAACTTAATTGAATTTAACGTGAAAGACAGGAATGTAACAGCTTTGTAATACCTGTCGTATTGAATGTAACTCTTAAATTCTCGAAATGTACACTTGAATTCCCGAAAAATCCCCTTCGTTCTCGTCGCTTTTTTGTAATTTTGCATCATCTTCAGTAGTCATCAGGTATCATTGATTTGTAATCATCAGTATCATTGATTCTGTGATTATAAGAGAAACTGACAATCATTGGAAATTAATAACAAAACAATCAATCAATATGAATGTAAAACAGAAAATGGGAATGGCGTTCGGAGTAATGGCGATGGCTTTATCTCCATCTGTCATGATGGCTCAGAACGACTGGAAACTGGTATGGAGCGATGAGTTCAATACCGATGGACTTCTCGATTTCAAGGTGTGGAACTACGAGGAGGGATTCAAGCGCAACCATGAGGCGCAATGGTATCAGAAAGCCAATGCTTATTGCAAGGATGGCAATCTCGTGATCGAGGCCCGCAAGGAGAAGAAGGCTCGCCGGAATCCCGGCTTCAGGAAGAACAGCAGCCGATGGCCGGAGAACATCGAGAAGATTCAATATACCTCAGCCTCGGTAAATACGGCAGAGAAGAAGGAGTTTCTCTATGGCAGGGTAGAGGTAAGGGCTAAGATTCCTACAGCGGGTGGAGCCTGGCCTGCCATCTGGCTTCTGGGTCGTGGCATGGACTGGCCGTCGAATGGAGAAATCGACATGATGGAGTATTATCGCAAGCAGGGTGTGCCTCATATCCTTGCCAACGCCTGCTGGGGTACCGATAAGCCTTGGACGGCGAAATGGAACAGCAAGGCTATCCCCTTCACCCATTTCACCCATCGTGATGCACAGTGGGCAGATAAGTTCCACGTATGGCGCATGGATTGGGATGAGCAGAGCATCCGTCTTTATCTGGATGATGAACTCCTCAACGAGATTCGCCAGGATGAGGCGGTGAATGGCAAGCTGGGCAATGGCGAGCAGCCTTTCAGGAAGCCGCAGTATCTTCTGCTCAATCTTGCCCTGGGTGGCGATAATGGAGGAGATATTGATGAATCCGCCATGCCGATGAAGTATCTCGTAGATTATGTAAGAGTGTATCAGAAGGACAGACAGAAGCAGAGTCTTCAGATGGAGCAGACCTATAGCGGTAGTCAGATTTCGGAAGAAGGAGCCTGGTGCTGGTTTGCCGATCCGCGTGCAATGCATTTCGAGAGCAAGGATGGTAAGATTAAGAAGAGCTACATCGGCTATATAGATATACATGGAAACATCAAGGCGATGCAGTATGATTTCCTGACGAAGAAGCAGACCGAGGTGTTGGTGCGTTCTTATTTCCAGCCGGATGACCACAATAATCCTACGTTCCTGGCTTTGCCCGATAATCGCATCATGGTGTTCTATTCCCGTCATACCGACGAGCCATGTTTCTACTATCGTGTGAGTCGGGAGCCGGGCGACATCACGACACTGGGCGATGAGAAGGTAATCAAGACTCAGAATAATACCACCTATCCTTCGCCGTTCATCCTCTCTGATGATCCTGAGCATTTCTATCTCTGCTGGAGAGGCATCAAGTGGCATCCTACCATTGCCAAGATTACGTTGCCTGATGCCAATGACGATGTGAAGGTGGCTTGGGGACCTTATCAGATGGTTCAATCTACGGGTGCCCGTCCTTATGCCAAGTATGCTTCTAACGGCAAGGATAAGATTTATCTCACTTATACCACAGGACATCCGGATAATGAGTCGCCCAACTGGTTGTACTTCAACTATGTGGATATCAATAAGCTCCAGTTGCAGGATATCAATGGCAAACGGTTGTCTGATATTGCAGAGGGTCCGTTGAATGTGACCCGTCGTGCTGAGTATCTTCAGGCGAATCCGCAGACTCTGGTGGATGCACCGGGCGAAAGAGACTGGGTGTTCCAGGTGGCTCCGGATAAGCATGGCAATCCTGTAATCGCGATGGTGAGAATTTCTACAGATAAGCGTTTGCACGATTTCTATTACATGCGTTGGGATGGCAGGAAGTGGCAGAAAACCTACATAGGCAATTCTGGCGGTCATTTTCACCAGACTCCTAATCTTGAGCTCTGTTATAGTGCGGGTATGGCCATCGATCCGGAAAATACCGATATCGTGTATGCTTCCATGCCTGTAGAGGGCAAGTATGGTAAGGTGTATGAAATCTTCAAGTATCAGATAGCAGAGGATGGCAAGATTGTAAGCACGGAGCAGGTTACCCGCAATTCCAGGAAGAATAATGTGCGTCCATACGTATTGCCGGGTTCTATGAAGACTCCATTGCGACTGATTTGGATGCAGGGTGATTACTACGACTGGATAGTCAGCAAACAGCGTCCTAATGGTTATTGCACGGGTGTTTGTTCTACTTTCGAAGGATTTGCACAAGAGCCGGATAAGGCTGAAAATGAGAAGATTCAGGCTGTTGGCAACCCGGAGAAGTCTTTGGCTGGCAATCGTGAGAAGAAGTTGAAGTTCAATGAGAAGAAAGACTTCAATATGGCTTTCGATATAGATGTCAAGAGTTTGGGTTATCAGGGCTGTCTGCTCAAGTTGGGTAAATTGTCCTATTGGTTGGATGCTGAGACCTTGAAGCCTGAGGTAAGATATAAGAAGCAGGTTTGGAAGAGTACCAACAAATTGTGTACCGCTGATTGCTGGACAAATTATAATCGTGGAACGAGCGGCAAGTGGTATGAACCAACCAAGCTTGATAAGGTTCATCTTCAGCTGGTTTATGCGTCAGGTGTATTGAGTGTTTATCTTAACGGTTTGCTCGATCAGCAGGTGAAGATAGTAAGATAAAGAACAAAACATCAAGGATGCCCGAAGAGAGTTGACAACGGAATTCCGCCAACTGCCACAACGGAAATGCGCCAACTGCCACAACGGAATTGGGTCAACTGCCACAACACAAAGCACCCATCTCGTATTCCAGAAGCAGAAAAGATGCTTTCTGAATATGAGATGAGTGCCTTTTTTGATGTGAATAGCTTACTTCTTCTTGGTCAGCACATAGTGCTTAGCCATGGCGCCTTCTGGCTCAGTACCGAGCGAGTCGGTCATGATGAGGCTGTTGGCATCCTTCACCTTGAAGTAAGTTGTCTCGCCGCTGGATGGGCGGATGATTTCTACTACGTTGTTAGCCAATACCTTGAAGATACCGCTTGCTTCATCGTGACCATCTTTGCGCTCCAGATAGTCGGCAGAATACTGATAGGTACTGTCGGCATTGAGCGTCAATACAGTCTTGATTCCCGGGCAATCGGCAGCAGGGAGAGTTCCCTCATAGGTGCCGGCGATGGAATCGAGCACGATATCGTTAGAATTGAGCGAATCATTTTCTGCATAGCTGAGGCTATCCTGATCTGCTCCCTGGCTATTTGTCTTCTTGCCATTGCAAGAGACAACTGACAATGCAGCGATAACTGCTGCAGTCAAAACTAATTTCTTTTTCATACTATACTGCTTTTTAAGTGAATTCTTTTCGCAAAAGTACGCTTTTATCTGTTACGAGCAAACTTTTTGCATAGAATTTATAGAATATTATACTATTTTCTCAATTGATGATGATGGGCACAATCTCTTCCTCGTTAGGCCAATGCGGCAGATAGAGCAGCGGGCGAGGGGTGCCCCCCAAGCCCGTCCAGTCTATCCGTGTAACAAAGTCGAAATCGGGAGGACCGAAGTCGAAACTTCTTCCATAGAGCACGATGGCTCCCCTGCCTTCATCTATTTTCCACAATCCGCCGCCATAGGTGCATTGCTCGCCTGGAGCCAGCATGTCGCGATGCAGATAGACGTGGCCGAACTTCAGCACTCCGTCTCTATTGATGATGAATTTCTGAAACATCTCTATTTCCGGTTGATTCAAAAAGATAGGATAGAGTTATTTCTCTCCCCAAAACATTTTGTCGATGAAATCATAGCGCTTCTCCATCTGGGCATCAGACTTCACAACGGTATTTACATCTATCTGAAGCACAGGAGCAACAGCCTTGCCGTTGGTAGATGGCCACTCAGGCAGCCCCAGACCGTTTGGATTGCCGGTCTTTACGAAGTTGACATAATACTGGCTGAAGATGTCGCTGATCATGTAATCCTCTGGTTGCCAGTTGAACACGCGGTTGGTAGGCAAAGTGCCCATTGCATATTCTATGTCGGCAGAGTGAACGGCTCCCTTATCTCGTGGAGCAGGAGCTGCACCTTCCTTAGCATCTACCACGCCGCCAGCCAAAGCTGCCACCTTGCCCTTGATGGCCATTGCTGGGCGAGGATGGCAATAGCGATAGCGGTAAACTGGCTGTCCGCCGGTCAGCTTGTGCATGTTGCCCCACTTCCAGGTAGAATAATCCAGGAAGATATCCGAAGCCAGATCTACACCCGGCTGCTCCAGTACATCCTTGTCGCTGTTGATTCCGTAAAGACGGAAGAGTTCATTGATGTTCTCTGACCCGAAGGTGGCCTTGGCGCCAGCCTTCAGATTCTCAACGGTAGGCTGTTTGCCCATCAATACTGCAGCAGGAGTCATCTCCTGGTTGTTACCGCCGATGAGCAGAGGCACCTTGGTCTGTTCGCCCTTGGCAAATACCTCTGTAGGCTGCTCTTTCATGAAATATCCATCAACATTATAAACCGGAACCGCTCTTACTCCCGCCAGCTTCATCAGTTCCTCGGCAGGCAGGGCACGAAGCTCGTTGAGATTCTTCATACCTACGTTCTTTTTCACCTTCTTGCCCGTTTCCTTACCCATCTTCTCTGCTATTTTCTGGGCAAGCTGCACGCCTTTCTCTTCAGCTTCCTTCTGGGTAGCAATCTTCTTGAATCCCATCACCGAACCGCTGGAACCCATAGCCTGGGCAAAGAGTCCCTGGCAGAGAGGGGAAGCCATCAGGGCGCTTACTGACATGGAACCAGCCGATTCGCCTACGATGGTGATGCGGTTAGGGTCTCCGCCGAAAGCCTCGATGTTATCCTTCACCCATTGGATGGCAGCCACCTGGTCCATGAATCCATAGTTGCCGGAACCCTTGTAGGATGTTTCCTTGGAGAGCTGTGGATGAGCAAAGAATCCGAAGATACCCTCACGATAGTTGGCTGTGATGGAGATGATTCCCTTGCGCGCCATCGCATCGCCCGCATATCTAGGTTCGCTTCCGCTGCCAGCCATCAGTCCTCCGCCGTTGAAATAGATCAATACCGGCAGATGCTCCTTCATGGTCTTTGCGGGAGTCCATATATTAAGGTATAGGCAATCCTCGCTGTTGGTCTTCGTACCGAAGTTCATGTCGCCGAAGATAGGTTCCTGCATCGGGTTCGGTCCGAACTCCTTTGCCTCACGAACACCCTGCCATTTCTGGGCAGGTTGAGGAGCCTTCCAGCGGAGGTTTCCCACTGGTGGGGCTGCGAATGGAACACCCTTGAAAACAGTGATACCTGAGAGGTCTTTTCCTTCGAGAATACCTCCGGCAGTCTTCACCTGAGTCTGCGCCATCATTCCCATAGCAGGGAGCAGGAAGGCGATGGATAAAAGTAGTTTCTTCATATCGTAAATCTTTAGTTTTTTTTAATCCTATAGAATAGTTTTGCAAATCATAACCTGCATTTCTGCAATGATAATGCAAAAGTAACTAAAATATCTGTAACTTGTCTTGTTTACCTCAATCTTTTTTTATATTTTTGCACTAAATAAACAAAATAACATATTATTGAATCTTTTAAAACCCTAATGATTATGATGAAAGGTTATGAACAGAAGAAGTATCCGGTAGCCACCAAGCGCTACGTGCAGTGGCTGGAGTTGGAATCTGATGAGGAGGCTATCCGCGAGTATCGCCGCCTGCATTCCGAGGGAGTGCAGTGGAAGGAAATCCGTGACGGAATCCGACAGGTGGGAATCCTGGAGATGGAGATTTACATCTTCGGCAACCGACTGGTGATGGTTGTGGATGCTCCCGTAGATTTCGATTGGGACAAGAGAATGGCAGAGCTCGCCACCCTCCCTAGACAGGCAGAGTGGGAGGAAGTGGTAGGCAAGTTCCAGAAGTGCGGCAAGGGTGCTACGAGCGATGAGAAGTGGCACATGATGGAGCGCATCTTCTATCTTTACGATTAAAAGTCGTATCTTTATTGAACTTTCGTAAGTAAGCCCCACACGCCCTAAAAGGGCAGAAGTCTTACTGAACTTTCGCATGTGGTTTAAGTACGGGCTAGGAGCTTCTGCCCTTTCAGGGTGTGTAGCGTCGTTCTTCGGTGTTCTAGGAGCTTCAGCCCATTCTTGAACCACATGCGAACTTGAGTTGCTAAGAAAAATATACTATAACTTGCTGTTAAATTGATAGATATGTTTGATTTTAAAGACTTTTTTGTGGGTTTCTATTGCGGATTTTCATAGTATTTTTTTACCTTTTCTGTCAATAATCTCTAAAATGTAGAAGAAGTCTCGGTTTTTCTTAGTATCTTTGCCGCTAGATGCTGTGAATAACAACATCAACAGTTGGGGTTGGGATGTTCTGGTGGCAGCATCAATGATTGATAATGAAATATTTAATTCATAACATAAAACGGAAAAATGATGAAGAAAAACCTAAATGATTTCAAGCGTCTCTTGCTGACGGCTTGCTGCACTTTGGTGCTTTCGTGTGGCTGGGCAACGGTCAACGAAAAGCCTTTTGTAATCCCTGAACTCAAGCAATGGAGCGGGGCAGAGGGAATGTTTACCCCATCGGGCAAATACGTGGTGAAGGGCGGAAAGAACGCCCAGGAAGTAGCGAAACTCTTTGCTGCCGATTACCACGATCTGGTGGGAAAACCGCTCACGCCTAAGACGGGAAAACCATCTGCCGGCGACATTGTGCTGGTGCTCCAGTCTGATAAGAAATCAGCCAGCCAGCTCGGCAAGGAAGGCTATCGCCTCACCATCGGCGACGTAACTACCATCACGGCTTCTTCGGTAGAAGGACTGGTATGGGGAACCCGCACCGTGCTGCAACTTTCTGAACAGCAGCGCTCGGCAGGCTTCGTGCTGCCTAAGGGTTCAACCCGGGATACGCCAGCCTATGGGCTGCGAGGCTTCATGATGGATTGCGGCAGAAAGTTCATCCCGATGTCTTATCTGCGCTCGCTGGTCAAGATGATGTCTTATTACAAGATGAACACCCTGCAGATTCATCTCAACGATAACGGATTCCTGCAGTTCTTCGGTAATGATTGGGCGAAGACCCCGGCAGCCTTCCGCCTGGAATGCGACACCTATCCGGGACTCACGGCTAAGGATGGCAGCTATTCCAAGGCTGAGTTCATCGAACTCCAGAAACTGGCAGAGCAGTATGGCGTCAACATCATCCCCGAGATAGATGTGCCTGCCCATTCGCTCGCCTTCACCCATTACAAGCCGGAAATCGGTTCCAAGGAATATGGCATGGATCATCTCGACCTCTTCAATCCCGAGACCTACAAGTTTGTGGATGGGCTCTTCAAGGAGTATCTGGAGGGCAAGAACCCCGTGTTCCGGGGCAAGGTAGTGCACATCGGAACCGATGAGTATTCCAACGCCAAGAAGGAAGTGGTGGAGAAATTCCGCTACTTCACCGACCATTATATTAAATATGTAGAGTCGTTTGGCAAGCAGGCTGCCGTTTGGGGCGCACTTACTCATGCCAAGGGCGACACCAAGGTGAAGTCAGAGAACGTGATGATGCATTGCTGGTATAATGGTTATGCTGACCCGAAGGAGATGAAGCGCCAGGGCTATAAACTGGTGAGCATTCCTGATGGACTGGTTTACATCGTTCCGGCAGCAGGTTATTATTATGATTACCTGAATTGCCAGTATCTCTACGATTCATGGACGCCGGCGCAGATTGGCAACGAGAAGTTCGAGGAGAACGACCCAGCCATTCTCGGCGGAATGTTTGCCGTATGGAACGACCATACGGGCAACGGCATTACGGTGAAGGATATTCACGACCGACTGTTCCCTGCCTTGCAGACGCTGTCGGCAAAATGCTGGACGGGTGCTGCCACATCTTTTTCCTTTGAAGATTTCAATCGTCTTCGCCTCATGCTCAGCGAGGCTCCTGCGGTTAACGAGGCGGCACGCTGGCAGAAGGGTAAGCAGCTCAGAATAGAGACATTGAACCCTGGTCAGACCACAGGCGAGAAGGAAGTGGGCTATGGCTATCGGGTGGAGTTCACCATCGAGGGAGCCGATGAAGCGAAGGGCACGGTGTTGCTCTCATCAGATAACGCCACGTTCTATCTTGCCGACCCTGAAAGCGGTCAGCTTGGTTTTGCCCACGAGGGTTATCTCAACAAGTTCAACTACAGGGTAGAGAAGGGCAAGAAGGTAACTCTGGCGATTACGGGCGACAACAGGAAGACCTGTCTTTATGTGGATGGCAAGTTGCGCGAGGAGCTTGGTCCGATCACCCTTTATGCAATGCAGCAGAAAGACCTGGCTACATTCCAGAAGAGTGATGCTACAGCCACTCAGCCTATCGTTTATAATCCTTCTGCCAAGATGCACTATCAGCGCACGCTGGTGTTCCCACTCCAGAAGACTGGCGATTTCAAGAGCCGGATTACGGGAGTGAAGGTGGAGCAGGAGTAGTCTATAAGTGTCCATAAAAGCCCCCTATTTGTTTAATCAGGTGAAAACTTCGTTAAGATAGTTAAAAAATAGGGGGCTGAGGAGTACAGCGTATTCAAATTTTTAGTAATTTCGCACCAATACTATTACAGAAAAACAGCTGGCTGTATCAACTAGATGGGTAATAGCAGACAATACCAGATATTCTGGCGTATTTCTTCAAAACCCAATACCTTATGAAGAAATATTTAACTAAAAGCCTATGGCTTATTATTGCAGCCTTACTAGTAGTAAGTTGTAGTAAAGAGGATGGCGTGATGGATTCTTCATCACAAAGTGACAAACTGGAAGTTAGCTTCAACTTCTTCGAGAAATCAATCTCTGAAATTGAATCCAGAGCAGGTACTGCTGACGTAGCTCAGGCAGCATCTCCTTGGATTACCCGTGCAGACACTGGTGGGAAGAAGACCCTGAGTGAGTGCAAGCAGATTACTGAGTTGGAAGTAGCCCTGTTTCCGGAAGATAAAGATACGATGTATCTGGTACCCCAATTTTCTACCGACAAGAACTTCGGACAGGTGAAACTATATGTGCCTAAAGGTAATTAT
>OCQZ01000266.1_pt1 | contig 16208 bp, 13 predicted proteins | sample 1538921 | NCBI WGS metagenome assembly OCQZ01 (sample SAMN03418269, study PRJEB22391) | human gut metagenome | biome: human-gut; feature: organic feature; material: feces | host: Homo sapiens | place: Tanzania | collected 2013-01 | reverse complement strand
CTATCGGTGTGAGTGCTGCCGAGACTGCTGTTGCGCTGGCTATTATTATTAATGTTTACCGTAACTATCACAGTGACCAGGTGAACAGTATTGAAAACATGAAATTCTAAGACACTATGTACAGTTATGCATTTTTGATACTTCTTCTGCCGTTGCTGAGTTTCCTTGTGTTAGGACTTGCGGGCATGAAGATGAAGAAGCAGGTAGCGGGTGTCATCGGCACCATCGTGCTGGGCTGCGTATTCGCCATGTCGGTATATACCGCCTACAAGTATTTCTTCGTTGATGGAAGAAATGCCCTCACTGGCGCCTACGACACCGTTACCGTGTTCAATTATAGCTGGTTGAAGTTTAGCGAGCTGCTTACCTTCAACATCGGTTTCCGCCTTACGCCTATCAGCGTGATGATGCTCATCGTCATCACTACTGTCAGCTTTATGGTTCATATCTATTCGTTTGGTTACATGGCCGAGCGCGACGAGAACTATGAGGTTGAAGGCTATGAGAAGGGCTTCCAGCGTTTCTACGCTTACCTGAGCCTGTTTACGATGTCCATGCTGGGTCTGGTGGTTGCCACCAACCTCTTCCAGATGTATCTCTTCTGGGAGCTGGTGGGCGTGTGCTCTTATCTGCTTATCGGTTTCTATTACCCCAAGCATGCCGCTGTCCACGCCAGCAAGAAGGCGTTTATCGTAACTCGCTTCGCCGACCTCTTCTTCCTCATCGGTATTCTCATCTACAGCTTCTATGTAGGCACGTTCAACTACGACCTGGCTAACGACCATGACCTGGTGTTGAAGTTGCATGGTGCAGCAGCCGTCCTGCCTACCGCCCTGTTCCTGATGTTTATCGGTGGTGCCGGTAAGAGTGCCATGTTCCCGCTGCACATCTGGTTGCCCGACGCTATGGAAGGCCCCACACCCGTGTCAGCGCTCATCCACGCCGCCACCATGGTTGTGGCTGGTGTATATCAGGTGGCCAGCCTGTTCCCCATCTGGGTGAACTACGCCCCCAATGCCCTGCACTATGTGGCCTACATCGCTGCCTTCACCGCATTCTATGCCGCAGCCGTAGCCTGCTGTCAGCGCGACATCAAGCGTGGTCTGGCCTTCTCGACCATTTCTCAGATAGCCTATATGCTGGTAGCCCTTGGCGTATGTACCGCCATCGACAACCACGAGGGTGGCCTGGGTTATATGGCCGGTATGTTCCACCTCTTTACCCACGCCATGTTCAAGGCCCTGCTCTTCCTCTGCTCCGGTGCCATCATCGTGATTATCGGCAGCAACTTTAAGGAGTATATGGGAGGTCTGCACAAGTATATGCCCATTACCAATGCCTGCTTCCTCATCGGATGTCTGGCCATCGCCGGTATCCCTCCCTTTGCTGGCTTCTTCTCTAAAGATGAAATCATCACCGCCTGCTTCCAGTTCTCTCCCTTCATGGGCTACTTCATGACACTGGTTGCCGGTATGACCGCTTTCTACATGTTCCGTCTCTACTACGTGATATTCTGGGGCCAGAGCTACTACGAACTTGACCCCGAACACCGTCGCAAGCCACAAGAGGTGCCCTTCGTAATGTGGGGTCCGCTGGTGTTCCTTGCCATCATCTCGTGTGTAGCCGGTCTTATACCTTTCGGCCACTTTGTTTCGGCTACCGGCCAGAGCTACGATATCCACATCAACGCTCAGGTGGCTACTACCAGCATTGTGGTGGCTGTCATCGGCATTGCCCTTGCCACCTATATGTACGCTCCCAAGAAGACACCGCTGGCCGACACTCTGGCCAAGCGTATGCCTGTGCTGCACAAGGCTGCCCTCAACCGTTTCTACATCGACGATGCATGGCAGTTCTTCACCCACAAGATAGTCTTCGGACTCTTCTCCAAGCCCATCGCATGGTTTGACCGCCGCGTCATCGACGGCGCCATGAACTTCATGGCATGGGGTACACAGGAAGCCGGTGAGTCTATCCGTCCATGGCAGAGTGGCGACGTGCGCCAGTATGCCGTATGGTTTATCACGGGAAGTGTAGCTATATCATTAATCCTTCTTTGTCTTTAGAGCATTATCATTATGAGTATATTAACATTATTCGTAGTTATCCCCGTCCTGATGCTCCTCGGGCTCTGGTTTTCCAAGAACCTGGCTCAGGTACGTGGCGTAATGGTAGCAGGCGCCAGCGCCCTGTTGGTTCTTGCCATCTGGCTTACCGTTACTTTTATACAGATGCGCCATGCCGGTAACACCGACCCCATGCTGTTTACCTACAGCGTGGCATGGTTCCCCTCGCTCCATATCGCCTACAGCGTAGGCGTCGATGGCATCTCGGTCGTGATGCTCCTGCTGTCGGCCATCATTGTCTTCACCGGAACCTTCGCCTCTTGGCAGGCCATGTCCAACCACAAGGAGTATTTCCTTTGGTTCACCCTGCTCAGCACCGGTGTGTTTGGCTTCTTCATCTCGGTAGATATGTTCACCATGTTCATGTTCTACGAGGTAGCCCTTATCCCTATGTATCTGCTTATCGGAGTATGGGGTACAGGAGCCAAGGAGTATGCCGCCATGAAGCTCACCCTGATGCTTATGGGTGGTTCGGCGCTGCTCATCATCGGCATCCTGGCCATCTACTTCTTCAGTGGAGCCACCACGATGAACATCAATGAGATTGCGGCTATGGCCAATATCCCCGAGAATGTGCAGAACATCTTCTTCCCCTTGCTCTTCATCGGTTTCGGCGTGCTGGGAGCCCTCTTCCCATTCCACACATGGTCGCCCGACGGTCATGCCAGCGCCCCTACCGCCGTGTCTATGCTCCACGCCGGTGTGCTGATGAAGCTCGGTGGCTACGGCTGCTTCCGCATTGCGATGTATCTCATGCCTTCTGCTCTCGACACCTGGGCACCTGTGTTCCTCATCCTCACCACCATCTCTGTGGTATATGGAGCGCTCTCAGCCTGTGTGCAGACCGACCTCAAGTACATCAATGCCTATAGCTCGGTATCCCACTGTGGTATGGTGCTCTTCGCCCTCTGCATGGTTACCCAGACCGCCATCACCGGTGCCGTTATCCAGATGTTGTCCCACGGTCTGATGACAGCCCTCTTCTTTGCTGTCATCGGTATGATTTACCACCGTGCCGGCACTCGCGACGTGCGCTATCTCGGCGGATTGATGAAGGTAGTGCCTTTCCTCGCCGTTTCCTATGTAGTGGCAGGTTTGGCCAACCTGGGTCTCCCCGGTTTCTCTGGCTTCGTGGCCGAGATGACCATCTTCGTAGGTTCGTTCCAGAACGCCGATACCTTCCACCGCGTATGTACCATCGTGGCTTGTACCTCTATCGTAGTGACAGCCGTGTACATCCTGCGCGTTGTGGGCAAGATTCTGTTCCAGAAGATACCCAACCCCGACTTCCTCAAGCTCACCGATGCTACTTGGGACGAGCGCTTGGCTGTGGGTGGACTTATCTTCTGCGTAGCCGGTCTCGGTACTGCGCCTTTCTGGGCACAGGAGGTTATCTACGAAGCAGTAGGCCCTATCATCCAGCATATCGGCAACTTTGTTGCGATAGCCCAGTAAACTGTAATGTCTAACGATTAAGTATCTAAAAGAAATGAATATTGATTATAGTCAGTTTTTACATATGATGCCCGAAGTAAGCCTTATGGCTGTTCTGGTAATCGTCTTCATTGCAGACTTCTTTACTGCCCCCCGTGTAGCCGATGTACAGGCTGGCGCCGACTTCAAGGCTCCCCGTGCATGGTTTGGTCCGCTGGTGTGTGTGCTCATGCTTGCCCACACCCTGCTCAATCTCGCTCCCGTAGAGTCTGCTGTTACCTTTGGCGGCATGTACTATACCACACCCTCTATCGGTATCATCAAGAGCATCCTCGCCTTCGGCACCCTCATCGTGCTCATCCAGAGCCGCGAGTGGATGCGCCGCCCCGATACCTTCTTCAAGGAGGGCGAGTTCTACATGCTCACCCTCGCCACCCTCTTGGGTATGAACATGATGGTAAGTGCCAACCACTTCCTGCTGTTCTTCCTGGGTCTTGAGCTGGCTTCGGTGCCCATGGCCTGCTTGGTGGCGTTCGACAAGTACCGCCACAACTCAGCCGAGGCAGGTGCCAAGTTCATCCTCACCGCCACCTTCTCGAGCGGCGTGATGCTCTATGGTATCAGCCTGCTCTATGGCGCAGTAGGCACACTCTACTTCGACGACGTAGTGATGCGACTCTCTGCCACTCCTATGGTCATCGTGGGTCTGGTGTTCTTCGTCAGCGGTCTGGGCTTCAAGATTTCTCTCGTGCCCTTCCACTTCTGGACAGCCGACTCTTACCAGGGCGCTCCCACCACCGTTACCGGCTATCTGTCGGTTATCTCTAAGGGAGCCGCAGCCTTCACGCTCTGCACCGTGCTGATGAAGGTCTTCGGTCCCATGGTCGAGTACTGGCAGTACATGCTCTTCATCGTCATCGTGCTGTCTATCACCGTGGCCAACCTTTTCGCCATCCATCAGAGCGACCTGAAGCGCTTCATGGCGTTCAGCTCTATCTCTCAGGCAGGTTACATCGTGCTCGCCATCGTGGGCAACCAGGCCACATCGGTCTACGCCCTCAGCTTCTACGTGCTCATCTACGTGGTAGCCAATATGGCTGTGTTTACCATCATCTCGTCTATCGAGGAGCACAACAACGGCGTGGTAGATATGGAAAGCTACAACGGACTCTATCAGACCAATCCGCGTCTGGCCTTCCTCATGACCCTCGCCCTGTTCTCCCTCGGTGGTATTCCTCCCTTCGCTGGTATGTTCTCCAAGTTCTTCGTCTTCATGGCAGCTGTCAAGGGCGCCGACTTGGCCACCACCACCGGAGCGCTGGCCTACATCGTGGTATTCATCGCGCTGGTCAACACCGTGATATCTCTCTACTACTATCTGCTCATCGTCAAGGCTATGTACATCAAGCCCAACGAGCATCCTCTGCCTACATTCCAGAGCGCCACGAGCACCAAGCTCGCCCTTGCCGTTTGTACCACAGGCGTGCTGCTCTTCGGTGTATGCTCATTCATCTACGAATGGATAGCTCTGGCATAACGCAGCAAGAGAGCAAGATATACTAAATCTAACTTAATAATATCTACAGGGGATAAGTCGGTATCTTACCGCTTATTCCCTGTTCTTTTTTCAGCTTCTCCGCCCGCGCCGTCTGCTTCTCCGTCCGCGCCGTCAGCTTCTCCACGATGCCCGTCCGCCCGCTCGCCATCTGCAACCCCGCTGCGAGCCACTCAGAGTCGGGTCTGCGACTTGAAATGCAGAAATCATGGTTTGCCTTATTCATTTCCGAGTTTGCATTCCCCGTTTCAAACCTTGAAATCACCGCAGATGTCATCTCCTCCAGGTTTGTTTCCGTGAGCGGGAGAGTGGCACCCACTATCCGTAGTTTTCTCACGCCCTCGTTTATCGCAGCGACAGAGGCCACTGCTGCACTGTCAATGTGCTTTCTTTTCAGTTTTGCTCCCTTTGCACCATCTTTAGTCAAGATAGGCGGCGTCTTAACCATGCAAAATGAAAAAAACTTCGTGTTTTTCTTTGCATTGTCTTCGACTTGCACTACTTTGGATAAGATAGGCGGCGTCTTAACCATGCAAAACGAAAAAAACTTCGTGTTTTTCTTTGCATTGTCTTCGACTTGCACTATCTTTGTAAGAAAAATGGAGAGGTATGAATACCAGCGATAGTATTGTAATTATTCCTACATACAACGAGAAGGAAAATATGGAGAAGATCGTTCGTGCGGTTTTTTCCTTGGACAAGTGTTTTCACATCTTGGTCATCGACGACGGCAGCCCTGATGGTACTGCCCAGATAGTCAAGCGCCTAATGGCCGACGAGTTTGGCGACCGCCTGTTCATCATCGAGCGCAGCGGCAAACTCGGACTCGGCACCGCCTATATCACTGGCTTCAAGTGGGCGCTTGAGCACAATTACGACTACATCTTCGAGATGGATGCCGATTTCAGTCACGACCCTGCCGACCTGCCACGCCTCTACTCTGCCTGTCATGACGAGGGCTACGATGTAGCTATCGGTTCGCGCTATGTGAGCGGTGTCAATGTCGTCAACTGGCCCATCGGGCGCGTGCTGATAAGCTATTTCGCGTCCAAATACGTGCGCATGGTCACCGGCTTCAAGGTCCACGACACCACCGCCGGCTTCAAGTGCTACCGCCGCCGTGTGCTTGCCACCATCCCCCTCGACGAGATACGCTTCAAGGGCTATGGCTTCCAGATTGAGATGAAGTTTACCGCTTACAAGATAGGGTTCAAAATCAAAGAGGTGCCCGTCATCTTTGTCAACCGTCGCGAGGGTGTCAGCAAGATGAGCGGTGGCATCTTCGGTGAGGCTTTCTTTGGTGTGATGCGTCTCCGTTGGGACGGCTGGTTCCGCCATTATCCTGCCTTGCCCAAAGCCTGAGCCATCCCTCTCTTTGAGTGAAGCGATTTCACGCCTATGACGATAGAAGATTTAAGCAGACTCTACGGAGCGTGCCCGCAAGCGGGTGCGCTCGTTAAGGTTTGGGCCGACCCTCCCCCCCGCCATATCTATATACAAGGTGCACAGGCGTCGGCCACGCCTTTGCTCTTTGCCTCGGTGGCCGACAGAGTGGCCGTCCCCGTGGTCTTTATCCTCCCCGATGCCGACGAGGCGGGCTATTTCTACCACGACCTTACTCAGATTATGGGCCAGGAGCGCGTGCTCTTTTTCCCCTCGAGCTACCGGCGCTCCGTGCGCCACGGCCAGCGTGATGCCGCCAACGAGATACTGCGCACCGAGGTGCTCGGCCGTCTCAGCTCGCGCAGCAGTGGCGACGTGCTCTATGTGGTCACCCACCCCGAGGCTCTGGCCGAGATGGTGGCGTCGCAGCAGAACATTGACGACCACCGCATCCATCTCACCACGGGTCAGACCATCGACATCACCGATGTCGCCCATCGTCTGCGCGACCTGGGGTTCGAGATGGTCGACTATGTCTATGAGCCAGGTCAGTATGCCCAGCGCGGCAGCATCATCGACATCTATTCCTACTCGAGCGAGTATCCCTACCGCGTCGACTTCTTCGGCGACGAGATTGATACCATCCGTACCTTTGAGGTCGAGGACCAGTTGTCCAAGGACCGCAAGTCCGAGATAGACATCCTGCCCGAACTTGCCCAGACCGCCACCGAGCGCGTGCCCTTCCTGCAGTTCGTACCCGAAGATACGCTGCTCGTTGCCCCCGATTTCGACTACGTGGGCAGCGTGGTGGCGCGCGTCTATAGCGAGGGTTTCTCCTCCCAGGCTCTCACCGAGCGGCTTGAGGGCGCCACCGAGATGGAGCGCCAGCAGATAGAGCGCGAGATGCGGCGCGAGTGGGCTCTCTGTCCGCCGTCGCAGTACGACACCCTTCAGTCACGCCTCCGCCACGTGTGGTTTGGCATGAATGTGGGCGCCCATGCCGACGCCCAGTCTGGCGCCACGGCTACCATCGCCATGAATATCACCCCGCAACCCCTCTTCCATAAGAATTTCGACCTCCTGCGCCAGTCGCTCGAAGACTATCTGCTCCAGGGCTACCGCCTCTTTATCCTTGCCGACAGCGCCAAGCAGCAACAGCGTCTGCGCGAAATCTTCGCCGAGATGGGCAGCGACCGCGAGCGCTCCCACCTTGACGCCCAACGCACCGGCATCGACTTCGAGGGCGTCGACAAGGCCCTCCATAGCGGTTTTGCCGACAATGCGCTGCGCATCTGCTGCTTCACCGACCACCAGATATTCGACCGTTTCCACAAGTACAGCCTCCGCAGCGACCGTGCCCGTTCCGGCAAGATGGCGCTTACCATGAAGGAACTCTACGAGCTCGAGCCCGGTGACTTCATTGTCCATGTCGACCTCGGCATCGGCAAGTTTGGCGGCCTGGTGCGCGTGCCCGTGGGCGACAGTTATCAGGAGGTGATACGCATCATCTACCAGCACAACGACAAGGTCGATGTCTCCATCCACTCGCTCTACAAAATCAGCAAGTACCGCCGCCAGGACACCGGAGAGCCACCCCGCCTCTCCACGTTGGGCACCGGCGCCTGGGACCGTCTCAAGGAGCGCACCAAGAAGCGCATCAAGGATATTGCCCGTGACCTCATCAAGCTCTATGCCCGTCGCCGTCACGAGAAGGGCTTCCCCTTCAGCGCCGACTCCTTCATGCAGCACGAGCTCGAGGCCAGCTTCCTCTACGAAGATACCCCCGACCAACTGCGAGCCACTCAGGAGGTGAAGGCCGATATGGAGCGTGCCCGCCCCATGGACCGCCTCGTCTGCGGAGATGTGGGCTTCGGCAAGACCGAGGTCGCCGTGCGCGCTGCCTTTAAGGCCGCGTGCGATTCCAAGCAAGTGGCGGTGATGGTACCTACCACCGTGCTCGCCTTCCAGCACTACCAGACTTTCCGCAACCGTCTGAAGAACTTCCCCGTGCGCGTAGACTATCTCAGCCGTGCCCGCACGGCGCGCCAGACCACCCAGGTGCTGAAAGACCTGGCCGACGGCAAGATAGACATCCTCGTGGGCACCCACAAGCTCATCAGCAAGACCGTCAAGTGGAAAGACCTGGGTCTGCTTATTATCGACGAGGAACAGAAGTTTGGCGTCTCGACCAAGGAGAAGCTGCGCACCATGAAGACCAATGTCGATACGCTCACCATGTCGGCCACCCCCATTCCCCGCACCCTGCAGTTCTCGCTCATGGGTGCCCGCGACATGAGCGTGATGCGCACCCCGCCGCCCAACCGTTATCCCGTGCATACCGAAGTCGACACCTATGGCCACGAGGTCATCGCCGAAGCCATCAACTTCGAGATGAGCCGCAACGGACAGGTGTTCTTCGTCAACGACCGCATCTCCAATCTGCCCGAGATAGCCAACCTCATCCACAAGTATGTGCCCGACTGCCGTGTGGCTATCGGCCACGGCCAGATGCCGCCCGACGAGCTCGAGCAGGTCATCATGGGATTTATCAACTACGACTACGACGTGCTGCTCTCTACCACCATCGTCGAGAACGGCATTGATATATCCAATGCCAATACCATCATCATCAACGATGCCCACCGCTTCGGTCTCTCAGACCTGCACCAGATGCGCGGAAGGGTAGGCCGAAGCAACCGCAAGGCCTTCTGCTATCTGCTGGCTCCCCCCAAATCGCTGCTCAAGCCCGACGCGCGCCGCCGGCTTGAAGCGCTTGAGAATTTCTCTGAACTGGGCAGTGGTTTCAACCTCGCCATGCAAGACCTGGATATCCGCGGCGCCGGCAATCTGCTGGGTGCCGAGCAGAGCGGTTTCATGGAGGACCTCGGGTATGAAATGTATCAGAAGATACTGTCCCAGGCGGTCACCGAACTCAAGAACGACGAGTTCCAGGACATCTATGCCGACGAGATGGCTGCCGGCCGCGACATCAGCGGCGAGTTTGTCGACGACTGTGCCGTGGAGAGCGACCTCGAGATGTACTTCCCCGACACCTATGTGCCCGGCTCGAGCGAGAGGATGCTGCTCTACCGCGAGCTCGACAACATTACAGACGACCGCGAGCTCGACGCTTATCGCCAGAGGCTCATCGACCGCTTCGGACCCATCCCCCACGAGGGCGAGGAGCTCATGCAGGTCGTGGCGTTGCGCCGGCTGGGCAAGCGGCTTGGCTTCGAGAAGATTATCCTGCGTCAGGGCCGCATGACGCTTCAGTTTGTGGGCAACCCAGACAGCGTCTACTACAAGAGCACTGCCTTTGGCAAAGCCATCAACTACATGGCTGCCAACCCGCGGCGCTGCGAGCTCAAGGAGGTCAAGGGCCGACGGCTCATGCACGTGGCGCAGATAGCCACCGTGGGCGATGCCGTGGCTCTGCTGCGCGAGATAGACAGCCAGACGCCCACCACATTCAACGCTTGACACATTATGATTATACTCTTTTCGGTCTTGATTTATTTCGGGCTGCTGCTGGCCTTCAGCCGGCTCACCACGCGCGGCTCGAGCAATGACACATTCTTTCGCGCCAACCGCCGCTCGCCCTGGTACATGGTGGCGTTTGGCATGGTGGGCGCCTCCATCTCCGGCGTCACCTTTGTCTCAGTACCCGGCATGGTGGGCGCCAGCGACATGACCTATCTGCAGACCTGCATGGGCTTTATCCTGGGCTACATTGTCGTGGCTTTTGTGCTGTTGCCCATCTACTACCGCTACGACCTCACCACCATCTACACCTACCTCAGTCTGAGGTTGGGGCGCTGCTCCTACCTCTCCGGGGCTTCGTTCTTCCTGCTGTCCAAGATGACCGGCGCCGCTGCCCGTTTCTATGTGGTGTGCATCATCCTCCAGGAGTTTGTCTTCGACAGCATGGGCATACCCTTCTACATCACCGTGCCGCTGCTGGTGGTGCCGATATGGCTCTACACGCGCCGTGGCGGAGTGAAGACGCTGGTGTGGACCGATACGTTCCAGACCCTCTGCATGTTTGCCGCCCTGATACTCATCATCGTCCATGTCACCGATGCCCTCGACATGAGCCTCGGCCAGGCGATGGGTGCTGTGATGGACAGCTGCCACAGCCGCGTGTTTGTCTTCGACGACTGGGTGTCGCGGCAGAACTTCTGGAAGCAGTTTTTCAGCGGCGTGTTCATCGTGGTGGTGATGACCGGACTCGACCAGGACATGATGCAGAAGAACCTGACCTGCAAGACGCTGCGCGAGGCGCAGAAGGACATGTGCAGCTATGGCGTGGCGTTTCTGCCCGCCAATGCGCTGTTTCTCTCCCTGGGCGTGCTGCTCATGATGCTTGCCCAGCGCACGGGCATCGATGCCTCGGGCGACCAGCTGCTGCCTGCCTTTGCCGCCTCGGGAGAGCTGGGCATGGCGGTGGTCGTGTTCTTCACCATCGGCATCGTGGCGGCGTCGTTCTCCAGTGCCGACTCGGCCCTCACCTCGCTCACCACCTCGTACTGTGTAGACATACGCGGGCGGGCCAACGACGAGCGCTTGCGCCATCGTGTCCACGTGGGTATGGCTGTGGTCTTCGCCCTCTTCATCCTGCTCTTCCGCGTGTTCAACAACACCAGTCTGCTCGACGCCATCTATGTCATGTGTTCCTATACCTATGGTCCGCTGCTCGGCATGTTTGGCTTTGCGCTGCTCACCCGCCGCACGGTGCGCGACCGCTGGGTGCCCTATATCGCCGTCGCCTCGCCCCTCATCTGCTTTGGCATAGACACCGCCACCACCGCCCTCTGCGGTTATCACTTCGGCTACGAGCTGCTGATGCTCAACGGTCTACTCACCTTTGCCGGCATGTGGGCGGTGAGCCACAAGGGCGACGCCCAACCTCACCCCACGACCGGGCTGCAAGCATAGAGCCAGCCTTACTGCCACAGGCAATGGCCTTACCATAACCAGGGCTGGACTTCTCACATGGAGTCCAGCCCTCTTCTTTGCCGCTGCCTCGGTCGCAGCCAGCTTAGCCTCGGTCTCGGTCAGATGCACCGATGTGCTGATGGCCTTTGGCGGCTCATATCGTATGTCACGTGAGTACGCGTCGGAAGTCACGGGCCCACGTAACATACGATACGAGCCTACGTAACATAAGGCACGAAGCAGCCATGGTGGTGAATATGGTGGCTGTCAATAGCTTTTGCGGGTGTGGCGATGTCCTCTCGTATTGCTGTGGGTTGCGCGGTGGTCTGGCAGTATTGCTTGTGTCGGTCTGTCAGTGGTGTCGGAAGGTGGCAGGGCTTGCCGCCGCGACCGCGATGGGGCAGGGCAATGGTGCGAAAACAAAAGTCAGCCATTCTCCCGTTGCCGGGCGGATGGCTGACTATGATAGCTATGGTCTTAAGTTACTTCTTAATCTGCTTGGAGTTGTGGGCGAAAATCTGCTGTTTCTTTCCGGCTTTGGGCTCTGTCACCTTGATTTTGGTGAATGAGCCGCGGCTCACGTCGTCGAGGACGATGGCTGGGCGGTAGTCGGCCTTGCGGGCGGTAAGGCGCACGTTGCGGAAGGTCACTCCGTCGGCATGGCGCACATAGAAGCCCCAGGCGGGCAGCTCCTTGTGCTGGGAGAACTCAGGATAGGCGCGAGGCATCTCGGGCACCTTGTCGAGCTCGTCGGTTCCCACGCGGGCGTAGTTGGGGTCGCCTCCGCCGGGGTAGACTATCTCCACATTCTCGATGCTCACATTGGTGATGTGGTTGTTCTCAAGTCCTACGATGGCCGAGGGCGAGATGTTGCGTGGGTTGTCCTCGGTGGGACCCTCATACTCGTATCCGGCGTCGGGCTTGGTGCCGGGCACCTCGGCATATACGTTGGAGATATGCACATTGTCCATGCGGCTGCGGCCGGGCTTGTTGGTGTCGTCGTTGACCTCGATGAGCTCATGGGCGTCGCCACGTCGCTGGCCCACAACGAGATAGATGGGGTTGCCGGTGTTGATGGAGCGCAGACTGTCTACGATGATGTTCTCCACGTGTCCGCCGTCGACAGCCTGTATGGTGATGGCCGAGCGGAAGGTGTCGAAGATGGTGTTGTTGACGATGCGTATGTTCTTGAAGCCGCCTACCGATGCGGTGCCAAACTTGATGCCGCTGGCGCTCGAGCAAGCCTTGTTGTTGCGCACGGTGATGTTCTGGCAGAGGCTCTTGGCATCGTGCGACTTGAGGCAGATGGCGTCGTCGGTGGCGTCGACGTAGCAGTTCTGGATTAGCGCTCTGTTGCAGTCTACGATGTCCATACCGTCGTTGTTCCAATAGGCGCGGCTGTGCACGGTGATGCCGTCGATGACGAGGTTGGTGCACTGGTCGTAGGTCTGGGTCCAGAAGGCCGGGTTCTGCAGCGTAATGTCCTTGACGGTGACATTGTTGCACTCACGGAAATAGATGAGCTTTGGGCGGTTGGCCACGCGGCCCAGCTTGAGCGGGTCGTTGATGATGCCGTTGCACGCCTGAGCCAGGAAGTTGTTGGCGAGCGCGCGGCCCTGTCCCTCGATTACTCCCTTGCCGGTGATGGCTATGTTGTCTTGCTTGTTGGCGAGGATGAGTCCATACCAAGCGTTGAGCTCCATGTCATAGTCGTAAGGATTGGTCGACCCCACGAGTATGGCGCCTTCGCTGAGGTGCAGGGTGACGTTAGACCGCATGTGGATGCTGCCTGTGAGGTAGCGGCCTACGGTGAATACGAGTCTGCCGCCGCCCTGCTGTGCGATATAGTCTATCGCCTTCTGGATGGAGCGGGTGTTCATGGTGGTTCCGTCGCTCTTGATGCCGAAGAGGGTCATCTGGTAGTCTTTGGCGGCGACGTTGGCGGCGGCGAGGGTCATCAGCGCCACCAGTATCAAATGTCTTATCTTGCTCATAGTTTTATGCTGTTGGGTAGTAGGTTAATAACGGGGCTGTGTAAGACAGTCTTTGACAGTCATCTTTCCACACTCCTTGGCCTCGTAGAGAGGCATGGCGGCGTCGGAGAGACCCAGGGTCACGGCTGTGACCTGGACGTTGTGGCAGTGGTCAAACTGCAGTGGCGGGCAGGCATAGTTCTGCAGGGTGACGCCGCTTGTCTGCACGCCTTTGCAGCGGTCGAGGGCGACGAGGGCTGGCACCTCGGCATTGGCGTCGGCATATCCGCGAGCGGTCTGCTCGGCAATGTCGGCGATGAGCGCGCGGCTGTTGCCGTCGATGATGCCCTTGCCGATGATGGCTATGTCGTGCTGTCCCTGGGCATGGATGAGTGCGCGGTGGGGGCTGCCCTTATGGTCGTAGACCGAGGGGGAGGCCACGAGCACGGCTCCTTCGTGTATCACGAGGGTTACGCCCGATTTGAGCTCGATGCTTCCGGTGAGGTAGCGGCCTACGTAGAAGACGAGGCGTCCGCCGCCCTGGGCAGAGATATAGTCTATGGCATGCTGTATGGATCGGGTGTTGTTGGTCACTCCGTCGCTCTTCACGCCGAAGGCTACAGCCTGATAGTCTTTGGCCATGGCCGAGATGGAAGTCAGGGCCAGCAGGGTGGCGCAGAGCAGAGTCTTTATCTTGTTCATGATTTCTGTTGTTTTTAGGTTATTTGTTGCGTGTAGAGTGGTATAGCACTTCCTGTACCTTGCCCTTGCTGTCGGGCTCTATGTACTGCATGTCTTTCAGGGTCAGCCCCTTGACGTCGTCGGCTACGATGGCCGGACGGTAGTCGTGCTTGAGCGCACGGAAGACGATGTTGTCGAAGGTGACATTCTCGGCATGGCGCAGATAGAAGCCCCATGCGGGCAACTCCTTGAACTGGGAAAACTCGGGGTAAGACTTAATCATCTCGGGGATGCTGTCGAGGTCTTTGGCCGTGGTGCCGCGGTAGGCGAAGAGCGGGTTGCCGCCGCCGGGGGTGACTATCTCGATGTTCTGCAGCGTCACGTTCTTGATTTTGCAGGTGGGGATGCCCACTATACTGGCCGGCGAGATGTTGCGTGGCATATCCTCTACCGGTCCTTCATAGCTGTAGCCAGCGTCGGGCTTGAAAGAGGGAATCTCGGCATAGACATTGCGGATGGTAATGTTGCTCATGGATGGGCGCTTGCCCTTGTTCCATCGCTCGCCGGTACGCAGGAAGATTACGTTGCCGGTGTTGATGGACCGCACGCCATCGACCTCGATATTGTCGATGATACCTCCATCGACAGTAGCGAAGGTGATGGCAGAGCGGTACGTGTTATAGATGGTAAGATTCTTGACTTTGAAGTTGCGGAAGCCTCCGCGCGATACGGTGCCAAACTTCAGACCGTTGGCACTGGAGCGGCCCACGCAGTTCTCGACCACCACGTTCTGGCAGATGTGGTCGGCAGAGTGGGACTTGAAGCAGAACACGTCGTCGGCAGCGTCGATGGTGCAGTTGCGTACCACCACGCCGTCGCAGTCGATGACGTCGATGCCATCGTTGTTCCAGTACGACTTGCTGTCTACGGTGATGCCCTCGACCAGCAGATTGCGGCACTGGTCGTAGGTCTGGTTCCAGCTGGCGGGGTCGCGCAGGGTGATGCCCTCGACCACCACGTTGTCGCACTCACGGAAATAGATGTTCTGCGGGCGGTTACCCTCATAGGGGCGGCCGTTGCGCAGCGCATCGTCGTAGAGCCCGCGGTTGATGATATCCACCTGGTTGTAGGCGGTCTGTGCGCCCTGTCCGTTGATGGTTCCCTTGCCACGGATGGCGATGTTCTTCTGTCCGAAGGCGAAGATGAGCGACTGCCAGTTGACCACGGGACTCTTGTCGTAGTCCCAGGGATTGGTAGAGCCCAGCAGTTCGGCGCCGTTTTCGAGCGTCAGCGTGACATCAGACTTCAGATAGATGGTGCCCGTTAGGTAACGGCCCGGCGTAAACACCAGGTTGCCGCCTCCGTGGCTGCTCACGTGGTCGATGGCATGCTGGATGATGTTGGTGTTGAGCGTGATGCCATCGGCTTTGGCTCCGAAGTCGGTAACGCGATAGTCCCCGGCATTGGCTGTGACGCTCAGGAGTGTGCAGAGCACACAGAGCAGACTTTTAGTAATAGTTCTCATGTTGTAGATAGTTATGTTTCTCGCCGCAACATGGCCGCGAGTGGTGATTGTTAGATTTCTTTACGCCTACAAAATTAACAATAATCGCCTTCTCATGTGTGTGATTTTTGATATTTGCCCCCCGCTATTTGTTTCCCATCACGCAAATTCCCCCGACACTGACCATGGAGCCAGAGTCGGGGGAAACCGCTATATATATTATAATAAGGTGTACGTCTCAGCCAACCCTATCGGTTGAGATAGCGCTCGGCCTCGAGCGTATTTGGTTTCATCGTACGATGGAAATCAGTTTGCAGCCCAGTGCAGTCTCTATCTTCGCTATGGTCTGCATGGTGAAGTTGTGTCTGCCCGTCAACCATTTGGATACTTCAGAATCTCGCTTGTGCAGCAAGTGGGCAAAATCCTTCTGAGTGAGGTTCTTGCTTTTTAGAACTTCGCTGATGCGCTCTGCTATTCCAAAGGAAAGGTTAAATTCTGCTTTCTGCTCAGCTGGTATAGCGGTGAGACACTGTCTGAACAATTCATTCTGTATCATAAGCTGTATGTTATATTTCAAAAGTAGCACTTTGAATATCGGTTATCATATTTTTCTCAAT